>ORJL011872317.1_pt1 | contig 16433 bp, 20 predicted proteins | sample 1779941 | NCBI WGS metagenome assembly ORJL01 (sample SAMEA104232317, study PRJEB22302) | groundwater metagenome | biome: forest; feature: aquifer; material: groundwater | place: USA | collected 2011-08-07 | depth 5.8 m | reverse complement strand
GCGGGTTGAACCCGGCGATGGACACGGTTGGCAACATCACCGACATCGGCAACAAGGGCGGGTTGTTCGACGCCGGCACTTCGCAGGCCCCGATTCCCGGTATCGCGGGCGCTCGCGGCACGTTGGCCGAGGCGCTGGCCCCGGCGGCAGGCTCGACCTCGAGCATGTCGTTCAACCCCTTGCGCGGAGCGTCCAGCGGCTCCGAGATCGGCATCCTGGGCAATCTGTCCAAGTTCGGCGCCTGGCTCAAGCAGAACAAGGAACTGGCCTCGATGGCGGGCAACTTCATCGGCGGCGCCTTCGATGAGCGCAAGCAAGCGGAAACCGAGTGGCTCAAAGCCAGGGCCGCGTCCGAGAGAGCCCAGACCGCCAACGGCAGCGCGGTTCCCAACATGAACTTCCGCAGCAAGTCCACCGGCCCGACCTTCCCGTCCACCGCGCCGACCTACAACGCGCCGCGCCCGGCCGGTCTCTTTTACGCGAAGTAAAGCAATGCTGAAAAACGCACTGCTGCAGCAGGCCCGCACGCTGGTCGAGGCCGGCGCGACAAACAAGAAGGCCTTTGCCAAGCTGGTGAAGGCCGGTACGAAGATCGCTCGCGACAAGGCCGCCTTCGAGAAGATGTGCCAATGCACGGACAACCCGGAAGCACTGGCCGGCGGCGTTGCCCATGGCATCGTGGACGTGCTGGAGATCATCGCCGGGAAGACGCGGCGTACCGTCCCCAAGGATGCCCTGGTGCAGGCCGGCATGGCACTGCTCTTCGACACGCTGGACCGCATGGAGCAGGAAGGCCGCATCAAGGTGGACAAGGACGCGCTCGCCAAGGCAACGCTCGATTACGTCGAGGCGCTGCTCCACAAGGTCGGCCCTGACAAGCTCTCGGACGTCCTCTCCCAGTTGGAGTCAGCCTCAGACCAGCAGCAAACCGCCCGGGCCGGAGCCGTCCACTGATGGACTGGATCAGCGGAGCGAAGGCGTTTGGCAGCCGGCGCTGCCACATGCGCAGAGCCGCGCCAGGTTGTGCGCAGATTCATTCACAGAGGAGATTGCCTGATGGCCAGTTTGAACGTCTACATTCCTGACGCCCTGAAGGCGAAGATGGACGCCACCCAGGGCGTGAATTGGTCGAGTATCGCCAGGGGCCTGTTCGAGAGCGTTGTCTCGCGGGAGGAGTCCACCGGCCTTAGCCTTGTCGAAGTCGCGGCCGACATGCGGGACAACACAGGCCCGAATAGCTCGCAGTATGTGCAGGGATTCGGGGAAGGTCAGGCCTGGGCTTCGGAGAAGGGCGAATTGGACGACTTGGCGGTGCTGGCCACGGCGAACCTGGACGCCATGCTGTGTCACGGCCCGAGCGGGTTCGAGGCCGCTACCAAGCTCGCCAGATCGCTGGGAACCGAGGAGGACGCTACTTTCTTCTTCGGTGAGGACGGGAGCTATGACCCGACGAGCGGAGCGCCCTCACCCGTGACCGCCTCCCGGCTGCGGGGCTTCGTGGCTGGCGCGTTGTCGCTGCATGCGCAGGTGCGGGCCCAGTTGCAGCAAGGATGCATACAGCCTGAATTAGCAGGAAGGAAACAAGCATGAGCGAGAACAGAAAGCAGGGGCGGTGGAAGCCTGGCGAGAGCGGGAACCCCAGTGGCAAGCCTCCGGGGAGCGGCGAGCTGCAGAAGCTTCGCGCCGCCATTAGCGAGCACGTCCCTGAAATCATCGGGAAGCTCGTCACCGCCGCCCGCGAAGGCGACATGCAGGCCGCCCGTCTGATCCTCGAACGGGTCCTGCCTCCAGTGAAGGCGGTAGAGCAGGCGCAGGTGATCGATTTGCCGGGAGGCACCCTCACGGAACAGGGCCGAGCGGTGCTCGCGGCGGTGGCGGCCGGCGAGCTTGCGCCCGGTCAAGGTGCCTCTCTCCTGGGCGCGATCGCAACCCTGAGCAAAGTCACAGAGCTGGACGAACTGGCGGCCAGGGTTGCCGCCTTGGAGAAGAAGCATGTCAAGCATTGAGCGGCGAATCTCTGTCCTGGAAGGCGGAATCCCCGCCAGCTCACTTCGGCTCTTTTCGGACGCGGAGCTAGAGAGCAAGATCGAGGTACTGTGCGTCGCGTGCGGCACAACGCTGCACCAAGAACTCGAACGAAACGGCGGGCTGGATGGCTTCCTGCGTGCCGTCAGGGAAGAACTCAGGGCCGAAGGCGTGCAGCCGGAGATGAACCGTGGCAAACATTGAACGCCGCGTCTCAGTGCTCGAGGGCGGCGTACCAACGACCACAAGCCCGCTCCTGCAGTTGCGCGACCAAGAGGCGGAGAAGTTCATTTGTCGCCTGTGTGCGGGCGCTGACACGACGCTGGAGAAGGAAATCGAACGACACGGTGGTCAACTGGCGTTCATCCATGCCCTGATCCGCATGATCGAGACTCACAGGCCACACAACATGAAGCTTGCATGAGGGCCGTATGCGGCACATCGAGCGTCGTTTAGCAGCCTTGGAGGCGGAGCAGGCCCGGGGCGTGTACGAGGCCTCGAAGGAGGAGCTAGAGGCTTTGCTTCTCCGACATCTCGGCCACGCTCCGACTAACGCGGAACTACAGCAACTGGCTGGGGAGGAAACACATGGCTAACGCAATTGAACGTAGGTTGTCGGCGCTGGAAAAAGCGGCCTGCCCTGCGGAGCGGTCCTTGACGGTGGTCTTACTCGAGCCGGGCGAAGACGCGGCCGACGGCTTGACGCGCGAACGTTATGCGGCCGATCCCAGCGATGTAATTTTCGTCAGCTTCGTTGCCCAGCGCTGCGGGGCAAAGGCGGCGGAGCCAGGGGAGCTGTGGTCGGGCTGCGACGGCAAACAACTGGCGCACTCTGCCGCAGCGGCGACCGGCCAGGTGACGGCCACGCAGACCGCACCGCGGCGCAACTCGATGCGAATGTCTGGAGCCACCGCCGCCGCGGTCGGCGGCAGCGACACGGGCACGAATGCCGGGCCAGCGGGGGTTCGGTCGATTCCGCCAGTCGACGCCACTTGTGAACCACGTCGGCGTTGATGCCGTGCGCGACCGCCACACTCGCGACGGAAGCTCCAGACGCGGCGCACTGGGCCAGCACCTGCGCCTTCAGCTCGGTGCTGTCGCGCCGACGCGCTTACGGGCTTGCCCTCAAGAATGGATTTGCCGGACGCTTACCAATGGACGTGGATGGACATCGGTGGGATCTGCTTCCGGGCGAGAGCGAGGAGGAGCTCTGGGAACGTGCCAAGGCGGAAGTGCAGTACACGCCCCATGGTGTCGCGAGTGCTATGCGGACTAGTCCCGGGGGCTGCGGATGCCAGAATGACCCCCCTGATGACTGTCTCCTACACCCGACAGGGACTTAGGCTTTCCGGCGGCCTGAGGGGCTGCACCTATCCTGAACCCGACGGCTCTGCTATAAGGGGGAGTTGGTTTAAAATGCCCGGTTAACCTGGGCGGGTTCAACCCCCCGCTTCCTGAGGAAACTACCGAGACATGCCTACCACTGAAACACCGATGCGAGGTCTTCTGCTGAAGCTCGGCTTGGCAGGCATTCCGGCTTACTTCGCGAAGAAGGTGCTCCCCTCTTGGTGGGAGGACGACGTTGCCTCCGATCCTGCCGGATTGCAACAGGCTCAGCTCTATCTCGCCAAGGCCTTCAACATTGACTTCCGGAGTCTAGCCCAAGAAGGGGAGGCGCCGAGGTTTCGTGCCAGCGCGCGCAAGTACAAGCTGAGCAAAGCGGTAACTGAAGACGTCGTTGCTGCCAGTGCGAACTATGTGACTGGAATCGCACGCGTGGCGCTCGCGGCCTTGGAAGGCGAGCAGAAGCAGGTCCCGAGCGACCCTGCCGTTCTTCGTGACGCGATCCTAAAGAAGCATGAGTGCGTGAATCTCGCCGGCCTGCTGGAGTGGTGCCGCGATGCAGGCATTCCAGTGCTGCATATCGATGCTGTCCCAGGCAAGAAGATGACTGGCCTCGTTGTCCGCGACAAGGGGCGATATGCGATTGTCTTGAGCAAGAAGGGACACCCCGCTCACCTGCTGTTCCACCTTGCCCACGAGGTCGGGCACATCGGCAAGGCCCACCTCAAGGAAGATGGCTTTGTGGCAGACGAGAAGATCGACAGCGATAGCGCCGATGAAGACGAGCGTGAGGCAGACAAGTACGGCGTTTGCCTCTTGAATGGAGAGAACGCTCGGTACGGGGCCAAGGACGGCCGGCAAGCGCTGAATGCTGAGGCTTTGCACCTTTCTGCCGTCTCCTTGGGCAAGAAGAACCGAGTCGATCCTGGCCACATCATCGCGAACTACGGGTTCAACCAAGACAGGTTCCCCGTTGCTGCACTCGCCCTGAAACGTCTGCCCGGAGCTAGTCAGGGCGGGGCTGTCATCAATCAGTTCTTCTTCGCCTCGCTTAATCGCGAGCTCGTATCGGACGATCAGCTCGAATTACTTAGGACTGCCACAGGCATTCGGGCGTAAAGTCTCGGCTGCCCGATGATCATCCTGTCCGACTCGGATGTAGTTCGCAAGTTTGCGTATTGCGAATTGCTCCTCGAACTCCTGCAATACCTCAAATGCCCTCCGAACGAGGTCTGGGTTTTGCCGACTCTGCGTTTCCAACTGCGGAATAAGCTTGCCAAGACACCAGAGGCTCTACGGAACTTCGAGCAGTTCTTGTCGCAAGTAAGGGGCATCCCGGAAGCGCGCATTGAAACCCTTGAGAGATTCGATACGCTGGACAGCGGCGAGCAGCAGCTCTTGGCAGTTCTCTGCGATGAGCCGCGCGTAACCCACCTAGTCACGGGCGACAAGAAGGCGTTGTTGAAGGTTGCGGCGCTCACCTTCGGTGACCAACAGCTTAGAACCCGCCTCACAGAGACCTCGGTGCTGTGTCTTGAGGCACTTCTACTTGGCCTGCTGGAGAAGCGCGGTTTTAGCGTTCTCCAGGCCAGGGTACGAAACAAGTGGGTTAAGGCTGCCGCGGAGGACGTGGACAACGTTGTGCTACAGGCTTTCCCCGCTGGTGGTACAGCGGAGCAGGCGGAGCGGATCTTAAAAGAGCGGCTTGGACACTTGAGAGCATCACTGCCACCGATTCCCTTTCAGTGAGGCCATCAGGCATTGCCTTCCTCGCCAAAGAAACCGCTCGGCACGTTGACGGCGACGAATTGAGATTGCTATCCAGCAGAAGCGGCACTGCATCTCGGCATGATCATCCGCTTTCATTTTTATAGCCGGTGCAAGAGGTCACTGACGCCGCACCCCAACTTGCCGCGTAGATTCAGGCGACGAGCGACCTTCAGTTCCCCGCCTTTTGGATGTTGCGCGCTCGCCGGTCACTACAAATCACTGAGCGCATATACAGCCTCGTTGCTTTGACGCTGCATTTGTGCGCCTATCGGTGGCCAGCCTCTCTTGAGTTCTTGACTCTAGCGGCTGCTCGCTAGCAGCATGGAACGCCCTGTTGCTCGGGAGATGGGCTGTGTCCGCTGTATCGGTCGAGAAGCTTGGCACGCCTGCAGCCAAGGAACCCGTGAGTGTTGCCGCCTTCATCAAGAAGTGGGGCCACGACGGAAAGGCGCACAAGCTCAGTGAACGCTCAGGCGCTCAGACGCACTTTCTGGAACTGTGCGATCTACTTGGGGTCGAGAAGCCAAGCGATAACCCAGGCGACGCAGAGTCGTACTGCTTCGAGCGCAGCATGAAGGGCGTCACCGGAGAAGTTCGGTACGCAGACGTTTGGAAGCGGGGTTGCTTTGCCTGGGAATACAAGCGGCCGGCGGCGACTCCCAAAGAGCAGCGAGAAGTTCTGCGCGGGGCTCTAGAGCAGCTGATGCGGTACACGCTACCGCTGGAGAACCCTCCTCTTCTCGTTGTCAGTGATCGGCAACGCATCGAGATCCATACGCACTTCACCGGCTATCCGACCCGTTGCACAGCGTTCAACCTAGAGGATCTTGCCGACCGGAAGGTAATTGCCAGGCTGCGCGATGTATTCCTCGACCCGTACAGCTTCCGTCCCGAGCACGACTCCCGGCAAGTGACAGAGGGAGCGGCTGCGGCCTTCGCTTCCATTGCCGATGCGCTTCGGGCTGAAGGCGTGCCCGCGCAAAAGGCCGCACACTTTTTGACGCAGTGCGTCTTTTGCTATTTCGCCGAGGACATTGGGCTCCTAAGCTCCTTCAAGCGAGTGGTGCTGAAGCGCTCGTCTCCAGCCGTTCTTCAGGGGTCTCTCACCGAGCTCTTCCTGAAGATGCAGAAGGGCGGCACGTTCGGAGCGGACGACATCCCTTGGTTCAACGGGGGGCTTTTCAACAAAATCGACGTTCCCTTGATGCCGGTTGACGCCATCAAGACGCTTGCGGACGTTGCAGAGATGGGCTGGAGCGCCATCGACCCCAGCATCTTTGGGGCGCTGTTTGAACGCGGGTTGGACCCCAGCAAACGTGCCCAACTCGGGGCCTTCTACACGAGCCCCTCCATCATCGTCCGTCTCGTGACGCCGGTTGTGGAACGAACCCTTGTGGCCGAGTGGGGGCAGTGCAAGGCACAGATCAACGGTCTTCTCAGCGAGCGGGACTTCTTGCGCGTTCGTGCAAGGAGCATCCCCAGCACCACGGAGAAACTGGATAAGCGACATTCTCGGATCAGAACGTCGGCTAACAAGGCGGAGCGGGAAGCAAAGAACATCTTCAATGCCTACCTGGAACGACTGCGCAACTTCCGTGTTCTCGATCCGGCCTGTGGCAGCGGGAACTTCCTTTACCTGTCGTTGAAGGCGCTCAAAGACGTCGAGAAGCAGGCGAACTTGGACGCTGAGACGCTGGGTCTCCAGCCGCAATTGCCTGTCACAGGGCCGCAGAACGTCTTGGGCATCGAACTGAATGAGTACGCGGCCGAACTGGCGCGGATGACCGTCTGGATCGGCGAATTGCAATGGCGCAAGCAAAACGGCTACGGCTGGAAGCTCAATCCGGTTCTTGATCCGCTGGATCACATCGAGTGGCGCGATGCCCTCCTGACACGCACTGCGATTGGGTACGTCGAAGCAGAATGGCCCGCCGCTGATGTGATCGTCGGCAACCCGCCCTTTGTCGGGAACAAGAAGATGCGCGACGAGCTGGGTGACGCGTACACAGAGGCGCTGCGAGAGACGTTCCGAGACGCTTTGCCGGGTGGTGTAGATCTCGTTTGCTACTGGTTTGAAAAGTCCCGCCAAGCGATCGAAGATGGGCGGGCCTACGCCGCGGGGCTGGTCGCTACCCAAGCCGTCCGTCATGGAAGCAGTCGGACAGTTTTGGACGACATCTGCAAGAGCGGGAGCATCTTCGAGGCTTGGAGTGACGAGCCTTGGGTGAATGAAGGGGCTGCAGTTCGGGTGTCACTTGTTTGCTTCGGACGCTCGTTCGAAGGGACACCACGGCTCGATGGCGCACCGGTTGAACGAATCGCGCCCAACCTGTCAGGGCTCGCCGACCTGGACATCACGAGAGCCCAGCGGCTGCCTCAGAACATGGGCGTCGCGTTTCAAGGGCCGGTCAAAGTGGGGGCGTTTGATGTCTCCGGAGAGATCGCCCGGCAGTGGCTCAGGCTGCCGAACCCGAATGGCAAGAGCAACGCAGCGGTACTGCGCCCCTATGTGAACGGTCTGGATCTTACGCGGCGTCCTACGGACATGTGGATCATCGACTTCGGAGCCACCATGGGAGAAGAGGACGCAGCGCTCTTCGAAGCCCCCTTCGCCCATGTGCGAAAGCACGTCAGGCCGATGCGGCTAGCGCAGCGTCGTGAGTCGCGTGCTAAATGGTGGTGGCGCCACGGCGAAACCGTCCCCGGCCTTCGGCGAGAGCTCGCGGGCATTCCGAGGTACGCAGTGACGCCACGGGTTGCAAAGTACCGCACTTGGTCGTGGCGGACGTCCATTTGCCTGCCGGACTCGGCCGTCGTTGCAGTGATGCGCGGGGACGATATGACATTCGGGATTCTGGAAAGCCGTTACCACCGGGTTTGGTCACTCGCCACGGGGTCCGCGTTGGAGGACCGCCCCAGGTACACGCCCACGACCTGCTTTGAGACGTTCGCCTTTCCAAGCGGTCTCGCGCCCGCCGAGACAAGCCAATCCACAGAAGATTGGAAAGGCGCACTGATTCCTGCAGGACTGAGCGCAGACCAGAAGGCGAAGGCCGGCACTGTCGCCGTGGCCGCAAAGCGCCTTAGCGATCTGCGCGAGCAATGGCTCAACCCGATTCACTGGACGCGCAGGGTGCCGGAGGTGGTGCCACTCGGCATGGACAAGACACCATATCCAGAGCGTTCCCTGCCTTTCGAGACGCTCGCACCGGCAGACTCGAAGGAGCTTGAGCGTCGCACACTCACGAACCTGTACAACGAGTCGCCAGATTGGCTAACACTCGCACACGAGGCATTGGACAAAGCCGTCGCAGCGCTCTACGGGTGGGACTACGGCTCCCTGCGTTCCGATGAGGACGTGCTGAGACTGCTGCTCGTTGAGAATCAGGATCGCCAGGTGGAGTAAGCACCCGGCAGCGGCTTACGCGGCTTTGCGGGCGCGCAGCGGCGTGAAAGCAGCGCGTGAGCTCATTAGCTGGATGCGTGGGATCGTCTCAAAACAGGAGGCGCAGACCCAACGCCCGTTCGGCAACAGCATGGAGCGCTTGTCCTTGTCCCGATGTCCCAAGTGATAGGCGCGATTGCCGCGGCCCACGCTGCCGCATTCGTCGCAGACACAGGAATAGGCGCTCATGGACGGTTTCGGGGCACCAGAGCGAAGCGGCCTTGGAAAAGCTTGCCTAGAGGCGGCTGCGGCCCTCGCAGTGCTGGTCACCGAGGGGCTGGCGGGAGACTCGCCAGCTAGAAACCGCCGGATGTCCTCGGGCCGGTAGCGGACGTGGCCGCCAACCTTCACGAACGGGAGCTCGACGCGGCCTGTGCTTCGCCAGACGGCCAGTGTTGACGTGGGAACACCCAGGTACACTGAAGCCTCACGCGGGGAGAGAAGAGGCTCCAGAGGCAGTGAGCTCATGCGGCTGCAGCCCAAAGCAAAAACCCGGGCGCACGGCCCGGGTCTCGCTTACTCACAGAAAGGATGCCAAGCTCTGCAACGTCGTTGCAGCCCGAGAGATCCTGCAAGCACTCTGATGAGCGCTCCGTTTCCCCGGCGTTTGAAAAACAATCAAAGTTAATCAAGCGGCTGGTGCCGACCCGCCCCGTAACCTCCCCGCGCGAGCACGGTCTCTAGGCCAATGCCGGGCGCCTGCTGAGGAATGTTGAGGTTGCCGCTGAAATTGTGTGAAGGGCGTTGGCAAAACGGCGCTGCCTATGGTGGGCCAACCTAAGCCCAGTCTGACCCCGACAGAGCCGCGCCAACATGACCATGCGCATTCGGCGCCGACCCTAAGATCACACCAAGGGCACGGCGAGGTTACGGCAAGGTTACAGCAAGGGTGTCCACCCTGAATTTCCCGAGTCCATGTCCGCAGGCAAGGAGCAGGCCGACGCCGTGATCGCCACACAGTCTGCCACCCGGGGCAATCTAGAGTAGAGAGAGCTAGAGAAAACTTCAGTTTCCCCGCTGCACCGCGCAGGAACTGGCGCTGCCGGGAGGGAAGGTTTTGTGAGGTCCCGCCCCGAGCGAGCGCATGTTGAGCAAAGTTAAGGTTAGCTAAGGGGGACGTGCGCGGGCGGCCACGTCTGAGAACAGGAGAATTACAGACCGGCCATGAGGCCCGCCTCTCGTAACTCGTTGATCTTCTTATGTCTTCTTGAGCATACTGCTCGATCCCGAACAGTCCGCGCGCGCGAGAGGCGACGCCGATTTCCTGACCAGTACGCGCGCGCGGAGAACGGCGGCGGGCTCTCAAGCTCACCCGTACGGCGTGTAGGCAAAACCGTTGCCGATCACTCCGATGACGCCAGCCTGGTTCTCGGCGCTTTCGCTGATGTTGGCAAGCACGCCCGCGGCGGTGTCCAGGTGCTGATCCAGCACGCCGAGCCAGTAGTTGTAGCCGCCCGCTTCAGGCACGCGATGCAGCACGTTTTCGTAGTACCGCGAGACCAGCTGCGCGTTGGTCGGATTCGTGCCGTACACGGTCTGGAACTCGGCAGAGGTGACGAAACCCCCTGCCACGTCGCGCAGGCTGGCCCCATTGTCCAGCGCGTTGATCCAGTAGCCCAGGCCGCCGGCATCGGGCGTGCGGTTGAAGGCGGCCTGATAGATGCGATAGGCCTGTCCCCCTGAGCCGTCTATGTCTAGAGCCACACTCACATCGGCGAACTTCAAGCGTTCGACACCCGACAACGTATCAGAACCTTCCGGCCCAGAGACGGTGAAGCCCTGATTGGTCTTAGTGATTGTGTAGCTTCCCCTCGTTCCAGAGTAGAAAGCTAGGTCGCGACCACTGCCGCCATTAAGGAAGTCATCGCCACCTGTACCAGCCAAGGTGTCCGCGCCTGATGTGCCGGTGACTAGCACGCCAGCAGGTTTGCTGGTGAAGTTGTAGCTGGTGGTGCCCGCATAGCTGTTGCCAGCCAAGTCCTTGATGCTGCCGGCCGCAAACTCCACCTTGTAGCCGGTGCTGTAACTCAGATCGGCGCTCGGGTTGATGGTCAGCGTGCCGCCCGAGATGCTCAGGTTGCCACTCGTGGCTGCATCGTAGGTGGCGACGACCGCGCCGGCACTAGTCTTGAGGACGATGCTGCCAGTCCCTCTCTGGATCGACTCGCTGAAGGTGACGGCGATGTTCGACCCAATCGCAACGCCGCTGGCTTCGTCGGCCGGCGAAAAGCTTTGCGATATAGGCGGAGTGACGTCGCTGGCCACTATCCGCTTCAGCGTCGCGGCGTAGTTGAAGGACGAGAAGAGAGTGTTCTTGATTTCAACGTAGTACGAGTTGCTGTTAGAGGAGCTGAATGTTATTGAGTCCGTGTAGATGTCAGGCCCGAAGGAATCCGCGCCGAGAATCACCTGCCCGTTCTGATCCGTGATCTTCACGTCAAAGTACATGGCGAAGCCACTCCAGTCGCCCGGATAGGACGACGCGTTCATGGCGTCAGTCGTCACGACCAGCGTGAAACTGCCAACTCCGGGTGTGATCTCGTAATAGTCGATCCAGTCGCCTGAAACAAAACGCCCGTATGAAGTCCAGTTTTCCTGGATTTTGTACAGGCTGCTGCGGTAGGAAGAATCAGAAGACCAAGATTTCTCGTCCCACAGGGTGCCTAGCTGGTAGGCGATATACATAGAAGCCCCCTCGAGCTATGCGGTGCTGGTTGCGCCGCGAGCTGTGCGAGCGCAGTACGTGCCTTGTACTGCTGAGGCAGCGGTGAGACTGTGCGCCGTTTGCCGCAAGCTGTCTAGAAGCGTTTTGACGGCGGCCCGGGCGCGGCGAGTCCGGTTGCCAACCAGCTTGCCACGCTCGCCTGAGGCCCTTAGGCAACGTCGTTAATGGTTCGCGCGAACTATTGAGCTATGTCAAATGCGTGATGCAGCGCGCTGGAGGCACAATCTCCGGCTTGGAACGCATCACTGGTCCTTGGGGACGCCTGTACGTCGCCGCCTATACAACAGAGCTGGATGGCCTGTTCTTTGGGTACGCGAAGCTCTTTGCGGTCCAACCGTCGGACGTGTGGGACAGCGGCGCAATCATGAAGATTTCGACGCGCTCAGGTCACGTCGGCGAAGCCATCGCACTTGGTGCCGTTGAGGCCCGGGCGCTGAAGGTGGCGTTAGAGGTGCGCGCACAAATCGAAAAACAAGCTGCAGCAGCAGCCGAGGCGAAGACCGTGTGCGCGGCGGGCTGAGGGGGCGTACGGAGATCTGGAATGACGTGGTATAGCTTGGCCTTCAATGCGGGCCGGGAAAGAGATTTGCACCTTGTTTTGCGGGCCGGATGGACGATTGCATATGCGAACGTGCCTCTGAGCTTCAGGAATGGAGTCTTTCGCAGGAGCGCGGAATCTGGAGGTGTCATCGTGTACTTCAGCCCCAGGGCGCACGAACTGGCAGAGGCCTTTGGCGCAACGGCATGCTCTGAGCCACCCATTGAAGGGCTTGGCCTGCTGGTAGGAGACAAGCGCACCTGGGCGGCTTGCTTCTCGGAGTCTCCCAAGAGGCTATCCGGCACGCTGAGCCTTCGGCGGCGGGTCGCCCCGGCAACGTCGGATGACTTCACTTCCACCTTTGCGACGCCAATTACATGACGGCGCTGCAGTGAGAGCGATTGCGCAGTCTGTCCGCGCTGTCAGCCCGGGCCGAGGGCCTGCCTACGATTCGCCATTAGACAAGCGAGCCGACGCCTCACGCTTCCCAATTCCACGTATAGCGGCAATCGCATTCAGTTGCGCCTGTCGAGGTCTCGAACCTTCAGCTTCCCAGTTGTAGATAGTCTGGCCGCTCACGCCGCATAGCCGTCCGTAATCAGCCGCTGAAAGACCAAGCTTTGCTCTGTGGGCAGCCAACCGCTTTGCGCTGTATCTGTGCTTTACGTCGGTCTGGGTAACTGGTCCGCTCGGCCGTCCCTGGCCCTGTTCTTTGGTGGCCTGTCGGACCAGGCGTTCGAGGGAGGTCACTGTGCGTTTCAGCGACGCGATATCGGATCGATAGTTGCTAGACGCCTTCTTGAGCGACTGAATCTCTTGGCGAACCGACTTCCTGGCGAGACGCGAAATCTCGTCTTTGAGGGCTGATGCGATATTTGGCATGGTGCTCGGTATTGTCACATCCGGCACTAAGTAGGCATTTTTCTGAGTCTCACCCCGCCGCCGAGCGCTAACATGCGCCGATTTTTTCCGGAGGCAGGAGATGGGCTGGCAAAGCTTGGAGCTGTTGAATCGGGAAGACGAAGACTTGGACGGCATGTGGCGCTCAGCTTGGAACGCTGCGTATGCAAACACAAAGCGCGTCCCGGGCAATGCGATCTTTCGCAAGAGTGGTCCCCGTGCGGCTATGTACTTCAGTCCAGAGGCCCAGGAACTGGCGGCTGCCTTCGGTGCGCGGGAATGCCCACCTCCATCACCGGGAGCGCTGCACTTCGTGGCCGGCGACAGTGGCGCGTGGGACTTGTATTTCCCCGGCTGTCCACAGAGTGCTCCGACCAATCGCGGCAGCTGGGATGCATCGTCGGGCTTCGACCAGCCCTTCGAATCGACCTATCCGTCCGTGTTCGATAATGCCTTCCGACCGACGCAACCGTCTCAGGTGTGACCCGCGCATGGCGAATGTCTCAAGCTGCAAGTCACCCTGGCCACAGCACAGTTCAGCTCCAGCCTTGATCAGGGTTTCAGAAGCCCCAGCACGTCTCGCAAGCTCTCGGCCTCAATCGTGGGGCGGATCGTGGGTAGATGAATGAGAGTGCCGGGGAGGCCGCGCCAGTGCTAGCGAGTTGGCGGAGAGTGTGAGATTCGAACTCACGGACGTCTTGCAACGTCGCCGGTTTTCAAGACCGGTGCATTCAACCGCTCTGCCAACTCTCCGCGAGCCGTGAGTTTAAGCTTGTTGCGCACCGGTCCCCGTCGCTCACGCGGCCGAGGCCCGCTGGGCGGTGTCGACCTGGCTGCCAGCGCCGGACACGGACGCCATGCTCGGCGCCGGGTGCGCGGCATCCGCCAGGTGCAGCGGCGCACTTTCCTTGCTCGGCGCATTGGCGGCCTGCGGCGCCGCCAGCTTGCCCGAACGCACGCCCGACTGGTCGGCTGCGGCGATCAGTTCGGCCATCGCCTGCGTCGTGGCGTCCCACGACGTGCCGGCGACGACTTCCGCGAGCGCCTTCGCGTGCTCGAGCTGCTGCTGCGGCGCGCGCTGCAGGATCTGGTCGCAGGCCGCGATGAACGCCGAGGGAGTGTCGGCGATCGACACGAGGTGGCCGTAAGGTTCCACGACGTCCTTGATCGGCGTGCTGACCGAGGGCCGCCCGCAGGCCATGTACTCGAGCGTCTTCGTCGGGCTGATGAAGCGCGTGGCCTCGTTCATCGCGAACGGCAGCAGGCACACGTCCCAGCCGGAGATGAGGCGCGGAAGGTCGTCGTAGCCTTGCTGGCCGAGCCAGTGGATGTTGGGGTGGCGCGGCAGGGTGGCCGGATCGATCTTCACCACCGGCCCGACCATCACGATCTGCCACTGGGGCCGCGCCTGCGCCATCTGGTCGATGAGGTCGATGTCCACGCGCTCGTCGATCACGCCGCAGTAGCCCAGGCGGGGCCGGGCGATGCCCGCGAGCAGCGGATGCTCACCAGCGGCCGACGAGAAGTGCTTCGCATCCACGCTGCTGGGAAAACAGAACACCTGCGGATGGCGGCCCTGCTTGGCGTTGTACAGGCTGCGGCCGCCGGTGAACACCAGGTCGGCCATCTTGAACAGCGCGTTCTCGCGCTGCACCAGCTGCCGCGGCGCGTGCCTGAATGCGGTGAGTTCGTCCATGCAGTCGTACACCACGCCGCGCGGCGCCAGCTCGGTGGCCAGCGGCAGCGCCATCGGCGTGTAGAACCACACCCAGTAGTCGCTCACGTCCTCTTCGCTCATCGCGTCGGCCACCATGCGCTGCAGCGCCGGCAGGTGGTCGTCGTGGAAGCCGGGCGCGTCGCCGGTCACATGGGGCCGCCACACCTGCACGTTGGGCGCGGGGGCGAAGCGCTCGAGCTCGTTCTGGCCGGCACGCAGCATGGGCTCCTCGATGAAGATCACCTGCCACCGCTGCGCCAGCCGCGACAGCAGATGTTGCGGACGCTGGTAGACGAAATTCCAGCGCAGGTGTGAAAAGACGACGAGGGTTTTCATGGTACTTCCTTGTGAGAGAGGGAGATGGCGACGGGGGCGGGCGCCGTCGCCGTGGCGCCGGCGCCCGCAGGGCGCGCCGGCTGGTCTGAAGAAATCTGGCTGTGAAGTCCGACCGCTGCGCTGCGGCAGGCGGCGTGACGGGCCGTCCCGCCGGCGTGGCCCGTCACACGGTGCCCTTGCAAGGGCCGGTCGATGGTTCCGATCGCACCCAAGGGGCGGCACTCAGCGTGGAGCCACGGTGGTGCCGTGCGTGGTGGCGGCGCCGTACAGCACGCCGCGCGGTCGCGACAGCAGGTAGCTGGCGGCCAGCAGAGCGCCGGCACCCATCACCAGGCTGCCGCTGCCGATCGAGCGGGCCAGGCTGCCGGCGATCTCTCCGCCGCGCGCGGCCGTCAGCTGCAACCGGCGCCTGGTCATTTGCGCGCCCAGTTCGCCGAGCTGCCCGGCGAGCAGGCGCTCGGCCGTGGGCAGCAGCAGGGTTTCCTCGTCGGCGACATGGTGCATCACGGCGTTCATCAGCTGATAGAACGTTTCGTCGAAGCTGGCGTGCTCGGGGCCGAGGTTGCGCAGCTGCGTGATGAGGCGGCGCACCTGGTCGTGCTCGGGCGCGCTCTTGCCCAGAAAATCGGTGTCGGTGATGGCGCGCAGCGCCGGGTAGAAGATCTCCTCTTCCAGCTGGGCATGGATCTCCAGCGCCACGCAGATGTTGTCGGCCAGGCCTTTCTTCACCCGGGCCGAGGCGTCGCCATGGAACTGGTGGAACGTGGTGAGCACGTGCGTGTGATCCATGCGGATCATGTTGGTGACGCCCGGCGTCATCCGGCTGAGCAGTTCGTTCATGGCGGCCCCGTGGATTCGACAGCGTGTATTCAAGCGCGAGCCGCGCCCAGCGTCTGTCGGACACCGGCTTGTCCTGGCGTCGCTGGCCGCGGCGCGATCCAGGCGAACGTGTTGCCGACGCGCGGGTGGGCTGCCCGCCTACCAAGGGTGGGGGCGCTGTCGCGCAGAGCGGGACCGACGCGCGCGGCTATCGTGGAGGCGTCAACAACTTCCAGGAGAAATCAAATGCCCGTCATCCTCTGGCTGCTCGGTGTTCCGCTCACCATCGTCCTGTTGCTGATGCTGTTCGGCGTGCTGTGACGCGGCCCCCTCAGGGCTTGTTCTTGACCTGCTCGAGCTGTTCCAGGTTCCGCCCGGACAGCTCGCCACGGTCTCCTTCGCTGAAATCGCCGGCTGCGGCCGGCGCTGCGTCGCCTGCGCCGGGTTCCTGGTTGGCGTAGGGCTCGCGGCCGGCGCCGTCGTCCCAGTTCACCTCGCTGCGTGCGCCGTGCTCTGCCTTGCCCGCTGGCGGGCTCTTGCCTGCTGGTGAATCGCTCATATGAACCTTCCTGGATCGCGGATCGACGCTGCCGCGTACAGCATGAAATTCCGCTGCAACGGCAGCGTGTCCGGCAGCAGATACGCCACGCTGGCCTGGTGGCGGAACGCATGCAGGTGCCGGCGGTAGAACGCGGGCGCCACCTGGAACGATCCCGCCGGTCCGTCGGCCGATGCCAGCAGTCGTGGCGGCTCGGCTTCGCTGGGCGGGGCCCCGCGCCGCGACACCGCGCCGGGCGCATCGGCCCAGGCCGCG
>ORJL010549973.1_pt1 | contig 16433 bp, 11 predicted proteins | sample 1779941 | NCBI WGS metagenome assembly ORJL01 (sample SAMEA104232317, study PRJEB22302) | groundwater metagenome | biome: forest; feature: aquifer; material: groundwater | place: USA | collected 2011-08-07 | depth 5.8 m | reverse complement strand
TGAAATTGACAGAGAATCATGGGATGAGTAGCAAAATGAGATATTTTTTTGATACTTTGACGAGCAAAGCGAGGAGAAGTCCAAAAAAATGAGATATTTTTTTGATACTTTGACGAGCAAAGCGAGGAGAAGTCCAAAAAAATGAGATATTTTTTTGATACTTACGCTTTCTTTGAAATAATAAGCGGCAATCCCAAATACAAGATTTATGCAGAGAGTGAAGCAATAACTACTATATTTAATCTTGCGGAACTTAACTATGGATTGAAGAAAAAAATGAGCAATGAATTGTCAGATGAATATACAGATAAATATTACCAATATGCAGTTGATGCAACTCTTGAGGACATAAAGAAAGCAATGGATTTCAAAATGATTCATAAAAATTTATCAATACCAGATGCTGTTGGCTACACGGTGGCAAAAAGGCTTGGTGTTAAATTTATTACAGGCGATAGTGATTTCGAAGACATGGACAATGTTGAGTTTGTCAAATAAATTCTTGTCAAAAACCATATTTGAATAGTAAGAATAAGTGTTTACTTTCAATATAGAAAATAAGCATAATTTACTCATCAAACCGAAAGGTTTATATATAAGTTACATTACTAGGTAGTAGTAACAAATTAGCTTCTTTGGAGGTGGTTAGAACATAGCTACTCCAGAAGCGAAAAGTTTAAATATAAGTGCTACTATGATAAAGTAGTAACAAGTTATAGATAAAATATATAAATAAGAAAAACAAACCAAACAAGGGGTGGAAAGAAAAATGGCAAAAGTAATTCATGCAGAAGATAAGTTTAAGAAAACAATTGATGATAAGGTAGATACACCAAATCTTGGTGAAATGTTTGATACAGAAGTAAATAGTGGAGTAGCTTATTCTTCTAAAGTTGCTACTTTTATAGAAAGTTTAGGAGTACCTACTACAAAGGATAGTAAACCTGATGTAAGTAAACTTATTGAACAATTAATTTCTGGAACAAAAAAAGTTGTGAAAGAATTGAATCCTGACAGCAAGGATCCACAGTGGGTGCCTGATTATGAAGCACTAAGTAATATATTCAAAACGTATGACGACATAATTCAAGATGGTAAGTTAAGAAAGGAAGTAAGAGATGCAGTAGTTAATGCTTATGTCACAACTGCGCAGAATTATATTATTAGTAGACAGCAAGGCAGAATAACTAGAGTACCAATAGAAGAAGCAAAAAATTTCAGTGAAGGTATTGCTAAGGAAACCTCAAACAAAGCTTTGGTTTCTCTAATTAAGAGTTCAATAACACCTACTGAAGTTGCAGGCAGAGTATCGCCTGTACTTAGTGATGTCTACGGAAAAAGGCAGCAAGGATATGGCTTGCATGGCAACCTTGACTATCTAACTGAGAAAAAGGCAGCTTAATTAAACCTTAATTTTTTCTTTTTATTCTTAATTTTTTATTTCTCTTACAAGTAACACTATAAAAATATAATGGCTGAAAGTTATAGAGTTGGAGTTAAGCATGCATATAGGGGCCCTCCTGCTGGTAGAGTTAGCCCTAAAGAAGGTGTTGAAACCAGAATTTCTCCTGAAGAGCATAATTCAATGAAATTTGAGCCGCCTACTGTCGGCTCTTATGGGCATGCTGATACAACCCAGATTTTTACTCCAAGCGGTGTTGTAACCAGAACTTCAAACAATAGGTTTATAGACACATACAAAGATTTCGACAGGAACGGCTATTTTTCTCAAATTGACGATTTTTACTTTGGCGGATGGATAAAAGCAGGAACTAAAAATATGCCAAACAAATTCGAGTATGTAGAATTATCTAGAAGAACTTCCTCATCTGGAGTTATGGAAAGTTTTAGAGAAAGATTGGCAGATTTCAATAGAGGTGACACGGCAGTGCCAAATTATGTTCACGATTCGATAGTTGTAGGAAGAGTCAGAAATAATGAAATAGGAAAAATTTTTCATAGAATAGGAAACCTAAAAGACCACTTAAAGGGATATGACAAAACAATAGACGCGAATGAGCTAACCTCATACTTAAGTTCATTGGGTTACCCGCCATCTTATATTGATTGGTTATGTGAAGGATTTATGCCAGAAGATGCCATTTATAGTGTTGATAGAACTAAAGATGGTAAAATCCTATTGACAGCTTCTCCAAACGCCTTTGAAAAAGTCTCAACAGAAGCGCAACTTTCTGGAACTAATACAAATGATTCGATGAACTCTGCTTTCGGTGAAGAATCTACTCACATTAGGAGAAGGGATTTTGACAAAGACGGTGATATTATACCCTTAGAGATGAAAACGAAGGCAATAGTCAGAGACCATTATCTTAGACTTGCAAGAATATACGCGGGGGATAACCAATTAAGAAGAAGATATGAAAGGCTTGCCGCGCTTAAGGAATATGACAGACTAACAACAAAGCAGAGGTATTCAAAAAAAGGTTCTTCATTAAAAGAACTTTATTCAAAAGATAGGGCAGCTTTAGAAGAAATATTAAGCGAGGATGCTATAGAAAAAGGGTTTAGCGGAAAAGAGATTAAGGATTATGTTGCAAGTCGTTTAAGCAGAATAGGCGAAGAAGCTGAAAATCCAAGAATGTCGGAGCTTGAGCAAATTGCTGAAAAAGACGCAGATTCAAAAGAAGCAACAGAAACAAAAGAGGCATCTAATGAAAAATCTCAGGCTGAATAGAAAAATTTATATTTCATCAAATATTCACAGTTTATATGGCTTCGACTTATGAACCGCAAGCAAAGTATTACGCAAAGCCCAATTACTCCGGTTTTTTAGGCGGATTCTTGGCTGGGGCAGCTGCAGTAGCAGCAGGCGTCTACATTGGAAAAACTTTGTTCTGCAAATCCATAGATGATAAAGTAAAATAGTCAATCTAATTTCCCAACAACCTTAACCATGAATATTCTTCCGAATACAAAGCTGAAAACTATTAATAGCATTGACAACAACAAAATAAACAAATTTTTCTCAATAAAATAATAAAACAAAATAATTGAAACTGCAAATAAAAGAATATTTATAGAACATACCGCTAAAATGTAATGCGCTTTTTTAATCCCAATCATTAATGTTTTCTGAACGATATTTTTTAATCCAGTATTATGCAGCAAAGAGATGGAAATAAACATAAAATAAACCAGAGCCATCGAGAATACCAAAAATGGAACATATTTTGTCAATAGCTTTGAGCTTTCGGCAGCAACTCCCGATAATGTGATATTCAGCAATGAAAAGAAGAAAAGGAATATTAACCCAAGATAAAGCAATGACACAGCAAGATTTTTTAAAAAAATTTTTGCCAATTTTTTGAAATTAATTCTATAAACCAGCCTGTTTGTAATTGCCCAACCCGTTGAAATAAAAAAAATCAATATTAAAAACAGATAAGTTAAATAAAGCCTGAAATTTTTTACAATCTCGTTGAAATTTCTGCTGATAAGCAACGGGTCTTCTCCAAGAATATTTTTTTGCTGCTGGATGTTGGCTGCAACCGAAACATCATCGAGATTTTGCTGGCTTAAGTAGTCTGAAATTGCTTTCACATCTTCGAGTATTTTTATTTGATAAGTCAGATTTACGTAAAAGAAAACAGCAAAGAATATGATTTGCAGAATAATCAACAGAAAAAATATGAATTTATTTTTCCAAATCAATGAAAACGATTCTTTTATAGAATTCAAAATGATGTTTTTTGATGGCATTTTTATGATGTTCTGCAGCATTGTTGTTCTTCTCCAAAGTCCATCTCTATGCATCTAATTTCACTGCTGATTATGTTGCTTGGACCACCACATGATTCTCTACAAGTTCCAAATACATTAGTGTTAGAATCTCCACATTGAATCTCAAATTTGACTGGATATTCACTTGGTTTTTGATTTTTGCCAATGGCTGTTATTTTTCCATTCACCGTACCAGCAACAGTAAAGCTGTCTGTAGGTATTGCAGTTTCAGTTTCGAAAATTCCTTGTAAATCTTTTTTCACTAGCGGTATTACATCAGATACACCATCTGGTCTTGTATAAGAGAATTCTGCTTTATCCACAAGCAAATGATTCTCGAATTTTACTGAAATTGTAACTGGCTGTCCTTTCCTAACTCTGCTGGATGGTGTTACAGTAACTCTCTCTATTCTCGGTCCTTGAGCCAGAGCTTCTTTTGATAGTGTTTGTTCTATTCTTATTCTTATTGGTCCTCGCTTTTGCGGCTTGTCTGGGTAAATGACTGCATCATTAAACTCGCAATTAGTAGGATTGCCGTCCCAAGAGTCTGCATTTTCTTTTAAATTAAACAGCTCAAGAAGCAATGTTTTTCCTTGAACTTGAGAAACTGAAGTTGCTGGTTGAGCTTTTCTGACTAATATAACTCCTTGAGCAATGCCAATAGTAATTTCCTTATTACCCTCTTTCCTAACTTCTTTAGAGATTGGTGTTCCATCAATAGTTTTAGGTATTGCTACACTAACAATCTGTATTTTTGCTCCTTTTTTATCAATTGTAATTTTTCCATCCGTATCACTATGTTTAGATTGTTGTATTGGAACTTTTCCCTCACCATCCAATGAGCCGTCAATATCTACTTCGTCATTAAAGAAATCTATGAAGCCATTATTATCCACGTCATAGAATTTAAACTCTATAGTAAAGTCGTCTTCTACTACTAAACTTTTTTCGACAATTTCTATAAACGATGGCTTTACAATCCTTTCTCTTTGTCCAAGAGACAAAGGTGGGGTTGCAAGTGTATAGTCGTGAGTTCCGTTAATTGTAACTCCTACAACATCAACAATAACATTGTCTAAAGTTGCTTTAATGCATTTGTCTTTTCCAGCCTTGAAAACAGTTGCTGTTATTGCTAATGATTCGCCTGGAGTAAATACCATATCTTCTGTTTTACTAGGATCCCTATCATTAATTTTAACGCTAGTGAAGTAAGCAATGCCCTTTCTTGATGCAAATGTCCCACCTTCCCCGCAGATAAACGAGCCTGATAACTCATCTAATCTGCAGTCAAATATGTCATGCGCTGTCTTGTCTATCAAGGGGAAGTAAAATACTCCATCATCATATCCTTGAGGGAAGCAGTTTGGCTTGATGTTAGGTTGTATCTTCCTATCAGTCCTCAAGACAAATTTCAAATGGTCATATCTAACATTATCATCTATAACTCTTTTGCCCGACGGAATTGCCTTTTCCTCAAGAATGTTCTGCTTTAATCTTCCTGAAAATACTGATGGGCCTCTTCTTTCGTCTTGCAATCCTATACAGTCGCATTGGCTGTAGCCAACTGATGTTCCTAAAGCTCCTGTATATCCAATTGAAGGTGCTCCTAAAGCACCGCAATTTATTTGGTTTGAATACTGGTCAAGCTGTTTTCTTCCAACGCATGTCAAATACACATCATATCTTTCAAAGTCGCATCCTGGATTAATAATCCATGAAGCCCTGTACTCATATTTTGGAGCATATTTAACAGGGTCAACTGTCAAAAATTCTCTTGAGCGTGTTATTGGCTGCACTAACGTAGCAAATGGAGTTGCATAAGCTGCATCGACAATGTTCCTTACATTTATTTCCCAGTCATAGCCAAATGCACCAAGGCAGATTTTCCTTGCAATGCTTTCCTCTCCTGTGCCTAAAATCTCGTTAAGCTTTGCATTTCCATACTCTTGAGTGATTCCTCTTTGGAAATCTGTAATGCTCTCATAAACAGAGCTGAATCCTGCTTTGACCGATGTTAGAATAGTATCACTTTGCTTATCAATATCTGAAACAAGTCCACTAGGTGTACATCCATCGACAAAGAATCTTATAATCTGCCATATTGCATTGCATAAATATTGAGTGAAAAGCTCTTTGCAAGCTCCTGCATCACCTCTTCCAGTTGTTCTTACTTGTATCAAGCAAGTTGACAATGAAGTCATTAAGTTCTTGACGAATTGTATTCTGTTGCTTATTCCTGTAAGATGTGCGCATTGCAATGCTGATTCATGCTGCCTAAAGGGATCAACTGTCAAAACAGTTTCAGGCTTCTGCAGAACATATTCATAAAGCCAATTATTTTGCCCAAAGCATGCTGGCAAGTCTCTTCCTTCAATGTATCTATTTTTGTTGTATTCATTATGTGGTTGACCGTCTCTTTTTCCTTTTACTTCAAATTTTTCTTTCCAATATCTGTAGCTCCAGTCCACATTAGCATAGTCATTTTCACCAAGTTTAGTTACTTCCCCACCTGAAATATCTTTTTTTGATTTATGAACCTGTGCACCTGTAATTGGATCAACATCATCAGGCTGGTAATATTTTGATGATGGACCTTCTTTTGCATTTATACAGCAACATTCCACTCGTTGAGCTGGATTATCACTTACAACACTTGGTGTATTTCTATCTGAATCGTAAAAGCAATCAGAAGTGTAGCCTTTTGGAGAAGCTAAGTCCACATTAAAGCTCTCTTGTCCAAAAAATACTTCTTTATTTGCATTGAAACTTAGACAGTCGTTTGTAGTAGTACAACTGTATAGAGGTGGGGCAGTTCTAGATTTTTTGGTATCTTTAGTGCTTTTTTGTGGTTCGTCTTTAGATGGTTTAATTACTGTAAATTCTTTGCCATCAGCGCCTTTAAACGTACCACTTTTACCACTTACTCCTTTAACACCACAAATTTCTGCACATGACTTGGTTTGTGCAGTTATATAATCGAACTCGCTTTTTTTTACTGCGTATATACTTTTACTGCTTAAAGCTCCTTGCAATGTGATATGACTTAATTGGTATAGTTTCTCGGAACCTGGCACTAACTCACGTACTGTATATACCTCGTCTACGTTCTTACCACTTTCCTTTGTTTGTACTAAAGTGCATTTTGCATCTCGCCCAAAAGTTTCAGCTGCCTTAAAAGTAGGACGTTTCCTTGCGAACTCTGTACAACTTTCTATTTTTAATGGTTGCCCTATAACGCTTTCATCAACTGGACAACTTTCGCCCTTACTTATTCTATTTAATAAATCTTCATCACCTTTATTTTCAGTCCAAGCAGCAGGAGCAGCATGCCCAAATATCCTGTCACAGCTCCATCTAAGCCAAGAATAAGTGTTTGCTTCTGTTTCCCAAGCATAGTCTGAAGCTGGAAAGCATTTTTTTAAGTCTATGTCATTGACATACTTTAATCTGAAACTGCCTTTTGCATTAACAATATCGTTTATTAATTTTTGACAATCTTCTGCTTCTTTTGAGTCATTAGGAGTAGCAGTTTTCAGTGGATTTTTTAAAGGCAGCTCACTTATTTTTGTTGCAAAATTTTCTTTAGTCAAAATAGAATATGTTTTTTCTATCCAAAAATCAGTCCATCTTCTGTAAACTTGCATAACCAAATTCAAGCCACCAGAAGCCATGCAGCCTACTGCAACAAAATCAACAAGCCTGTCTATTTGCTCCTGAACTTGGGTTAATCCCTTGATTGAGCTCTGTAGGAAATCAACAAAGTCAAAAAGCAGCCAGTCCGGCAAAAATTTTCTTGGGTCAATAATCGTGCTGTCAACAGTATAGCTTACCTGCTCACATGTTTGTTGGGTTTCTGTTTCAAGCTGTCCATCATTATCAGTATCATGCTTGTAAGTTATCCTTACTCTCATCGGGAATGTAAGTTCTTTATTTATTGCTTTAAGGAAATTTTTCCAATCCTTTTCCAAGAATCTGTCCATGCCTGGAAATCTGGCAAGTTGAACAGCAGAATAAGATAATGTATTGTCTGGTGGATTTAATAATTTTGGAGAACCTCCACTTGGCATTATCTGACAACTTATGTTAAACCTTGGATCCATTAATTCTCTTGCGCCGCACGCCTTTGAAAGAGAAACACTAGTTATTCTAGCATTAGTGCCCCTTCCTATGTAAGAGTAATTGAAGTAAAAATAAATTGTTTCAGTCCCTTCAGCCATTCTTTCTGTGCTCAGGAATGTCGGGCTTTGAAACCTTGTCAATGGAATGATATCCCAGCTTTGGTTGCCGCTCCAGCATGTGCCTATATTTACCCTCTGGGTTGCGAAGCCCCTTTGCCCTGTTGCATCAGTTGCTATTACAACAAGCGTTGTAGTTTTTGCGTCTTTGCCTTCTTCAAGCCTTTCATCCCTAAATTCTGTAACAGGCACTTCCCTGAGCCTGGCAGCTCCACCAAAAGATGTAGTTAAATCAACATTTTTAAACTTGAAATTTCCATTCTCATCGGCAGTTTCAGAAAAATCAGCTCCTGTTCTACAGAAGGATCTGGAGGCTACATTAAGCCGGCATTTTGCGTCGAGGTCTATTTCTGGAATATTTTGGATTTCATCTGCCGAAAATATAGGCAAAGGCAGCACATTTGTCTCAAATGTCTGGTTAAAAGAGCTGAAAGGGGTTCTGTCAACAAATAAATGGACTTTGGCATTTGGCTTTGTCCTTCCAATTATATCTACGTTATTAGCCACATTCTCAAATACAAGCGCTCCGCTCGGCGGGCTTATTATTTTCACTTCAGGCTTTTTTGTATCAAGCGCAATGCTTTTTTCGATAACAACAGAATTTTTAGCCCTGTCCTCGAATATCAGCTTTATGAAATAATCTCCGTCGCCTTTGTTTAGCTTAATTCCGAAATTAAAGCTGCCAGAGCCATTCAAAATCATCAAAGGCTTCCTGAAATCCTCAAAAATATCAACATCCGGAGGCTTGATGCCAAGGGTTGCTCCCCCGCTTAATGTTGTTACAGTTACCGGCTCTGATTTAGGACCTTCATTTGCAAATATGTTTACAGCAGACACTTGATAAGTGTAGCTTCTTCCGCTTTCCACCAGAGCATCGATATAAAGATTAAAGTTAGCCGGCTTTGTGGTTGCAATCGGGCTTGCATCTTCCCTGTACACAACATAATGGCTGAAGTCCTTGTCTTTTGACTCATCCCAATGCAGCTCGACAAAGTTTTGCCCTAACTTAGTCGCATTTAATCCTGCAATTTTATCAGGCACAGCAGATTCATTTGCCTTTGCATCAACAAAAACATTTATCAGAACCTGCTCGTTTACAGAGCCTTTTACTGTCAAGTTTATTTTTGAAGTCAGCGATGGCAACTCATCCAGCTGTACTACAGGCCCTTGCGTGTCAACGCTTACCTCAAAGATTTTTTGGTTTCTGTTTCCGGATTTGTCGACTGCAACAAGCTTGATCAGATTGTCCTGCTCCAGTTGAACTTGGCTGAATGCAAATTTTCCGGAATTCCCGGTTTCTGCATTGCTAAGGCTCCTTTTTGGGATGTTCATGTTGTTCACAAACAATGTAATTTGCGAAAATGGCTCTGTTGAGCCAATCAGGTCAACAACCCTTCTATTGACAAATCCTGGAGTCGATAAGTTAATGAATGGAGGTTTTATATCTTTTACCGCTATAAAGTTTTTTGACAGGTTGGCGCAGTTATTGCTTGCGTCGCATGACTTTGCAATAAAAAAGTAATTTGTATTTTTTACAAGCCCGTCTATTGAAATTGTGTGATTTGTCACAAGATCCGTTGAACTTTTTGTTTTGTCGGTTTTATTTATCCCGAAAAGAACAATCGTTGTTGAGTTTTCATCTGTAAGCCATGTTATTCTTGCTGTTGTATCAGTTATTGAAAGGGCATCAACATTGCTGATAATAGGAACAGCTGCATCAAAAGGCAGCGCAGAAACTATTATTGTGTCTGATGATACGCCTTCATTGCCGCTGGTGTCAACAGCCGAGACTTTATAGCTCAGGGAGCCTGAACTTACTCCAGTGTCATTAAAGCTGTTTGCCATTGAATTGGCAACTGCAACCCTATTTCTGTAGATTAGGTAATGGCTTAAGTCGGTTGTATCCAACCCGTTCCATGACAAAAATATCGAGCTTGATGTTTTTGATACAGCCTGCAGCCCGGTGACCTGCGGCGGCGGGGTTATATCCGCTGTTTTGAATGTGTAAAAGCTGTTTGAGTTGTTGTCCACTGCTGTGTTGCCAGCCAAGTCACTTGATTCTACAGAGAAGAAATAGGTTGTGCCGCTGTCAATTGCGTTAACAATATTCAGGCTGTGATTGTCGACGAAGTTTTCATGCCTTTCAGAAAATCCCAGCGATGTTGTTTTGCCGTACTTTACTTTTCCGTTTGAAGCGTCGTCTGTGAGCCAGTCTATAGTAGCTGTATTGGAGGTTACTTTGGTTACCCTTGCATTTGAAATTGTTAGTCCATATACGCTTGCTGTATAGAACGGCAGGGTTAAGACTAGCTGGATAAGGAATATTGCTATCAAGTCTTTTATTTTTTGACTCATTTTTTGAGTTGGTTTTTATTATTATTTCATTGTTAAATTTTCATTATTTTGTTCAGTATTGTTTTTATTGATGTGAATTTTATTTAATTTGTTTTATACTCACACACAGAAATTATTAAGTATTGCTGTGTGTTCGCAATAGTCAACAACAAATCATACATAACACCTAATTACTTTGTTGGTTGACTATATTGTGATTTTCTCTCTTAACCTATTTTTATTTTTTTTAAAAAAAAAATTAATCATTTCAACTCCGGAGCTGGGACATTTTTTGAGTAGGATCTCAAGCCAGATACAAACAAAAATCTCTCGTCTTCTGAAGCAGGACCTTGCTCCACAACATGAAACACCACTTCATCAGCGCCTTTCAAACTCTCTTTGCTTACCTTCCACTCGCCAATGTAGCCTGCTATGATATTTTCTTCATCAACAACGTTTATGCTGACTTCGTATACTCCGTCTTTGTCAGGAATTTTAAGCGGAAAATCAGCTTCTTTCGGATAAACAGCAAAGCTCTCATAGCTTGTATCTTTTCCCTTTATTAGGATGGATGCCTTTTCGTTTGGCGCAAGCTCGTTTGAAATGCCTGGGTTTGAAAGCAGATGCTTCACAACCCTGTAGTTTTTGAATTCCTTGACAGGGTTCATAACCAAAACATATGAGCGGCCATCCACGTCAGTCTGAATGAACATTTTGGATTCTGCATAGCCTTCCTTTGCGCCCTTTATGATTCCATTAACGCAATAAGGCAATCTTTTTGTCATGCCTGCTGCTGCGCCCAGGCTGAGCCAATCGCTTGATCCCACATCGCAATAATAGCGGCCGCACACAAAGGTTAAGCCGACATTTTTCAAGTCATCTCCGGTTGCATTGTCGACAGTGAATATTGTTATTTCATTTTGCACAGCATTGCAATAGTCATCTGAAGACAAATCAGGCTCTGTTTCAAATAATGTTGTGCCTCTTGCTGCCCTGTTTGGGGTGTTATGGTCTATGTCAACCTTAAACGCGAAGCTGAACTGGTAAGCCTTGTTCTTCTCGGTTGCTTGGTCAAAAATAGTGGCTAAGACAGGGTACTTTATGTCGTATGTGAAGTGCCATATCTGCAGGCAGAAAAATGAAAGCATATCTGTTCCTTTTTGCGCATTTGAGCGCAAAATCCCGTTTTCGCTTGGCCTTGCGTAGATTTCCATCGGCCAGCCTTCATGTGCAAAAGCAACCTTCATGTTGATGTACTTCTTTTCATCATTGCCAATATCCCACACGTAATGGCTTCCAAAATAAGTCTCAGCGTAAACGCTTCTTCCTTTTGGATTAGGCACGTACAAGTTTGGGTTATAACTAGTGCCCCTTATCCTAATGTAAGGAAGGTTTATTCTCAAAAGGTTCTGAAGCTTTTCCTTTATACTTCTTAACTGCCATGTTTTTGTTTTGCAATTTGCCTCAACATCTGTTGTTGGAATGTCAACATCCATAGAATAAAGGTCTATGGTTCTTCTTTCCAGGAAATAATCCTTGTTTTGCCTTTCCATGATCAGTTTTGCAAGCTCGTAGACTTTCCTGAATCTTATAGGCGATGTATAGCTGAACTTCTCTCTTAGGGCTTTAAAGTCGCCTTGCTTTGCAATAATCTCCAGAGGATACTTCAAGCTGACAGAAACGTCTTCTTCATTGAACTGCGCATCAACAACAGGCTCTTTCAATTCATTTATTTCAAAAATGCCTGAAAATGGCTCAAAATTATTGACGCAGTTTTTTAATTCAGATTTTATGTGGGACTCCAATTGCTGCCGTATAAAATCTTCTGTTGGAATTGCTTCTATGCCTTCATGCCACCAGTATGGGATTCTGAAGCCTGCTGCGAAAGCTGCCAAGTATGCTCTTGGGTCATTATTTATGCTTTGGGGGATATTTGTATAGCCGCCGCTTAAGCCGATTGTTGTCAAACCGTCTTCCGCAGTGCTCTTAATGCAGTTTTCAACATAATCCTTTACAGGCACTATTTCCGGCTGCACAACATCAACTTCCCTCTCAACAATCTGCTTTTGGTAAAAGAAATAAACCAATCCAGACAAGATTATAATCAGAGATATGACTATGAATATGGCTGCCTGAGATTTTGAATTATTTAATATGCTGTCTTTACCTCTTTTTTTGTGCATTTTTATTTGATTTTTAATAATTTGTCAATTTTAGTTTTAGTGTTGTTTTTTGTTAATGTGAATTTTATGTTGTTTTTATTGTTGTTTTATCTCTCACACCGCATTAATTTAGTTTTGCCATTAAATTTTATTAAAAAAATAAAATTATTGTATCAATCACTTCATTTTTATATACCATATTCATCCCTTAAACTTTTTGTTTAATTGCCTGACATCAATTTTACTTAAGTCAATTTCAACATAATCCTTCTCCGTCAGGCTAAGGAGCTTGACTATGTCGGAGGGCACCCTGACCACCAAGCCGCCGCTTGTCTTCATCAGCTTTTTTGTGTACTTCACTTTATATATGAAATATATTTGTTTTATATGTATTTTATATATATTTTAATATTGAAAAGCATAGATTTATATATAAATCATATATGATATTTAAAAAGATTTCGGTTTTAACCTGCCTTTTCAACTTCCAAAACCAAGGTAGAAACGTAGTATCTAATAACAGCAAAATAAACAATTATTACCAAGCCAGTCAAAATCCGGAAGTATCCAATATTTACAAATTTAATAAGCCTTAGAAGAACAAATAATAATAACAGAATAACCGTATAAGGAAGCAAAAACAAATGAACTTTTGTTATGCCAATTTTAACTGCCTTGATTATTGAGCTTATTTTCTGCTCTTTCATGAAAATTGTGTAGAGCGCATTTGTGAAGTACAGCCCAAGGATTGCCAATATAGCCATTAAAATCGGAGCCATTGTTGGCTCAACCAGCCATGAAACCAAAAAAACTACCACAAACCAAAACCCCATCCATATCAAGTTTAACCCCAGAAATTTTGAAATCAATGCAAAACGGATTTTTGTTTTAGTGATTTTAGCCCATATAATGCCTTTTGCAATGCTTGCCAAAAAGATTATGGCTATTAAAAGCAGAATAAAGGAGAAGACGACAAGATAGTAGAACGCTTTTGCTTCTGCAACTAATTGCTGGGTTCTTTCAACTCCCAATACACCAATATCTGCTGGCAAATTAAAGCTGAGCATTTTTGCCTGTATTCTTTGCAGCCAGAATATGACCATGTAGCCTGATAAAAAATAGAATAAAGCATCTAAAATTGTTATAAGAAGGATATTAAAATCAATTTTTTTTATTGAGGAAACTAATACTTGATTATTCCATTCCAAAAAATTGGATTTTGCTTGATTGATTTTTTTCATTTTTTATCTAAAAATAGAGTCTAAAATTTGTAAAACTTTTTTAAATGCATCTTCAGTTAAAATATCAATCTCTTTAATTATTAAATCTTTTTTTATTCTTGTTAAAGTGTCTACCCTTATTTGACTCGTATCAAATAATTTTTTATTGACAGTCTCTTTTGACGTGATAATAACTGAATAGGGCCTTTTTTTAATGCTGGAAGTTAATGCGCAAATTATTACATCTTCATTCTTATTAAAATTAGAATTTGATAAGATGAGAGCAGGCCGCACTTTTTTTCCACTTTGGTCGGAGTATGGAAACGGAACAAGAACAATTGATTTTTGATCTGCCATTTTCTAGAGGTATTTTTTCCACGCTTTATCATCTTTCTCGTTGTCCCATACTTCTCTCAGGCTTGCTTCTGCCAAGACGCTCCAACCTTTCTCTTCTAAATCTAAGCTACGCTTTAAATAAATATTAATCTTATCCTCCTTTTCTATTATAATTTTATCGCCTTGCTCAAATAAGACTAGCCTTGTTCCTTCCTTTATCTTATGCCTCTTTCTTACAGTTTCTGGGATTACTATTTGCCCTCTTGAGGACGTTGTTACAATTTCCATTTTATTATATTTAATGAATCTTATTAGTAAGTAAAATAAGTTTGAACTTATTTATATATGTTTCGTTTGTCAAAAACCACCAATCATAGATTGATGGCATGCTGCTATCGCAAAAGTTGTTGCGTGGTTTTTGAGCAGTGACATGCGAGTGAACTCGTTTCACTCGCTCACATGTCAGTCGGAATTCCACAATAATATTTGTGGTGGAGTTTACGAGACCACCACTACTTGAAAACTGATGTTTTCAAGTTCCCAAAAATTGCCATGCAATTTTTCAGGACATAGAGATGGTGGAATTCCGATGTTTAAAAATCATTGATGTCGCTTTCTGATGCTCCACCGCCTGAGGTTGTTGTCGCTGTTGAGCCTGATGAAGCTGTCAAAGGAACTGCTTCTCCTGAAGATTCCACTATTGTGTTGCACAATTCCTTGTCGTCCAATTTCCATCTTAGCGGAATTTCATCAAACATTATGCAGATTTGATTGTAGAAGAATTGGCTTTCCTGCACAATTGCAGTTTTTCCAGTTCTTGAGGATGTTGAGCCTCTTTTCACTTTTTGCTCCTGCTTGAATACATTCGCAGTTGTTTCACCCCTTAATATAACATTGAAGTTCATTTCTTCTGGAGCTCTTGGATCTTTTGCAAAGTCGCCATTCCTTATGCTGAATGTTATTTTGTAAATGAATTCCCTGCCTTTATCGGTGATAATCTGTTCTGTCCTTGCCGCCTCGACATGAGCGCCTATCTGAGCCAGTCCCTGCGGAGTTTCTGCATAAGCAATACCTTCATCTTCTCCGTCGAGGTACTGGCTGCACAATCCGCTGCTCCAATACTCCGTTCCCAAGTAGAAAGTTGCAAAAGCCCTGTCAACACCATCGCGCCATGCTAATAAAGAATCTTCGTCAAAGAACAAAGTGTCATAATATCTCAAGCCGCTGAATTCGGAGAAGATGCGTTCTACATTGGCGAAGAATTGACGTGATGCTTCTTGCTTCAGACGAGCTACAGCTGCAGATTCTAAACTTTTATCGCCACTTAAAACTTCGTAACTTGTCCATAAGCCGAGGGGGCTTGGTGTACCTGATTTTAGCACTATACTCTTGTCGCCTGCACCTCCAATTAAGTCTCTTTCACCATATTTGTATTCAATAGGATTACCATTAGCATCTCTTTTTATGCCTTCATAAATTTCAATGCCATTTTCAATTATAAAAGAATGTGATATTCTCGAAACTGTCTCGCCATCTTCCTTTACTTCTTTTACCCAAAAAGTACGAACTTGTACTGGTTTTGGAGCTTCTCCATTTTTTTCTAATTCTTTAGCTTTTTCAGCAGTAATCTCATTATAGTCTTTATCCAAGAAGATAGTTTTAAATCTTTGTTCTTCAGTAAGAGAAGGATTAATAGTTTTTACTGTTTTAGAGCCGTCTTTTAAATTGTCTGTAAATTCACAGGATGAAAGTGATCTGCACTTTGATGCGTCTCTTGTGCCACCTGTAATAGGTATGTTGTCAGGATTTCCATCCCATTCTTTAAGATTGGCATTTTGCCTTATTGGAGCAGGAAGCACCCCTTTGCTGATGACGTTGTTTCCTGTGTTTGCTTTAACGATATTGCCTTGAGTATCTGTTTCAATAACTACGTTGTTTACAGCATAGCTATAGCTGCCGTCTTGATGGCTGTAAACCGTAACAGCTTGATACTGGTTTTCACCTACCTTGATAAGATTCTGCGTTACTTCTTTTAGCCCTGCCTCAGCTTTTACTGGCACCCCACCTACAATTGTAGATGGTTTTTCAGGCTGAGTTACTTTTGTTGCGTCAATTATCTTTAAGTTCTTAATTTCCGTATTCGGTGCAGGAGAAGGAAGGCTTGCTAAAGCTGGTGTAGCAGTCTGAGCAATTTTTGCATCTCTGTTCTCTTGTATAACCCTTAAGAAGTTGTCTATTGTGTCACCTGCATCTTCCTTAATCCTCTCCTTTTCTGATTCTGATTGTGCCTGTGCTAGTTTTGCATCTCTGTTCTCTTGTATAACCCTTAAGAAGTTGTCTATTGTGTCACCTGCATCTTCCTTAATCCTCTCCTTTTCTGATTCTGATTGTGCCTGTGCTAGTTT
>ORJL011172016.1_pt1 | contig 16434 bp, 16 predicted proteins | sample 1779941 | NCBI WGS metagenome assembly ORJL01 (sample SAMEA104232317, study PRJEB22302) | groundwater metagenome | biome: forest; feature: aquifer; material: groundwater | place: USA | collected 2011-08-07 | depth 5.8 m | reverse complement strand
GCCGGCTCCCGTCCAAGGCGCTGTTGCGCTCCTCCGAGCTCTACGACGAAGCCCAGCACGGCTTCCAGATGCACGGCATTTCGACCACCGGCGTGAAGATGGACGTCGCCACGATGATGAAGCGCAAGGACAACATCGTCGGCCAGCTCACCGGCGGCATCAAGGGCCTGTTCAAGAAGAACAAGGTCACGCTGCTGCCCGGCCATGGCAAGTTCGTCAATCGCGAGAACGAGCGCTGGCGCGTCGATGTCAATGGTGAAATCGTCGAGGCGACCCACGTCATCGTCGCCACCGGATCGAAGGCGCGCCACCTGCCGGGCATCCCGGTCGACAACAAGATCATCTGCGACAACGTCGGCGCCCTGGCGTTCGACGCCACGCCCAAGCGCCTCGGCGTGATCGGCGCCGGCGTGATAGGACTTGAACTCGGTTCGGTGTGGAAGCGCCTCGGTTCGGAAGTCACCATCCTCGAAGCCCTGCCGGATTTCCTCGCCGCCGCAGACCAGGCCGTGGCCAAGGAGGCCTGGAAAACCTTCACCCAGAAACAGGGTTTGAACATCCAGCTCGGCGTCAAGATCACCAAGGTCGAGACCGGCAAGAAAGGGGTCAGCATCGATTACGAACTGGGCGACGAAACCCGCACGCTCCAGTGCGATCGCCTGATCGTTTCGGTCGGCCGCGTGCCGAACACGCAAGGACTCGGCGCGGAAAACGTCGGCCTCGAGCTGCGCCCCAGCGGCTACATCAACGTCGATCACAACTGTCGCACCAACCTGCCCAACGTCTGGGCCGTCGGCGACGTCGTGCCGGGCCCGATGCTGGCGCACAAGGGCATGGAAGAGGGCGTCATGGTCGCCGAATGCATCGCCGGCCAGAAGGGGCATGTCAATCTCGATACCGTGCCCTGGGTCATCTACACCCATCCGGAAATCGCCTGGGTCGGCAAGACCGAGCAGCAACTGAAGAACGAAGGCGTCGACTACCGTACCGGTCAGATTCCGTTTGCCGCCAACGGTCGCGCGCTGGGGCAGGGCGATACCACCGGTTTCGTCAAGATGCTTGCCTGCGCCAAGACCGACCGCATCCTCGGCGTGCACGTGATCGGCAACAATGCCTCGGAGCTGGTCGCCGAGGCCGTGGTGGCGATGGAGTTCAACGCCTCGTCGGAAGACATCGCCCGCATCTGCCACGCCCATCCGACCTTGTCGGAAGCCATGCACGAAGCTTCGCTGGCCGTGGACAAGCGCGCGCTGCACTTCTAAACTCGCGTCCATCGCTACAGGGCGGCCGGGGCGACCCGACCGCCCTTTTCACTGATGCCCCACAAAATCCTCAAGGTCCCCAAGGACGGCATGATCGAAGGCTTCAATGCCGCGCTGGCTGCGCGCGGCATCGAGGCCGATCCGGCGCAACTCGTGGCGGCCCGCCGCCTGCAACAGTTCTACGACGAACTGCTGGCGTTGAAGGCGGCACGCCGCAGTGCGCTGCGCAAGCTGCTGACACGCCCCGAGCTGCCGCGCGGCGTATGGTTCTGGGGCGGCGTCGGGCGTGGCAAGAGCTTCCTGATGGACTGCTTCTTTGCCGCCGTGCCCTACCAGCGCAAGCGCCGCGTGCATTTCCACGCCTTCATGCGCGAAATCCACGAATCCCTGCGTGCGCATCGCAATGAATCCGATCCGCTGGCCAAGGTGGCGGCGCGCATCGCGCGGGAAACCCGCCTGATGTGCTTCGACGAATTCCACGTTTCCGACATTGCCGATGCGATGATCTTGGGCCGCCTGATGCAGGCCCTGTTCGACGCCGGCGTGGTGTTCTGCATCACCTCCAATTACCCACCCTCAGGGCTGTATCCGAACGGCTTGCAGCGCGAACTGTTCCTGCCGACGATCGAACTCCTGCAACGGAAGCTCGATGTCGTCGAAATCGACGCCGGCATCGACTATCGCCTGCGTGCGCTGGAGCAGGCCCAGGTCTACCTGTCGCCCGATGACGCGGCGGCCGGCACCACCCTCATGCAAACCTTCCATGCAATCGCCGGAGGCGATGGACACCGCAGCCCGATCGAAGTGCTGGGACGGATGCTTCCCGTGGTCCATCGCGCGCCCGGCGTGATCTGGTTCGATTTCGCCACCCTGTGCGGCGGTCCGCGTTCGCAGAACGATTACCTGTGGCTGGCCAACGGACACCACACGCTATTCCTCGGTGGCGTACCAAAAATGGGAGCCGACATGGCCAGCGCGGCGCGGCGCTTTACCTGGCTGGTGGACGTGCTTTACGACCATCGCGTCAAGTTCGTCGTCGGCGCCGCCTGTGCGGCGGAAGAGCTGTACACAGAGGGCGTGCAGGCCGCCGAATTCAAGCGCACCGTCAGCCGCCTGATCGAAATGCGCTCGCTCGAATACCTCGCCAGCCCGCACCGGCACGAGGATGTGCTGACCATCGGCGACGAGGCCGGCGGCACTTGATTTCTCCCCCGCAGACTCGGTTAGAATGAATCGAGTTCCCCGAGGAGGAGAACCACATGCTGCATCAAGGAGAAAAAGCGCCGGAATTTTCGCTGCCGGACGCCGACATGGAGTGGTTCGATTTTGGTTCGTTGCGCGGCCGCCAGAATGCGGTGCTGTTTTTCTATCCGCGTGACGGTACTCCCTATTGCACGCTGGAAGCCGCCGATTTCTCGGACCACGAAAACGACTTCGCCCAGCTCGATTGCGTCATCCTCGGCGTGTCACGTGACGACTGCCTGTCACACGCGGATTTCCGCGACAAACATGGCCTGTCGGTGCGCCTGCTTTCCGACGAGGAAGGCGAGGTCTGCCGCAAGTTCGGCGTCTCGCAGTTTCGCGAGCGGGACGGCCACAAGAAGCTCTGCGTAATACGCTCGACCTTCGTGGTCGACAAGGAAGGCATAGTTCGTCACGCCCTCTACGATGTGCAACCGAAAGGGCATGCCGCCGAGGTCTATCAACTCGTCAAAGGCCTCAACGGCAAAGGAAAGCAACATGCTCATCGCTAGAAATACCGTAGTCACCCTGAAGTACAGCGTACGCGACACGGACGGCAGCTCCATCGACGAAGGCGCCAACCCGCTGGTCTATCTGCATGGCGGCTATGGTGGCATCTTCGATCGCATCGAGGAGGAACTCCAGGGCAAGGCGGTGGGCGACGAACTGGAAGTCAAACTGGAACCCGAGGATGCGTTTGGCGAATATGACGCCGAACTGGTTGCGATCGAATCGCGCCAGTTGTTTCCCGACAATATCGAAGTCGGCATGCAATTCGAACGTGGCGCCGAGGATGGCGAGAGCGAGGATGGCTTGTTCACGATCACCGACATCGCCGACGACAAGGTCGTGGTGGACGGCAATCATCCCCTGGCCGGTATCGCGCTGCTGTTCTCCTGCACCGTAACCGATGTGCGCGCCGCCACCAGCGAAGAGCTCACCCATGGTCATGTTCATGGAGAACATGGCCATCACCACTGATACCGCCTGACGCCTGGCGAGTTCTTCGGGTCCATGCCGGTTCCCGATTCCGCGATTGTCAAATGGCCCGATGTGCCGGCCTGTTATGGCTGGCTTTCGCTTGACCGGCGCGGAAACTGGAGACTCAAGGGAGAGCAGGTCCGGCATGGCGGCCTGATCGCCTTCATCAACCGCCACTACGGCGCCGACCAACATGGCAACTGGATCTTTCAGAACGGGCCGCAGGCGGTGTTTGTCTCGCTTGACTACACGCCGCTGGTGCTGCGCATGGATTCGTCCGAGCGACTGCTTGCGCATACCGGTGCGCCGCCTGGTGACATCGCCGCCGCCTATCTCGACGAGGAGGGCAGCGTCCTGCTGCATACCGCCGCGGGAATCGGCCTGCTCGATGACAGGGATCTTGCAAGCTTTATCGGCGCGTGCCGGGATGACTCTGGAAACGCCGCGCAGGACGAGGCCCTGCAGGATGTCATGGCAGGCGGTTCAGGGGTGTCGTGGCGTGGATTGCAATTGAGGGCCATACGGCGTGCCGAGGTGGCGCTGCGCTTCGGCTTCCGGCCTGATCCGGCCGCCGGTTAAGCGCACGAGCCGTCGCGCCGGTCAGTGAGAATGGGCCAAAGGTGGTGCCAGGCGCTGCCCGAGCACATTTTCTGGCACTGCTGGAAGGCCACGGTAACGCGGTGTTCCTGCTCCCAGACCCTGACGACGCAAGGATCGCGTCGATGCCTGAGTTCGACGTTCGGCATTTCGCGCGTCTGCCGAAAGTTCTTCAAGTCGAATCGGCATGCGCCTCGGTTAGGGATGCTTACCGCCGCCTCGAAAGTCTGGACCTTGGCCTCCGCGACAGCCAGCTTCATGGTGCCGCTGTATCCCGTTTCGTCACGGAATCGACAATCGGCCTTGACCTCGAGTGGACGCGTGGGAATCGGACCTGGTCTCTTCGGTTTGGCTTTGGCTGGGGTGCTTTGGGCCGGGACTTTCGGCAAAGCAATCGGTTCTGACGCCGGTGCCGGGCGCACGGGCTCGTCCGGCACGGGTAGAGGATCAGCGCAGGCCGCAAGCAGCAACACCAGGATTGACGACGAAACACGGCGTACGCACAAGGCCAAGGTCTCAAGGCAGCAAGGCAAGCCATTTGCCGAACCAGTGGAAAGCTTATGGTGCAAATTCCCGCCCACCTCGAATAGTTGACATAATGCCAATTATCAGAAACATAGAAATGATGCAGCACGCCTGTCAAGGCTATTCGACCGCACCCACCCGTCGCAAATAATCGGCAATTTCGGCATGGCCGAGCTTTCGCGCCAGCATCAATGCAGTTACCCCTTCGTGATCGGCAAGATCCATATCGGCATCGGCATCGATCAGGGCCTTGACCATGCCGAGACTGCCTTCCCTGACCGCCAGCATCAGCCCTGTCTGGCCGTTAGGCGCCCGCGCATCGAGCTTCGCGCCTTTGTCGACGAGCAGCGCAAGAAGCTCGGAGCTGCCGCCAAAGATGGCGTAATGCAGCGCCGACCAGCCACCTGGATCAATCTGGGCGCCATTTTCGATCAGTAGTCTTGCCACTTCGACATGTCCCTTGAGTGCCGCCAGCAAGACGGCTGAATCGCCGAACTGGTTACGCCGATTGACGCTGGCCCGGTTGGTCATCAGCATGTTCAGCAACTCAAGATTTCCATTACGGGCGGCAATCATCGCCAGGGTGTCGCCGGCCGGGTCGGCGGTATTGACATCCATTCCGCGCTTCAGGAGATCGACCACTGCGGCGGTGTCATTCTTGTTGGCGGCTTCGAGAATATCGTCGTAGGCGCCGGCATGAACGAACCCCGAGGCAAAGACAAACACCAGCGCCAACAGATAGTTACGCATGGGCTGCAATATTGAACAAACGGCGGAAGTTAGCCGTGGTGGCTTGCGCCAGATAGTCGATATCGATGTCGCGGAGTTTGGCCACTTCCTCCGCAACATGACGCACCAGGGCCGGATGGTTAAGCTTGCCGCGATGCGGTACCGGGGCAAGGTATGGCGCGTCGGTTTCGACGAGCAACCGGTCCAATGGCACAAAACTAGCCACCTCCTTGATTTGCAGCGCATTCTTGAATGTAACAATACCTGAAATGGAAATGTGGAAACCCAAGGCAAGAGCGGCTTCGGCAACACTGCGGGTCTCGGTAAAACAGTGGAAAACACCGCTTACCTTGCCCTCCCCTTCTTCTTCAAGAATCCGCAAGGTATCTGCAGCGGCTTCTCTTGTGTGAATTATCAATGGCTTGCCGCAGCGACGGGCGGCGCGAATATGCGTCCGAAAGCGCTCACGCTGCCATTCAAGATCACCTTCCAGCCGATAGTAGTCGAGGCCGGTTTCGCCTATGGCAACGACTTTGGGGTGTGCGGCCAGGCGAATCAGGGCTTCTTCATCGGCCTCGATTCCGTCCCGGGTGTCAGGGTGTACGCCGACCGCGGCATAAAGATTGGAAAAGCGTTCCACCAGCGCAAGCACGTCGGGAAATCGCTCCAGGGTAACCCCCGCCACGAGAGCCCAGCCCACGCCGTTGGTCTGCATTGCATCCAGGAGCTCCTCTTCCCTGCCCTTGAAGTCGGGAAAGTCGAGATGACAGTGGGAATCGACCAATAGGGCGTTCATGCCGCTACCGGCCGAACGGCACGCAGGTAATGGGCCGCCAGATTTTCAAGAAAAAGTAATTGATTCAATGGATGGCGGGCGCTGCGGCGAAACTGGGCAAACTCGCGCCAGGCTGCCAGCAGAGCCTCGGGTTGGAGCTTCGACACGGACCCCGGGCGCGACCAGCCGCCATGGTAGCGAACTTCCCCGGCCATCCTTTCCTGCACCAGGTCGAACAGCCAGCGCTGAATGCCTTCGATCAAGTGCTCGACGCTGAACAGGGCATCCGCTCTGAGCAAGGCGTCCCACTTGGCAGCGAGCACAAGTGGATCGGCCGGAGGTGAAATCAGGGAATCGATCAGGGTATCGATCGGCGCCAGTTGCCCTTGCTCCTGCCATTGCACGACCCGCAATGGCGCCCCACCGGCGAGGGCAAGGTAAGGCTTTGCCTGCTTGCCCAGCCCTGCGCCGGCGAGCCAGTCAGCGGCGGTAGCGGCGTCCGGCGGAGCAAACGGGACCACGCGGCAACGACTCCGAATGGTTGGTAGAAGTGATTTTATTCTTGACGATACCAATAAGAAATAAACAGATGGAGGAGGTTCTTCAAGTATTTTAAGAAGTGCGTTTGCTGCCGCGCCGTTCATCGCGTCGGCTTCGGCGACAAGCACAACCCGCCTGCCGTTTCGATGACTACCGACAAAAACGAAGGACTCCAGTTCCCGGATCTGATCGATGCGGATGATCCCGGCACTACGCTTGCGCGACTTTCCCTCCTCATTCTCGTCAGTCTCGTCCGGTGCAACCCGACGGTAATCCGGATGATTGCCTGAATTTTGCCAGCGACATGCCTCGCATGCACCGCAAGCTGCCAGGCCCGGCTTCACCGCTTCGCATAGCAGCAATCGAGCAAGCTCTTCGGCAAATTCGAGCTTGCCCACCCCTGTCGGCCCTGTCAGCAGGAGCGCATGGGGCAGCCGCTCGAGACCCTGCTGGAGAAACCGGGTCTTGATAGAGTCATTGATGTTAATTTGCCTAATATCAGAGTGTTGCAATTATTTTCTCAAGTACTATATTAATATTTTCCGGCGATTCGGTAGCATCAATCAGGCGTACGCGCTCGGGATTTTCGCCGGCAATCCGCAGATAGGCAGACCTTACCCGCTCGAAAAATGCGGCCTGTTCCCGTTCGAACCGATCGGGGCTGGATGTTGCCGCATGCAGTCGTTTTTGCGCGATGACTACCGGAGCGTCGAAAATCAGGGTCAGGTCGGGGCGCAGGGAGCCAAGTACCCAATCGGCAAGCCGTTCAAGTTTTTCCCAGCTCAAGCCGCGACCGCCACCCTGGTAAGCGAATGACGCATCGACGAAACGATCACAAACCACCCATTCGCCCCTATCCAGTGCCGGTTCAATGACCTGGGCAATATGTTCGCGGCGCGCTGCGAACATCAGCAAGGCTTCTGTTTCGAGATGCATGGGGTCGGCCAGCAACAATGCCCGGAGCTTTTCGCCCAAGGGGGTTCCGCCCGGTTCGCGGGTGGCTACTACCTGCCGCCCCTGCCGACGCAGATGTTCGACCATCCAGGCGTGTTGCGTACTTTTTCCGGCACCGTCAATGCCTTCGAAGCTGATGAAACGACCGCGTGTCATGTCTGCCAAACCTAGCGCTTCTGGTATTTGGCGACCGCAGTGTTGTGCTCCTCAAGGGACGCCGAAAACTCGCTCGATCCATCCCCTCGGGCGACGAAATACAGCATGTCGCTGGGAGGGGGCTTGGCTACCGCTTGCAACGAGGCCAGCCCGGGAACGGCAATCGGGGTGGGTGGCAGGCCCGGGCGAGTGTAGGTGTTCCAGGGCGTATCCGTGAGCAGGTCCACCTTGCGCAGATTGCCGTCGAATCGATCGCCAAGCCCGTAGATCACCGTTGGATCGGTTTGCAGCAACATGCCGCGACGCAGGCGATTGACGAACACGGCGGCAATCTGCGGACGATCCGCCGGGAGGCCAGTTTCCTTCTCCACGATGGACGCCAGAATCAGCAAATCGTAGGGGGTTTTCAGCGGCAGCGTGCTTTCCCGTTTTTCCCAGACCGCGGCAAGTTTGGGTTGCATCGCCTTGTAGGCTCGGCGCAATACGTCGAAGTCGCTGCTGCCCTTGGCGAACAGGTAGGTATCGGGAAACAAAAGCCCTTCGGGATGTGGCTCCTTGGCGCCCAGGCGCGCCAGGATTTGCATGTCGGTGAATTTGACCGAATCATGGGCAAGATCCGGATGTTCATTCATGGCGGCCCGAAACTGTCGGAATGTCTTTCCTTCCACCAGGACGATTTCGCTTTGCGTTACATCGCCGCGGGTCAGCTTGTCGAGCAGACCCAGTGCGGTCACTCCTTCTTCGATTTCATAGCTGCCCGCCTTGATCTTGGACGAGCGACCCATGATGCGCCCAAGAAGCTCCAACTGCCAGGCTGGCAGATCGATGCCGGCGCCTTCGATGACCTGCGCCGCGGTACGCAAGCTCGCGCCCGGTGGAATCGAAAACGACGTCGGATCGCCGCGCATGGGCAGATGTCGCGCGGTCACCCAGCTGGAACCCATGATCGCCGCGACAAACGCGAGTACCACCAGCAGCAAAATTATCTTGAACGTACGCATAAGGGCTTGATATAGGGACGAACCGGCACAAAGTAAATCTACGCTACGATAATAGCACTGCTCCCTTCACCGATCCGGACCGAATTCATGACTCCAGAATGGACTTCCATCCTTGCCGAACAAGGATTGACGGCAGACGGCCGCAGCTTCGGCGCCGAGCAGCAGGAACTGGCGGCGGCACGTGCATCGCCGGTCGTGGCACCGCTGATCGACCAAGGCCTGATCCGGGTCAGCGGACCTGACGCCGCAAGCTTCCTGCACAATCTGCTGACCAACGACGTCAGTGGCTTGTCCGCTCAGACAGCCCGCTTTGCCGGACTATGCACACCCAAGGGACGGCTGCTCGCGCTGTTGCTGATCTGGCGCGACGGCGATGATTTCCTGCTGATGCTGCCGCGTGAAATCCTCCCGACAATCCTGAAGAAGCTCTCCATGTACGTGCTTCGCTCCAAGGTGAAGCTCAGCGACGCCAGCACCGAACGCGTCCTGATCGGCTATTCGGTGCCGGCCACCGCAGCGCCGACGCCGGCTTCCGAGCCGGCTTTCGGCGCCTTGCCGCGTTTCGGCGTCGTCGGCACCGAGGGCGGCCAGGCGATCCGGCTTGACGACACGCGCTGGATTTTGGCATTCGATGCCGCGACCGCGGGTGCGCGGTGGCGGCAGCTTGCCGCGTCGACCCGTCCAGTGGGACTCGCCGCCTGGCAATGGCTGGAGATCGCGGCCGGACAACCACGGGTGCTCGCCGCCACGCAGGAGGCCTTCGTGCCGCAGATGCTCAACATGGAGCTGCCAGCGGTGGCCGGCGTAAGCTTCAGCAAGGGCTGCTACCCGGGCCAGGAAATCGTCGCCCGTACCCAGTATCTGGGCAAGGTCAAACGTCGCATGTTTCGCGCCCGCCAGGCTGCGAACGCCGCCCCCGGTACTCAGGTCTATGCCCCTGAAACGGGCGAGCAGCATTGCGGCACGCTGGTCAGCGTGGCCCCCTCCCCGACCGGCGATTTCGAATGCCTGGTCTGCGTCCAGATCGGCGCCGTCGAAGCCGGCGAAGTGCATGTTGGTGGCCTGGACGGTCCGCGCCTGGAATTCCTCCCCCTCCCCTACGACGTCACCTGAGTTGCCATGTGCCTGGTTCTGGTCGCCTGGCGGGTGCATCCGGACTATCCCCTGGTGGTGGCGGCCAATCGCGACGAGTTTTTTTCCCGCCCGACGGTGCCGGCGATGTTCTGGAGTGACGCGCCGCAGGTTCTTGCCGGACGCGACCTCGAGGCCGGTGGCACCTGGATGGGCGTCACGCATGGCGGACGCTTCGCGGCCTTGACCAATTTTCGCGATCCGGCGCAGATGCGCAAGAGCGCCCCATCTCGCGGCAGGCTGGTGGCGGATTTCCTGACTGGCAACGAGGCGTCCGGCGCCTATATCAGCCATGTTGCCGATGCCGGGCGCCAGTGCAACGGCTACAACCTGCTGGCAGGCGATGGCGAGAGCCTTTGGTGGTCATCGAACATCGACGGCGAGTCGCGACCGCTGGCGCCCGGGGTCTACGGCGTATCGAACCACCTGCTCGACACGCCCTGGCCTAAAGTCGGTGCCGGCAAGACGGCGCTGGCCCGCGCGTTAAGCGATCTGCCCGATGACACATCGCTGTTTGCGCTGCTCCGGGATGACGGCATACACCCAGACGAAAACCTGCCGCAGACCGGCATCTCGCTGGAATGGGAACGACTGCTCTCCTCGGCCTTCGTCAAGTCGCCCGACTATGGCACACGCAGTTCGACGCTGCTGCTAATGGATACCGCAGGCCGGATCAGCTTCGATGAACAGACCTGGCTGCCGGGCGCGCAGCGAGGCCAACGGCAACGGTATCGCTTTATGCGTCGGGCCCCGGCGTCCGTACCATGACCCAGTGCGAAATTCCGGCCTCGATGAATTCGGCGCCCTGTTCGACAAAACCAAAGCGCCGATAGAAACCGGTCGCCGCTGTTTGGGCGTTCAGCACAAGCCGTCGAATGTTCCGCTCCGCGGCGTCTTCCATCAGCTTTTCCAATAGTGCCCGACCGACGCCTTTGCCGCGCCACTCGGGCATCACGGCCATGCGGCCGATATGCCCGTCCGGCAGCAGGCGCCCGGTGCCGATCGTCCGGCCACCGGCATCGCGCGCAATCGCGTGGCGGCTGACCGCGTCATGTCCATCCATTTCGAGTGCGGGTGGAACCTGCTGTTCGACGACAAACACCGCATCACGCACGGCTCGGGCCGGCTCGACGAACTCCCGCCAGGAACCCGCCTCGACGCCGAATTCGACGACATCGACCCGCGTATAAGCCGGTACGAGATCAAACAGTTCAATGATGTCGCGGTTGCGCATGCGTATGCAGCCGATCGAACCCGGCACCCCCATCGCCACGGTATCAGGGGAGCCATGCAGATAGATGTAACGACGCATGGTATCGACTTCGCCGAGCCGATTGCGTCCCGGTTCGCTTCCCGACAACCAAAGAATGCGCGTCAATATCCAGTCGCGTTCGGGAAACTGGCCGGCAAGTTGCGGCGACCATATTTCGCCCGTGGGCCTGCGGCGAACGAAAATCGTGTTTGGCTTCGCGCCAGCGCCGACTTTGGCCCGTACGATATGGCGGCCACGCGGTGTGCAGTAACTGCCACTGCGCTCTCCACTGCCATTGCGCGCCGTGGACACGGCGTAGCGGTGCAGCAGGTCGCCGCGCTGGTCGAAAAGTTCCAGTTGCTGTTGCGGCAGGCTGATGCGGATATGCATGGCAGGCGATGGCCAATCAGGCCATCAGGCTTCGCCCGCGCCGGGCCGCGAAAAACCCCGACAGCAAGCTGCCGCACTGTTCCGCCAGCACGCCGCCGACTATCGAGGTATGGTGATTCAGGCGCGGTTCGCCGAACAGGTTGATCACGCTGCCGGCGGCACCGGTTTTCGGGTCCGCGGCACCGAACACCACCCGACCAACGCGGGCGTGCATGATCGCGCCGGCACACATCGCGCAGGGTTCGAGCGTCACATACAGCGTCGCCCCGGGCAGGCGGTAATTGCCCGCGATCCCGGCGGCATCGCGCAAGGCCATGATCTCGGCATGGGCGGTGGGATCGTGGCGACCTATCGGCTGGTTGCTGCCGCGTCCCACCACTTGCCCCCCCAACACCACCAGCGCACCGACCGGCACCTCGCCCAACGCGCCGGCTTCGCGCGCCAGGTCAAGGGCCAGCCTCATGAAATCCTCGTCGTTCATGCGGCTGATTATGGCATTACCGCCAACCGGTGCGAGGCAGGACTCAGGCGTTCTTGGTGACTGCGCCTCCGGTTTCCAGCAACTGCGCCTGGGCTGCCGCGAGCCGCGCGATGGGCACGCGCGGTCCTGAGCAGGATACGTAAGTCAAGCCAATGCCGTGGCAGAAGTGGATCGATGCCGGCTGACCGCCGTGTTCCCCGCAAATGCCGATCTTGAGCTCCGGGTTGGTTTTGCGGCCTTCCGTCACGGCGAATTTCATCAGTTCACCGACGCCCTTCTGGTCCAGCACCTCGAAGGGGTTGTCCTCCAGGATGCCCGTCTCGATGTAGGCCGGCAGGAACTTGTTCTCGGCATCCTCGCGGCTGAAGGAGAAGGTCGCCTGGGTCAGGTCGTTGGTGCCGAAGGAGAAGAACTGCGCATCCTCCGCCATGCGACCGGCACGCAGGCAGGCACGCACCACTTCCAGCATGCTGCCGAACTTGAAGCCGACGTTGATGCCGTGGGTCAGCTCGACCACCTTGTGGATGCGCTGGACATAGCCATGGATGCGCTTGAGCTCCTCCACCGTTGCCACCTGCGGCACCATGATCTCCGGGTAGACCTCGATGCCTTCCTTGGCGCACAGGGCCGCCGCTTCGAGGATTGCCTGGATCTGCATGGCGTAGATCTCGGGATAGGTAATGCCCAGACGCACGCCGCGATGGCCCAGCATCGGGTTGACTTCGGATAACGCGCGCACCTTCTTGAGGGTTTTTTCCTTCTTGTGGATGACGTCCTCTTCGAGGTGGCTGTCCTTGAATTCCTCCATCCCTCGCACCAGCTTGTTGAGGCCGTCGGCATACTGCTGATACAGGCGCGGGCTCAGCAGCTTGAGGGTTTCCGGCAGTTCCTCGACCGCTCTCAGGGAGTCGCGCAAGTGGTGCAGGTGGGCGATTTCGAGTTCGAGCTGCGCCGCCGTGGGCAGGAACTCGTGTAGTGGCGGATCTATCAGGCGCACGGTCACCGGCAGGCCTTTCATGGCCTTGAAGATGCCTTTGAAGTCGGCACGCTGAATCGGCAACAAGCGATCCAGCGCCGCCTGACGCTCGTCGTTGGATTCCGCAAGAATCATTTCCTGCACGATGGGCAGGCGGTCGGTGGCGTTGAACATGCGTTCGGTGCGGCACAGGCCGATGCCCATGGCGCCGAAACCGCGCGCCTTCACCGAATCCTCGGGTGTGTCGGCGTTGGCCATGACCTTGAGGCGTGCCACCTGGTCGGCCCACTTCAGCAGGGTTTCCATGTCCTTGTTGAATTCGGCCTGGACCGTCGGTACCTCGCCGGCATACACCTTGCCGTTGCCGCCATCGATGGTGACCACATCGCCCTCGTGCAAGGTCGTATCGCCGATGGTCGCGCAACGCTTGATGTCATCGATGTGGATCGCGTCGCAGCCCGAAACGCAGGGCTTGCCCATGCCGCGCGCGACCACGGCCGCGTGCGAGGTCTTGCCGCCACGGCTGGTGAGAATGCCCTGGGCCTGGAAAAAGCCGTGGATGTCTTCCGGCTTGGTTTCCTCGCGCACCAGGATGATGCGCTCGCCGGCGCGGCCACGGGATTCGGCGGTGTCGGCATCGAACACGATCTTGCCCGATGCCGCGCCCGGGGAAGCCGGCAGGCCTACGGCCAGCGGCTTGCCTTTGAAGTCCGGCGCCAGTTGTGGCACGAGCAGCTGCTCGAGCATGGCCGGGTCGACGCGCAACAGGGCCTTTTCCTTGCTGATCAGGCCTTCCTTGAACATCTCGACCGAAGTCCGCACCATGCCCTGGGCATTCATCTTGCCGTTGCGCGTCTGCAGGCAATACAGCGTGCCGCGCTCGATGGTGAATTCGAAGTCCTGGACTTCCTTGTAGTGCGATTCGAGGCGATTGTGCAACTCCAGCAGTTGCCGGTAGATTTCCGGCATGTCGTGTTCCATGTCGGCAATCGGCTTCGGCGTGCGGATGCCGGCGACGACGTCTTCGCCCTGGGCATTGACCAGGTATTCGCCGTAGATCAGGTTTTCGCCGGTGCCGGGATTCCGGGTGAAACCCACTCCCGTGCCCGAATCATTGCCCATGTTGCCAAAGACCATGGTGCAAACGCTGACCGCCGTGCCGTTGGCCTGGTCCTTGGTGATTCTGAACTGCTTGCGGTAATCGATTGCACGCTTGCCGTTCCAGGAGCGGAATACTGCCTGGACGGCAATTTCGAGTTGCTTGTAGGGGTCTTCCGGAAAGGGCTTGCCGGTATTCGCCTCGATGATGTGGGCAAACTGGTCGGCCAGCTCCTCGAGGTGTTCAGCTTTGAGCTCGACATCCTGCGAGACGCCGACCTTTTTTTTCATCGCCGCCATCGCTTCGTCGAAATGCTTGTCCTCCACGCCCAGCGCAATCTTGCCGAACAGCTGAATGAAGCGCCGATAGGCATCGTAGCCGAAGCGCGGGTTGTCGGTAAGCTTGATCAGGCCCTTCAGGGTGACCTTGTTGAGGCCCAGATTGAGAATCGTGTCCATCATGCCGGGCATCGACATCGACGACCCGGAACGCACCGATACCAGCAAGGGATTGTCGCCGCCACCAAATGCCTTGCCGGTCTTCTTTTCGAGATCCTTCATGTTCTTCAGGATCTCCTCCCAGGCACCCTTGGGCAATTGGTCATGCTCCAGATAGGCGAGGCAGGCGTCGGTTGTAATGGTGAAACCCGGTGGCACATTGAGGCCAATCTGCGTCATTTCGCACAGATTGGCGCCCTTGCCGCCGAGCAGCATCTTGTTCTTGCCGTCGCCTTCCTCGAAGGCATACACCCATTGCTGTTTCATGTTTTATTCTCCCTGTAGTCCTGCAAGCTAAAACCCATAAATTCTGCCACTCAATCGCGCCCGATGGGGCATTTCCGAGTGAAATTCGCTTTAGAGCGGATAAGCCAATTCCATCGGGCCAACAGATGCGCTAAATTGGTTGCGCGACGTTATGTCGGCATTTGGCTCTGGTGGAAGAAAAAAATCTCGATTCGCATCCGTCACCATGACCAGCGAATTGATTTAGACTTCCCCGCTGAAGAACCATCCAGATCAAGGGATTGACTATGGACATCGTCAAACAGAAGCAGATCAGGGAATGGACCCTGCTTGGCCTGGTTGGAACCATGGCGCTGATTGCCAACCTGCCCCGTCCGATACTCGACAAGCTTGGTGTGGAAGTCGGCGTCCTGATGGCCATGCTGGGGCTGATGGTGGTGTTTGCGCTCTTCCTGTATGTGCGCTTCTTCTTCTTCCTGCTTTATGCCTTGCTGGCGGTCGGAGCCAACCTCCCGGAACAATGGGCGGATTCTCTGGGCATCAGCCAGACACCGATGCTGGTCGCGCTGATAGCGATGGTTGCCCTGTCGCTGGTCAACTACAGCGCCAAAGCGATGCCGACCGGATTGGAACCAAAGAAACTCAAGGAGAACCCGGAAGCGACGCAAATGCTGCTGGAGGCCATCGAGCGCCGCAATCTCTCCTACCTGAAAACCCTTCTGACCATGGATTTCGACCTCGACATTGCCGGATCCGATGGCATGACGCCGCTGATGCGGGCGGCGCAGCGCGGCGAGTTCAAGATCGTCCAGATGCTGATCAAGCGTGGTGCTTCGTCGCTGGTTGCCGGGCCGGGCGGAAGGGCGTCCGAGGTCGCAATCAAGCACAACTTCCCTGCCGTCAGCGAATTCCTCAAGCGCGTCGAAGAGGTTCAAAGCGCCGCGGCTGCCAAGCGCTCGGCGAGCGAACCGGCATCGGGTTCCGCAGTGGTCGCCTGAGGGCGCGTTGCCGACTCGCGCAGAGGCCTACTCCCACTCGATCGTCGCCGGCGGCTTGCCGGAGATGTCGTAGACCACGCGGTTGATGCCGCGCACTTCGTTGATGATGCGGTTGGAGACCCGCCCCAGCAGTTCATGCGGCAGCTCCGCCCACTTGGCGGTCATGAAATCCGAGGTCTGCACCGCGCGTAAGGCGACGACGTACTCGTAGGTGCGGCCGTCGCCCATGACGCCGACGCTCTTCACCGGCAGGAACACGGCGAAGGCCTGGCTGGTCTTGTCGTACCAGTCGGCCGCGCGCAATTCGTCGATGAAAATTGCATCGGCGCGGCGCAGCAATTCGGCAAATTCGTGTTTCACTTCGCCGAGAATGCGCACGCCGAGACCGGGGCCGGGGAAGGGATGGCGATAGACCATTTCGTGCGGCAGGCCCAGTGCCACGCCGAATTCGCGCACTTCGTCCTTGAACAGTTCGCGCAAGGGTTCCAGCAGTTTGAGGTTGAGGGTTTCCGGCAGGCCGCCGACATTGTGGTGGCTCTTGATGGCGTGGGCCTTTTTGGTTTTTCCGCCGGCTGACTCGATCACGTCGGGATAGATGGTTC
>ORJL011055005.1_pt1 | contig 16434 bp, 19 predicted proteins | sample 1779941 | NCBI WGS metagenome assembly ORJL01 (sample SAMEA104232317, study PRJEB22302) | groundwater metagenome | biome: forest; feature: aquifer; material: groundwater | place: USA | collected 2011-08-07 | depth 5.8 m | reverse complement strand
CGGCGGCGCCGGCGGCGCGGCCTGCTTCGCACTTCCGCAGCCCGCGGCTGCGAGGGCTCCGAGAGCGACGGCGACCGCGAGCGTCTTCACTGGCCGGTCCCGAGCCGAGCCGCGAGCGTCTCCGGCAGGCCCGCCTCGCGGATCTCGGCCTGCGTGCGTGCGACGTCGTACTCGACCCGGCGGAAGCTCGCCGTGCGCGCGTCGAGGTCGAGCAGGAGATAGGCCGCGCGCGGGTCGCCGTCGCGCGGCTGGCCGACCGAGCCCGGGTTGAGCAACGCCCTGCCTCGGCCCAGGTCGACCTCCGTCCCGGCGGGCGAGAGCCCGCCCGTGAAGCCGTCGCCCTCGAGCTGGACGTGGAGTGCGACGTGGCTGTGCCCGACGAGGACGACGGGCTCTTCCGTCAACTCGAGCGTCGCGACCGCGACAGGGTCGGAGAGGACGTACTCCCAGACGGGATCGCGGGCGCTGCCGTGGAAAAGCGCGACGTCCGCGCGGGCGCCCTGAGGCTCGAGCGACCGCAGGAACCCGAGCGAGTCGGCAGAGAGCGCATCGCGTGTCCAGCGCGCGGCGGCACCAGCGTCGCCGCTGAACTCGTCCAGGTCGATAGTCCCTCGCACGGCGAGGTCGTGATTCCCCACAAGGCAGACGCTTGAACGCGCCTCGATCGCCGCGCAGCATTCGTTCGGACGAGCGCCGTAGCCGACCAGGTCGCCCAGGCACCAGAGCTCGTCCGGCGGCTCCGGCTCGAGCATCGCGAAGACGGCCTCGAGGGCGTGGAGGTTCCCGTGGATGTCAGAGACGACGGCGATGCGCATCGGCGTCCAACGCTAGCGGCCCCTCAGCGAGGGTCGTGCGAAGGCGCCTCGGGGAGATTGCGGATGCCCTCGGTCGTCTGCCACTTCGACCACGAGTCCTGGAGCGCCGCGATCAGCTCCTCCATGAAGCGCGGCGATGCGTTCACCCGCGCCACCACTGCCCCCGGGACGTCGCCCTCCTCGACCTCGTGCTCGATGCGGGCGAAGGTCAGGGTGAACTCGTAGCGCGAAAAGCTGATGTTGGCGAAGTTCGCATACGCCCCCGCGATGTCCTCCGGGTCGAGGTGGATGTTGATCCTGCGTTCGCCGGGCTCGCCCTGGGGTGGGAGATCCTCCTCCACGTGGCCACGATACTACGGGGGCATGGGAACGAGCCTTCGCCTCCGCCAGACCGCGCGCCTGACCGTTGCCGTCGTTGCCACCATGGGCGCAGGGACGGTGGGATTCCACCTGATCCTCGACGAGCCCTGGTTCCAGGCGTTCTACCGCAGCGTCGTCACCGCGACGCTCGCCGGGCTCGACACGGTGCCGTCGGGTGACGGCGCGCGCGCTCTCTCGATCGTGCTCGTGCTCGCCGGGTTGACGATCATCGCCTACGCCGGTGCCGTTATCGTCGAAGTCATCGCCGGTGGAGTGCTGACGGGAGTGCTGGCCGAGCGACGGAGGGAGCGAACCATCGAACGCCTGCGCGATCACTTCATCATCTGCGGCTACGGCCGCGTCGGCCGCCGTGTCGCGGAGGAGTTCCGCGTGTCCGGCGAGCCCTATGTCGTCCTCGACTTCCGGGAGGACGCGGTGACCGCCGCGAAGGAGCACGGCGATCTGCTGATCGAGGGCAACGCGACCGACGACGACGACCTGCGTCGAGCCGGGATCGAGCACGCGAAGGGCCTGGTTGCCGCGTCAGACTCCGACGCCGACAACCTCTACATCGCGCTCTCGGCGCGCAGCGTGCGGCCCGGCATGCAGATCGTGGCGCGGGCCTCCGACGAGGATGCGGCGAAGAAGCTGAAGCTCGCCGGCGCCGACCGGGTCGTTCTTCCGTACGCGACCGCCGGCCGTACGATGGCGAACCTCGTGCTGAAGCCCCAGGTGACGGCGTTCCTCGACGCCGTGACGACTGCGACCGGTCCCGACCTGCACATGGCGGAGATCGAGGTTCCCGCGTCGTGCATCCATGCGGGCAAGACGATCCGCGCTATTCGAGTCCGGCACGCGACGGGGGCGATCATCGTCGCCCTGCGCAAGAGGGACGGCACGTTCGACACGACGCCGGAGCCCGACGTGCGCATCGACCCGGGCGACGTGCTCGTCGGCGTCGGGACCGCCGAGGAGCTGCGGCGCCTCGAAGACCTCTTCGCCGCCGCCGAGACCGTTGGCGACTGACCCAGTACGAGAGCTCGCCGCGGCGCTCGGCCCGGAGGTCGTCCTCGACCGCCCGAGCGACGCCGCGCACGGCGACTACGCGACGAACGCCGCGCTGAAGCTCGCGGGCACGCAGCGGCGGCCGCCGCGCGAGCTCGCCGCGGAGCTCGCGGAGGAGGCCGCGAAGCTTCCCGGCGTCGAGCGGACGGAGATCGCCGGGCCGGGCTTCGTCAACCTGTTCCTCGACGATGCGTGGTTCTCGTCGACGCTCGGGGCGATCCTCGCCGCGGGGGAGTCGTTCGGCGGCGGCTGGGCCGACCCGAAGCAGCGCATCCAGGTGGAGATGGTGTCGGCGAACCCGACGGGCCCGATCACCGTCGCCTCGGCGCGGAACGGCGCGTACGGCGACTCGCTCGCGCGGCTGCTCGAGCTCGGAGGCGACGACGTCGAGCGCGAGTACTACTACAACGACTCCGGCGCGCAGATGGATCGCTTCCGGGCATCCGTCGACGCCGCCCGGCGCGGGGAGGAGCCGCCCGAGGACGGCTACCACGGCGCGTATGTCGTGGAGCTCGCGAAGGAGGACGGCGACCCGGTGCCGGCGATGCGGAAGAAGATCGAGGACTCGCTCGAGCGCTTCCGGGTCCACATCGACTCCTGGGCGAACCAGAGCGAGATCGAGCAGCGCGTCGCCGAGCTGCTCCCGAGGCTCGACACGTACGAGGCCGACGGGACGCTGTACGCACGGACGACGGCGCACGGCGACGACAAGGACCGGCCGCTGATCCGGTCCTCCGACGGCTCGTATCTCTACTTCGCCGCCGACGTGGCCTACGTGAAGGACAAGTTCGAGCGCGGGTTCGACATCGCGATCTACGTGCTCGGCGCCGATCACCACGGCTATGTCGCGCGGCTCAAGGCGGCTGCGGCGATGCTCGGCTACGACCCGAAGCGCGTCGAGGTGCTGCTCTACCAGCTCGTGCATCTGACGCGCGGTGGCGAGCAGACGAAGATGTCGAAGCGGCGTGGCGATGTCGTGTTCCTCGACGACTTCATCGACGAGATCGGCGTCGACGCTGCACGGTGGTATCTCGTCAACCGCGGCCCGGATCAGACGATCGAGATCGACGTCGACCTCGCAGCGGAGAAGTCGCAGAAGAACCCGGTGTACTACGTGCAGTACGCGCACGCGCGCATTGCGGGCATCCTGCGCAACGCGGGCGACGCGGCCGTGTCGCCGGAGGCGAGGCACCCGCTCGCCCCGGAGGAGCGCGAGCTGATCAAGCGGCTGGCCGAGCTGCCCTCCGTCGCCGCGGACGCCGCCGAGAAGCGCGGCCCGCAGGGGATCCCCACCTACGCGATCCGCGTCGCCGACGACTTCCACCGCTTCTACCACGAGCATCGTGTGCTCGAGAGCGAGCAGGAGGCCTTCCGGCTCGCGCTCTGCCGCGCCACGCAGCTCGTGATCGCGCGCGCGCTCGATCTCGTCGGGGTCGAGGCGCCGGACCGTATGTAAGACTCGGTTCCGTGGCCGACGGGCTGCTGCTCACCGGGAAGGAACGCGCCCGTCTCTTCTGGCTGAAGCTCGCCGGTGGCGCGGGGCCGTCGCTCGTCCTCGTGGCCGTTGCGGCGGCGCTCGGCGGCGGCTCCGTCGCCTATTCGATGGCCGTCTTCGGGCTGCTGATCGGGTTCGTGATCGCGACGACGGCGCGAAAGCCGCGAGGCGCGCTCATCGGTGGACTCGTGCTCGTGGGCGTGCTGCTCGTCTTCCAGATCGTGGTCGCGTGGTTCGTCACGCACCCCATCCAGCAGTCCTGAGGGCCGCCGCGGCGTAGGATCACGCGCTGTGAGCGCGCGCCAGGCCCCCGACCGCAATATCGCGATGGAGCTCGTCCGGGTGACGGAGGCGGGCGCGATGGCCGCAGCCCGCTGGATCGGCCGCGGCGAGAAGGAGAGCGCCGACCAGGCGGCCGTCGACGCGATGCGCTTCGTCCTCGACAGCGTCGCCATGCGCGGCGTCGTCGTGATCGGCGAGGGCGAGAAGGACGAGGCGCCGATGCTCTACAACGGCGAGGAGGTCGGGAGCGGCCACGGGCCCGAGGGCGACGTGGCCGTCGACCCGCTCGAAGGAACGCGCCTGACCGCGCTCGGCCAGCCCGGCGCGATCTCCGTGCTCGCGGTCGCAGAGCGCGGGACGATGCTCTTTCCCGGCACGGCCTTCTACATGGAGAAGATCGCGGTCGGCCCGCGCGCCGTCCATGCGATCGACATCACGAAGACGCCGGCTGAGAACGTCGCGCGCGTCGCCGAGGCGCTCGGCAAGACCGCGCGCGAGGTGGACGTGATCGTGCTCGAGCGCGATCGCCACGAGCAGCTGATCGCGGAGCTGCGCGAGGCGGGCGCGCGCGTGAAGCTGATCCGCGACGGCGACGTCGCGCCTGCGATCGCGGCGGCGCAGCCCGGCACCGGCGTCGACATTCTGTACGGGATCGGGGGAACGCCCGAGGGCGTCATCTCCGCCGCTGCGCTGAAGTGCGTCGGCGGCGGGATCCAGGGCCGTCTGTGGCCGCGCGACGAGGACGACCGCAAGCAGCTCGTTGCGGAAGGGCTCGATCCGGAGCGGGTGCTCTTCACGGACGATCTCGTGCGAGGCGAAGACGTGTTCGTCGCCGCGACCGGGGTCACCAACGGCCCGCTCCTGAACGGGGTGAAGTACGTCCCGGGCGGAGCCGTCACCGACTCGATCGTGATGCGCTCCCGGTCGGGAACGGTGCGCCGCATCAGCGCCCAGCAGTCGATCGAGAAGCTCTCAGCCCTCACGGGCTTCGAGTACCACTAGAGGGAGGGCGCCTCGCGGCGCCCTCCCTCGCCCGATCAGACGTTCGCCGTCTCGCGTTCCATCTCCGGCGCGTACACGCCGCTGCGCGCGGCGCTGTTGAGCTTCGCGCGGTGGTAGTACGCGCGCTGGCCCGCCTCGACCTGGTCGGGCTTGCCGCTCCACGCCTTCAACGCAGGCGACTGGAGCGCCCGGCCGTAGGAGAACGAGAGCTGCCACGGGTGCGGGCCGCGCGCGTTCATGGCGTTGAGGTGCGCGGTCGCGTCCTCGTCGGACTGCCCGCCGGAGAGGAAGACGATGCCCGGCACGGCCGCGGGAACATGCTTGTAGAAGCACTTGAGCGTCCACTCGGCGACGTCGTCCACACCGGCGCGGTTCGACGCCTGGTATCCCGAGAGCACCATGTTCGGCTTGAGCAGCGTGCCCTCGATGTCGACGCGCTGGTCGGACAACTCGGTGAACAGCGCGGCGACCACGCGGCAGGCCACGTGGTAGCTCCGCTCGATCGTGTGCGTGCCGTCCTGGAGGATCTCCGGCTCGACGATCGGGACGATCCCCGCTTCCTGGCAGAGCGCGGCGTACCGGGCGAGCGCGTGCGCGTTCGTCCAGATGCAGTACTCGCTCGGAAGCTCGTCGGTGATCGTGTACGTCGCGCGCCACTTTGCGAAGCGCGCACCGAGGCCGTAGTACTCCGCGAGGCGTCCGCGCAGGCCGTCGAGGCCCTCCGTGATCGTCTCGCCCTCGGCGTGCGCGAGCGGCTTCGCACCCTGGTCGACCTTGATCCCGGGGATGACGCCCTTCGACTCGAGCAGCGCCGGGAACGGCGTGCCGTCGAGCCCGTTCTGGCGGAGCGTCTCGTCGAAGAGGATCACGCCGCTGATGTACTCCTCCGCGCCCGGCGTCGTGAAGAGCAGGTCGCGGTACGCGCGGCGGTTGTCCTCGGTGGACTCGACGCCGATCGAGTCGAACCGCTTCTTGATCGTGCCGTCGCTCTCGTCGGCGGCGAGGATCCCCTTGCCGTCGGCGACGAGCGCCCTCGCGATGTGGTGCAGGTCGTTCTGGGCCATGCTGAGCCTCTCTTTGGTCCGAATGTCCGTCACCCATCAGTATCGCGGGCGCGGCGCGGGCGCAGCGGGTCAAAGGTCACAATTCGCGCCTTCGGCCGCCCCCGGTCCACCCGGCTAGAATCGGGTGCACAGGCGGACGTAGCTCAGTTGGTAGAGCATCAGCTTCCCAAGCTGAGGGTCGTGGGTTCGAGCCCCATCGTCCGCTTTTCCGCGCCGCCGGGCGCTCGTTTGGAGAGACCGCCGGGGCGGAGAGGAAGAAGGCGGCATGAGCGACCTCACCGGTCCGATTCCCGACAGCCTGATCAGCGATCTCGAGGCGCTGAAGCTCTCGCTCGCGGGCCTGCAGGCCAAGGACGTCGACCCGGCGCAGGCGGGGCTCCTCGGCGCCGAGATCAGCGCCATCCGGCTCCACCTCAAGCGGCTCGCGCTCGACCGTGCGCTCGACCAGGAGCTCGAGCAGCCTCCTCCGGCGCCCTGACCCCGCGCTGCGCCGGCCGGGCTCGCATCGCGCTCTCGACGGACCCGGCACGCGCCGCTACCCTGCCCCGCGTGAGCGTCGAGCCCCAGCCCGCCCAGGAAGCACGCGAGGAGCGCCTCGCGCAGAACGAGGTGCTCTTCCGCTCGGTGAACGAGGCGATCGAGCAGCAGGCGCTCGAGTTCGGCGGACTGGACGAGTACGAGTTCATCTGTGAGTGCGCGCGGAGCGGCGGCTTCGACCGGATCGCACTGACGCTTCGGGAGTACGAGCACGTGCGCGCGGAGGGAACGCGGTTCTTCGTCGTGCCCGGCCACCAGAACGTCGAGGTCGAGCTCGTCGTCGAGGCGCAGGCGGACTTCGTGATCGTCCAGAAGGACGGCCACGCGGGAATCGTTGCCGACCTCGCCGATCCGCGCGGCGGCGACTAGGCTCTCGGCCAGCCGTCGGCGAGGCGTGTTCGCGTCGCCGTCAGGTGCTCGGGTATCACCTTCACGTCGCCGAGCACCGGCATGAAGTTCGTGTCCCCACCCCAGCGGGGTACGACGTGCAGATGGCCGTGATCGGGGATGCCTGCGCCGGCGATGCGGCCGAGGTTCCAGCCGAGGTTGTACCCCTCCGGCGCGTACGTCGCAGCGAGCGCCTCGAGACCCTGCGCGCCGAGACGGTGGATCTCGACGATCTCCGCCTCGTCGAGATCGCCGAAGTTGAGACCGTGCCGGTAGGGCGCGACGAGGAGGTGGCCCGACGAGTAGGGGAACTTGTTCAGCAGCACGAACGCGCGCTCGCCGCGCTGCACGACGAGCTGGCCCTCGTCGTCGTCGGACGCCGCCGCAGTGCAGAAGACGCAGCCGTTCTGCTTGTCCGCATTCTGGACGTACTCCAACCGCCAGGGCGCCCACAGCCGCTCCACGACAGCGACCCTACAGCCAGCGCTTCCAGCGGAAGAAGCCGAGCATCCCGACGATCGTCACGATCATCAGGCCGATCGTGACGAAGAATCCGGTCGCCGTGTCGAAGCCCGGGAAGTGCACGTTCATTCCGAAAAAGCCGGTGAGGAACGTCAGCGGCAGCATCACGACGGTGAAGATCGTGAGCACGTAGAGGATGTCGTTCTGCTGGTGCGAGATCAACGACTCGTTCGTGTCCTCGAGCGCTTCCACGACTTCCTTGAAGTTGTCGAGCAGGTCCCAGATGCGCTCGCTTGCGTCGACGATGTCGTCGAAGTAGAGGTCGAGCTCCTCCGGTAGGAAGCGCTCGACGCCGCGCTCGAGGAGGCGCAGCGTCGGCCGCTGCGGTCGCACGATCTTGCGGTACGAGATGATCTCCTGCTTGACCTTGTGGATGTCGCGGACGCGGTCCTTGGCGCGCGGGCCGAGCTCGTCGACCTCTTCGTCGATCTGGCTCAGCTTCAGGCCGATCTTGTCGAGGATCGGGAAGCAGTAGTCGTAGAGGTCGTCCAGCACTTCGTAGAGCAAGCGGCCCGAGCCGCGTGAGAAGAGCTGGCTGCGGAGCTCGTCGTTGTCCCGGCAGCGGTCGAACAGCCGCGTGACGGGCTTCAGCTCGACGGCGGGAAGCGTGACGAGATAGTCCGGGCCGACGAAGACGTCGAGCTCGCCGGCGTTCAGCCGGCCGACCCCGGCGTCGAAGACCGGGAAGTGCAGCACGGCGAAGAGGTAGCCGCCGGCCTCGTTCTCGGTGTACACGTCGACCTTCGGGCGCTGGCGCCGCGAGAGCACGTCTTCGACGTCGAGAGGATGCCACCCGAAGCGGTCTGCGAGCAGCTGCGCTTCCTCGTGGGCCGGAGCCTCGAGGTGGATCCAGGTGAGTCCGTCCTGGCCGAGCTCGGCGATCGGCGGCCTAGCGGCGGCCTGAACCATGCCCGTGGGAGCGCGGCGCGTACGGATGCGGGGCAGATTGGGCATCGGTACTGAGAGGGTCGACGGTCGCCAGCGCAGGCATGTTCGCCATGGTAGCCCGAACCCCCTCCTAAAGTCGCCCGTATCGGGTGAATCGCCTGCTGAATTCGGGTATCCGTCGCGGAGCGGAGCTTGCTCCGCGCAGCAGTGACACCGTTCGGCCGCGAGCACACGAAGAAGGGGGCCCACGGGGGAAACATGGTTTCCCCCGTGAAGCGAGCGAAGCGAAGCGTCATGCGCCCGGGAGGATTCGAACCTCCGACCTCGCGCTCCGGAGGCGCGCGCTCTATCCCCTGAGCTACGGGCGCGTGGGGAGGCCGTAGTGTAGCCGTCCGTGGCCGGGTTCCTTTTCGCGGGAGCACTGCTTGCGGCGACGGCGGCGCTCGCGGCGTCGACGTTGCGGCTGCGGTCGGCCGCCGTGTTCGCGGTCGCGTGGTGGGTGGTCGTCTGCGCCGAGGTCGTCGCCGCCGGAGAGCTCCTGTCCCTCGTACACGCGCTGCGTCCGCTCGGCTACGTGCTCGTCGAGGTCGTTGCACTGCTCGTCGCGCTCGCGGTCTGGCACCGAGCGGGGCGCCCCAGGCCGCCTCTGCCGCCGCGTCCGCCGGTGCGCGTGTCGCTCGTCGCGGTACTCGCGCTCGCTGTGCTGGCCGGCCTCGCGTACGAGCTGTTCCTCGTCGCCGCGACTCCGCCAAACAACTGGGACTCGATGCACTACCACCTCGCGCGCGTCGCGGCGTGGCACGCGCAGGGGCACCTCGGCTACTTCCCGACGCACAACGCGATCGAGAACGTCTACCCGCAGAACGCCGAGCTGCTCGTGCTCTGGACGGTCACCTTCCTCGGGCGCGACCTTCTCGCAGGGTTGCCGCAGCTGCTCGCGTCGCTCGCGGCCGGGGCGTCCGTCTTCGTGATCGCGCGCAGGCTCGGGTACGAGCGCGGGCCGGCGGCGTTCTCGGCGCTGCTCTTTCCGACACTGACGATCGTCGCGCTCGAGTCGGTGACGACGCAGAACGATCTGATCGAGGCGTCCTTCGTTGCCGCAGCGGTCGCGTTCGCGCTCGGCAGGACGCGCGCCGAGACGGTGCTCGCGGGAATCGCGCTCGGGCTCGCCGCCGGCACGAAGCTGACGTTTCTCTACGCGCTCCCTGTGCTCGTCGCGATGGGCCTGATCGCTCTTCCACGACGGCGACTCGTCGAGCTGTGCTGCGCTGCGATCGCCGGCTTCGCCGCGCTGGGCATGGCCGGTTACGTGCAGAACATCGTCGAGACAGGTCGTCCGCAGGGGAAAGCGCGCGAGGTGTCGTCGCTGCCGCCGCACGTGACGTTCGGCGGGACCGTGTCGAGCATCGTGCGCACCGGCTATCGCCTCGTCGACCTCTCCGGTTTCCACCCGCCGGCGGCGGTGACTTCTCACCTCGCGGGCGCGGCGAAGCGGACGTTCGGCGCGCTGCACATCCCGGCGAACCCGCCCGCGGCGACCACGAAGGGAACGTTCGAGTTCACCTACGAGCCCAACACCGCCGCGAGTGAGGATTCCTCGGCCCTCGGCCCGCTCGGGTTCTTGCTGCTCGTCCCGCTGTCGCTCGGCTTCCTCGCTGCGTGGGCGCGGCGCCGCGCCGACCGCGCGCACGGTGCGCTCGCACTCGCGTTGCCGTTGTACGTCGTCGCCCTGGCGCTCGGCACGCGCTGGAACCTCTACGTCGACCGCTTCCTCGTCACGCCGGCCGCGCTGACGCTGCCGCTCGCGCCGTCGGTGCTGCGTCGCGTGTCTGTGCGCGCCACGATCGCGGTGGTGGCAGCCGCGACGCTGGCCGTGGCGCTCGAGTACGACCTGTCGAAGCCGCGCGGGGTCTGGGACCGCAGTCGCGCCGACGCGCAGGCGATCCGCTGGCCCGAGCTCCGGCCGGTGCTGGCAGCGGTGCAGGCGCGCGTCCCTGCCCCGGGGCGGCTCGGGGTCGACCTCGCCCCGCTCGACTGGGAGTACCCGTGGTGGGGGCCGCGGCTCGAGCGGCAGCTCGTCTGGCTGCCCGAGCAGCCGGCCGCCGGCCTGGACTGGGTGCTGCTCGGCTCGCGCATCACCGCTCGCCCGCCGGGCCGGTGGTGCGCGCAACGGTTCCCGTCCTCGCACTGGACGCTGCTGCACCGCTGTTAGCCTCAGCGGCGTGGACGTCGCAGCGCGCATCGTCACGCTCGAGCTCGCGGAGACGTTCGTCATCTCGCGCGGTGCCCGGGACACCGAGGACGTCGTCGAGGTCACGCTCAACTGCAGCGGTGTGCGCGGCTACGGCGAGGCAGCGCCGATCGAGCGATACAACGAGTCGTCCGAGTCGGCGCTCGCGTACCTCGACGAGCACACCGGCCTGATCGGGGACGATCCGTTCGCGCTCGAGGAGATCATGGCCCGCCTCCCCGCACGCGAGTACGCCGCCCGGGCTGCGGTCGACGCCGCGCTTCACGACCTGCAAGGGAGGTTGGTCGGCCGGCCCGTCTACCAGCTGCTCGGACTGCCGCGCAGCGGCCCGCCGACGTCGTGGACGATCTGGCTCGGCGACCCCGACGACATGGCGCGCCGCGCCGAGAAGGTGCGCGGCCGCTTCAGGCGGCTGAAGTTGAAGCTCGGCGGCCGGGACGGCCTCGACGCCGAGCGCGTCCATGCCGTGCACGGCGTGGCGAACGTGCCGTTGCAGGTCGACGTGAACGAGGCGTGGAGCATCGACGAGGCGCTCGAGCTCCTGCCGCAGCTCGCAGCGCTCGGCGTCGAGTACTGCGAGCAGCCGCTCGTCGCCGGCGACTCCGGCGGCGCTGCTCTGAAAGCGAGCTCCCCGATCCCGATCTACGTCGACGAGGACTGCCACACGCTCGCCGACGTCGCGGTGTGCGCCGAGCGCGCGCACGGGATCAACGTCAAGCTCGCGAAGTCGGGCGGGATCCACGAGGCGGTGCGCATGGTGCACGCCGCGCGCGCTCTCGGCCTAGCGTGCATGCTCGGGTGCATGGTCGAGTCCGGCCTCGGCATCGCGGCCGGCGCGCACATCGCGAGCCTCTTCGACCATGTCGATCTCGACGGGAACCTCCTCATCGCGCACGATCCGTGGCCCGGGGTCGAGTTCGTCGACGGCGTGCAGGTGCCGGCCGACCTGCCCGGTCTCGGCGTCGCGCCGGCCGGGCGGTGAGCGGATCGCGCGAGACGCGCTACCTGATCCTCGCCGAGGGGTTCTCGCTCGACGCGCACTACGGCAAGACGATGCGCGGCGTTCTGCGCTACCGCCGCGACGACGTCGTGGCGATCCTCGACTCGACACGGGGGGCGGGGGCAACGGAGGACGGCGTGCCCGTCGTCGCGACGGTCGGCGACGCGCTCCGCCTCGGCCCGAACACGGCGCTCGTCGGGGTCGCGACGCAGGGCGGGCGGTTCCCGCCGGCGTGGCTCGAGCTCCTGCGCGCGTGCGTCGAGAACGGCCTGCACGTCGAGAACGGCTTGCACGTGTTCCTTGCCGACGATCCCGAGCTGCGAGAGCTCGCGGCCCGGCACGGCGTCGAGCTGCGCGATCTGCGCCGCCCGCCCACCGACCTCTCGACCGCGACCGGCGAGAACCTCGGCGTGGCGGCGACCATCGTCCTGACCGTCGGCTCCGACTGCGCGATCGGAAAGATGACCGTCGCGCTCGAGCTCGACCTCGAGGCGCGGCGGCGCGGCCTCGCGTCGGTCTTCGTGCCGACGGGCCAGACCGGCATCGCGATCGCCGGCTGGGGCATCGCCGTCGACGCGGTCGTCGCCGACTTCATCGCAGGCGCCGCCGAGCGCCTCGTCGTCGAGGGCGCCCACCGCCTCGGGGACGCACGGCGCGGCGGTGAGCTGCTGTGGGTCGAGGGCCAGGGCGCGATCCTCCATCCGGTCTACTCGGGCGTCACGCTCGGCCTCTACCACGGGAGCGCGCCGCATCTGCTCCTGCTCTGCCACGAGGCTGGGCGCACCGAGATCGAGGGAGCGGGCGGCGGGCCGCATCCGATCCCTCCCTTGAGGGAACTGGTCGAGCTGCACGAGCGGCTCGCGCTGACGGCAAGGCCCGCGCGCGTGGCCGCGATCGCGCTCACCACCCGGAGGCTCGCGGAGGCCGCGGCCCGCGCCGCCATCGCCGCAGCAGAGGAGGAGACGGGGCTGCCGGCCGACGATCCCGTTCGCTTCGGCGCCGGGAAGCTTCTGGCCTCGTTCGCCGTCTAGGAGACGTGGCAGGGCCGAGAGGGGTAGGACCGGTGGACGAGAAAGATGGGCCGGACGGCCTGTTGCCGTCGGAGCGCGCTGCCGATCTACTTACGACGCAACCGGGTCAGAGAGAGAAGGGAACAACTTGAAGAAGCTTGCTGCGGCCCTCGTACTGGGCTGCACGCTCCTCGCGACAGGCGTCGCCGGGGCGACAACAGGGCGTGCCGGGTCGGACGCCCGCGTCACGGCCGCCCCGCCGATCGTCTGGGGCGTCGCCGACGACGCCTCGAAGTTCGCCGACGACGGCGGCGCGTGGTTCTACGGGCAGATGAAGGGGGCGAGCCTGACGACGAACCGCTGGACGCTCGCCTGGGACTCGAGCGCTCCGACGACGATCAAGGAGCTGCCTTTCCTCCAGCGCGCCGCGCCGGTCGCCCAGGCCGCAGGCGTTCACGTCCTGCTCGCGCTCTACGCAGGCACGCCGTCGCCGACCGCGACCCAGCACGACGCGACCCAGTTCTGTGCCTGGGCGGGCTCGGTCGCCGCCACGGCGAAGCAGTGGGGCATCCACGACTTCATCGTCTGGAACGAGCCGAACACGCGGCTCTACTGGTCGCCGCAGAAGGATGCCGGAGGCGCAGACGTCGCGGCCCCGGCATACGAATCGCTGCTTGCGGCCTGCTACGACTCGATCCATGCGGCCGACTCCGCCGCGAACGTGATCGGAATGGGCCTCTCGCCCCGCGCGTCGACGAGCGAGTCGACCGAGCCGCTCGTGTTCCTGCGCGACGTCGGCAAGGCGTACAAGGCCTCCGGCCGGACGACCCCGATCATGGACCAGCTCTCGATCCATCCCTATCCGAACCCGAACGCCCCGGCCGACTCGCCGGACGTCGGGTATGAGGTCACGGACCGCTACGGCATCCCGAACCTGGACCGCGTGAAGCAGGCCGTCTACGACGCCTTCAACGGCACGGGGCAGCCGACGACGGTCTCGCCGGGCACCTTCGGGTCCTCCTCGGTCGGCGTCGCCGGGAGCCCGCTGACCTTCGTGATCGACGAGATCGGCTGGCAGACCGACACGAAGGCGTACACGCAGTACGTGAACGACGAGAACGTCGCCACGATCAGTGAGCAGACCCAGGCCGACTACATCAAGAAGATGGCGGAGAAGTACTTCGCCTGCGACCCGGCCGTGGTGAGCGTCCAGCTCTTCCTGCTCGCCGACGAGAAATACCGCAACGGGAAGGACGCGAATGGCGTCACGCTCGGCGGCGGTTGGCAGAGCGGCCTCCTGACGGCCGGCGGCCAGGGCGTCTCCCAGCCGAAGGCGGCGTACTCGCAGGTCGGCGCCGACTTCGCGGCCGGCCGCGGCGCCTGCAAGGGCCAGCTGATCAGCTGGACGCCGGCGGGGCAGACGGCCAATCCGGGTAAGAAGGTCACCCCCGGCAAGAAGGCGACGCCTGTCTGCAAGAAGGGGCAGAAGTCGACGAAGCAGAAGCCGTGCCGCAAGAAGTAGCCGCCGCCGGCTCGGACACGTACCTTCCTCGGGGAGCCGCAAGGCTCCCCGAGGCGTATCTGGAGCACCGCCACCGCTTGACACGAACGCCTGTTCGCCGTACCATGACGAACACATGTTCGCAAAGCTCATCATCGTGGCTGTTCTCGCGGCGCTCGCCGTCGGGATGGTCGCCCGGTCGTCGCACGGCGCCGGGCCGGAACGGACCTACGTCGTGAAGCCCTCCGACACCCTCTGGTCGATCGCCGTCTCGAGCTACGCCGGCGACACCCGCGAGGGCGTCTGGAAGCTTCAGCAACGCAATCACCTGCGTTCGGCGACGCTCCGTCCCGGTCAGAGCCTGGTTCTCCCGGGCTAAGCGCTCGCCGGGCTCGGCAGCTCGGGGATCGCGATCCCGGAGACGTAGACCTTCTCGCCGCGGAAGAGCCGTCGCTCCTGGTCCCACGGGAACCAGATCACGACCTTCCACTCGAGGCGCTCGCCGGTGGGCTCGACGCCAAGCCACGGCGCCTGGTGCGTGGCGGATACGTCGGCTTCCTCGCACACGCCTTGCGGGCCGATCACGATGTCGGTCAGGTCGAACCGGATGTCCGGAAACGCGGTCAGCAGCTGGGTGTAGAACCGCGCGGCTCCCTCGTGTCCTTCCCAGCGGTGGCCGGTCTGGACGAGCTCGTAGACGCAGTCCGGCGTGAGCGTCGAGATGAGGCCGGGCAGGTCACGCGCGTCCTCGGCGATCGAGTGCGTCTTGTAGAGCTCGCGGATCTCGGCGTAGAGCTCCGGTGTGATCTCGCGCCGGTAGACCTCGAGGTCGGTCGGGTCGGCCATGCGCGGAATCTACCGCCGGGGGAGCGGCGGACGCGGTGACTCCTACAATCGCCCAGCGTGGATCTCGACCTTCTCTTTCTCGGCACGTCGGCCTCGATGCCGACCGCGCAGCGCGCACCGGCGGCGTTCCTGCTGCGGCGCGGCGGCGAGAAGCTCCTCTTCGACTGCGCCGAGGGCACGCAGCGGCAGCTGCAGCGGTCCGTGGTCGGCCTGCCCGACATCGAGGAGATCTTCCTCACGCACCTGCACGCCGACCACTTCCTCGGCCTGCCGGGGATGCTGAAGACATTCGCGCTTCGCGGCCGCGAGGAGCCCGGGCTGACGGTGCACGGGCCGAAGGGGCTCGAGGACCTGTTCGGCAAGCTGCGCCCGTTCCTCGGCCGGCTGCCGTACACGCTGACGCTCGTCGAGGTCGAGCCCGGGGAGTCGCTCGAGCGGGGCGAGTATCGGATCGACGCCTTCGCCGTCGACCACGGCGTCGCCGCCGTCGGCTACGCCCTCGTCGAGCACGAGCGGCCGGGGCGCTTCGACGTGGACGCCGCCGATGCGGTCGGCGTCCCACCCGGGCGGGAGCGGGGCATCCTCCAGGGAGGCGAGCCGCTGACGCTCCCCGACGGGCGCGTGATCACGCCCGACGCGGTGCTCGGGCCGGGGCGGCCCGGCCGAAAGGTCGTGCTCACCGGCGACACGGCACCCTCGCCGGGCGTCGTCCAGGCGGCGCACCATGCCGACCTGCTCGTGCACGAGGCGACCTTCGCGGCCGAGGAGAAGGAACGCGCCCGTGAGACGCTCCATGCGACCGCGGCCGAGGCGGCGGAGGTCGCACGGCTCGCCGAGGTGCGGTTGGTCGCGCCCACGCCCGTCCCGCCCCGCTACTTCGGGCCCGAGCTCGCGCGCGAGGCCCGCGAGATCTTCCCCGAGACGGTGGTGCCGCGCGACTTCGACCTGATCGAGGTGCCGTTCGCCGAGCGCGGCTCGCCCCAGCTCGTCAGGAACGGCGCGAGAGCCGTATCATCGGGCGGCGATGACGCAGATGGTGCAGGCCGCGCTGGCGGGTGACGTCGCCGAGGCCGAAGAGCTCCAGGAGCTGCTCAGGGCCGCGGGCATCGAGGCGACGCTCGAGGCGGAGGGCGAGGACGACCCCCTGACGGTGATGGTGCCCGAGGACTCGCTCGAAGCAGCGCTCGACGCGATCGAGGCCCTCACCGAGCCCGACGACCCCCTCGCCGACTAGGCGCTCGAGTGCCCCGGCACGTGGCCCCGGCGGTCACGTCCGGTGACTGTGAGACTCGGTGGGTCGGTCTGTCTGGGACCGTTGCCAGCCTGGTGTCTGTCGTGGCGTTTGTGACTCTTCTTGTGACTGGCCGCTTTGTGCGTGCCTTGTGACTGATCTGTCCATGCGTGCGCGG
>ORJL010656567.1_pt1 | contig 16436 bp, 17 predicted proteins | sample 1779941 | NCBI WGS metagenome assembly ORJL01 (sample SAMEA104232317, study PRJEB22302) | groundwater metagenome | biome: forest; feature: aquifer; material: groundwater | place: USA | collected 2011-08-07 | depth 5.8 m | reverse complement strand
TGACTTCTCGCCAACCACCGTTGTCATGCTGCGAACGGGCATTGCCGCACTCATCATGATTCCAATTGCATTTGCTCGCGGCGAATTACGTCAGGCCGTCAAGGTATTTCCATGGGTTCTTGCCTTCGCCTTAATTGAGATGGCCGGACCCTGGTTACTGCTCAATGATGCAGAAACACGGACTTCATCAGGGTTAAGCGGGCTCATGATCGCGACCACACCCCTAATGGGCACCGTGATTGGCGCACTATTGGGCGATCGGAGCGCATGGCATTCCACAAGACTGATTGGTTTGGGGATAGGTTTCGCCGGCGTCATCAGCCTGGTCTGGCTCAATGTCAACGAGGGGCATGCCGATCTATTGTCAATCATCGAGTTGACTCTCGTCTCGCTGGGCTATGCCGCAGCGCCAGCGATGGCAGCGCGCAAATTAGCTCATGTATCAACCTTCGGTGTCATCGCACTATCCGTTGCCGTTGTTGCCGTGATCTACCTCATTCCCGGGATCTACACTTGGCCCTCTTACTCGCCTTCGGCGAAGGCGGTCTCTAGCGTGATCGTCCTTGGCGTTATCTGCACTGCTCTTGCTTTCTTTCTCTTCTTCACTCTCCTTGAACACATGGGTGCAGTGCGGATCACGTTGATTACCTACATAAACCCAGCCGTAGCAGTGACGCTTGGCATCATCTTCTTAAGCGAACCAATCACGATAGGCACGATCATCGGTTTCCCACTCGTTCTAATCGGATCTTGGTTTGCGACGAAACGACCAACTGAGCCTGTCGCAAACCCAGCAACGCTAGGTACCTAACCAGACGCCCAATTTGGTCAGAAGCGACATAAGGGACCAATGTCTTCAACCAGTGATGTATTACCTACAACACATCCACCGACCTCGAACCCAACGTAACAAACCGCTGACGAGCCTCGATGCAAGCGGCATCGCACGCACACCAGCGTTTCGATAGAGCCCAAAATCGAGCGTTAGGCGATTCGTGGATATGCGTGTAACACTGGCGTTATGACCGGTGTTCTGGAGGAAACCAGCACGGAGCTTGCCGACATGTACTCCTACCTAAACGGCGCAGTAATAGCGCAAATTTCGAGTATCGCACCGGATGGCTCGGATTTAGAGTGTGCCGTCGCAGCTTTGCGTCAGGCTCGAAGCGCACTCAGCCATGCCATTACTCAGCGACCCGAACAGCAATTGATCCGCAAAAAAGAAGCGGTCATGCACTGTCACGCCCTTAAGCGGGAGATTGAACAATTAATCCTCTATTCGTCGTCCTCCGCCAATGCCAAGCAGAAAACGCTCTACCAATTTCCACGCGAAATTTACGCTGCTGCAATGCATATTGTGTTCTTGCTCTCCGACGAACTGGCCTAAATCCGGCGGCACAAGAGAGAGACAAAGCCACTCATCTCAGTGAGTTTGGCCCGATTAAGGGAAGCCACGCAGATGGCCGTCAGGCACCAGCCCACTGGCAAACATTGTTTAAAACGTTTTATCCCAATCTTTGTTCTACCGCCTATCGTCGGCGGCTCTCGCCCTCACCTACCCAGGCCGAATCAACCAATACCTATAACCAATGACCAGCCCTACTTACACAAAAAAATGACAGGCCCGGGACCGTTGCCCCCGAACTCTCAACTGTTTTCCAGGTCGCGTGAGTTTGATCTGGTGTTCTTTAACCATACATGTACGGATCGAGAATCGGCCTAGACAGGTACCTATACGCCCGACTCCAACCATTGCGCTATCTAGAGATCGACCTGACGATCTCTAGATCGTGGAGAAACTGCCCGCAGTCGCGACCGAGACATTCAACAGCGTGTTTCACAACATCGCCGGAAATCCAGAGATCTCGTTACCGCCGGGCGTACTCGCTTAGAGTCTGACATTCGGGCTACAGTTAACCGGGTTCAGGTTTTCCGATCTGGCGTGCTGCCGGACTTGGGCAGCCGGTCGGGACAGGGGTCTGGTGCTGAGAAACCGGCCTGGCACGTTTCGTCACCGAGAGGATAGTCATGGAACCGGATTCAGAACATACGCTCGTTCCTGCAGGGGAGGGGCGGGCAATCAGAATCTCGGCGGGTCAGGTTGCACACATCATCGACGAGGCTGGTGGTCAGGTTGTAGACACCTGGGCGTTTGTCCAGCAGGACACTGGGGAGTTCCATTCTGCCGAGCACACGAGGGTGAGTGTGGGCAAACTTTTCCCGGGACTCGGCGAGGTGTTCGTCACCAACCGGCGGCGCCCGATTCTGCGCTTCGAGGACGACCGTTCGCCCGGCACCCACGACATGCTGGTTGCTGCCTGCGACCCAACACGCTATGAGCAACTCGGGGTTGAGGGATGGCATGCTTCGTGCCAGGAGAACCTGCAATCTGCGATGGCATCGGTCGGCCACCCCGCCGTACGCGTTCCTCAGCCGATCAACGTCTTCATGAACACTCCTTTCCTGCCTGACGGCAATCTACGGTGGCTGAGCACAGAGACCGGTGTCGGCGACAGCGTGGCGTTTCGCGCGTTGCTCGACATCTGGCTAGTGGTTAGCGCCTGTCCCCAGGACATGACCGGTATCAACGCTAACCGCGGCTCCATCAACGTGACTGTGGCTAGACAGTAGCCCGGTCGCCATATCCCGTATCTGAGTCTTGGCAAATCCGATCGTTGGTGGGTCACCCTACGCGCGTGAGAACGCCAAGGCGGCTGTGAAACGTATCGCTGATATCGGCGTTGCTCTTCGTCATCATTCAATGGACGAACTAAGTGGAACTGGGCTGTGTCAAGGATTCTGGACGGTTCTCTGTTGATTTTTTGGTTTGATCAGGCTGCGATGTTCTCGGCGTAGTAGTGGGCAAGCATTTCACTTGGAGTCCGGTAGCCAAGGCTTGAGTGCACGCGTTTACGGTTGTAGAACACTTCGATGTACTCGGCGACAGCGAACCGTGCACGAGTTCTCGTGGTGAACTGGTATCGGTAGTACATCTCGTTTTTTAAGGTGGCGAAGAAACTCTCCACAGCGGCGTTATCCCAACAGATGCTGGTCCGGCCCATGCTCGGAGTGATGCGGGACCTGCGACAGTACTTAGCGAACTGATTGGATGTGTGGGTGTCCATCTGCCAACCGATGATCATGCGGGTCGAAAGGTCGAGCACAATCGCTAAATACAGCCATCTCTGATAGGTACGCAGGTAAGTGATGTCACTAACCAGACGTGTTCCCGGATCAGGCGAGGTGAAATCCCGGTTGATCACATCCTCGATATTTATTTCCTCATCCCCGTGGATGGTGGTGAGGCGATATGTCCGTGGTTGCACGGTTTTTAACCCCCACTCACTCATCACATCGGCCACCAATCCGACACGACCAGGTTGGCGCTTCTGACACTCACTCAGTCTCGATCGGACCTTCATTTGCATCCACCGCAGGAACGGCCTTCCTAACCTCAACGAAACTGGTGGAAAAATTTGGTCCCGCAAGCCTGCCAAGTGGACGAAGCATGTCGACTTGCAGATGGAGTCGTTCATCCAGGAGACCGTCTCGAAAATGAAACCGCACCACCCTGGCAATAACAAGCACGTCTCGCCCTAAGGGAACCAACTGATGCAACCGACATTCAAGACTAATCGGGGACTCAGCAATACGGGGTGCGACGACTGTCTCCGAAGCTATCGGAGTCAAGTTAGCAGCCACGAACTCGTCCACCTCAAAGGGCAAGGTCATAGCAGTGGCAACGACGCTCCCAAGCATTTCCGTGGTAGCAATATTGACAACAAACTCTCCGGTCTCCTCAATACACCTCAGCGTGTCTTTAACATCCCTTATTTGATCTTCTGGCTCTCCTATCGAAATACATACCATCGGCGGGTTTGAGGAAGCGACCGTGAAGAAACTGAAGGGTGCGATATTCCGTTTCCCATCAATGGACACAGAAGACACCCACGCAATCGGACGCGGCAGCACGCTCGCGACCAGTAGTTTGTAGACTTCCATCGCGTTGAGTTCTAGAGGGTTAAACGCAACCAACGCCAACCTCCGAATAGCATTTAATAATGCGGTCGACAACCCTTCTGAAAACTCCTGCCGATCCAACTGCCAACAAGTACCCTGATCACAGCGTCGGCACCTCTGGTGGGTGCCCCACAGCTACAAATTCAATGCTCGCACCATCGGGCACCGACAGTAAGCCTCATCACTATATGCTCTTCGCAATCACCGACAGTAAGTCATACGCAATTGTGGCGGCTGCGAGCGCGGTGATCTCAGCATGGTCATACGCCGGGCTCACTTCAACAATATCCCCGGACACAATGGGCAGACCAACCAATCCACGGATCATGTGTAATAACTCCCTCGACGTGAACCCACCCACTTCAGGAGTCCCAGTTCCCGGGGCAAACGCCGGATCTAGCACATCGATGTCAATCGATACGTATAGTGGTGAATCGCCGACCCTATCCCTGATACGTTGCACGACACCCTCGAGCCCCAACGTATCGAGATCACCGGACCGAATAACTCGGAAACCAAATTGCGAATCATCCACAAGGTCCTGAGGGCTGTATAGCGGACCCCGTACACCAACATGAATCGAGTGATCCTCTATGAGCAGGCCCTCCTCAAATGCTCGACGGAGAATTGTTCCATGGGTCCGGTCGGCACCGAAATAACTGTCCCAGGTGTCCAGATGAGAATCGAAGTGCAACAGTGCCACTGGACCGTGGACGCGTCGAACTGCACGCAACATCGCCAGGCTGATCGTATGATCACCCCCTATCGCCAAAACCCGCCGACCATCCCCCAGGAGGTGGGAGACGCTCTCGTCAATTTGGTCGAGCGCCTGATCTATAGAGAATGGTGTGCATGGAACATCACCGGCATCGACCACCTGCATCACGCTAAACGGCGCGACATCCAAATCCACGTGATAGGCGGGACGCAAATGCCGTGACGCTTGGCGCACTGCCATCGGTCCAAATCGAGCGCCCGGCCGATACGAAGTACCTCCATCAAATGGCACACCGAGCAAGGCCACGTCAAACTCCCTGACATCATTAATAGAGGGTAAGCGGGCGAATGTGGCACTTCCTGTGTACCGCGGAAAAACCGCGGGGTCCACCGGCTCAACTATTGCTCTCTTTTTGTTAGCCATTCCTGAACTCTTCCTCTCCAAGCTCGGTTATCTGTGAACCAATCAATTTAGGTTCTTTCCCAGCATCAACATGGCCGCCTAAATATAATTGCTGTAGTTCTGTCGATTCTCGCAAATCCGCGGAAGCCCGGGCCATAGCCACGCGGCCCTGATCCAACACGTACGCTCGCGAAGATACGTCCAATGCCTTCTTAGCGTTCTGTTCTACCAAGAGTATCGCCGTGCCATCCTCCACGATCGCCCGAAAACTCTCATAGATTCGCGCGATCAATATCGGAGCCAGACCCATTGATGGTTCATCCAACATTAGTAGTCGCGGCCGCGCAAAAAGCGCACGTCCGATCACAAGCATCTGTTGCTCTCCACCAGACAGCGTGCCAGCGGATTGGGCGTGACGCTCTTCCAATACTGGAAACAAAGCGAATACCTGCCTTCGCGCTGCATCTCGAGCCTCTCTGCCTCTTGTAATGTAACCGCCCATGGCAAGATTCTCTTCAACGGTAAGCCGCGCAAAGACCCGGCGCCCCTCAGGGACCTGAACCACACCGCGTGAGACAATTCTGTGCGGCGGTTGGCCACCCAATGTCCGTCCGTCGAACACAATCTCGCCACTCCGAGGGTGTACTAGGCCGGAAATAGTGTTAAGCAGTGTCGATTTCCCAGCGCCGTTCGGTCCCAGGACAGTCACGATCTCGCCCTCATTGACCTCCAGAGACACACCGTGCAAAACCTCAGTCGGGCCGTACCCGGCATACAAGCCCCGCAATTCCAATAGTGCTGTCATAGTGGGTTAGTCCTCGCCGAAGTATGCAGTAACTACAGCGCGATGATTCCGCACTTCCTCAGGCGAGCCATCGGCTATTTTGATGCCATAGTCTAAAACCGCGACACGTTGGCAGGTCCGCATCACTAGCGCTACGTCATGCTCTATAAGCAGAATGCTTAGACGCCGCTTCGAAAGCGCAGTAATTATATCAACTGTGTTCTCCCGTTCCGCACCGCTCATACCCGCCGCCGGCTCATCTAGCAATAGAAGATCGGGATCAGCAGCTAATGCGCGACAAATCTCCGTTGCTTTCTGTTCGGGATACGCCAATGACACGACCGGCCGATCGGCGATGCGGCGCATGTCGAACTGATCCAAGAGGCTCAAGCATCTCTCCCTGATGGCTTCCTCCTCGCTAGTATGCCTCGGGAGATGCAACACGCCGGAGAGCATTCCGGCCTTAGTTTTCGGGTGGCAGCCAAGCATCACATTATCCAGCACTGACAGCGACCGTAGTAGTCGAAGATTTTGAAACGTTCGCGATATGCCCAAAGCCGCACGCCTGTGAGGCGCGACGTCATTGATCAGTGATTCACCAAGCCAAATATTTCCCGAATTCGGCCGATATAAGCCCACGATGCAATTGACTAGCGTAGATTTACCAGCGCCATTCGGCCCAATTAGGCCCACTGTCTCCCCGGGCCGAATAACCAAGGAGACATCCTTGAGAGCAGCGACGCCGCCAAAACTAAGTGATACCCCCTCTAATCGAAGCCCGACCTTCTCTGAGGGTATCGCCGTGGCATCTACCATCTTTGGCCCGAGACTGGATTGTCGATATCACTCATACGAATAAGCTCTCAATCGTCTTTCACTGATGTGGTTGCCTCGACACCGTGGTCGTGACCAGGCACTAAAGCCGGCGGCACGATCGCTTCAGTGCGGCGTCGCCGACTCCACTGACGAGCGATCAGGCCTTGCTGCCCTTGAGGGTTCTTACCGAGTAGCCCTTGCGGTCTGAAAATCATCATCGATGCTAGGACAGCGCCGTACAACACCAATCGCCAAGAACCAAGTGGGCGCAGAACCTCGGGGCTCAGGGTCACCAAAACAGTTCCGATAATCGCACCTGGCAGGCTCCCTAGACCTCCAACAATCACAATAATTGCGAACGTGACTGATAGCGTGTAATCGAAACTTACAGGATTTAAGTATGACGCGAACGAGCCGAAGAGCAAGCCCGAAAGCCCTGCCAATCCTGCACTGAGTGCCAGCACAAGCACCTTGTAGTAACGCACTCGTACACCAAAACTGCGGGCAACCAATTCATCGTCGCGAATACAGGCCAGAGCACGACCAATGCGCGAGCGAGTGAGATTTAAAACGCCGAGCATGACAATCAAGTCAATTACGAGAACCAAATAATAAAACTGAGTATCAGTGGAGACTTGCCATGCGCCGATTGACGGCAGTGGCACACCACTCAACCCAAGCGGACCGCCAGTAACCCCCACTGAGTTGAGGAGAACAAGGTAGACAAGCATCACCAGCGCAATGGTCGCAATCACAAAGTAGTCGCCTAGGAGTTTCACCAATGCCGGCCCGAACATGACGGCAATCAGCACCGATGCGCCGACCGCGATTAGCGCCCCCACCACATACGGAACCTTCAAATGCACCAGCGTCAGACCTCCCGCATAGGCACCGACCGCCATGAACGCGGACTGGCCGAAGGAGACTTGACCCGTTAGCCCAGAAAGGACGTGCATACCCAGAATCAACAGAAGGTAGATGGAAACCAGTACCTCAAGGTGGATGTAGTACTGCGAACTCGTGACCAATGGTGCGATCACCCCTAGGACGACGACAAGAACCCAGCCTGCGAGGCGGTGCTTCAAAACGTTGGGAAGCAATTTAAACTTTAACAATTTGCTTTGTCCCAAGTAGTCCTTGAGGTCGGACCAGAAGAATCACTATGAGGATACCGAACGAAATAGCATCCTCATAACCAGTTGAGATATAGCGGCCGCCGATCGACTCCGCAATGCCAAGGACTATTCCCCCCAGTACCGCTCCGGGCAGAGAGCCCAAGCCGCCAGCCACCGTACATACGAAGGCTTTAAGAATGGGCCAAAACCCCATCAAAGGCCAGGCGACACCAAAGTACATCGCGTAGGCGAGTCCTGAGACTCCACTAAGAACGCCACCGATTGCGAATGTAAGGTAGATCAATCGATTGGTGGGTATTCCCATTAGTTTCGCACCATTAATATCTTCCGCTATCGCGCGGGACGCTACACCATACCTCGTATATCTTAGGTAAAGGGTCACGGCTGCGGTCAACAGGATCAAAACTCCAATTAGGACGATATCAAATACCCGAAAGCGGATCCCTTGAAATGATAGATGCGTGTCGCCTCCGAGCGTGGGGAAGGAGCGCGTTGCCGGCCCCCAAATAACGATTCCGAGATTCTCCAGAAAGATCGAAACGCCAATTGCAGCAATGAAACTATTGACTTTTGGTGCCGAAAGTAACGGGCGATAGACCCCTATCGCAGTCGTAACGGCCACAGCCCCAGCGATTATGGGAACCACGACCAGCGCGGCTGCGAGTACTCCGATGGCTGGTAAAGCAACCAAGAAGACAAGCACACCGACCATTGCGAAGTCGCCGTGCGCAAAGTTACTCATACGCGACACGCTGTAGATCATTGCAAATCCCAGCGCTAAAAGAGCATAAATGCTACCTACCGAAAGCCCTTGGACTATGACCGTTAGGAAATCAAGCATGCACCCGCCTCTCGAAGAACTATTTCTGGAACGGTCAGTTGCTTCATCACTTCATAATTTCGCTAGCTGGAACTATCTTGCCGTCTTTCAACTGATCAGCGTTTAGAGTGATCGCTCCATTTTTGACGGCGAGCATATATACGTTTCGAGCTGCGTCGTTTTGGTTGTCGAACGTTATAGGACCAGTGACGCCTACGAAGGCCGCCGTGTTCTTCAGAGCTTTCTGTATAGATACCCGATCTGTTGCGCCTGACTTCATCGCGGCGATCAACAGGTTAGTTGCATCGTAGGCAAGTGCTGCGAACGTGTCGGGATCGACCTTATACTTTGCGCGCCACTTGGCGACGAACGCCTGATTTTCCTTAGATTGGAGTTGTGATGCGTAGTCATCAGCGAAGACAATGCCCTCAACAGCACTTCCGCCAAGCTGCGTGAGCTGGGGCGCATCAACACCATCGCCGGCGAACAACTGGTGCGAGATCCCGGCGGCCCGAATGGCCTTCGCGACTAGTGCTGTTTCGACATAATATCCCGCGATGAAAGTCGAATCAGCCTTGGAGGACTTCACCTTCTGCGCATCAGGGGCGAAGTTCTTGTTCCCTTCAACGTACGAGTCGCTGAGGGCGATGATTCCGCCAAGGTCTTTGAAGGCCTTTGAGAATGCGTTGCTCAGCGTGATCCCATAGTCGTTTGTGTCATAAATGATTGCCGTTTTGCGGTATCCCTTATCCCAGGCGAACTGCGCGAGCAGTTTCCCTTCTACTTCGCCGGTGGCGAATACTCTGAACGAGTATGGCGATATCCCAGAGAGTTTGACTGTCGTGTCATCGTTGATGCTTGCCAGTTTGCAACGGTCGTAGATTGGGACAGAAGCTAAACTGACAGAAGAATTCCAGTGACCGATAACTGCGAGGATGTTGGAATCGGAACATTCTTTCGCCGCGAGGCTCGCTCCCTGCGCGGGTTGGCCGCCATCATCATCGATCACCAAATTGACCTTGCGTCCATTAACGCCACCTGCGGCGTTGACGTCCTCCAGCGCCATTTGGATCCCTCGCACCTTATCTTGACCGTAATAGCCGCTATCACCAGTCATTGCATTTGAACTCGCAATTGTGAGAGGTCCAGTCACGCCGGCGGTGGGACTCGCGGTCGTGCCTCCGGTGCTGCTAGTGCTGCTACTACAAGCGCTCAATACGAGAACGGCGGTTACCGCGGTACATAGTGGTACGAACGAGGTGTGTCTGAGTCTGGCCATTTGTACGGGTCCCTTTCTGTGTATCACTTGAGTGGTTTATCATCTGGTGTGGACGCTTGAACAGTCGACACAGTAAGTGACGTGCTCTTCCCGCCATTGCATGCATTCTGATCCTGGGGGCAAGCGGTCATTGCGACAATGCAATCAGTCATCACATCGAATGTGATGTAGTCCCCTGCAGCCGAAAGCGGTTCATTTATCTCGATGCGCCCAGTAGCTGAGTCAAATGTCGTATTCATGAAGACGTTGAATGGCTCCGGTACCATGTATTCCTCGATTTTGAAGCGCTCAAGAACGTTGCTGAGTATCGCAAGGCAGCTCGCGTGATCGTGTACTCCAAATCTGATTGGATAGTCATAGGGGCTGCACCATGACGAAACTATGTCGTGCCGCTTGACCGTGTCCTCCGCTATTCGCAGAAGTGGGGTACAGCGCGTGCTGTAGAGAATTGCACCCGTCGTTAGCAGGAGCGAATTGTTCAACTTACGCGTGTTGCCCGGAGAAAAACGCTCATTGATGTCCTGCGCTAAGAAGATGACAAGATCACTTACCTGACGACCCTCTACGTCGGTGATCCGGAATGAGTCACCCCGGGCGAGTTGGAACGCTGCGCCTTGCGCCGGCTGAATTAATGTCTCCATTTACCAACAACTCCGATTTCAAGACGTAAAGTTATCCGCGGGTTGGCTCCTTACCTCTTACCTCTAAGGTTGGGAATTTACAGTAAGGTTTGCGCTGACGTCAAGGGTTAGACAAGACTCATCTAAAGCGCTCGCGAAATGGCGTGCGTGCCTCATTTGATAGATGCTCGCGAAATCTCGGCCGTCGTCTAAGTACTCCGGTGTGCTTGATGGATGGGTCAGTCATTGTCGATGAGTACGCGCCGAGAGATCACGAAAAAGCATGCAGTTGAGTACTTGAGAGGGTCGAAGAAGACTACGGGGTTGATGTTGGACCAGTTTGTCCGGGCGACGGGCTGGTCCGGGGCGAATGCTAGGCGAGCGTTGACTGCGGCAGGCAAGCATAAAGGGTCGGCCAGGGCGGTGAAACGCGCTCTGCGGCCTCGGACTTATGGCTATGACATGCTGAAGCTGTTAATCCAGGTGTGGAACCTGGCTGGTCGGCCGTCAGGGAAGTATTTGGCCGTGGCGATGGGGATCTGGCTGCCGAAGCTAGAGAAGCATCACGAACTTGATGAGAAACGCTTGAACGAGGGAACACGGGCGCAGTTACTTGCCGTCTCTGGGGCAACGATCGACCGGCTGGGAGAAACCGACCCGTGATGGCCAGCAGCTGAAGAGCCTGTCCGGGACCAAGCCTGTGCTATTACTGCGCAACTCGATCCAGGTCCGGTAAAAGCCGGCGTCGAATACGAACAGGCCCCTGGTTTCGTTGAAGCCGATCTTGTGCTGCATTGCGGGCCAACCCTGCAGGGCCCCACATCGCTCACTCATTGACCGTGACCGACGTGCACACGGGGCGGACGGAGAACATGGCCATCAAAAACGGTGCCCACCGCTGGATTATCGAAGCGATGACCCAGATCAGGCCCGGCTCCCGTTCCCCCTTGTCGGCTTGGACACCGACAACGGGGGCGAGTTCATCAACCACGCGCTGATCGCCTGGGCTGGGGAACGGAACCTATTCTTCACCAGTTCTTCACCAGAAGCCGACCATACAAATCCAATCATTGTAAGGCTATGAGGGTCGGATCCGGTTGAACATGTTCACCGCGACGACGAAAGCGATCGGTTGGCGCTCGAACAAGCATGGCAAGAAAACTCGCATCTATGACAAGCCGCGCACCCCCTACTAGCGTGTCATCGACTCCGCCATCGTGACCCCAGGCAAAGCTGCCGAGTTCGATGCGCTCCTCAACGACACCAACCCGGCCGAACTCACCCGAAAGATCATCAGCATCCAAATCAGGCTGATAACCCTGGCTAAGGACAAAACCGACACGCTCACCGCTGAGATCTTGCGAGCAAAAATAGATGAGGCACGCACTCACATTTTGCGAGCATATTGACATGAGGCATTACGGGGTTTAATTCACCCATTTAAAGATGCCCACGCAGCAGGCTCACCCCCGGTGTGAAAAACTCTCCTACGGCGTGAACTAGGCAGATTTTCGGTAGTGCTTGGGCGAGCCTTGAGCGCGAGACTAACGATAAGTGACCGTAAGCCAGTTATCGAGACCGCGGCAAATGGGTGTTGCGGGTCACCGAGTGTTGGCGATGCCGCGATTCTGAACCCGTGTGCGAGCGGGTGGGTTCGCGTCGGGAACTAGCGTTCGTGGAACGACAAATCGATGTTGATTCTGTCTCCAACCTATCGACGATTTGTTGCCTTGCGACGTTTCGTCGACTACGACTTTGTCAAGAGGCGGAACCGTCACCTCATTTTAGGCAGTTACAGACAGGTGGAGCTACGCGTTTAAAGGGTTACCGATTATCACTGCGCGACTGCCACAATCAGCTTTACTTGTGGATTGAAGTCCCGCGCATGGTGTCGGACAGGCCCAAAAATCCGGCAGCTAGAACGTAGGCGGCGTATTGATCCACAGAACAACCACCGATCGCGTGCCGATGTTACTAAATTGGTGCGGCCGATCGCTCGCATAGGCCATGGAATCACCCGGATACAGAAGGTAATCATCGGTACCATCCAGGCGCAACAATAATTCTCCGGACAGGACATACAAGAACTCTTCGCCAACATGCGAATATTGGCCATCACTTCCCGCACCCGGCTTTATTGTGAAAAGTAGTGGCTCGAGGTTGCTCTGAGCGGTGGATAGGTCTTCGATCGTGATGCCATTGTCACTGTCAAGAATGCGCCGATCAATGACCCGCACGACAGGCGTATTTGGTGCTTCGTAGGAGTCGCTCATGAGTGCGAGGACGTTCGTACCGAAGGCTCCCGCCAACTTATGCAGTGACGCCAGAGAAGGCGCAGCAAGGGACCGCTCCACCGAGCTGATGTAGGACGGACTCAACCCTGTGCGCTCGGAAACTTGCCGCAGAGTGAGTTCGCTCCTGGAACGAAGTTTACGAACAATGTCCCCTGGGCTATGCGCCCTGCGCGCCTCGCCAAGGCTCTTCCGCGGTGGCGGCATCGTCGCGGTCTCTTCGAGGATTCTCATTATGCCCGCCGGATTTACCCCGTCCAGGAGCAATTGCCGCACCTTGTGCATTCGCTCGATGTCGGTAAGCGAGTAGACACGGTAGCCCGACGGCATTCGCGCGGGCTTGATTAACTCGTACTTCTCCCACGTCCGAAGCGACGCAACTGTAGCACCAACGATGGCTGCTGCCTGTTGTATATATATTCCACTGACCTCGCCTGGTTTCTGCAGCCTGAGGTTTGCAGCCACCGAGGGGTCGGGAGCGCTACGCCTTCGTGCTCTAGACGAAGAAGACAATCCACTGGGAATTGCAATTGCGGATTGCTTCGACTTCCTAACAACCACTCCCGCACCTCCCCTCGACATAGTCCTATTTTAGCCGACACTTTATTCTACCAACGGCTCTATACCCGTCTGCTTTGCAGACGATGATCGGCTTGTCATCAATAAGGCGAACTCTCGAAACGGATTGTCGACAAATCTCGACAATAAGCCGTAATTTCTCACGAAGTGATGCAGACATAAAAGACGTTCCAGCGCAGGTCAATGGCCAACAAGACTAATCTGATGTGCATGTCGCCGCCAAGCCTTTGGGCAGACATTGCCTTGCACCAAAGAGCAATCGGTTAGCGATGGTTCGTGTCGCGGCTTAACAAGGGGGTTAATGTCAATGAGGAGAGTTCTTATCGTGGCGACCGGCGGCACCATTGCAAGCGAGCAGAATGAGTTCGGAGCCACTGTTGCCAGGGTTTTAGTCCGCGACCTGCTCGACGCGGTTGCACTTCCCAAAGATGTCAAGGTCGAGGTGACGCAATTTTTTCAACTTAACAGTTTCAATTTGACGGTTTCAGAAATGACCCTGCTGGCCAATCATTTACAGCAACTCTTGGCCGACCCTGAGGTCGATGGCGTGGTCGTCACGCACGGGACCGATACCTTGGAAGAGACTGGCTTCCTGCAGAGCCTTTTCCTCCACACTTCGAAACCGGTCGTGTTCACCGGCGCACAGCGCGCCGCGGATCTGCCGAGCTCCGACGGACTGCGCAATTTGCAAGACGCGATCGCGGTTGCGGCCGATGAGACCAGTCGCGGTATCGGTGTTGTCATCGTTTTTGCGGGCCAACTCTGGTCAGTGGCCGGCACCCGCAAGGTACGCACACTCGCTACCACCGCCTTCGACTCAGAGCTTGGAGCCATTGGCACTGTGGATCGTGGGGTCGTCAGAATCACCCGTCGTCCGATCCCTCTTCCCCGATTCAAGCTCGCGGGATTTACTCCTGCGAACCTTCGCGTCGACATCGTTACATGTTACGCCGGCGCAGACACGGTTGCCCTGGATGCCTTCGTGGAAGTAGGCGCCATGGGCTTGGTGATTGAGGGCATGGGCGCTGGAAACGCTGGCCGAGTATTGACTAACGCCCTGACTGCTCTGCTTGAACGGAACATGCCCATCATTCTGACCTCACGCGTTCCCTATGGTCTCGCAGCCGGCATCTACAGCGATGGCGGTGGCGCAGATCTGATCGCCGCTGGAGCCGTTCTCGGAGGGCTCTACCGCGCACCGCAACTACGCATCCTCATGCTGGTCGCACTCGGCGCCTCCGCGACCACTCACGCAGCACGCATTGCTCTGGTGAATTTTCTCTCCCCACCACCACATAACTAACGAACTAAAAAGACGCCTCAACTGAGTTCAGTTGAAGTGGATCCCAAGCTAAGGACGCTCCTGTCTTCCTGTTTTGAAATTTGACCGTAGGGCCAAGAGACTCAGAGAGCGTTTTGAATTCAATGATCTCCAGGCAGGCCGAGGCGAGGTAGTCCGACTGCAACAGGCAAAGATCTTCCGCTAGTACGGTCGAACTTGGAAGCGCGCGAGAACCTCTTCAATTCACGGGAGCAGTTGATAGATCTCATCGGTCTTAATCCGTGTTAAATGGATTCCGACAACGTCGGATTGATAACTCGGGCTCAGCCCTAGGTTGTCTGCTTTCAAAGTACAGATCTCGGTGATCTGTAGACGTGCCTGGGGCTTTCCTGACTCCGGATAGTGCGATTTGGTTCTTCCTTGAAACCGATGTGCAAATCAATTTACGCTTATGAGTGCAATCGCGGTTCAGGCCCGCAGCCGACACGGTGCCGACATAAACGAAAAAACATGCATCTTTTTATTTGACGCCAGATGTCATCCCTGCGCAGTATGTTCCGTTTGCTTAATGCGATTTAATGACAACAAGGTGTGAACCCAGTAATATTACGACAAGAGTTTGAATTACGCCGTGAATTGCTGAAGAGTCGCCCGCGACTTAATGCTAATCGAAAGCTCCGCTCATTCCAGGTTTGCACAATAGCTCTAAGCTGGCTGGCCCCGATCGTCTGGTGAAAATGGTCCGATATAACTTTACCAAATTCGGCTCCGTGTCCCTGTCCGACAAAGGTTGGATTCATTCCAAGTCCCACATCCAATGTGTCTGCTTCTTCATCAAGTCCAGGAACTCTTGCCTCGATTCCGGAGCAAGCAAAACCAACAAGAGTTTCCTCTGATCCAACTACTGCAAAATAGCCCGATTCCGCAGTCAAAAGATCATTCTTGGGAGAAGGGTCATAGACACTCCACTCATCCAAGTAGGTCCAAGTTGCAATTTCATGAGAAGAATAAATCCGTCATTGCTTGTATGAGCAGTGAACCGGGCCAATTCGTATTCATAGTGAAATTTTATTACATCAGCCTTTTCTTGCCGCAGGAGCCGTGAAGCTTGGTATGCAACAAAACGGCCGACACCTAATGACGCAACCTCATTGGCGCACTTATCCCCAGGAAAGGCGTAACCCCGGCAGCATGCTCGCGCAGAGGCCGACCGGGGTCTTCAAGGATTAGGTTACGGATTATGGGCCAAAATTCAAAGGGAACCTTACCCTTCATTTCCCATCCCACTCACATGAAACAATATGGACAGGTCTGGGCATGTTTAGAAATAATTGGTGGTCAATCGCGAACTTGATCGGTGACGTTCTCCCTAGGAAATACGTGCCCACGCCTGCGCCGCAAATGCCACGCCGCAAATCAACTGAATTAGACTCGGTGGTCCGTTAAATTCTCGACCTGAAGTCGAGAGTTTAGGTTGATTACTGGGAATTCCCCACGCTCGACACAGGTCCTAATAGGGATCTACCGTTCGCGTCAGAGATTATTTTCTCGCACTATTGACATCGCCTGTAAACAGTTCTATAAATCAATTGTCTCTTTCATTCACGTCTTAGATTTGAATGAAAGAGATTCGGATCAGGAGACAGTTCTGGTTTCGGCATCACTGCCGGAACCAACCCGAAGACGACG
>ORJL010449771.1_pt1 | contig 16440 bp, 16 predicted proteins | sample 1779941 | NCBI WGS metagenome assembly ORJL01 (sample SAMEA104232317, study PRJEB22302) | groundwater metagenome | biome: forest; feature: aquifer; material: groundwater | place: USA | collected 2011-08-07 | depth 5.8 m | reverse complement strand
TACAAAATATCTTGCTTATTGTAAGAATGTTCCGCATCGTATACGCCCTTCGATAAATTCGCTTTTGGAGCAAGATATCTGTGAGTATATTCCTTTAAAACTAAAATGGATAAAGAAAGAAATAGGCTCTATTATTGCAGTTTTGTTCCTGGCTCTCTTGGTAGAATCATGGGAGGCTATAAAAAGCGGAGGGATAAGAGAATATTTAAGAGAATTAACTGGGGTCTCCGCGGTTATAATCTTGTTTGCGTCCCTGGTTGGTTATTTAAATTGGTGTACAGTTAATAAAAATGATCCAAATAAAGAATAAAGTAATCCTTAATAGGGAATTCAGTGGAAATTATTGGCATTGTATTTTCGAGGCGCCACTTCTTGCTAAAATCTCTAAGCCCGGGCAATTTTTAAATATAAAATTATCCGATGGCCCAAATCCGTTATTAAGGCGGCCATTCAGTATTCATAATGTATTTGGGAGCAAGCTGGAGATTCTATATGAAGTTTTGGGTGAGGGGACAAAGACCCTTGCCAATAGGAAAAAGGGTGAGTATTTGGATATCCTCGGTCCATTAGGAAATGGTTTTGATTATCAACAAACCCATAAACCGTCGAACCAAAAAGTTATCTTAGTCGCCGGTGGCATAGGTGTGGCGCCATTACTTTTTTTATCTAAGAAGATAAAAGCAAAAAATAAGATTGCTTTAATCGGCGCGAGGTCTAAAAAGCAGGTTCTCTGTGAAAAAGAGTTTAAGAGTTTAGGTTGTATTGTTAAAGTAGCTACAGATGATGGCTCAACTGGTTTTAAGGGAAGGGTTACTGAACTTCTAAGGCGTAATTTAAATACTATGGATCATAAGCTTACAGTTCTTTATGCATGCGGCCCAAGGCCTATGCTGAAAGCAGTATGCGATATCGCCGATAAGAATAATATCCCAGCGCAGGTTTCTATGGAAGAGCACATGAGTTGTGGGATTGGAGCTTGTTTGGGTTGTGTGGTTAAAACGAAAAAAGGCTTAGAGAGAGTTTGTAAAGAAGGCCCGATATTTAATGCAAAAGATCTAGTCTGGTGAGAAAATGAACGTTAATCTTTCAATTAAAATAGGCAAACTTAAACTGAAGAATCCGGTAATGGTTGCTTCCGGAACATTTGGCTATGCTGAAGAGTTCAGTGATTTTATTAACTTAAAAGAACTCGGGGCGATTGTCACTAAGACCATAACTTTAAATCCACGCAGGGGAAATTTACCGCCGCGTACCTGTGAAACTCCCGCAGGGATGTTAAATTCTATAGGCCTTGAGAATCCGGGGTTGGAAGTATTTTTAAAAGATAAGCTGCCATTTCTTAAAAAGTTAGGTATACCGGTAATTATAAGCATTGCATCGGAAGATGATCCTAAGGAATTCATTGAGCTTGCCAAAAGAATCAATAAGATAGATGCAATATCCGCATTAGAATTAAACATATCCTGTCCCAATGTAGCCGGGCAAAAGACTTTAATATCCCAAGACCCTAAGGCTACTTACCAGGCCGTCAAATCTGTGCGTAAAGTTACTTCTAAAGTTTTGATTACCAAATTATCTCCTAATGTTACATCTATCAATGAAATCGCCCAGTCAGCAGAGGATGCAGGTAGCGATGCAGTCTCTTTGATTAATACATTGTCCGGAATGAGTATAGATGTTGAAAGCAGAAGGCCTAAGCTCGGTGCAATAACTGGCGGCTTAAGTGGGCCGGCGATAAGGCCCGTAGCCTTAAAGATGGTCTGGGATGTTTATAATAAAATCAAGATTCCCATTATTGGAATGGGTGGTATAATGGATACCTTAAGCGCACTGGAGTTCATTATTGCCGGTGCGGCTGCGATAAGCGTAGGAACAGCAAATTTTATTAATCCTAAGACTAGTGTAGAAATAATATCTGGATTAAAAGAATACCTGCGCCGTAATAAAATTAACGCAATAGGAAGGCTCACTGGTAATTTAAAGATATGAAACCGGCAATTATTCTTGCTTTGGATGTAGACAGTTTAAAGAAAGTTAAGCATCTTGTAAATAATCTCTATCCTATTATTAATAATTTTAAGGTTGGTTCTCAACTCTTTACGGCCTGTGGGCCAGAAGTAATCAAAGTTATCAATAAAAAAGGGGCAAACGTATTCCTGGACCTGAAATTCTTTGATATCCCAAATACTGTTGCTCATGCTGTACGTAATGCTACGAGGCTAAAAGTTAAAATGATGACTTTGCATATTCTCGGAGACGAAGAGATGATCAAAGCGGCAGTCTCTTCAGCCCGTGACGAGGCAAAGAAGTTACGGATAAAAAAGCCGCTATTAATAGGGGTTACGGTTTTAACTAGCAAAGAAGCTAAGTCTAGCGATGTTTTAACCCTAGCCAGAATAGGAATAGATTGTGGTTTAGATGGGGTAGTATGTTCGGCACAAGAAGTTAAGATGCTTAGAAGAGAGATAAAGAAGAAATTTATTATTGTTACCCCCGGGATTAGATCAAAAGCTGGGGTAGCGAATGATCAGAGAAGAATTGCTACGATTAGGGAAGCAGTAAGAGCAGGTAGTAACTTTTTAGTTGTCGGCCGGCCAATCTTAGAATCAAAAGACCAGAAAATAGCTGCTAGAGAAATGTTAGGAGAGATAGATGACAGAAGAGATTAAGGACCTAATTACCAAGATCAAGAATGAGGGAATCAAGGCTGCACAGGATAAATCATCCCAGATAGAGCTTCAGGCTCAAGCTTTGGCGGGGAATATTATTAAAGATGCGAAAGCAGCTGCAGAAAAGATTATAAGAGATGCCAAGCGTGATGCAGAACAATATAGGTCTTCAACTGAAGCATTATTAAAACAATCAGGTCGGGACATGCTCTTGTCTTTAAAGAAAGAGATCACGTCTATGCTGGGTATTATTATTAAGAGAAATATCCGTGTTTCCCTTACTCCGGAAGAAATGTTGAAAATAATCCATTCCCTAATTAAATCAAGCACACAAAAAGAAGGCATGGCTGTAACCTTGAGAAAAGAAGACTTAAAGAAGATCCACGATGGTTTACTCTCAGAACTTAGCGAAGAGATGAAAAAACGTATTATTCTTAAGCCTTCGGATGAAATCAGCTCCGGATTTACTATAAGTTATGACGCCGGAAAATCGCTTTTTGATTTCTCAGAAGAAGCTTTAGCAGCATATATAAGTGCCTATCTTAAACCGGAACTAAATGAGATATTAAAAGATTAGATGTCTGCATATTACACATATTTAATATCTAGCTTACCAATGCTTACATTTGGCACAAAGCCTCCTTTTAGCCTTGAGGTTTTTGTCCAAAAGTGTGAGTCTTTATTATCGGAAGAAGAAGTAGAGTTCATTAGGAGAGTTTCTTCGCAAGATGCTTTTTCACTTCAAGATGAAAATTCAGAAGTATTGAAGAAGTGGAGATATTTTGATATTAATTTAAGGAATGAATTAGTTAGGGTCAGGGCAGCGCGCAAAAAGATCGACCCTTTAAAATACCTACGGCACGATGAATATTCTGAGCCGCAGATTATACATATCGCGTCTCTCTCTCTACGTAATCCTTCAATATTTGAAGCTGAAAGGGCGTTAGATTTAGAGAGGTGGCGTTTACTCGACGAACTTTCTTTCGGTCGCTACTTTGATTTTGATACATTAATCATCTATGCGTTAAAGCTCAAAATATTAGAACGCTGGACGAAGATAGAGGTAGCGGATAAAGAACGCATTATGCAAGAGACGATCAAGCATTGATGAGGTATTGAATGCAAGATAAAAGAAAAGGCGAGATAATTAAGATTAATGGGAATATGGTTGTCGCTAGAACAACTTCCTTTGTAATTCAAAACGAGGTTGCTTATATTATTCATGGGCAAGAGCGGCTTAAGGCAGAGGTTATTCGCGTGCGCATGAATAATGCCGAGATGCAGGTATTTGAAAATACAGGAGGGCTTAAAGTTGGAGACGAAGTTGAGTTTACCGACGAACTGCTCTCTGTTGAGCTTGGTCCTGGACTATTGGGTCAGATCTTTGATGGTTTAGAGAATCCACTCCCCTTGCTTGCTAAGGAGTGTGGTTTCTTCCTGAAGAGAGGCGTATATATTGAAGCCTTGCACAATGAAGATGAATGGGATTTTTATCCTCTAGCTAAGACTGGAGATATCGTTTTAGCCGGAACAAAATTAGGTTTTGTGCCAGAGAAAATTATCAAGCATTATATAATGGCTCCATTTAATTTAAAAGGCAACCTTGAGGTTGTAAGTGTTGTCTCTCAGGGGAAATATAGTCTCAAGCAGCCGATTGCTCAGCTAAAAGACTCTTTTGGTAAAATACATGAAGTTCTCTTGAAGCAGCGCTGGCCGGTAAAGATTCCTATCCAGGCATATACTGAGAAATTAAAGCCTACTGAACCATTGGTTACAAAGATGCGCCTTTTAGATTCTCTTTTTCCGGTTGCCCGTGGAGGAACATATTGTATACCCGGGCCATTCGGCGCAGGTAAAACAGTCTTGCAGCAGTTAACCAGCCGTCACGCTGAAGTAGATATAGTAATAATTGCTGCCTGCGGAGAACGCGCCGGAGAGGTTGTTGAAACACTCAAAACATTTCCGGATATAATTGATCCTAGAACTAACAAGCCCTTAATTGATCGTACAGTAATCATTTGTAATACAAGTTCCATGCCTGTTGCCGCTAGAGAATCAAGTGTTTATACTGCGGTAACAATTGCGGAATATTACAGGCAGATGGGTTTAAGTGTTCTTCTCTTAGCGGATTCAACTTCCCGATGGGCGCAGGCTATGCGTGAGATGTCCGGGAGGCTTGAGGAGATTCCTGGAGAAGAAGCCTTTCCGTCGTATCTTGAATCTCGAATTGCTTCCTTCTATGAGCGCGCCGGCTTAGTAAAATTACGCGATGGCACAATTGGTTCAGTAACTATAGGAGGGGCAGTTAGTCCAGCGGGAGGTAATTTTGAGGAACCAGTTACCCAAGCGACATTAAAAGTTGTCGGAGCGTTTCATGGTCTTTCTCGTGAGCGCTCTGACAGCCGACGTTATCCGGCGATTGACCCTTTACTTAGTTGGAGTAAATATAAGAGCTTTATTGATGAAAAACAGGAAGAAAAGGGGCATTATATATTGCGCCGTAGCAACGAAGTTTTTCAGATGATGAAAGTTATCGGCGAGGAAGGGACATCTTTAAATGATTATTTAGATTATCTTAAGGGAGAGTTTTTTGATTATGTCTATCTACAACAAAATGCATTTGATTCTATAGATGAGGCTACTTCTCAAGAGCGTCAAGTCTATGTTTTTAATTTTATTTATCAGATACTTGAATCAAATTTCGATTTAGCGGATAAAGAAAAAGCTTTGCATTTTTTTCAAAAGCTAAGACAGTTAATGCGCACGTGGAATTCTTGCCAATGGAAGACAGAAGAGTTTAGAAGATTAGAGGAAGAGATCTCGCTTTTATTAGAGGAAAAAAGGGAGAAGACCAAAGCCGATGCATAAAGTATACACGAATATTATTCAGATTGCCGGTGATGTGATTACGGTCGAGGCTGAGGCAATAGGATATATGGAGATCGCTGAAGTTACTACTCAGCGCGGAGTTTCTTTGGCGCAGGTTATTCGTATTGACGGGAATAAGGTCTCTCTGCAAGTTTTTGCCGGCAGCCGTGGCGTATCTACAGGAGACAGGGTGCGTTTCTTGGGTCATTCTATGCGCATATCAAGCGGAGATAATCTTTTGGGACGTATCTTTAATGGAAGTGGGGTACCTTTAGATCGTGGCCCGGTTTTATCGAATAACCTAATTGATATAGGCGGGCCCGCGGTAAATCCAGTAAAGAGGATTATCCCCAATAAGATGATTCGCACTGGAATCCCGATGATTGATGTTTTTAACTCTTTAGTAGAGTCTCAAAAACTTCCAGTTTTTTCTATTGCCGGAGAGCCATATAATGAGCTCTTGGCACGTATCGCCATACAGGCAGAAGTGGATATTATTATTTTAGGTGGCATGGGATTAAAATATGATGATTACTTATTCTTCCGCGACACATTGAAAGAGCAGGGTGCGATATCGCGATGCGTATTTTTTATCCATACCGCGGCTGATCCGGTTGTAGAGTGTTTGCTTGTTCCGGACATATCTTTGGCGGTTGCCGAAAACTTTGCGCTTGCTGGTAAGCGCGTATTGGTTTTACTTACGGATATGACAAATTTTAGTGATGCTCTTAAAGAGATTTCTATTACTATGGAACAAGTTCCCTCTAACCGTGGGTATCCCGGAGACCTTTATAGCCAACTTGCCTCAAGATATGAGAAGGCAGTTGATTTTGATAATGCCGGCTCTATCACAATATTATCAGCAACTACAATGCCCGGGGATGATGTTACTCACCCTGTCCCGGATAATACAGGCTATATTACTGAAGGGCAATTTTATCTCAAAGGGGGCGTTATTGAACCCTTTGGATCACTTAGTCGGCTTAAGCAGCAAGTTAATGGCAAGACTCGTTCTGACCATCGTGTGATCATGGATACGATGATCCAGCTATTCTCTGATTACCGTTCGGTCTTAGAAAAACAATCTATGGGTTTTCAGATGAGTACTTGGGATAGAAAGTTGCTTAAATATGGAAAGCTTTTTGAGGAGAAGATGATGTCACTTAAAGTTAATATCCCTCTTGAACAGGCATTAGATTTGGGCTGGCAGATTTTAGGTGATTGTTTCTCTCCGGAAGAAACCGGAATTAAACTTTCAGTTATTGAAAAGTACTGGCCCAAATTAGCCAAGAAGTAAAAATGGCAAGAATCAAGCTTACCAAGGGAGAGCTTAAGAAACAGAGAGACGCTTTAAAGCAATACGAGCGTTACCTACCTACCCTGCAACTTAAAAAACAGCAGTTACAACTTGAGATTTTGCGTCAGTCGGTCATTCTCGAAGAGAAGAAACGCAATCAAGAGAAAAGCACAAGATCAATAATTTCATGGATAGGATTACTTGATGATCCTACAATATCTATAAAGTCATATTTAGTTATCGATAAGATAACAACTGGTCTGAAGAATATCGCTGGAGTGGATATGCCGGTATATGAAAAGACCGATTTTATCGCAGCGGAGTACGATTTGTTTATTGCCCCTTTATGGGTAGATGCGGCAATTGACAATTTGCGTGACTATATATCTGCAGATACAGAATTATCCATAATTGATAAAGGGATACTTTTGTTAAAACATGAGCTGCGTATTACTACCCAGAGGGTAAATTTGTTTGAGAAAATTAAGATTCCGGAGTCTAAAGAAAATATACGCAGAATTAAGATTTATATTGGCGATCAATTGAGTAATGCTGTTGGGCGTTGTAAGATTGCCAAAAGAAAGATCGAAGAATTAGTTTTAGAGGGGGTTGGTGCATGATTGTAGCTATGAAGAAAGCATTCTTAGTGGTACAAAATAAAGACGCGGATAACTCCATAAGAAATCTGCGCAGATTAGGATTATTACATATAGAGAATGAGCGCGATCCAAAAGGCCAGGAGATAAACTCAATTCACGATAATCTCAATCTGGTTAATCAGGCGATTGGCATACTCGGAAGTATTACTAAGGAGCCTTTAGCCGGAGGGGGAGAGCATAAAAAACAGGAGGAGCTAAAGACTGTTATCCAACATATTATAGATGCGCATAAAAGATATGAACATTTAAAAGAATATTCCGTTACTCTTAAGAGCCGCATAAATCAATGGGAGCGTTGGGGTGATTTTGATCCTGCGGATATCCAAGCCTTAAAGAATAAGAATATTTATTTGAGGTTCTACGAGGTTTTGAAGAATCAGCTTAATAATTTCCCTAGAGATGTTGTTATCAAGAAGATTTTTACTCAAGGCGCAATGGTAAATTGTTTAGCCATCTCAATTGGTGAACCAGAGGTAATTTTTAAGGAGATAGAGCTGCCCCATGCCTCCTTAACTGCGATGAGGGAAAGGTTAGAACATGATACCCTGATCCTAGCCGCTATCCAAGATAATATCGTCGAATATGTAGCTTATCTGGATGATTTATTGACCTTGAAGAATTCCTTGCATAAGGATCTGGAATTTTATGAAGCGCTATATGGTATGGGGCAAGAGGACGAGCTCACATATTTAAAGGGGTATATTCCTTTTGATACTGAAAGAAATCTTATTGCCGCGGCCAAGAGAGAAGGCTGGGGGATTTTACTGAAAGAGCCTTCTGAAAACGATAATGTTCCTACGCTAATGCGTAATCCTGCTTGGGCTTCTTTAATTCGACCGGTACTTAAACTTCTCGAAATCATTCCCGGTTATCGCGAGTTAGATATAAGCCCAGTCTTCATTATATTCTTCAGTATATTTTTCGGTATGCTTATTGGAGATGCTGGATGTGGTCTGGTTTATCTACTACTTACCTTCATTTCTCAAAGAAAGCTTGGTAGAAAAATAAAGGACAAGAGCGTCTTTTTTCTCTTTTACGTTTTAAGTTCTTGCGCTATTATATGGGGGTTGTTAATCGGGTCATTCTTTGGCCAGGAGTGGCTTTTGAAAGCAGGGTTTAAGCCTTTGGCACCCAGCTTAAATAACGTTTCATTTATTCAGGCTTTCTGTTTTTTGATCGGGGCAGTACATTTATCTATTGCACACACTTGGAGAGCGGTACTTAAGGCGCCATCTTTAACAGCGCTTGCAGATCTAGGATGGATTTCTATTATCTGGGCGGCATTTTTCTTAGCTAAGACCTTGTTGTTGGGTGATGGATTTCCTTCCTTTGGCAGAGGGTTGATTATCGCCGGACTCTTATTTGTATTGTTTTTTACTAATCCTCAACGCAACATTTTAAAAGGATTGGGTGAAGGATTAGGTACAATTGCTTTGGGGCTAATGAATAATTTTACCGATGTGGTTTCTTATGTACGTCTTTTTGCCGTGGGTTTGGCAGGGACAGCTATCGCCGATGCCTTTAATTCTATGGCTGCGGGGATCAATAAAGGGACTATTTTTACTCTGGTAGTTAGTCTCTTAATTCTTATCGCAGGCCACGCCCTTAATATAATCTTAGGGCCAATATCAGTATTGGTGCATGGAGTGAGGCTTAATGTATTAGAGTTTTCCGGACATGCCAATGTTTCCTGGAGCGGGTTTGAGTATAAGCCTTTAAGCGAAAAATAAAAAAGGAGAATAATATGGATACAGGAGTTTTAATTCAATTTAAGGATTTGGGTTTAGGTTTGGTGCTTGGGCTTTCAGCTTTGGGTTCGGCTGCGGGTGCGGGAGTCGCAGGAATGGCTGCTATTGGCGCGTGGAAGAAGAACTTTTCTCAAAATAAGAGTGCATCATTCTTATTGGTAGCTTTGGTAGGGGCTCCTTTAACACAGACTATCTACGGAAATATTGTTATGACCAAAATGGTTGAGTTAGCTAGCCAGGGACATTATATGTGGGGGATAGGCGCTCTTTCTGGAGGTGCTATAGGACTATCTGCATATTGGCAGGGTAAGTGTGCTGCCTGTGCCTGCGACGCAATGGGTGAAACGGGTAAGGGGTTTGGAAACTATCTTGCTGTTTTAGGAATGACTGAAACCGTTGCACTTTTAGTGATGGTTTTTACCCTGATCATTTTAGGAAAGGTTGTATAAATAAATTTCGGGCGGTTGGCGCAATTGGTTAGCGCGCTTGATTTACATTCAAGAGGTTACAGGTTCAAGTCCTGTACCGCCCAATTAAATTATTTATGGCAGAAAAAAAGATAGCTTTGATTGTCGGAGGAAGTCGCGGTATAGGTAAGGCAATTGCCTTAAGTTTTGCTGCTTCAGGTTTCGATATCTGGCTTACCTATCAAAATAACCATAAGGCAGCAGAAGAGGCAAAGAATGAAATTGAAAAATACGGGGCATCCTGCCGCTTATTCGCTTTTGATATCTCTGATTTTAAAGCTGCTGAAGAGGCCTTGGGGAAAATAAGCGATCTTACTCCGCCGCATGTAGTTGTATATAATGCTGGTATAGCTAGGGATAATTTAATGGTTTGGATGACTAAAGATGAGTGGGATAAAGTGATCGATACTAATTTGAATGGATTTTATAATATAATGCATGTTTTGCTTTTTGCGATGCTGCGTGAAAAACGCGGTAGGATTGTAGTTATCTCATCTACTTCAGGGGAGACCGGCCAGGCAGGGCAAGTCAATTATTCTGCTTCCAAGGCCGGGCTGATTGGTGCAGCTAAGGCACTAGCTAGGGAAGTGGGTAAGAAGAATATATTAGTTAATGTAGTCGCCCCTGGGGTTATTGATACTGAGATGACCCAAGAATTACCAAAAGAAAAAATCCTTCCCCTTATCCCCTTAAATCGGTTTGGTCAACCAAAAGATGTGGCTTCCATAGTAAATTTCTTATGTTGTGAAGAAAATATGTATATCCATGGACAGGTAATCGGAGTTAACGGCGGCCTGCATATTTAGAGAAGACATTCCTTGATTAAAAAATACGATCATATAGTTGTAGGTGGCGGCGTAAGTGGGTTAACTTTGGCATTGCTCCTTGCCTTAAACGAGCGGAAGGTTCTTCTCCTTGAAAAAGGTAAGAGTATCGGCGGTAGTCTGATCCGTTTTTACAAAGAAGGCGTGCCTTTTGATACGGGTTTTCATTTTACAGGCGGTTTTTCTCCAGGAGGTATCCTGGCCGATATGATCCATGCTTTAGGGTTTACAAATTTTATCAAGCCGATTTTCTTTACTGGCCCGGGGTCAGTCGTGTTTAAGTTTGAGCAGAGTGGAGCAGCTTATGATATGCCTTCTGGAATGGAAAATTTTATCCTTGCCCTGCATAATTATTTTCCGGATGAAATAGCGGCAATTGATGAATATTTTAGGCGGATTAGAAAAGTATCTGATGCAACAGTAACCCTTGATTTACATAAAATTGCTCTTTCTGCTCAGCCGATTGAGGAAGACTTTGTTAGTCTTGAGGACGTGCTCAATACATTGACTACAAATTCTAATCTTAAGGGGATTCTGTCGGCAGTTTGTTTGTGCTACGGAACTAATCCTAAAGAAGTATCATTTGCTAATCACGCCCGCGTTTCCGCCGGTTTGTATAATTCAGTCGCGCGTTTTGAGAATGGGGGAGAAGCGCTTATTCGTGCTTTTCGAGAAAGTTTTCTGAAACTTAACATTGAAATTATTTGTAACACTACCATCGCCGAGTGCGTCAATATAAAAGAAGATCGGGTTGGAGAATTTGTTTTGGATAATGGTGATAGGGTTTCAGCTACTGATTGCACTTTTACTATCCACCCACAGGAAATTTTAAAGATATTACCCCGTAATCATTTAAAAAAGGCTTTTGTAGAGAGGGTTTCATCTTTTGAGACATCTAATGGATTTTTTTCTGTATTTGGCATAGTTGAAGATGCCGATCCTCTGACATTTGGACCGAGCATGACTTCGTTGCTTCCCACTACTGATATAAATGCTCTTCTCGATCCTCAATATAATGGCAGAGGCGCTTTGGTAGTTGTACGTAGTGTTGAAAAGAGTGGAGGTAAGACCTATTGTGTAATCAACGCTTTTGAGCCTGATTTTTTCCCACGCGTGAAACAATGGGCAGATTCTAAGGTTGGTAATAGGCCTGCCGCGTATTATGAGTACAAGAAGAATAAGGTAAAGGAGATTAGGGAGCGCATCTGCAGTTTAAATACAGGGTATCATAAAGATTTTAAAATTTTAGGCGCTGCTTCTCTATTGACTTATCGGGATTATCTTTTTTCTCCCGGAGGGAATGCTTACGGAATTAAGCAAAAGATCGGGCAGTTTAATCTTTTTGGCAAACAGTCACTTTTAAATATTTATGTTGCCGGTCAAAGCGGCGTTCTCCCTGGGCTGGTAGGTGCGATGCTCTCTTCTTTTGTTGTTGCCAGAAGCCTAATAGGGAAAGAAGGTTTTACTAGTTTTATCGAGAAAAGATTATGCAATTAAGAAGAGTTGCTATTACCGGTTTAGGCGCAATTACTCCTTTAGGTAATAATGTTGCTACGCTAATTTCCGGAATTGAAGCGGGCAAGAGTGCGGTTAAGTACATTCCTGAATGGGAAAACAACATTGGTTTGCGTTGTAAGGTGGGAGCGCCTGTGCATATGGAGAACGAAAGGTTGATTCCGCGTCAGAACCGTCGTTCTATGGGGCGTTTAAGTATTTTTGCTGCACAGGCAGCAGAAGAGGCAATTAAAGATGCCGGCATTAAAACCGAACAATTAGCCGAAGGCAGATTCGGGTGCGTTATTGGCTCAACCATGGGTAGCGCCGAAAGTATTGCTGAAGCCTTCGAAACTATCTCTGCGGATAAAGATTTAAGTAATCTGTCTTCAACTAAATTCTTTCAGTGTGTATCGCATACCGCGGCAATGAATGTTGCCCAGTACTTAGGTATAACCGGTTATGTTTTAGCGACATCTGCTGCCTGTGCTTCAGCACTGCAGGCCATAGGCACAGGTTTTGATTTAATTCGTTTGGGTAAGCAGGATATAATGCTCTGTGGAGGGGCAGAAGGTTTACATCCGACAGTGGTTGGTTCTTTTGATGTGCTCTATGCCACTTCATCCAATTATAATAAAGAACCTAAGAAGACGCCACGGCCCTTTGACTCTAAACGTGATGGGTTAGTTTGTGGTGAAGGAAGCGGGATATTGGTTTTAGAGGATTTGGATTTGGCGAGAAAACGCGGAGCCAAGATTTATGCTGAAATTATCGGTTATAATAGCTGTGGTAATGGATCTCACGTTAGCGAATCAAATCGCAAAGCTATAACTTTCTGTATTCAAGAAGCACTAAAGAGCGCGAGTATTACATTTAAAGATATAGATTATATTAATGCTCACGCAACCGCGACTATCCAGGGGGATAAAGAAGAAGCTAATGCAATCCGAGAAATCTTTGGTAATAGTGTTCCAGTGAGTAGTTTAAAGGGTTATATCGGACATACCTTGGGCGCCTCCGGGGCAATAGAGTTGATCGCCTCTTTGATTATGATGCAAGAATCTAAGATTTACCCCACATTAAACCTAGAAGATCCGGATAAAGATTGTTTAGGGATTAACCATGTGATGCGAGCGCAAGAAAAGAATATCGATATACTTTTAAAGAACTGTTTTGCGTTTGGCGGAATTAACGCGGCGTTGATTTGTAAGAGCACCCGGCCCTAATTTGTACCCCGCCATAATTGGATTGGCGGGTATGCCGCATTCCGCGGCAGTTAGGCCGGCGTGCACTTTCTGTGCAAGGAGGATTAAAATGACAGAGCAGGATGCTATAAGGATGACCAATGAGGTATTTGTGGATTCTTTTGAGATTCCCAAAGAAAAACTGGTCCCAGATGCGAACATTTTTAATGACCTAGGTCTAGATAGTCTCGATATTGTAGACCTAGTGGTGGCTTTACAGAAGAAATTCGGGATTGTAATCCGAAGCGATGAACGTGTGCGCAATATTCGCACTCTCGGTGATATTTATCAGTTTATCTTAACGATAAAAGAAGAACTTAATAAATAATGCGGATTTTAATAATCGCATATTTAAATATAAGTTTTTATCTTCTCACTACCACATTTTTATTGACTTGTTTGCCAGCTTTGGGTAGCTTGATCATTCTTTTTGCCCTGATTTTACCTAAGCGGATGACGTTAAGGCGTTTGCGTCGGGCAATTAGCTGGTTTGGCGCAGTGGTAATTAAAATTTTACCTTGGCCGCTGGTTCGGTTAAGTTACAAAGATTTTTCCCAAAAAAGTACAGCTGGGCCATATTTATTTATCTGTAACCACCGTTCGGCCTCAGATCCGTTCTTGCTGGGAATATTGCCATATGAGATTATTCAGGTAGTTAATATCTGGCCTTTTCGGCTGCCGATATTTGGGGTAGTTGCTAAAATCGCCGGGTACTTAAATGTAAGAGAGTTGCCTTTCAATGAGTTTTTTATTAAAACATCCAAGTTATTTGAGCAAGGGGTTTCTATAGCTGTTTTTCCTGAAGGTACGCGCTCGCGCGACAATTCGGTAGCGCAGTTCCACAGCGCGATATTCCGGGTGGCTTTAGAGGCAAAAATACCAATTGTGCCACTATGCATAACAGGTAACGAGAATATTCCTCCTGTAGGTTCGCCTTATTTAAGGCCAGGCTTAATTAAAATACATAGGCTAGAAGCGATAACTTGGGAAGAGTACCAAGGCTTTACCGCGTTTAAACTAAAGAATTACGTGCGCGATATAGTTATCAAGGAAACCGCGTTAATGGATCAAAAAAATGTTTAATCTGCATACTGAAGAAAATTTAGAGTTTGCTCCACTAAAGAAGATAAAGAGTATCCAGGATAATTTGTTGCGTGAGCATCTCAGTTATTGTTTAAGAAATTCTCCGTATTATCGTAAGCATTTGAAGCGGGTTGATATAAAGGGAATAAGCCTTAATAACTTATCAAGGCTTCCATTTACTGAAAAAGTTGATATTGAGAAATTTAACGATGATTTTCTGGCTGTAGCCCAAGATAAAATTGCCGATATAGTTTTATCCTCGGGGACTACAGGAAAGCCAACCAAGATTGTTTATACTGATTCTGATTTAAAGCGGCTTGCGTATAACGAAAAACAATCTTTTTCTTCCTGCGGCCTTAGTTCTAAAGACAGGGTTTTATTAACCTGTACACTCGATCGTTGTTTTGTTGCAGGATTGGCATATTTCTTAGGAATTCGCGCTCTGGGTGCTGCCGCAATTAGGAATGGAGTAAATAGCCTGGAGAGTCATTTTGAGATAATTAGGCGTATGCGTCCTAGTGTAATTGTTGGGGTACCAAGTTTCCTGAAGAAGTTGGGTTTATATCTAGGTGAGAATGGTTTTGCAGCAAACAAATCCGGAGTCAATAAATTAATTTGCATAGGAGAGCCTCTAAGGGATAAGAATTTAGAGTTTTTAAGGCTCGGTGATAATCTGGAAGAAATCTGGAAGGCTAAGGCATATTCTACTTATTCATCCTCAGAAATAATTTCTACTTTTTGCGAGTGTCTTGAGCAAAAAGGTGGACATCTGCATCCTGATTTAGCCATAGTTGAGATTGTTGACGAAAAGGGCAATCCTCTTAAGGTTGGGGAATCTGGAGAGTTAGTAGTTACGCCACTGCAGATTGAAGGGATGCCCCTAGTGCGTTTTAAAACAGGAGATATAAGCTTTTTAATAAACAAGCCTTGTGCCTGTGGTAGAAATTCATTAAGGCTCGGTCCGATATTAGGTAGAAAAAAACAGATGATGAAAGTCTGCGGTACTACACTCTATCCTCAGGCGATATTTTCTTGTTTGGAAGAGATAAAAGGAATAAGCGAGTATTATCTTGTTGCCACCAGCAATCACAGGCTTTCGGATAATATTGAGGTTTATGCTGCGGTAACTGAGCGCTCTTGTACAACAGGATTAATTGAAAATAAGCTTAATGCGCGCTTGAGAGTAAAACCAAAGGTATTTATTTGTGACGAAGAATTAATAAGAGAACAGGTTTATAGCTCTAGGTCGCGTAAGCCGGTACGTTTTTTTGATAGGAGGTAGTTTTGGTTAGTTGTCGGGCAATAACGCCTAACTTTGAATTCAGCACCCAGGAGATAGAAGAAGCAGTAAAAAATAACAAACTTCTTTCTATGGAGATAGAATTTTCTCTGCGGTGTAATTTTCACTGCCAGTATTGTTATGTACCCCAGCAGTCAGTTTTTGATAATGAACTCAATCCTGAAGAGTTGCAGGGTGCGATTCTAGAGGCCAGGGATTTAGGCGCAAAGAAAATTATTGTTTTAGGCGGAGAACCAATGACATATCCGCATATTTTCAAAATGCTTAGATTTATCCGGGGCGAAGGCTTAGATGTAGAGATGTTTACCAATGGTTTTCAGGTTAATGCGGATATAGCAGAACAGCTTTTTGCTCTCGGCATAGATGTAATTTTAAAGATGAACAGTCAGAATGAGAATATTCAAGATGCCCTTGCCGGAAAGAAAGGCGCCCATAAGATTATCCAAGAAGCCTTTAATAATTTAAAACGAGCAGGTTACCCCGCTAAAGATAGACGTTTTGGCGTGAGTACTATTATTTGCGAACAGAATTTTGATGAATTGATTGGGATGTGGGAATGGTTGCGTGAGCAGAACATTGAACCGTATTTTGAGATAATGACTCCTCAGGGAAAAGCGCGTAGTAATGAATGGCTCTATGTTGATTTGCTTAAACTTAAAGATCTATTTTTTAAAATATCCGATATGGATCGTAAGAAGTATGGCATCAAATGGGACCCTCAGCCGCGTTTGATGGGGATTAACTGCTTAAGGCACCAGTTTTCTTGTTTGCTTAATTCTCAGGGTTA
>ORJL010734160.1_pt1 | contig 16442 bp, 11 predicted proteins | sample 1779941 | NCBI WGS metagenome assembly ORJL01 (sample SAMEA104232317, study PRJEB22302) | groundwater metagenome | biome: forest; feature: aquifer; material: groundwater | place: USA | collected 2011-08-07 | depth 5.8 m | reverse complement strand
CGCCCAAGCCGAAGGAGACCCGCGTCATCGTCCGGCGCGAGGGGCTCCCGTCGTACGACTTGCTCGATGTGACCAAGGAGGTCAGCCGCCCCGCGGACGACCGCGACATCGAGGAGCGGAAGGGCCGGATCGAGCAGACCCCCGCCAGCTTCGACCTGGAGGCGCGCGTCATCGGCCACGAGCGCGGCCCGGTCCTCACGATGTACGAGCTGGAGCTGGCCTCGGGGATCCGCGTCCACCGCATCGTCGGGATGGCCGACGACCTCTGCATCGCGCTCAAGGCCCCCGCGGTCTCGATCGTCGCGCCGATCCCCGGCAGGAACACGATCGGCATCGAGGTCCCGAACCGCGTGAAGGAGCTGGTCCGCCTTCGCGACGTCATGGTGTCGGGGGCCGAGCCCGCCCAGCACATGCACCTCCCCCTCTACCTGGGGAAGGACGCCGCGGGACGCGTGCTCGTCCGCGACCTCCAGGAGATGCCGCACCTCCTCATCGCGGGGACCACCGGGTCGGGGAAGTCGGTCTGCCTCTCGACGATCATCCTCTCGCTCTGCATGCAGCGGACGCCCGACGAGCTGAAGATGATCATGATCGACCCGAAGATGGTCGAGCTGTCGATGTTCCGCGACATCCCGCACCTCCTCGCGCCGGTCGTGACGGAGATGAAGACCGCGCCGATCGTTCTCGAGTGGGTCGTGCGGACGATGGAGGAGCGGTACGACCTCTTCCGCCGCGTCGGCGTGAAGAAGATCGAGACCTTCAACCAGCTCGGCGAGAAGAAGGTCCGCGAGCGGCTCGCGGAGGACGGCGAGGAGCCGCCGGAGGTCCCCGCGATGCTCCCCTACATCGTCGTGATCATCGACGAGCTGGCCGACCTGATGATGGTCGCCGCGCGCGAGGTCGAGGGCGCCATCACCCGCATCGCGCAGAAGTCGCGTGCGGTCGGGATCCACCTCGTCCTCGCCACCCAGCGCCCGAGCGTGAACGTGATCACGGGCCTGATCAAGTCGAACATGCCGGCCCGCATCAGCTTCAAGGTCCCCTCGAAGGTCGACTCCCGCACGATCCTCGACCGGAACGGCGCGGAGCGGCTCCTCGGGCAGGGGGACATGCTCATGCTGCTCCCCGGGATGATGGACCTCCTCCGCGGGCAGTGCACGCTCGTGACGGAGAAGGAGATCAAGGACGTCGTCGACAAGCTGCGCGAGGTCGGCCAGCCGATCTTCGACAAGGAGCTGAGCGGGATCAGCGAGACGGGAGCGATTCTCGAAGGGGACGAGATCAGCGACGCCCTGTACGACCAGGCGGCGCGGATCGTCCTCGAGAGCCAGCGAGGCAGCGTCTCGCTCCTCCAGCGGAAGCTCGAGATCGGCTACACCCGCGCGGCGCGCCTGATGGACATGATGGCGCAGATGAGCATCGTCGGCGAGTACAAGGGGTCGAAGGCGCGCGAGGTGCTTCTCTCCCTCGAGCAGTGGGAGAGCCTGAGGGCCAGAGGCGACGGCGACTAGGGTCGCCGAACTCCAACTCCAAGAGCCAACTCCAAGAAACTCCAACTCGAACTCCAATTCCATGGCACCCTCGGCCGGATTGGAGTTGGAATTCGAGTTGGAGTACATTGGAGTTGGCGTTGGAGTTTCTTGGTGTTGGGTCTTGGAGTTGGAGTTCGGTCCATGCCCCGACTGCTCTGCGCCATTCTCCTCCTCCAGACCGCCGCCCTCCCACTCGGGACCGATTTGGTGGTGGACCGGGACGGCGAGCTGGTCGTCTCGATGACGCTCGAGTGCGATGCCGTCGACTGGGCGAAGGAGGGGGCCGAGTCGGCCGTCGTCGCCGTCTTCATCGACGGCCTGCACCACCACGACGTCGTGCTCCACTCGCCGCGCCTCGAGCACGCCTTCGTCACAGGCCCGCTCGCGAAGGGGACCCACCGCCTGCGCGTCGACGTGGACCACGCCTCGTCGCCGATCGAGGATGCCGAGGTCGACCTGGTCGACTGCGCCTCCGAGCCCGTCGGCACGCGGCGCTGGCTCCTCTACGCGCCCGTCCTCTACGGCCGCCCGACGCGGCCGGGGCGGAAGCCTCTCAACGCGACGAGCGACACGCCGCTCGTCATGTACGCGACCGAGGCCGCTGTCGCCGGAGGCGGCGTCGAGTACACGTACGAGGCGATCTGGAGCAACGAGGACGGCGGCACCGGGACGATGCCCGCGCTCCTCAAGGCGAAGTACGGGAGGACGACCGACATCGAGTGGGTTTTCCGCGTGCGACTCGACGCCGCGGGGCGGGTCGAGGAGGAGACCTACCAGGCCGCGGGCCACGGGACGAAGCGGTTCACGGGCGAGCGGGTCGGCCTCCACCCGGTCCTCCAGGTCACGACCGACAACAACAACCTCGCGCAGGTGGAGGAGGGGAGCGAGCCCGAGGGGGTGCTGCGGTTCGCCTTCGCCCCCGCGCTGTGGGACGACGCCGGCCCGCGCGAGAGGGTGATGGACGCCCAGCCGTGGACGTACCGCGTCGCGAACGCGGAGATGATGCGGGAGCGGGGGCTCCTGGGGCCGAAGGCCTCGGTCGGCGACGCGCGCGACGACCTCCTCGTCGAGGCGGACCTGGAGGCCCCCTCTGGGACGAAGTGGCGCTTCGGCGCGAAGGTCGCCGGCGCGTGGCATTGGAGCGACCGCGGGCTCGCGCTCGGCGAGGTCGAGGGGAGCGGCTGGGTCCGCACGGCCATCCCGTTGCCGCCCGGCACCCCCGCGGACGCCGTGCAGGCCGTTCGCGTGCGCGCGGTCGGCCTCTCGGGCGAGGCGCGCGTCCGCTCGGTGCGCGCCTTCCGCCTCGGTCGCGATTTCTGGCCGCAGCCGGCGATCGTGGACGAGGCGCCCGACGCCTCGCTCACCCCCGATCGCCGCGAGTGGACGCGCTCGCGCTGAGGCCTACTTGTGGAACCCCGGCGTCGCGTGCGATCTGCCCGTGCCGCCGCACGACTTGCAGACCTTCTTCAGCGTGACGCTCCCCTTCCCGTCGCAGGCGGTGCACGACGCGGGGGGCAGCATGCCCGTGCCGCCGCACTTGTCGCAGCGGACCGTCTTGCTCCCGTTGCACGTGCTGCACGTGATGAGGCCCTTGTTGCAGCTGCAGTTCTGGAGCTGCCCGTTCACGTGGCGGACCCCGTTGGTGCAGTAGGGGCAGTCCGTGCCTCCCCTCCCGTGGCAGGTCGGGCAGGCGCGCATCCCGTCCCCATGGCACGTCTCGCACTTCTTCTCGATCGTGCCCCGGCCCTGACAGGCCTCGCACTGCTTCTGCTCTTCGTACTTCACCTGCCCGTTGCACACGGGGCAGACGCGCAGGTCGCCCGCGTCTCGGGCCTCGTACTCCAGGACCGCCGCGACGAGGTTCCGCCGCTCGCCCGCCGGCAGCCTCGCGTAGCAGCGGGCGTAATGATTGAGGGTCCCCATCCGGGAGTCTCGCTTCGACTGGTCCCAGCTCTTCTCCTCCGAGCTCGCCCTCGCCGAGCACTCGTCGCGCCACGGCTTGAACGCGCTCTTCGTCGCCTTGAGCTGGATCTGCGACCCGTCCACGATCTGCTCCGTGCGCCGCACGGCGTCGTGGTACGTCACCGTCTCGAGGTCGGGCCACACACTGGCCTGTTGCATCGTGAGCGCGAGGTCCTGCTCCGCCGCCTCGACCCAGCGCGTCCCCATCTGCACGAGCCCCTTTGCGCGCGCGAGCGCGTCGCCGCGGATCCAGTCCCCGTTCACCTGCTGGTAGCCGAGGAGTCGGTGGACCTCGTCGTCGGAGGGGGAGAGGGCCAGGGCCTTCTGAAGGCACATGACGCTCTTCTTCCGCCCCTCGGTGAGCTGCTTCTGCCCCAGGCACCACTTCCCGAGCTCGACCCACTCCCGCGCCGTCTCGGCGTGCGTGGCCTGGATTCGCTGGCGGAAGACGACGTCGGGGGCGGGCTCCGTCCCCGCGATCTCGGACTCGTCCACGACGATCGAACCCTTCTCCATCTTGAGGGTGACCTTCTTGTCCTCGTGCGTGGTCTTCGCCGCGAAGACGCGGCCGTCGCGCAGGCGGACCAGCTCGGGGAACGCTGCCTCCTTGGCCTTCGCCGCCTCGAGGTCGGTCTCGAGCGAGACGAGGAGCGGCTCGAAGGTGATCGCGGGCAGATCGTCGTCGTCGTCCGTCGCGCCGCCGGCGTCCGCGCCGGCCGCGCCGGCCGTGCCGCCCGAGTCGCTCGGCGCCGCGTCCCCGTCGGTGACGAGGCTCGACTCCTCGATGGAGATGACCTTCCCCTGGTCGGTCTTGATGATGATCTTCGTGCCCGACTTGCCGAGCTTCGTCCCCTCGATGACGCTCTCCCCCTCGTACTCGCAGCCGGGCTTGAGGCGGAAGGTGTCGCCGGAGGCGGCGAGGCTCATGACGGCGACGAGGGCGAGGAGCAGGGCGAGCTTCGTCTTCACGAGGCACCTCAAGAAGGGACGGGGCGGCGGGGTGCTTAAGCTCCCGGACGCGGCGAAGGTAGCATCGGGCCCTGCCTGTGTCAACGGCTGGGGTACGCGATCCTTTGACGACCCGCGCCCGGGCGGGGTACAATCCGCCGGTTTTTCTTGAATCCGGATTCGGTCGAGAGGCCCCTCCGGGCCCCCGGCGACCCCTCGAGGACCCATGCAACTCACCGTACGCGACGCCGCCCAGCTCCTCAGTGTCTCCGAAAAGACCGTCTACCGCTGGATCGAGCAGAAGGACATTCCTGCCCACCTCGTCAACGAGCAGTACTGCTTCTCGAAGGCCGAGCTGCTCGAATGGGCGACCGCCCGCCGCATCAAGGTCTCCGCAACCCTCTTCGAGGAGCCCGATTCGAACGCCGCGCCCCTCCCTTCGCTTTCCGCGGCGCTCGAGGCGGGGTCCGTCGTCCCGAGGCTGCAGGGGAAGAACAAGACCGATGTGCTCCGCGCCATGGTGGACCACATGGTCCTGCCGCCGGAGTTCGACCGCGAGATGCTCCTCCAGATGCTCCTGGCGCGCGAAGGCGTCGGCTCGACGGGCATCGGCGACGGAATCGCCATCCCCCACGTGCGGAACCCCGTCGTCCTCAACGTGGCGAAGGCCTCGATGACCCTCTGCTTCCTCGAGCAGCCGATCGAGTTCGGGGCGGTCGACGGCAAGCCCGTCCATACGCTCTTCTCGCTGGTCAGCCCTACCATCCGCGTGCACCTCCACCTCCTCTCCAGGCTGAGCACCGCCATGCTCGACACGCGCGTGCGCTCCGCGACCCTGCGCCGCGAGGGGCGCAACGAGCTGCTCGGCGAAATCCGTCGGGTCGAGGCCGGCTTCACCAAGGCCCAGCCGAGGCCGGAGCCCCAGTGATGATCCTGTTCCTGGTTGCGTTGGCCCTCCTCGTCGGGTCGGGCCTGGCAGCAGGGCTCTCGGGGCGCGCCGCCTTCGTCGTGAGCGCCACGGGCTGCGTGGCCGGGTGCCTTGTCGGCCTGGTGCCGGCGATCCTCGTCCTCGCGGGCCGGAGGCTTCCGGACCTGCGGGCCGCATGGCCGATCCCCGGCGCGGGGATCCACCTGGAGATCGACCCCCTCTCCGCGTTCTTCCTCGTGCCGATCTTCGTCCTCGGAGGCATCGCGGGCGTCTACGGCGCGTCCTACTTCAAGGGAGACACGCGCGCGCGCATCCGCGGTCCCGCCCTTCTCGCCTTCCACGTGCTCCTCGCCTCGATGGCCGTCGTCGTCGCGGCGCGGAACGGGATCCTCTTCCTCTTCGCCTGGGAGGTCATGTCGCTCGCCGCGTGGGTCCTCGTCTCGATGGAGCACGAGGCGCCCGAGGGCCGGCGCGCGGGGTGGGTCTTCCTCGTCGCAGGGCACGTCGGCGCCCTCGCCCTCGTCGCCCTCTTCCTCCTCCTCGCCCGCGCGCTCGGGACGACCGACTTCTGCTGCGCGCACCTCCCGAGCGGCGCGACGCGCGAGGTCCTTTTCGTGCTCGCCCTCGTCGGCTTCGGGCTGAAGGCCGGCCTCGTCCCGCTCCACGTGTGGCTCCCCGAGGCCCACTCCGCGGCCCCCTCGCACGTCTCCGCGGTGATGTCGGGCGTGATGATCAAGATGGGCGTGTACGGGATCCTGAGGATGGCTGTCCTCGCGGGCTCGCCGTCGGCCTGGTGGGGGCCCGCGCTCATGGCGCTGGGGCTGATCGGCGCGGGGGCGGGGATCGGCTTGGCCGCCTACCAGAGGGACCTGAAGCGGGTCCTGGCCTACTCGAGCGTCGAGAACGTCGGCCTCATCGCGATCGGCCTCGGCCTCGGGATGTGGGGGATGACGTCGGGCCGAACGGACGTGGCGGCGATCGGATTTGCCGGAGGTCTCCTGCACGTCTGGAACCATGCCGCGATGAAGGGGCTGATGTTCCTCTCCGCGGGGTCGGTCGTGCATGGCACGGGGACCCGCGACCTCGAGAAGATGGGCGGCCTGATGAAGCGGATGCCGCTGACGGGGAAGCTGATGGTCGCGGGCGCGATCGGCATCGCAGCCCTCCCGCCGATGAACGGGTTCGTCAGCGAGAGCCTCCTCTATTTTGGTCTCATGCGCACCGGCCTGACGGGGACCGGCCCGGCGGGCGTCTGGCCGCTCCTCGCGGTAGGCCTCCTCGCGACGATTGGCGGGATCGCGGCGCTCTGCTTCGTTCGAGTGCTCGGCATCGCGATGCTCGGCGAGCCCCGGCACGAGGCGTCCCGCCACGCCCACGAGTCGGGGCCTGGGCTGACGGGCCCGATGGCCGCGCTGGCGCTCGCGTGCGTCACGCTCGCCGTCGCGCCGATCCTGGTTCGCCACCCCCTGGAGGGGGTCATGCAGATCGTCGCGGGGCGGGCCCTCGACACGGACTTCGTGGCGCGGATCCTGAAGATCGTGGGGACGGCCAACGCCGCGGTCTTCGCGGCGCTCGCGGTCGGAGGCGTCGTCGCGGCGCGCCTGCTCCGCCGGTCCCCGAGCACCGCGGCGGCGACGTGGGGGTGCGGGTACCTGGAGCCCACCGCGCGGATGCAGTACACCGCTCGATCGTTCGCGGAGGTGCTCTCGGAGAGGCTCCTGCCGCGGAGGCTGCGCGGCCGGACGATCGTGGAGGCCCCGTCCGGACCGTTCCCCGTCCGCGGCGAGTTCTCCTCCACGTGCGAGGACCCGGTCCCCCGCGACTTCTGGGAGCCGTTCTTCCAGCGCTGGGCGACGCGCTGCCAGCGGCTCCGGCTCTTCCAGCAGGGGGAGCTGGCGATGTACCTCCTCTATATCATGGTCGCCTTCCTCGCCGGCCTCGCGTGGACGACGATCCGCCACTGGGGGGCCTTCCGATGATCGGATGGGTCCTCGCCGGTACGGGGCTTTCGTGCGCGAGCGGAGTGCCTGGCCTCTGGTTCGACCGAGCGTCGAAGCGCGGAGAGCGCCTCTCGGCCGCGCTCCTCGTCGCCGGCTGCGCCTGCGGGTTCGCGGCCGCCGCTCTCGCGGGCAGCGGCCCGGAGAAGCTGGAGCTGAGGTGGCCGGTCCTGGAGGGGTCGCTCCGCCTCTCGATCGACGGCCTCTCCGCGATGTTCCTGATGCAGGTCTTCCTCCTCTCCGCCGTCGGCGCCGTCTACGGCCTCCGGTACTGGAGCCACGCGGAGCATCCCACGAACGGGCGAAAGCTCCGGCTCTTCTACGGCCTCATGACCGGCGGGATGGCGATCCTCGCGCTCGGCGACAACGCCATGGCGTTCATCCTCGGCTGGGAGGTGATGGCCGCCGCGGCGTTCTTCGCGATCTCGACGGAGGACCACGACGAGCGGGTCCGCGCGACCGGCATCTTCTACCTCGTCGTGACGCACGTCGCGACCCTGGCCCTCTTCGCCATCTTCTCGATCGCGAGGATGAGGGCCGGGTCGTGGAACTGGAGCGCCATCGGCAGCGTGGTGCCGGCCTCCGGCCTGGGGACCGCCATCTTCGTGCTCGGTCTGTTCGCGTTCGGGCTCAAGGCGGGCATGCTCCCCCTCCACATCTGGCTCCCGAGCGCGCACGCGAACGCCCCGAGCCACGTCTCGGCGCTGATGTCGGGCATGGTGATCAAGACCGGGATCTACGGCCTCGTGAGGTTCCTGTCGGTCCTGCCGGGCATGCCGCTCTGGTGGGGAGTCGTCCTCCTCGGCCTGGGCGTCCTCTCGGGCGTGTTCGGCGTGGCGTTCGCGATCGGCCAGCACGACCTCAAGCGCCTCCTGGCCTACCACTCCGTCGAGAACATCGGGATCATCGTGATGGGGATCGGCCTCGCGGCGATGGGCCGCTCCCTCGGCCGCCCCGACCTCGTGGCCCTCGGGCTCGCCGGCGGACTACTTCATGTCTGGAACCACGGCCTCTTCAAGTCGCTCCTCTTCCTCTCTGCGGGCTCGGTCGTCCACGCGACGCACACGCGGGAGATCGACCACCTGGGCGGAGTCGCCCGGCGCATGCCGCTGACCTCGGCGGCGTTCCTCGTGGGGGCCGTCGCCATCTGCGGGCTGCCGCCGCTCAACGGGTTCGTGAGCGAGTTCCTGATCTACTCGGGCCTCTTCCGCGCGGCCATCTCGCACAGTGGAGGGCCGTGGCTCGCCGCCGCCTTCGCCATCCCCAGCCTCGCGTTGATCGGCGCGCTTGCCACCGCCTGCTTCGTCAAGGTCTTCGGGGCCGCGTTCCTCGGCGAGGCCCGGAGCGAGCACGTCGCCCACGCGCACGAGGCGGCGGGATCGATGCTCGCGCCGATGGCGGTCCTCGCGGCCCTCTGCGCCTTCATCGGGCTCTTCCCCGTGGCCGTCTCGCCCTGGCTCGATCGCGCGGTCGCCGCGTGGGCGCCGGAGATGAAGGCCCCCTCGGTCGCCGTGGCGGCCCCGCTCCGCTGGGTCGGCTACGGCTCCCTCGGGCTCGCCGCGTCGCTCGCCCTCGTCGGGCTCCTCCTGCGTCGCCGCCTCGCCGGGCCCGCGACGGTCCCCACCTGGGGGTGCGGGTACCTCGCCCCCACGCCGCGGATGCAGTACACCTCCAGCTCGTTCGCGGGGACGATCGTCTCCCTCTTCCGATGGGCCCTCTGGCCCGCCGTGCGTCTCCCCGCCGTCCAGGGGCCCTTCCCGGGGGCGTCGGCGTTTTCGAGCGAGGTCCCCGACGTCGTCCTGGATCGGGCGGTGATGCCCGCGAGCCGCTTGACGGCGCGCGTCTTCGGGTGGGCCCACCGCATCCAGTCGGGCGCGCTGCCGCTCTATATTTTGTACGTCCTCGTCACGTTGATCGTGCTCCTCCTCCTTGTTGTCAGGCGAGGCCCATGAGAACCCTCGGAGTCCTGATCCATCTTGCGGTGACGGCGCTCGTGCCGCCGCTCCTGCCGGGCTTCATCGCGAAGACGAAGGCCTTCGTCGCAGGACGCGTCGGGCCGCCGATCCTCCAGCCCTGGTACGACGTGATCCGCCTGATGCGGAAGGGCTCCGTCTTCAGCACGACCACCACGTGGGTCTTCCGCGCGGGCCCCGTCGTCGGGCTCGTGACGGCGCTCCTCGCCGCGATGCTCGTCCCCGCGGGAGGCCCCGCGCCGGTCGCCTTCGCCGGCGACCTCATCCTGTTCGCCTACCTCTTCGGCCTCGGCCGCTTCTTCACCGTCGCCGCGGCCCTCGACACCGGGTCGGCCTTCGAGGGGATGGGAGGCGCGCGGGAGGCGACCTTCTCCTGCCTCGCGGAGCCTGCCCTCTTCTTCTCGCTGCTCGTGCTGGCGCGGCTGTCGGGCTCGACCTCGCTCACGCACATGCTGGGCGCGGGACTCCCCGGGATGTGGTCCTCGGCAGGCGCGCCGCTCGTCCTCGTCTCCGTCAGCCTCTTCGTCGTGCTCCTCGCCGAGAACTGCCGCGTCCCGTTCGACGACCCGAACACGCACCTGGAGCTGACGATGATCCACGAGGTCATGGCGCTCGACCACAGCGGCCCGGCGTTCGGAGTCATCCTCTACGGGGCGGCCGTGAAGCTCTTCGTCTTCTCCGCGATCGTCGTGCAGGTGATCCTCCCCGTTCGGACCGACTCCCTCGGGCTGAACTGGGCGGTCTTCCTCGCGGGGGTGTTCGCCGTCTCCATCTTCGTAGGATTCGTCGAGTCGATGATGGCCCGGCTTCCGATGACCCGGGTGCCGAACCTCCTCGTCGCCGCGTGCCTCCTCTCTGCGTTCGGCCTGATCCTTCTCGCGAGGTAGCCTCACGATGAACTCGCTCGATCCGCTGCTCGTCCTCGTCCTGCTCCTCAACTTCGTGGTGCTCGGCGCCGCGCGGATGCGGACCGTCATCAGCGCCGCGGCCGCCCAGGGCGTGGTCCTGGGAGGCCTCGTCGTCCTCGCCCACCACGAGATCGGCGTGCGCATCCTCCTCCTCGCCACCGGGGCGGTCCTCCTGAAGGCAGTCGTCATCCCCTCCATGCTCGACAAGGCGATGCGCGACGCCGCCATCCGCCGCGAGGTCGAGCCGTACGTCGGCTTCACGACCTCGCTCCTCCTGGGCGCCCTCGCCACGGCGCTCTCGCTGCTCTTCTCGGGGACCCTCCCCCTCGCCCCGGGGCATGTCGGCTCGATGATGGTCCCCGCGTCGTTCTCGACCATCCTCACCGGGTTCATCATGCTCACGACCCGCAAGAAGGCGATCATGCAGGTCGTCGGGTACCTCGTCCTCGAGAACGGGATCTTCATCTTCGGGATGCTCCTCTTGGAGGCGATGCCGTTCCTCGTCGAGGTCGGGGTCCTCCTCGACCTCTTCGTCGGGATCTTCGTGATGGGAATCATCGTCCATCACATCAGCCGCACCTTCTCCTCCCTCGATACGGGCCACCTGACGGCCCTCAAGGACTGACAATCATGCTCTTCGCGCTCGTCATCGTCCCCCTGGTTCTCGCCGCCGTGGCGTGGGTCATCCCCTCGGCCGGGGTCCGCCGGTGGCTCGTTCCGGTGGGAGGCCTCCTCCACGCGGCCCTCGCCGCCGTCGTCGTCGTCTCCCCGCCGCCGCCCGCGTTGGAGGGCTGGCTGGTCGTGGGCCAGCTCGGCCGCGTCCTCCTCGGCTTCATCAGCTCCTATTTCTTTCTCTGCTCGTTGTACGCGCCGGCCTACCTGGCCGAGCACCCCGATCGCCGGAGCCACCACTTCTGCGCCGCGATGCTCTTCTTCCTCTCGATGATGACCCTCATCATCCTCTCCCACCACCTCGGCCTGATGTGGGTGGCGATGGAGGCCACCACGCTCGCCGCCGCGCCCCTCGTCTTCTTCAACCGCAGCCCGAGGGCCCTGGAGGCGACCTGGAAGTACCTTCTGATCGGGTCGGTCGGGATCGCGCTCGCCCTCCTCGGTTCGTTCTTCCTCGCGTACTCGGCGCTCCACGAAGGGCTCGGATCGTCCCTCCTGTTCGAGGACCTGGTCCGGAACGCGCCGAGGCTGTCGAAGCCGTGGCTGCACGCGGCGTTCGTCGTGCTCTTCGTCGGGTACGGGACGAAGATGGGGCTCGCGCCGATGCACACCTGGAAGCCCGACGCCTACGGCGAGGCGCCGGGCCTCGCCGGCGCGCTCCTCGCGGGCGGGCTGACGAACTGCGCCTTCCTCGCCATCATGCGCTTCCACCAGGTCGTGATCGCCGCGGGGGAGGGCGCCTTCGCGCGCCAGGTGATGGTCGTCATGGGCCTGCTCTCCATGAGCGTCGCGGCCGTGTTCATGGTGCGCCAGAGGGACTTCAAGCGGATGCTCGCCTACTCGAGCGTCGAGCACATGGGGATCCTGATCCTGGGGCTCGGGATCGGTGGTCTCGGCGCCTTCGGCAGCCTCCTCCACATGATCAACAACGGATTCACGAAGGGCGTCCTGTTCCTGTCCGCCGGCAACATCCAACGCGCCTACTCGAGCAAGCTGACGGACCAGGTCGGCGGCGCGCTCCGCGCCGTGCCGGTCTCCGCCGCGCTCTTCGTCGCCGGCTTCTTCGCGATCACCGGGTCGCCCCCCTTCGGCCCGTTCGTCAGCGAGCTGACGATCCTCAACGCCGCGATTGGCTCTGGGAGGTACGTCGTGGCCGGCCTCTTCCTGCTCCTGCTCGCCGTGGTCTTCGTGGGAATGGGAGCGACCGTGATGGCCGTCGTGCAGGGCCCCCCGTCCGAGCAGGCTCCGCCCAGCGGGTACCGGGAACGGTTCGGGACGACCGCCCCCGTGTTCCTCTTCCTCTCGGTGGTCCTCGTCCTCGGCTGCTGGATCCCCGGCCCCGTCGACCGAGGCCTGCGGCAGGCGGCCATCTTCCTGGAGACCGGACGATGACTCTCGGAAACCTCTTCGCGTCCCTCCACAACGGCGAGGCAATCGACCCGGCGCGCGTCCCCGTGCACGCGATGGACGCATTCCAGGATGCGGTTCTCCAGGGGACCGCGCGCGACTGGCGCGTGAGCGCACTCTTTGCCGCGCCGGAGGGCTCGGGCCACCGCCTCTGGGCCGTCCTCGCGGCGGATGACGACGCCCTCCTCCACGTGGCGTGCACGGACGTCGAGGGGGAGTCGTTCCCCTCGCTCACGCCCGACTGCCCGCAGGCGCACCTGTTCGAGCGGGAGGTATTCGAGCAGTACGGCCTTCGGCCGGAGGGCCACCCGTGGCTGAAGCCGGTCCGCTTCCAGCCGCCGCTGCGGGTGGGATCGGAGGTCAAGCCGCCGCGCATCGGCACCTTCGAGGCGTACCGCGTGGAGGGGGAGGAGGTCCACGAGGTCGCCGTCGGGCCGGTCCACGCGGGGGTGATCGAGCCGGGCCACTTCCGGTTCCAGTGCCACGGCGAGCAGGTCTTCCACCTCGAGATCATGCTCGGGTACCAGCACCGGGGCGTCGAGCGGGCGCTCGTCGGCGGGCCGGGGAAGCGCGCGATCCACCACGCGGAGACGCTTTCGGGCGACACCACGGTGGGGCACGCGACGGCGCACTGCCATGTCCTGGAGTCGCTCTCGGGCGCGCGCGTGCCCGCGAAGGCCCACGCGATCCGCGGCATCGGGCTCGAGCTCGAGCGCCTTGCGAACCACACGGGAGACCTCGGGGCGCTCGCCGGCGACGTCGCCTTCCTGCCGACCGCCTCGTTCTGCGGGAGGCTGCGAGGCGACTGGCTGAACCTCACCGCGCAGATCTGCGGCTCGCGGTTCGGACGCGGGCTCGTCCGGCCGGGAGGCGTCGGGTTCGACATCGATACGTCGCGCGCGATCGCGATGAGGGAGAAGGTCGAGGCGGCCCTGCGCGACGTGACCTCGGCGGCGAACCTGCTCTGGAGCACGCCGTCGGTGATGGCGCGATTCGAGGACACCGGAACGGTCGACAGGAAGGTCGCAGAGGCGCTTGGGCTCGTCGGGCCGGCCGCGCGCGCCTCGGGGCTCGCGCGCGACGTCCGCCACGACTTCCCGTCGGGGATCTGGCAGTTCACGACCGTGCCGGTCTCCACGTGGCAGACGGGGGACGTCTTCTCTCGCGCGTACGTCCGGTGGCTGGAGATCGAGCGGTCGGTCGCGTTCGTCCGCGAGCAGCTCGACTCCCTGCCGGCGGGGCCGGTCCGCGGCGAGTGTCCGGCGCCGGCGCCGGGGCGGATGACGGTCTCGCTCGTCGAGGGGTGGCGCGGCGAGGTCTGCCACGTCGCTGCGACGGGGGCCGACGGCCGGTTCCGGTTCTACAAGGTGGTCGACCCGTCGTTCCACAACTGGACGGGCCTTGCGATGTCCCTGCGCGACCAGCAGATCTCCGACTTCCCGTTGTGCAACAAGTCCTTCAACCTCTCCTACTGCGGACACGACCTCTGATGTTCAGCCTCCTCGCCCGGAAGATGAGCCCCGAAGGGGCGTCCCACGACAGCCAGGGGCGAAGCCCCTGGTTCCGTCGTGGTCGTCGGTTGAGGAGCCCTGAAAGGGCGACCCAAGGTGCTCGACCGCATGGTTCGCCCTTTCAGGGCTCTCCCACGGTACCTTGCCCTTTCCCCAGGGCTGCGCCCTGGGCTTTCCTGGCGCGCCCCTTCGGGGCTTGTCTTGGTGGCAATCATGCTTAGGCTCCTCCTTGCGCGACTCCAGCAGGGGCACCGGACGATTGCGTTTCCGGCGGCCGAGCCGACGCTGCCGGATCGTTTTCGCGGCGCGCCGACGATCGACCCGACGAAGTGCCCCGACGGCTGCGACAAGTGCATCGCAGCGTGTCCCACGGACGCGCTCGCCGTCGACGCCAAGGGCCTCAAGCTCGACATGGGCAAGTGCCTCTTCTGCATCGAGTGCACCTCCGCGTGCCCCACGGGCGCGGTCGCGTTCGGGCCGGGGTACAGCCTCGCGACCCGGGCCCGAGAGGACCTCGTCGTGCGGGGGAAGGTCGAGGGTCGCGCGGCGGCGCTCGACGCGAAGATGAGGCGCCTCTTCGGACGCTCGCTCAAGCTCCGCGTGGTCTCGGCCGCCGGCTGCGGCGGCTGCGAGGCCGACGTCAACGTGCTGAACACGGTGGTGTTCGACCTCGGGCGGTTCGGGATCCAGTTCGTCGCCTCGCCGCGCCACGCGGACGGCCTGCTGATCACGGGGCCGGTTTCGGAGAATATGCGCGAGGCGCTTCTCAAGACGTACGAGGCCGTCCCCGCGCCGAAGATCGTGATCGCGGTCGGCGCGTGCGCGATCTCGGGAGGTCCGTTCGCGGGGCACGCGGAGCAGCACGACGGGGCCGCGTCGGTCGTCCCCGTGGACATGTACATCCCAGGCTGTCCCCCTCATCCGATCACGATCCTCGACGGCCTGCTGAGGCTGATCGGGAGGATCGAAGAGGGGAAGCGCTGAGGTCCGAGCACCGCGGCGGCGCGAGGTGGGGCCTGATCCTGTGGACTTTCGCCAAGTCCAGAAGTATAGAAATCTGGCCTTGATAGAAGGCCACATATTCGCGATACTCCCTCCATGCCCCTGCACCCAGTGCTGGAGGAGAAGCTCAACGCTGCCCTCGGGCCCGCGCCGCGGCACGCGTTCACGCGGCGCGACGCCAGGCTCCCCGCGGTGCCTGGGAAGGTACACGCCGTCATCGGGATGCGCCGCGCCGGCAAGACCACGTTTCTCCGGCAACTGCTCGAGGAACGTCGGGCCGAGGTACCGCCGGAACGCGCGCCGTACCTCAGTTTCGACGACGACCGGCTGGCAGGACTCGAACTGGACCAACTCGGCTTCCTGCTCGAGGAATACTACCGGCGGTATCCTTCACTCCGCGGCCGGGAGACCGTGCACTGGTTTCTCGACGAAATCCAATTCGTGGCGGGCTGGGAGCGCTTCGTGCGACGCATCCTCGACTCCGAGAAGGTCGACATCGTCGTCTCGGGGTCCTCGGCGCGGATGCTCTCGCGCGAGGTTCACACCTCGCTCCGAGGCCGCGGAATGGCGACGGTCATCCGGCCCTTCAGCTTCCGTGAATTCCTGCGACATCGCGGCGAGGAGCCCGCGAAAGAGCCACGGCGCTGGAAGGCCGCCGAGCGATCGCTCGTGGAAAAGCGGTTCCGCGAGTTCCTGGTCGAAGGGGGCTTTCCGGAAGTCCAGGGACTGCCGCCGACACTGCGCTTCGATCTGCTGCAGGGGTACGTGGACACGGTGCTCTTCCGCGACGTGGTGGAGCGCTACGGGATCGCGCAGGTTGCGGCGCTGCGCTGGCTGGTGCGGCACTGCCTGCGAAATCCCGCGGGGAGCTTCAGTGTCCATCGCCTGACCCAGGACCTCAGGTCCCAGGGGCACGGCGTCGCGAGGGATGCGGTCCACACCCTCCTGGGACATCTCACGGATGCCTTCCTCTTCAGCGCCGTGTCGGTGGCGACCGATTCGGAGCGGCGGCGCAATTCCAATCCCCGCAAGATCTACCCCGCAGACCCCGGACTCATCGGGGCGTTCGACGCGAGCGGCCGCGCGAACACCGGCCACGCGCTCGAAACCGTCGTCCTGAATGAGCTGGAGCGGCGCGGCGCCGAAACGGGCTACGTGATCACGGAGGAAGGGTTCGAGGTGGACTTCCTCGCCCGCTACCCGGCGGCAGGCGAGGAGCTGGTGCAGGTGTGCGCGGATCCCACGGCACCGGAGACAGGCACACGCGAGCTGCGGGCGCTCGTGGGGGCCGCGAAGGAGCATCCGCGCGCGGCGTTGCGACTCCTCGTGCTCGATCGCGACGCGGTCGCGCGCGTGAGCGCTCCGGGCGTCCAGGTCCAACCCGCCTATGAGTGGCTGCTGGGCGGACAGAGAGAGTCGCGGTAGTTCCCGCGGTGGGCACCTGGAAGGAGGCGGGGAAGCGCTAAGTGGCCCGCACTAAGTTTCACGGGATCGGCTGGAGGTGCCAACCAGCACGTCCTTGGAGTAGCGCGCGCAAGCGCGCTGTGGACTAACGCCCGCAAGGGCGTTAGGACGCGGGCTGACAGCCTTGCGGCTGTCAGT
>ORJL011232507.1_pt1 | contig 16443 bp, 16 predicted proteins | sample 1779941 | NCBI WGS metagenome assembly ORJL01 (sample SAMEA104232317, study PRJEB22302) | groundwater metagenome | biome: forest; feature: aquifer; material: groundwater | place: USA | collected 2011-08-07 | depth 5.8 m | reverse complement strand
ATACTTTGTATCTGTCATTTTAATCCGAGGAAAAACTTTTCGACCGTTACGTCCTTATTGTCATAACTGCCCCCGAGAATTCTCCTAATCGACAACTCTCAAACTCACCGCTTTATGTGTTAGACTTTTGAGTATCACTCCTCAAAAACGTCACCTCAAACGCCTTACATGGGCGAACCTGTTGGAGCCGATTGGCAAAGGTGAAAGCGTCATTCATCTCGTAATGCTGAAAAATATCAAGCCCACGATCTAGAAGGATCTTCCAGCCATGATCAGTCACAATATGACGAGCATGAAGGCTTCCGCTGACATCAAATTCCCAAGTGAAATTGATCCCGATGGATCTGCTGGACTCCTTAATATTTTCCAAGAATTCTTGTTGCTGAGCACCTTTAAAATCGTCTTCTACTGTGATCAGATGAACTGAAACTTCGTCTTCTCTGAGTTTGTATTTTACAATCGTCTCAAGAAGCTCCATCAAGTTACGGATCTGGTAAAACAACCTGATATAAGGATCAGTAATTGTAACTTGAGCCGCGCTTTTAAAATAAGGCCCGAAGAGCGTGTCAAAAGATATGCCGCGTTGATTTTCTTGATAAATCAAATGCTGTTCTTTGAGCGATGAGAATCCTGGATCACTCGCTGCTAAATTGCTCCCTGGAGTAGAAGCAGCATCACCTACCTCAAACAGGTTCTGCGCCTCCGATTCTTCTACAACAGTTTTATGATAATAATCAGGATATTCTTCCTCTTCTAAAGTCGTAACAGAGCGTGTTTGTCCCAAGTTGTTCGCGTAAGTGAAGCAAACCTTGGAATACGTTGAATCGAGGCGCATCAATTGATCCTTAACGCGCTTACGACCTTCAACAGCAAGCTTAAGTATCTCCTCGATTTCTTCCGCCGGAGCCTCTCCATGAGGGAACAGGATTTTCATCATACCCGAGAAAGTCTTGTTGATTCCATCCCTGTCTCGTGTTGAGATATCAGACGAGAGAGTGAAGTAATTTTGGTAGCGATCTGAGTAATCATGATTACGCAGTGACCGTAGGATTTCAGCAAGATAGTCCACTACGACCAAGCTCTATCAAGTTGTAATTGCGTTCACAGAACGGGATAAGACGAATGAGTTGGGTAAACTTATTCCTTTTACCAAACATTTCCAGATTAAAGCCGATACTTTGAAGAAGCAGGTCAATCCATTCGTCAGTGCTAAACTGCTTTCGCGCCTCAATATATCCTTGAAAATCAAATTGCGACAACTGGATTGGCTTCAGTGAGGAGAGAATCCAGGGACAGGCAGTTTTGTCTTCCGTGTACTCATACTCAATATCTGCAATACACCAGATACCACTGACTAACAGTTTGGGATGGGCCTTAACTGTCCCAGAGTCCACCAGCACCCTCTTGATTCCGAGATTGGCAAATTCCGCTTCATAGACATCGGCTTTGTCCTTGAACGCTACGCTAATCTTATCAATAACCTTATGACGACCCTTTTCTCGAATTGTAGAACGGATCAATCCGGCCTCGTTCCGATGAACGTAGTGCTTTCGGAGAATTTCTTTGACGGTCTCGATCCCTGACTGGATTGTCGCTTCATCATTCGTAGCGCAGTATTGACCCAGCAGATACTCGAGAACATAGGTTGGAACAATAGCATTTCCCTTAACCGTCTTAACAAGATCCTTACGCACAACGAGCCCCGGAAAATGTTTATTTATTTTATAGTCTAGTCCGCTCATGGTTCACGTATCCTTTAGAAATCAAAATCACTGGTAAAAGACCGTCTCATAAGATACCGAATCGTTTTGTACTCTTTGTAGTGGGAGGTCTCACCCAACTTCTCATCTAATCGTAAAATGACCTCCTGTCCATTCACTTCGTCCGCTTTGCGAGTGAGGATAAACTGAACCTGTAACTCACGTTCTCTGGGATTATCTGAGGTGATGTCAAAGGTAAAACTCTGGCTATTCGAAATCAGCTCGCCTGCCTGTGTATAGATACCTACCCTCAAAGTTCTCAGATGAACTTTGTCTGTCTTCGGCTGAACCTGATAAAGAGCTATAACCAACTGCCCCGAGGTGATAAGCGAGCTCGCCCCGCGTAGGATGTCGACATCAACAAAAGAAATATCACTCTCGCGTTTTTTGTTGCTCTTGATAACCGGAATAACCACTTCTTGAAGCGCCGCACCTCCATGTACATAGCGACTGCCCGACCCCTTAAGGCGCAGGCGGTTAATGGATTTAGGAATCTGAACTTCCACATTACCGGTTAGACCAAGTTCTGAAGAATGGAATTTTCTTAAACCTGAGACGTCTTTTAATCCCTTCCCAAGGACAAATCGCCTATCCCTGAAAAGGATTTCTACACCCTCTGCATCGGTTCCAGAGAAGTCACTCTCATCAATGGCACGATTTTGATAAATAAACCCATGATCAGCTGTAATCAAAAGATTACTAGCATTAGCAGAAGTAAGTTTTTTGATCAACAGAATAAGTTCCTGAAGAGTATCTTCTACAGCTTCGAAAACCCGTTCCTCCGATTCGCGTTTGTCACCAATAGAATCGATGCGGTTATGATAGATATACACTAAATCATGATCACGAACGAACGCCCGACAGTCCTTTAAAGCCATCAGCTCTTCCGCCTTAATGGCAGTTGCTTGTTTCGAAATAGCTTGTTTGAGAATCTTAAGTCGATTGGTCGTACCTTGTGAACTCTGACCTTCGACCAGAACAGTCCCTAATTCACTATCACCCAACTCCAATTCCTGGTTTGGCAAAAGCGCAAACCCAAAAAAAGTTCTATGAAAATCTCTCTCATTGGGAAACCGCCCATGCCAAAACCGCATAATGATAAGTCTGATCAGACATTTCATTGATTTTCTGATTGCTTAACCTAAAACTCTTCCGCCCACTCCGAAGTATTGATCCCTATCATCGGGCAGAATTGTCAGACCTTAGGCGTATAGTGTTCCAATAGCATCTCTTTTTCGCGTAATTGAAGTGACCTATTTTAAGGGGTCTACTCAGCTATAAAAAACAAAAAGAACCCTTCGACATGGTGTGACCAGTCAGGGCTCGCATTCTATGTTATACAGACTATCTATTTACTTTATTCCTCCTCGTTTTACTACAAAGCCGAAAGCAGCTATTGCTTAGTGAACATTAAGCGGAATTTGCGTCAATGAACGCAGACGATTAAGCGTTAAGCACGCCAACGGTTAACTTGCAGAAATACCTATGGGTTTTGGCGTGTAGTTTAATCGTCAAGAGAATAGCAAATGTAGTGCATGTGAACGGGCAATAGTGCTTTCTGCTAAAACACTCTAATCTTAGTTACTTAAGCGTTAAGAGGGGCGCACCCCTCTTAACGCCGTTCCTCATTGTCCTCAAAATCTGGTAAATCGCTAGCATCCACTAAAATTACATCAACGCCAATTTTTTTAACTCTTTCCCAAGGAATAATAAAATCTTCCGACTTCCCTCCACTGAAAAAACCCCAACTTTTAGAAGGTCCCGGTAAAACTATCCCTTTAACAACACCACGCTCCAAATCAAGGTCAAGATCTTTGATGGGACCAAGTCGACGGCCATCTTTGATATTGACTATATCGAGTAAGCGCAATTCCGAAATCCTCATTGTTATTCCCTCCCCTCCTCTAAAACATATGAAGGGGCAGCATATTCAATGCACAATGCGTATTGCTTAATGCATAATTCATAATGCATATTCATAATTAACAAATTCCAATACTTAATGCATGCTCACCTCGATCTGACCTAACCTCGATATCCGATATCCGATATCCGACCTCTAACCTCGTTCTAACCTCGGACCTCGGACTTCCAACTTCGGACATCTGGCTTCTAGCTTCCGGCTTCTGACTTCTGACCTCTGTTTGTTTTATCCATAGGATTAAACAAACTTGCGCATATGATTGAGCGCCGCCTTTTCCAGACGCGAAACTTGGGCTTGAGAAATCCCGATTTCATCAGCAACTTCCATTTGAGTTTTTCCATTAAAAAAGCGTAACGATAAAATTAACTTTTCTCTTTTACCAAGCCTTCGCAAGGCCTCTCGCACCGCTAAGCCCTCTAACCAACCATTATCATTATGCCGATCATCACCAATCTGATCCATAACAAAGATTGGATCACCCCCATCGTGATAAATTGGTTCAAAGAGGGAGATAGGCTCCTGAATCGCATCTAAGGCAAAAATAACCTCTTCACGCGGTAGTGCAAGTTTACCTGCAATTTCGGTCACTGTAGGCTCACGGGAACATTCACTGACAAGTTGATCCCTTACTTGTAAAGCCTTATAAGCAGTATCACGTAAGGAACGGCTCACCCGAATAGGATTGTTATCCCTTAAATAGCGTCGAATTTCCCCAATAATCATCGGAACAGCATAAGTAGAAAACTTAACTTCTTGACCAAGATCAAAGTTATCAATCGCTTTCATCAAACCGATACTACCAACCTGGAAGAGATCATCAACAAATTCCCCACGGTTTGTAAATCTCTGTATAACGCTTAATACTAAGCGAAGATTACCATGGATCAGCTTTTCCCTACAACTACGATCTCCCGCTTGGTAAGCAATAAATAACTCTTTCATGGCGGCACTTTTTAGTACAGGTAACTTCGAGGTGTTCACTCCACAAATCTCAACTTTGTTAAAGGCCAATTCGAGCACCTCCCAGAAAATTTCCTTTCGAAAGTATGCCCTATGATTAGCCTTGTTATTCTAAGCGACTAAATTCTTTGCGGAGTCTACGTATAATCCTTTTTTCTAAACGCGAAATATAAGATTGAGAAATGCCTAAGCGATCAGCAACTTCCTTTTGAGTTTTCTCTTCTCCATTATCTATGCCAAACCGTAATTCCATAATTAGTTTTTCACGATCCGTTAGCCTACCCATGGCTAATTGCAGAAGTTGCCTATCGACTTCTTCCTCTATCGGACGTGAAATAACATCTACTTCCGTTCCCATAACATCCGATAGCAGCAATTCATTACCATCCCAGTCTATATTCAGAGGCTCATCGAAAGAAACTTCCGACCGTGTTTTATTATTTCGCCTTAAATACATCAGAATTTCATTTTCTATACAACGCGAAGCATACGTCGCTAACTTGATCTTTTTTTGAGGATCAAACGTATTAACAGCTTTGATAAGTCCAATTGTACCAATGGAAACCAGATCTTCAATTCCTACACCAGTATTTTCAAATTTGCGGGCAATATAAACAACTAAACGCAAATTTCTCTCAATTAGAATGTCCCGAACCAAACAATCTCCCAATTCTAAACGTTCTAAGAGAACTCCCTCTTCATCAGAATTCAAGGGCGGGGGTAGTGCTTCACTACTCCCAACATAGTAAATTCCTTTTCCAGTAAGTCTAAAGAGTTTACGTTTCAACAAAAGCCAAAAATAGTTAAGTTTAAATTGGACTTCTTGCCACATCTTCATCGATTAAATTCCTCCCTTCTGGATATGGTCCGGATGTATTAAGGCCTGATAGCTCCCTTCGGAACTTAATACTTGTTGAACCAAAGCAATCGTGGCTGCAAACTCTCTTTTTCCTGTTTCATCGTTTATGCATACCCGACGCGGGCGTACCCCTAGAAGCCAACTCTGACTACCGATCCCTAGATAGGGTATAAAAACCAAACTTTTAAGTAACTCAGGATTACTCTTCCATAAAAAGGGCCAAGGATCGGGACTTTCCTGCCAAGGAGTTTGGAGAAAACAACGTAACCTTTCTGGCATTAAAGCAGCCGCGACTTCCTCTTCCAAAAGAATCACGGGCACATTATTCAGAGGATCTCGCAAGTGGTTACCAGTATCAAGCAGGGCTTTAACTCTTGCAATGCCACCGCCTTCACCAAAATCAATTTCCAAATCATAAAGTCCATGATCAAAAACTATTTGCTGATTACGCCAACGTTGCCAAGCCAATTGCCCGCTCCACCATAAGATTACTGCTAATGGGAGTATCCAACTATTGTCGAGAGCTAAGTTTAAAGTTTTCCTTTCAAACATCCCCTGAAAATTAATCCACCCCCATAAAGCATAAACAAACCCGCCCAGGCCCGAAGACAACAACCAAAAAACAGTGAGTGTTTTGCCTAGTTTGATGAAATTCTTGGTTGGAAAAGTAGTCCAGACCATCAACAAAGGGATAACAATCTTACTTAAAGTTAACCAAGTCATGGATGAATCTAAGGTGAATAACAGAGGAATCTCTCCAAGTATAGCTCCACTAAATACACGTAGAGGTTTAACTGGATTATTAAGCACTCGCCCTGTGACGATAAGTAAAAATGCATCCATCACCCCATTGATTAAAACAGCTAAATCTAGATAGGTTCCACCGCCCATCTTTACTTAATCCTTTCTGATTTCCCTTCTCCCCAAATTATACCGGAGACAAGGGATAAAACCTGTCGCTTTACGATGGCAGCAAATGGCATTTTTAAGCAAACGAGTACGAGTTCTGTAGATTTTTTAGCAAATAACAGGAAAAACGCTCACCAAGGGTGAGCGTTTTTCAATGCATTATGCATTATTAGAGCCGGCGGCGTAAAAATTCAGGTATATCTAAATCCGTATCATTAGTCACAGGAAGAATAATTCGTTCCTGCGCTTTGGCGTGTCCAGGTAGAACCAAAGTACGCTGATCAAAACCAGTCGCAATGACGGTAACCCGAACTTCTTCTTTCATATTGTCATCAATCACAGCGCCGAAGATTATATTAGCTTCTGGGTCTGCAGCCGCAGCAATAATCTCAGAAGCTTCATTAACCTCAAACAGAGTTAAATTTTGTCCTCCGGTAATATTCAAGAGAACTCCTTTAGCTCCTTCAATTGAAGTTTCCAATAACGGACTGGAGATGGCTTTACGAGCTGCATCCACTGCCCTGTTCTCGCCTGTTGCCTGCCCAATACCCATAAGGGCCGAACCAGTGTTCATCATAATTGTCTTAACATCGGCAAAATCCAAGTTGATCAAGCCAGGGACGGCAATTAAATCTGAAATTCCTTGAACACCTTGCCGCAAAACATCATCAGCAATGCGAAAAGCCTCATGAATCGTGGTATGCTTGTCCACTACTTGAAGCAAGCGATCATTGGGAATAGTAATTAAAGTATCCACCTTACTTTTAAGATCTGCGATGCCTTTTTCGGCCTGCATTGCCCTCTTACGGCCTTCAAAGGAAAAAGGACGGGTCACAACACCTACGGTTAAAGCCCCTAGCTCTTTAGCCACTTGGGCAACGACAGGGGCACCCCCAGTTCCAGTCCCGCCTCCCATACCAGCGGTAACAAAAACCATATCCGCGCCTTTTAAAACCTTTAATAGTTCCTCACGGCTTTCCTCAGCAGCCTTAGCCCCAATCTCTGGATTGGCCCCAGCGCCCAAGCCCTTAGTAAGCTTTGTTCCTATTTGCACTTTTTGTCCTGCACATGAAAGCTGCAAAGCCTGTGAATCAGTATTAATGGAGACAAACTCAACCCCCTGAAGTCCGGCAGTAATCATGCGATTCACCGCATTATTCCCGCCTCCGCCCACTCCAATGACCTTAATCTCTGCAAACTGGTTTAAGTCAATATCAAATTCTAGCATCTACGGATTTCGACCCCCTCGCCCGTAATTCTCGCGATTATGCTTATCATACAGAGATTCTATAAAACATATAATTATCCCTTTTTTTCTCTGAACTTTTTTTGAATACTTTTTTACCAATGCTCGTAAATCACTATTGCTTAGTGAGTAATTTAGCGGAATTTGCGCCAGTAGTGAAACGTTATGGCGTCAACACCTACAGGATAATCGCAATCTACTTTCTCGTTCCCTCGTTCCAAGCCCGTAAATCACTATTGCTTAGTGAGCATTTAGCGAAATTGCGTAAGCGTGTGCAGATGATAAGGCGTTAAGAACGTCAAGGGTTCACATGCAGAACTACCCAGTGGTTTTGGCGTTTAGCCTTATGATCAAGCGAGTAGCAAATGGAGTGCATGCGAACGTGCAATAGTGATTTACTTTAACTTTATTTTTTCAGTAAGTGCCTACGAATAATGGCCAGATTCTGAAATAAACGTACTCCAAAGGCTACCACTGCAGCTAAATAAAGATCAACGCCAATGCGGTCTCCGACATAAGCTAGTAACCCTGCTAAAAGCATATTACTAAAAAACCCAGTCAAAAACACCATACTATTAAAATGTTCCTCCTGAACAGCCCTAATACCCCCTAGAACAGAATCTAGAGCAGCTAGTATTGCTACAGAAAGGTATTTGGCATAATCTATCGGTACGGAAAATGGACTAATATATCCAATAGCTAGGCCTAAAATAAGTCCTAAGACTGGCAACCACATCCTATATTCCTCCTCCAACGCGAGGTTCGATGCACGATGCACGATGCACGATGCTCGACCTTAAACTTTCCATTCTTAACTTTCAACTTTCAACTTTCAACCTTCAACGCCCAATGACTGGCTTAGCCGCCGTATAATCAATATAACGCACTCCTTGTTGAAACGATTGATAGCCTTTATCATTCGAAAGTTGAAACAACGAAGCAAGTTTCGATTTCCAGTCTTCAGCCTGACCCAAACGAACTTCTACACCACTCGTTAAAAAGAGAGTTATTTGTTGGATCGGATTAACATATACTTCACCGATTAATGGTAATAGGGCGTTCGGGGCTTGTCCGAGTAAAAGTAGGGCTGATGTTAAAGGCGGTGTAGAAATATTTTGACCTGGTCCAGCTGATTCTGGAATAATGATTCCGTCGATCACTGGGTTATCTTTATTGGGCCAACTTTCTAATCTCCTCAAGAAAACCCCTTGAGAATCTACCTCAATAATCCCTTTGGGGACAAGAACAAGGGCGAAAGGGGTTCGTTCAGTGACCTGTACAATTAATGTACGGGGCAGCTTCCTGACAAAACTTACACTTTGTACAAGAGGATGCAATTTTAGTCTTCTACTCAGTTGATTTTGGTCAAACAAGAAAATATTTTCACTTTGAACTGGACCCGCTAATTTCTGTATTTCTCCTATAGGGATATTAGAAAGTCCTTTGAAATCAACCTTCTGGATTGAAAAAAAACCAGAACGCAAAAAGAAAACTAGACCTAAAGAAACTAAAATAATCAGTACCATCAAATAAAGAAAAGAAGCATTCGTTTTTTTGGGTTGCATTGGTTTTCCCCCTTGTCCCAAGTATAACGAATGCAGCGTATCCTTGTCATGCCTTTTTATAAAAAAATTTTCGACAACTTAGGACGCGTTTGGAAGTACCCGGCGCAATTTCGCGCCAATTAGCCTATACTTTTCTTCAAGGTTTTCGTATCCACGATCAATATAATCTACATTTTCTAGGACTGTGACCTCCTCCGCTGCTAAAGCCGCTAAAAATAAAGCAGCTCCTGCACGCAAATCTGTCGCCTCAACAAAGGCCCCTTCCAACGTGGGCACCCCCCGAATAATCGCTGTCCTACCCTCTACAGTGACATTTGCACCCATCCGACGCAATTCATCTACATGTTGAAAACGGTTTTCGAAAATCGTTTCGGTTATTATACTAGTGCCTTCGGCACAGGCTAACATAGCCATAAATTGTGGTTGCATGTCCGTTGGAAAACCAGGGTAAGACATCGTCTTACAATCAAAGGGCTTAATCTTTGCGCTCTGACGAACACGCACGAAGTCATCACCCTGCCAGAGTTCAGCCCCAGTCTGACGAAGTTTAGCCATGATTAACTCCAAGTGTTCTGGTATTACATTTTGTACTTCAATATCTCCCTTGGTCATAACTGCAGCTACTAAATGTGTACCCGCTTCAATACGATCCGGTATCACTGTATGCTCCACTGGTTTTAGGAAATCTACCCCATCAATCCGTAGGGTATCCATCCCTGCTCCTCGTACCTTGGCACCCATTTTAGTTAGGAAATTTTGCAAATCGACAATCTCAGGCTCTCTCGCTGCATTATGAATTAATGTAACACCCTTAGCAAGTACTGCCGCCATCATAATGTTTTCTGTGGCCCCAACACTAGGAACATCCAAATAAACATCTGCACCACGTAATTGGTCGGCCCAAGCCTCTATATAACCATGCTTCTCCCGAACCTTTACCCCAAGGTCCATTAACCCTTTGATATGTTGATCCATAGGACGAGAACCAATCGCACACCCGCCTGGTCTTGCGATTCTTACACGCCCGTTCCGAGCTAAAATCGGTCCCAATATAAGGTTTGAAGCCCTCATTTGACGCATTAAACTTTCATCAACTTCCCAACGCTGAAGTGACCCTGCATTGATTAATAAGGCCCCATTCTGTCGTTCTACTCGGCAACCCAAGTGTTCTAAAACCTCAATCATATGAGTAATATCGGCTAATCGGGGAATTTCCAACAAGGTTGATGTCCCTTCTGCTAATAAAGAAGCTGCAAGTAAAGGAAGGGAAGCATTTTTTGCCCCGCTCACTCTAATAGTTCCTTCGAGACTCTGTTTTCCCGTAATGACATAACGATCCATAGTCATTACATTTACCCCCTCGATATTAAGTATTCTACTTCTGGTTGTAATTCTATACCGAACTTTACAAAAATATCTTCTCTGATTGCCTCAATTAAACTAAGCACGTCAGAAGCCGTAGCAACACCTGCATTAACGATAAAATTAGCATGTTTGATTGAAACAAGAGCTCCCCCCCTGCTCTTGCCTTTCCAGCCGGCTGCCTCAAGTAATCGACCTGCTGAATCTCCCGGAGGATTTCTAAAGATACTCCCAGCATTAGGTAAATCCATAGGTTGAGTGGCTCTCCTTTTAGCTAAGTTACTTTTCATCGTGGCGAGAATCTGATCTCTATCCCCAGGTTCGAAATAGAACTCCGCTTCAAATACCCAGGCATTACCTCGCAAGGAACTCTCCCTATAAGCAAATTTCAGTTCAGAGCTTTTTAGCTCCTTTAAGTCTCCATTCCTTAATACCCTAACCCCTAAAATTCTTTGGGCAATTTCTCCACCATGGGCACCCGCATTCATAATAAGTGCCCCACCAACAGTTCCGGGAATTCCCCGGGCAAATTCCAAACCGCTCCAGCCACGTTCGCCAGCTTCTTGGGCTAAACGAGCCAAACTATACCCTGTTTCAACACTAACTTTATAATCACCCCAGGTAATCTTTTGAAGAGCAGTACTTACGATCGTCAACCCCGGAAGTCCCTCATCAGCAATCAAAAGATTCGAGCCCCGACCAATAATCCATAAAGGAATGCCGGCTGCCTTAGCCCTTTTAACTGCCTCAACTAAGTTCTGGCAGTCTGGAGGCCAATAAGCATATTCAGCCGGTCCACCTATTTTCCAAGTCGTCAAATCCCGCAAAGGGAAATTCTTCTCTTTGCGGCCCATTAAGTTGTCCAGTGTCATCATCTTCACACCTCGGCGACTCCCAAAAGCCATCTTTCCAACCCTTTGCTAAGACCTGTTTTATATCAAACCAAGAAACTCCTAAATTTAGAGTTAAGCTAATTGTCTCATAAACAGCTTGTTCAATAGCCAGCTCAGGCCAACGTGGCAGAACTCCAATAAACTTATGACAATCTGACCCAGCATAAAAATCAACGTATTGCTCCCGTATCCTCCAAGAAGTCTGTTGTTTAATAAGTACCTTCGGTCTTCCCATAAACGTTTTCCCAACTACTGAACTTAGCCAATTCGAGGGTACTATCCAGATTGTTCCCCGACCTCTTACCCCATACCATTGTTCTCCATTTTGCCAGAGAAGCGAAGGTTCAAAACCTGCCTCTTGTAAGAGCGTCCATATCAAAGGACGATCATTCCACAAAACACAGGACTCGGAAACAGGTATAAGTATTTCACCTTCCCATACATTATGTAAATAGTCTTGGATCGTTTGTTGTTCATGGCAACCCAGAATTGTATCCCCCGACATCAGTTCTGTTGTCATTACTTCAGACCAATATACACCCTTGATAAACCATGGATCCTGAAAATTAGAATTATCTTCTTTAACAAGCTCCTCCGTCCAACTGTAAAGATCATATTCGATGGTTAACGCTTCCAACAAAGTTTGAACACCCTTTAACCCACTCGATGAAGCTGTTGTAATGAGCCTAACCTTCCGCCTCGGCCACACTTCAGTTCACTCCTTCCACAGATCTTTTGACTGCCTTATGTTATGCAGAACGGTCAAAAGAGGTGCACAATTCAGAGGTCAGAAGTCAGAGGCCGGAGGTCTGAGATCAGAAGTCAGAGGTCCGAGGCCGGAGGTCAGATTTATGCTATATTAGGAGTCAGAGGTCGGAAGGCAGATCTCGGAACAAGGTTTATCCTTCGAAGTCCAAGGTCAGAAGTCCGAAGCCCGAAATCCGATGTTCAACTTCTGATTTCTGACTTTCGTCTTCTGACATCTAACTTCTAACTTCTAACTTCTAACTTCTGACTTCTGACTTCTGTTATGTCCAGCCTGTTTCCCAACACAAATTAACAATCTTCGCTAAAGCCTCTGGTTGTGCCAATTTCTTGGTTGCAGCACTCATATTTTCAAGCAAAGTAGAGTCAGAGATCAATTCGTTTATCATCTGCCAGAGCTTTTCGCCGTCTAAATCAGCATCCAAAATAATCTTCGCTGCCCCACCCTGGGTAAATGCCCGCGCATTGTGTTCCTGATGATTTTCTGCGGCATAAGGATAAGGAATCAAAATGCTGGCTTTTCCAGCAACAGCAATTTCCGCTAAAGATGCAGCCCCAGCTCGTCCTACACACAAATCTGCACAACCTAAGGCTTGAGGGATATCCTCTAAATACTCAAAAACCTTCCATTGAGGACGTTCCCAAGCGACGTTCTCGCATTTTAGTCCCTCTAGGGTTTCCTGATGGGTTTCCTTCCCTGTAGCCCAGATCACCTGGATTTCCGGACGTAAAATCAAATTTTTCAGGACTGTCACCATGGCTTGATTAAGAGTTCGCGCCCCCCTACTCCCACCCGTAACCAAAATCGTCTTGTTTTCCGGACGCAAACCGAAATACTTGGAACCTTCTGCCTTGGAGATTTGGCCAATCTCCGGGCGCACCGGCAGACCGACCCTAACGATCTTTTTATTAGCTCCAAAATGCTCGATACTCTCTGGAAAGGTAACCATAACCCTTCGCACTACCCTAGCTAACATCTTATTGGTAATTCCAGGAAAAGCATTCTGCTCGTGTAACAGCGTCGGAACGCCAAATAAGGCTGCAGTAAGAACAACTGGCCCGGAAACATACCCACCTGTCCCTACAACCAAATCCGGATGAAAACGCCGCATGATCTCTTTAGTCTCCCACAAAGCTCGTAAACTTTTAGCCGCTACTTTAAGCATTTCAATTCCAATTCTTCGTGGTAATCCCTGTCCAGAGACCCCAGCAAACTCCAAACCGTTGCTTGGTACTAAGCGAGCCTCCATTCCTTCACGAGTGCCCACATAAAGAATCTTTGTTTTGGAGTCTTTAGCTAACAAGCCCCGGGCAATAGCCAAGGCTGGATAGATGTGACCGCCAGTTCCACCACCAGTGACAATTACACGCATAACTCACCTCCTAACTCTGAAGTCAGAAGTCAGATCCGGGTTCAAGGTTGGTGCATAGTATCCGACCTCCAGCCTCAAACCCATGGTTTAGCAGTTCGTGCATCGTGCATAGATTCTAACCTCTGGGCTCCGACTTAAGACCTCTAAATTCGCACTTCCCACTTCGGATATCGTTTATCGTTCATCGATCTGACCTCTGCCCTCTGACTTCTTACCTCTACTTTGGCCTCTGGCCTTGGACTTCTGACTTCTGTTTCACCGTGTTTGCCTAGAAATATTTAACAGAACTCCCACTCCCAGCATGGTGAAAACCAACGAGGTTCCACCGTAACTTAAGAAAGGTAATGTAATCCCCGTAACAGGTAGAACACCACTAACGACTCCCATATTAATCATCGCCTGAATAGCCACCATAGAGGTTAACCCCACCGCTAAAAACCCCGTAAAGGCATCCGGTGCACTCATTGCCACCTTATAGCCACGCCAGACCAACAAGAAAAAAAGCATGACAACTAAGGTTGCTCCGACAAATCCAAGTTCTTCGCCGATCATAGCGAAAATAAAATCTGTATGATTTTCCGGCAAGTACAAGAACTTCTGTTTGCTTTGACCCAAACCTAAACCAAACAAGCCACCTGGACCTAAGGCCAATAACGCCTGTATCGTCTGATACCCTTTACCGGAAGGATCAGCCCAAGGATCCAAGAAAGCCAGAATCCTTCGCATCCGATAGGGCGCAGCAGCAATTGCTGCAACAACAAGTCCCAAGGCAACTCCCCCCAGAGTCAACAAATGTCCTACTCTAGCCCCAGCGGCAATCAACATAAAAAACGTTGTCCCGCCAATGGCCAAGGTTGTACCCAGATCGGGTTGTAACATAATGAGTCCAGCAATCAGCCCCAGAAGTCCTAAAATCGGTAATACTCCCTTACGAAAAGACCTTATCTTATGCGGATCGATAGCTAATATATGAGCCATAACTAAAATCATAGCCAATTTTATAACTTCCGAGGGCTGAATAGATAAGGGTCCTAAACCAATCCAGCGATCAGCACCATTAACCCGTCGCCCAAGCCCTGGTATCTTCACCATAACCAATAAGGCAATGGCCAAAAACAAGGCCGGTTTGGCCCATTGACGTAAATAACGCAGGTCTATACGCATACTTATGATCATCGCTACCAAACCGATTCCAACCCATAAGATTTCCATCTTAAGAAAGTGCAAAGGATCATCAAATTGCAAGTATCCTTTGACTGCACTTGAGCTATAAACCATGACTACCCCTATTCCTAATAGAGCCAAAATCGACCCCAGTAAGATCATATCTGGTCGGCGGCGGCTTTGCATTAAAGTTCCCCCTTTTTATCTTAAAATGGGTTCCTTATAATGCCTACGCACTAACTGCTTAAACAATTCCCCCCTTTCCTCATAACTCTTAAACATATCCCAACTAGTACAAGCTGGCGAAAGCAAAACTACATCCCCCGGCATAGCTTCAGCGATAGCTTTTTCTACACCATCGGCAAATGACGAGGCGCGAATGATTCGAAGTACGCCTACTTCTCGGGCTACATTTTCCATTTCTTCAGCTGCCTGACCGAGCAGAATTAAACTTTTGACTCGTTGACTGACGACCCTCATAAAATCGTGAAAATCCAAACCCTTATTTTTCCCACCTGCAATTAAAACTAAAGGTTCTTCAAAAGCTAAGACCGCCTTTTCCGCGGCATCAGTATTTGTTCCTTTTGAATCATTAATAAAAAGAATACCATTATATGTACCCACATTTTCTTGCCGATGTTCTACTCCTCGAAAATCTCGTAAACCCTGCGCTATCTCAGCCCAAGAAAGTCCTAGTTCCTTGGCCGCCGCAGCCGCAGCCATCACATTTTCCAAATTATGACTGCCTCTAATCTGTAACTCTTGGCGAGCTAAGATCGGTGTTACAACCCCTTGTTGAGCGTAAACGATTTGATCCCCTTTCAACCCAAAGCCATCCGCCAGTAAAGAACTCGGGCTAAAATAGATCACCCGACCTAATGTCTTGGAGCTTAAACCCCGTACCAAGGGATCATCCCAATTGAGAATGGCCAGGTCTTTATCAGTCTGATTCTCGAAAATCCGCGCTTTTACAGCAACATAATTTTCTATCGTTCCATGCCGATCAAGATGATCAGGCGTAATATTTAACATTATGGCAATTTCTACTCGCAACTCAGTAATAAATTCCAATTGAAAACTTGATAACTCAGCAACGACGATTCCGTCTTCTAAGTTTTCTACCCTACCACTCATTGCAATCCCAATATTACCAGCAACTATTGAAGGTCGTCCCGTTCGTTGAGCCAATTCGCCTATTAAGGTTGTCGTCGTCGTTTTACCATTGGTCCCAGTGATGCCGATGCACATCGCTGAACAATCGTGCATAGCCAATTCAACTTCACTCCAAACAGGTATACCGGCAGCCAGTGAATCTGAGACAAACTTAAGATGAGGGGAAACTCCAGGAGACAAAACCAAAAGCTCAGGATTTACTTCTTGACATTCCGGTATCTTTCCAAGTAAAAGATGCTCAAAATCAAGACCAAGTTCCTCTATCCCAGAAAGTTCTTGAAATTCTTTTTGATCAACTAAAAAAACCTCGGCACCTAAACGTTGCAGTTTGCGCACAGCTGCTTGCCCACTACGACCCGCTCCAAACACTAAGGTCCGTCTTCCCTGCCATTCCACGCTATTTAACCTCCAATCAATTATCGATGTCCGATATTCGATGTCCGATGTCCGATGTCAGATGTCCGATGTACGATATTCGATGTCCGATATT
>ORJL010402246.1_pt1 | contig 16447 bp, 12 predicted proteins | sample 1779941 | NCBI WGS metagenome assembly ORJL01 (sample SAMEA104232317, study PRJEB22302) | groundwater metagenome | biome: forest; feature: aquifer; material: groundwater | place: USA | collected 2011-08-07 | depth 5.8 m | reverse complement strand
GTGGGAGCCTTCCTGCCTCTGGAAATGCTGTTCCTTGAGAATTTGCTTGACCTGCTCATGAACGTCCTGCCATTCGCGCATCCGCTTGTAGGAAAGAAAATGATCGCGGCAATATTTCCTGGCCTTGCCGCGCGAATTATTACCGTTACGCAGGCCCTGGAATCCCTTCCAGATGTTGAGCAGGGTCAGAAAGTCGGAGGCGGGGTCCTGGAAAGAGGCCTGGGCTCTATCGGCTTCCTTTTCCTTTTCCGCCGGCCGTTCGCGCGGATCGGACAGACTCAGCGCGGCAGCAATCACCGTTATTTCCTCAAGGCAACCTTCAGCCCGGGCCGCGATTATCATCCTCGAAAGCCGCGGGTCCAGGGGAATCCTGGCCATAAGACGGCCGTTTGCCGTCAATTCCCACTCACCTTGCCCATCGCTGCGCCGCTGGACGGCGCCCAGCTCCCTCAAGGTTTCCAATCCGTCCTGAAAGCTGCGCTGGGGCGGACGATCGATAAAGGGAAAGGATGTGATGTCCCGGATATTCAGAGACAACATTTTAAGAATTACGCCCGCCAGGTTGGAGCGCATGATCTCGGGTGGCGTAAAGAGCTGGCGGTTATTATAGTCTTCTTCTTCGTAGAGGCGGATGCAAATTCCTTTTGCTACCCGGCCGCAGCGGCCTTTTCTCTGCTCACAGCTGCTGCGGGATATTTCCCTCACCGGCAGGCTGTTGGTGCGCAGCCGCGAATTGTAATGGGAGATGCGTGCGGTGCCCGGGTCGATAACGTACCGGATGCCGGGGATCGTCAGGGAGGTCTCGGCAATATTGGTGGCGACAATAATTTTGCGCGCCGCGGCCGGCTCGAAAATTCGCCGCTGTTCCTGCCAGGGAAGGCGGGCATAGAGAGGCAATACCGCGGCGCTGCCGCATTTGCCTTTCAATATTTCACAGGTTTCCCGGATATCGCGTTCCGTGGCCATGAAGATGAGGATGTCGCCATCATAGCTCTCGGAGAGCAGTTCTTCCGCGGCCAGACAGGCTGCTTCCGGATCACTGAGCTCGATATCACTGCCGTTGCCTGCCGCGGGAGGTCGATAAAACACTTCAACGGGATAAGTACGGCCGGAAACCTCGATAACCGGCGCTCCGCCAAAGGCCTGGGAAAATTTTTCACTATCGATCGTGGCTGAGGTGATAATTACCTTGAGGTTCCTCTTCTTCGGCAAAATAGTCTTTAAAAAACCGAGCACAAAGTCGATATTAAGGCTTCTTTCGTGAGCTTCATCGACGATGATCGTATCATAGGCAGATAAATCAGGGTCAGTCTGGGTCTCCATGAGTAAAATTCCGTCGGTCATGACCTTGATGAACGGTCGGGCGCCGGTTTGGTCATCGAAGCGAATCTTGTAGCCGACGGAAGCACCCAGGCTTTCCCCCATCTCCTCGGCGATCCGGCCGGCGACGGTGATCGCCGCCAGGCGCCGCGGCTGCGTACAGCCGATCATCCCCCGCTTTCCCCTCCCGGCCTCCAGGCACATCTTCGGGATCTGGGTCGTCTTCCCCGATCCTGTTTCTCCGGTTATAATGACCACCTGATTATTCCCGATAGCGTGGACAATTTCGTCTTTTTTATCAGTGATGGGGAGTTGCGGCGGATAGAAAACCTTATTGAGAATAGCCTGGCGGTGAAACCTGTTTTCGTGCCACCCTTCCTCCTTGTTACTATTATTAACTTTACTTGCCATTAGTTATCAAAACGGCGGTCCTTATCCCGTTTTCCGGATTATGTGTCCCCAATCCCGCGGAGCATGGTCGGGGGAGTTATGGACTTTTCTAAACATATAATTATACGGCGCGTCAATTACTTCAGCAATAAAGGGCCGACCAGCTGTGTTGTCAAGGATTTTCCTGATCCATATCAGGTGTGCATAATTCACACCAAACAAAATATTATTCCGTTGATCTCCAAGATTGTTTGTTTTATACTCCAATTGCCCAACCCGGTAAACGGGATTGGCAAGTTGACGAAAAAAAAAGAGTTTTTTTATCAAGGAGTCCCAATAACAACGAAGCATTTTTCATCATCCGCCTGCGAGGGCGGCGCCGACCATCATAACCACCTCCCGTCTTTCTCCCCGTTGATGCAAATTGGTCGTTTTCTGGCCGTGGCGGTCGCAGCCTTTGGTATTGCCGCTTGCGGCGGCGGCGGTTCCGGCGGCACGGCGGACAATACCGCATCGGCGCCCCAGACCTTGTCAATGTCGGTCAGCGGCTTTTCGCCCAGCTCTGGAGCGGTCGGAACGGTGATCACGGTGAGCGGCGTCGGGTTGGATGCAGTCGTCGCCGCCAAAGTTGGCAATGCCGAGGCCGCCGTTCAGGTCGATTCCGCGGTGCAAGTGCGCGTTACGGTGCCGATGGTCGCACAGGCGGGTCGTATCGAGGTCTCCGGCAGGGGGCGAGTTGCGCTCTCGGCGACCGACTTCAGCGTGTCGGGGATCCCCGTTGTCAATCTGATCACGCCGAAAAGCGTACCGCCGGGAGGCCGTCTTAACGTCAGTGGCGTCAATCTTAACCTGGTCCAACAGGCCCGCCTGAACACGTCACAGCTTTCCATCGTGGACCAGTCACCGACAGCACTCACACTCGATGTGCCGGGCGGCGCCACCGGCGGTTTTCTCACCCTGGTCGACAGCACCGGTGTCGCGCGCCCCAGCGCGCAGCAAATCACCATCGTCCAGCCGCTGGCGATTACCTCGTTTACGCCAGCTACCATCCTGCGCGGCCAGATCCTGACAGTAACCGGCAGCGGTTTGGATCGCGTGCAAACCGTCCAGTTCGGCGGCAACGCCAGCGCCGCGGTGGCATCCCATGGCGGCAGCACGTCGCTGACCGTCGTGGTGCCCGGTGCGGCGAGCAGCGGGGCCATCACTCTCTTCGGCGACGCCAATGACAACGTGGTTTCGGCAAACAGCCTGGCCGTAGCGGACCAGATCACCGCCGATACAAGCGTCCTGTACCGGGTAGCCGCCGGTGAGCCGGTGAGGATCGTCGGCGCTGGTTTGACCGAAGTCAGCGGCGTTACCGTCGCCGGCAGCGCTGCTGTCATCACCAGCCAGACGGACACTGATCTCACCTTTACCGTGCCGGCCGGCGTCAACTGCGGCATGATTACTTTATTGTCGCCGACACAAACTGCGGTCATTGCCGGCAGCGTCATTGTCGGCAACGGCTGCACACTCCGCGCGGCCGGCATCGAATTTGCGCAAGTCTTGTCGCAAGCGGCGACGGACAGCTACCAGCGCCTGGTGCCTGCCAAGGAGACGCTGGTACGCGTGTATGTGGTCGCCGAAACAAGCGGTGTCGTCGCACCGAGCGTGTTCCTCAACGGCTTCAACGGCGGCACATCGCTTGGCACCTTGACGATGACTGGACCCGTGACGTTGCCGGTGCTGGCCATCGGCCAGGCAGTGCCCGCTAGCCTGCGCTACCAGGAAGCGCAAAGCTTTAACGTCGACTTGCCGGCTAACTGGGTGGACGCCGGTATGCACGTCGAGATCAAAATCGACAGCGAAGAACTCCAGGGCAGTCCGCTCACCCTGGCGGCCACGCCGGCCATCGGCAAGGGTACGGGTGTCGATCTGGTATTGGTACCGCTGGTCTCGGGCGCTAACGTGCCGCGGATGCCAGCCCTGACCGATGTCTTGGACGAGCTGACGCGGCTTTTACCGGTGCCGCGCGAGAAGATCAACGTGACCATGCGTGCGCCCCATACCTTGACTTCGGTCACTGACGGCGTAGATACGTCGGCGGAGTGGTCGCTTGCCCTCGCGGAGCTCGAACAGCTGCGCCGCAGCGAGGCGCCGGGCCGGCAGTACTACGGCATGGTGCGATCGATGGACAGCTCCGGCACGGTCGGCATGGGCTACATAAACACGATTGGCTCGTTCTCGCCCAAGCTGTCCGCCTTGGGTTGGGATGCGAGCCGCAGCTGGCGCCGCACCATGTCGCACGAGCTCGGCCACAATTACAGCCGCGCCCACGCGCCCTGCGGCAGTGTGGCTACTTGGGATCCGAAGTATCCCTATCCGGGCGGTGCATTGTCGGCCACGCCCTTGTTCGATTCACTTGCCGACGACATCCTGTCGCCGGCGGAACAGACCGATATCATGGGCTACTGCAGCGGGGTCTGGTTCTCCGACTACAACTTCCGAGGCGTGCAATCCTTTCTCGAAGCGCGGCAGCCAAGCGCGCCCTCGGTCTCCGTAGCAGCGGATGGCGGTGAAGTGCTGATGGTGGCCGGGACAATTGGTGTTGACGGGGTGCGATTGCGGCCCTTGCGGCGGGCACGGGGCGCCGCCGAAATCAGCGGGCCCGGCGATCACAGCCTGCGTTTGCGAACCACGGCCGGCGCCGTACTCGAAGCGTCCTTCGAGGCCGTTGATGTTGATCATGCCGAGCCGCCGGAACAGCATTTCTTCGTTCGTGTGCCGGCACCGGCCGGAACGATGACTGCGGTCGAAGTCCGCCGCCGCGGGGTTGCCATACCGTTGCGCATGACTTCACAGCTGCCCTCCCAGGGCGGCGTGATTGCGGCCGCTGTCAAGGGTGCTTCTGCCGTCGATTGGCGCGAGGTTGGTGGGGGTGCGCTGGAACTCTCCTGGAACACCGCAGTATCCCGCTATCTCAGCATAACGCACGTCCTGGGCGCCACCCGAACAGTGCTGGCACTCGACCTGAGCGACGGTACGGCACGGCTGGATGTATCGGCGTTGCCGCAGGGCGGCGAATTCGAGTTCAGCCTGTCCGATGGGCTCGACACGCAGCTGATTATCGTGCGGCGTTGAGTTCCCGGTTGATACTTACCACCTCCACTGACTGTTGCGAAGTGGTGGAAAATACACGAACTGCGGTCTTTGCAAGTTGAAGGGTGTAAACACGTTCAGGGGGGTGAATTACCCCCCAGGGCGGGGTAATATACACATCCGTCATTGCTTGCTATCGGCAGGTTTGCTGACGAGTTTAGCGACTGTGCGATTCTCTTTAGTGAGATATTTTTTTGCCACCGTCATAATATCTTCCGGGGTTATCTTTCCGATAACCTTCAAGTAATCCGTAAGATAACGGTAATCGCCAGCCAGTATCTCGTAATAGGAAAGCTTGCTGGCCAGTCCGGAGTTGGAGGCCAGACCCCTGACGAAATCCGCCTGCAACTGATTCTTGGTCTTTTCGAATTCTTCCCGGGAGATGGGCATCTGCTTAATATTTTCGATTTCCTGATAAATCTCCGCCTCTACTTCGGCACAGGTATGGAGGTCCCGGGGGGTGCCGAAGATAGCAAAAAGGTTCGGATAACGGGCGCCCGGCATGCCGCTTGCCGCCTGGACACGCTCGGCCAGCCCTTTGGCATCGATTATCGTTTTATAAAACCGCGATGTTCTTCCCCGCGTCAAGATACTTTCGATGATGTCAAAGACGTAGTCATCATGGGACGGCATGGTGGGTTTGTGATAACCGATTATAAGCTGAGGACGGGCGGCAAAAGATAATTCCAACCTTCTTTCGCCACTTTGGGGCGGTTCTTGGGTGATATGGGCATCAGATAACTTTTGCCTCTTCAGGGCGCCAAAATATTTCTGCAACATCTTTAACGTTGCCGCTGCATCGATATCTCCCACGATGGCAATAACCGTATTGTTGGGGGCATGATAGCTGTTGAAGAAATTCCTCGTATAATCGGGGTCGAGGAAGGCCATGTCCGACGGCCAACCCAGGATCGGCCGGCCGTAGGGATGGGCCTGGAAGGCGACCGCCATGAACTGTTCCACGAGTTTGCCGTCGGGGTCGGATTCCACGGATTGTCTCCGCTCTTCCATGACCACGTCCCGTTCGGCATAGAATTCCCGGAATACTGGATTTAACATGCGGTCAGCCTCGATACGCGCCCAAAGTTCGATCTTATTGGCGGGCAAGCTGACCTGATAGGTGGTCACATCCTGACCGGTGGAAGCATTGAGTCCCACCGCTCCGTTTTCCGTATAGAGCTGGTCTATTTCGTTCGACACAAACAGTGAACGATGCTTTGCCTCAAGCGCCATCAGCTTGGCCTTGAGTTTTTCCGACAAATTCTTGTCTGCCCCGGCGCCCTTCATCCTTTCCCGATCGAGTTGCTTACCCACCCGGAATATTTCGCTGAGGATTTTCTTTTCGGCGGCATAATTTTTTGTGCCAATAGTTTCCGTTCCCTTAAACATCATATGTTCCAGGAAATGAGCCGTCCCCGTGGCACCGCTAACTTCATCGACGGCGCCCACCTTGTGCCGGATATAAAGCGAAACGGTGGGGCTCGTATGTCGTTCCAGCAAGAGCACCCTTAAGCCATTATCCAAGGTAAATTTCTTTACTTGCTTTTCCAACTCATAGGACCACAAGGTCGCTGGCACAATGAGCAAAATAGACAAGGCGCAAAGAACTACGGACAGAACCATTAGCCGACGGGAATGGATATCTGCTTGATGCCTGAACATTTTAGTCGGTCCTTTCCTTCTTGAGGTATTCATACAGTTGTGCGAGTGAATAAATAATGCCTACGGCACTGATCAAGAGCATCAGCGATTGTGAAAAGAAAACCATCACAAATTCCAAGGGATTTCTTAACTGATAAGCACTAATCAAATTGCCGATCGACGTAACCAAGAAAAAAAAGGCCACGATGGCGATTGCCAGAATTTTTATCCACCAGATTAGGGAACCCATGCTATCATCCTTTTATGCACCTTATCAATATTCACTAAGTGAAGCAATAACCAATGAACAATGCGGGATGGTCGGTTCCAAGTTCTTGACACTATTAAAAAGAGATGTTAACCAGTGTCGGCTAATGGAAGATCGCTGCATCCGGGATAATGCGATCCCTGGAGAAAGTATTTTCTATTGCGCCAAGGTGTTTCAGCGAGTAATGTGCCTAGGAGTTTGTCGGACTTAGAGTTTTAATTTTAGCGACAGAGCAGTTGCCTAACATGGCTAACTCATCAGCATTGCTGATATAAAATAGGAATTATACTTGCATTATTGTAGCTTTTTCTGTATACTTAGACAGTCAAATCAATTGTTTAGGTATCGCGGAGATTGCAATGAAAACTAAGTTTGTCGAAGTTGACCGGGAGACCCGTACCTGCTCCCGCCATCCTTACAGGACTGGTTGCCCGAAGGGCATCTGGCCAGATTCGTGGTCGAGATTGTTGAACAACTCGACCTGCGCTCTTTGAAAACATCCTATGCTGGACGTGGTTCACAGCCATATAACCCTGAGATGCTATTGGCTCTTCTGTTCTACGGGTATGCTACCGGGGTCTTCTCCAGTCGCAAGCTGGAACGCAGCACCTACGATTCAGTTGCGTTTCGCTTCATTGCAGCGAATGCCCATCCGGACCATGACACCATCGCCAATTTCCGGCGCAGGTTTTTGCCCCAGATTGGCCAGCTGTTTGCCCAGATACTGATGATCGCCCATCAGGTAAACGTCCTGAAACTGGGGAGCGTCAGCCTGGACGGTAGCAAGGTTAAGGCCAATGCATCCAAGCACAAGGCACTGAGCTATGAGCATGCCTGCAAACTGGAAACGCAGATACAAGCCGAAGTCGCCGAACTGCTCAGGAAGGCTGAAGCCGCTGACCGCGTTGATATTCCTGACGGCATGATCATTCCCGAAGAACTTGAGCGCCGGGAAAAGCGTCTTGCTGCAATTGCCTCTGCCAAGATCGAGATTGAGAAACGTGCCGCTGAACGCCATACCCGTGAACAGCCAACCTACGAGAAAAAGGTTGCTGAGCGGGCGAAGAAAGAACAGGAGACCGGCAAGAAGGCCAAAGGCAAACAGCCAAAACCGCCTCAGGTCGGTCCGAGTGCCAAAGACCAAGTCAACCTGACCGATGGCGAGTCCCGGATCATGCCGACCTCCGGTGGCGGTTTCGAGCAGACCTACAATGCCCAGGCAGGCGTGGATACGGCATCAAAACTCATCGTTTCAGCACACGTCACCCAGCAAGCTAACGACAAGCAGGAGTTGGTGCCGACCCTGCAAAATCTTGCCGCATTGCCTGAAGAGCTTGGCACTGCTACCGAACTGATTGCCGACAGTGGCTACTTCAGCGAAACCAACGTCACTGCCTGCGAGGACAGGAAGATAACCCCGTACATAGCAGTAGACCGCCAGCAGCACAACCAGCCATTGTGGGACCGATTCACTGAACCGCCGCCACCGCCTGATAACGCTGACTGTGTGACCAGGATGAAGTATAGGCTGAAGACCAAGGCTGGCAAGGAAGTTTACGCACGAAGAAAAGTTACATCCGAGCCGGTTTTTGGCCTCATCAAGGCGGTCATGGGATTCAGAAGCTTCCTTCTGCGTGGCTATGAAGCAGTCAAAGGCGAATGGAACCTTGTCTGTATGGCTTTCAACATCAAAAGGCTACATGTTTTGATGAGATAGGTTGAGAAAGAGCTAAGTTATCAAGAAACTAAGGGTAAATCTCCGCAGAAATGCTCGGAAACTGAAATTGCTGCTGCATAAATAGTAACTGTTGTACCCTGTCAAGTCGGCGTGGCCGATGATGTAGGCAAGGTAAAGGTCAAGTCCGACAGACTCCTAGTGATGGGAGTGGAATAGAAACCGGCTATGATCAGTGGGGTTATAATTGATAAGGCATTGCTTTCGGTGGGAGTATTTATAAGCAGAACATACTTGTATGTCAAGGAAATATTGGCCACAAAATGTTGTGGGCTGTGCCGGTGGGTTGGGCGAGTGATGTGTTTTGGCCCCGCTCTATCGGGGCAGAAAAACTCTTTTCAGCCTTTTCACCATGCACAATAGCCTCTTCGTGCGTAATCCGGACAGACCTTTGCGGCACGCCTCTTTTTAGCAATGCGTTATCGTTACGACTGGATGTATTCATCCCACGTGTATTCGGGATCGCCGTAGATAGTATTATCGAGTGTTTGAAGCTGGGGGGTGCACGTGGCGTATTCCTGGGTTGGCTGGGCGTGGATTTTTGGCGGCGGCCTTGCCTTTACCAGCCATAGTCCAAGATGATTGAGAATATCCCTGATCACCGATGGGTCCTCAATGAAACTGATGATCCGCATGACCCCCTGACATCCTTCGACAGACTCAGGACAGGTTTCGGGCAGACCAGGGGATCTACTTTCCCGGCCTTCGCCGGGACAGGCTCCTGTCTTCTGAATCAGCCTGGCCCAGCTTTTCCGGAATGCTTTTGTGCTGCCCTGCGGTTCAAGGATACAAGGGATAACGTCATCCATTATCATCCACATTGCAATATTGCCTTGCAATATTGCAATGTGGATGATAGGCATGCAGGCATGGAATATATCAAACGTCATATGGGCCGGGTTATGGAAGAGCGCTCCCGCCGTGAACGGATTATCGTGCTGACCGGCGCCCGTCAAACGGGGAAGACCACCCTTTGCGAACGTCAACTTCCGGGTCAATGGGATTTGCCTTATACCAGCATCTCCTTTGACGATCCCGATGAACGGCTCCGCTTTCAAAATGCCGCCGTTTCCCTCCTTGAATCCTTCAAAACGCCTCTGGTGATCCTCGATGAGGTACAAAAGCTCCCCGCCCTTTTCGAGGCCCTGAAATTGGTCACCGACCGGCAGAAGATGCAAGACGAAGGGTCCCATCCACTCTTCCTCATCACAGGTTCATCGCAGTTGCTGCTCATGAGAAACATCCGTGAGACTTTGGCCGGCCGGGTAGCCCTGTGCCATCTCTATCCCTTCTCCCTGGCCGAGGTTGCCGGCACTTCGGATATGCCGCTGCTTTCGACCATCTGGCGAGAGCTTGAAATGTCCGGCGAAGCGGTGAAGAAATATGCAATCCTTTCGCCGGAGGAGGGACGGCGCTTGCAAAAGCTGAAGGATTTGCACCTTGCCTGGGGTGGTTATCCCCCCGTCTGGCAGCGGGAAGAGGCCGCGGAAAAATGGAACTGGCTTCGGGACTACCGCAAAACCTACCTGGAGCGCGACGTGGCTGATGTGGGGCAGGTCGCGAATCTCGATACTTTTGCCATGGCCCAGAAACTGCTCTGCACACGGACGGCGAATATTTTGTCCGTCAGCGAGGTGGCCCGTGATCTCTCTCTCGCCGTCAATACGGTAAAGCGGTACCTTAATCTGCTGGTACTCTCCTTTCAATGTTTTCTGCTCCCCCCGTACTTTGCCAACGTCGGCAAGCGGTTCGTAAAAAGCCCGAAGCTTTACTTTCCCGATACCGGGTTAATGAAGGTAATCTTGGGAGAATTTTCCATAAATCAGGGCGCCTTGTATGAAAACTGGGTTTTCAGCGAACTTCTGAAGTGGAAAGAGCTCCAAGCGATGGAACCGGACCTGTTCTTTTACCGCACCAGCGGCGGCCTGGAAATCGATTTTCTCCTGACCGGCGCCGGCCGTATGCTCCCCATTGAGGTGAAATCCCACGATCGGGTATCACCTGCCGACGGCAGGAATCTGGAGGGGTTTTTGAAAGAGTATGATGCGGTAGCCAAGATGGGCCTGTTGGTCTACCCCGGCCGGGAACTGCTGGAAATCCGACCGCAGGTCTGGGCGATACCCGACTGGTATCTATTTGCATCGCCGTGAAATGGTCGCGGATAATGAAATCAACGCAATGTGGGGTCAGTTCCAACCTTGACTGTCCATTGCACATATGGTTTTATCCTGCCATTCCGGCCGGAGCACGAATTCAAACACGGTCGGATGCCCCGCCATTGGCGCCTGGTTAGAGCCGGAATCCGATTGGCCACTTCATCAATAAACTAGAAAGTCTCCATTTAACATGGTGTTTCTCGTCGGGATGTATTATGCGGACGCCTCATAAAAATCGGAGAGCTCGGTCGGGTGCTGGCTGACAATTGCCGCATAAACACGGGTCAGAACGGCCTCAGCCGGTTGCTCTTCGTCCAGTATTCTTTCGAGCCGTTGCCAAACCAGTTCCAGCTTTGCGGCTTCGGCAACCAAGGCGGGGTCGGCGGCCATGGCGGCCCGCAGCTTTGCCTCTCCTTCCCGGTCCAGTTCGCCGCAGAGGGCATCGGTTACTTTCTGAAGGATCTCATCCCTGTCCATCTCTGGCTCCTCTCCCAAGCTTTGCGCCAGCAGGCGATGGGTCCGATGAATCTGCATGCGCACCGTAGCCGGCGTGGTCCCAAGAGCCGCCGCCGCCCGGTATTTCAACCCCTCGAAACGGACCAGCAGCAAAGCGGCTCTCAGGTCGGAGGGAAGGGCCAGAATCGCTTCGCGTATCCGGCGACTTTCTTCTTTTTGGATGGCGGCTTCCGGTGGCGCGGGTCCGGGCGAGGGCAGCGCTTCGAGCTTTTCCGGAGCTATTTGAAACCTACCCCATCCTTTGCGGCAATGGTCGCGGAATTTGTTGGTGGCAATAACGTACAACCAGGTGCGCGGCGAGGAGCGGCCCTGGAAGGCGGCCAGAAAGGTTTCCTGCAGCAGGTCCTCGGCCAGCTGCGGGCAGCCGCACAGGCGGTGCAGGTAGGTATGGATGGCGGCAGCGGTCTGCCGGTAGAGCAGGGTGAAAGCTTCGTAGTCGTCGCAGCGGGGCAAGACAGGTCCGGAACAATCAGCCTGAGTGCCGTTCACCGGATTTTCCATCGGTTTACCCTCGTTGGAAAGAATAGTAACTTAATTGCTGACGCCAAATGTATGGAAAAAAGGCAGCTTTTTGTCAAGGATAAAATGCCGCTATGGACTGCCATAATTCGACAGCCTGACCCCTTGCTAAGAGATATTCTGCGGAGGTGAGGATTGGACGTCGCCGCGGAATTGAGCGCCGTGAGACCGGAACGCTTCCTGGCCTCAAACAACCACCGGAGATAACGGTAGCGGTCTCTGGCAAATTTCAGAAGGAATTCCTTCTTGTGACACCGATGAGTGATATGCCAGAGGTATCCGGGTATGTAATGCCGGTTTGCTCTCGCCATAAGGATTCACCCTAAGATAAAAGTTTTCATGGCCCAAAACATCATTCTAAAGGCTAAAATTACCGGTTTTATAGAGCTATATCTTTTGAATACAGCCAGTTGCCTTGGTCCGACCCCCTTCGATTGCGACGATCGCAATTATACTACTCACAAGACATACTGTGGGCTTGGGCCTTGACAACCGCCCGCGCCTACCTAGACTGGGTAGCTATGCCCGTCGTAGACAATGAACCGCCCCATGAGATCTTGGGATTCATTGTGCACAATTCTCCCGCAAAACCCTCCGGCGACCTTGTCCAACTGCTCGTCTGACAACTCGTGGCTCGACGGTTTTGCCGGCAGCACAAAATGAACCAGCTTATCGGTGTTTTCCACCACTTTGATCCGCAATCCTTCCGGTATGTCCAGTCCCTCCTGTTTGAGCGCCGCCTCCGGATCGGCCAGCAGCCGCTGCTTGAAGCCCTCGTCCATCCATGCCTTGGCAATAATCTGCTGCATCTTCTTCGCCTGCTCTTCACGGGTCATGGTTCATTCCTTTCCTGAATAGGAGCGGTTCTTCCCCATATAGGGTCGATTTCCACCCGTACCGCCTTTTGGAGGAAATCGGCGGCAGCGCTCATCAAGCGTACGCCATAAGGATTCACTCTGAGATAAACATTTTCACGGCCAAAAACAGTATCCTAAAGGCCAAAATTATTAGTTTTCTGGAGCGCTTTCTTATTGAATACAGCTAGTTGCCTTGGTCAGCCCCCCCCAGACTCACCATTATTCACCTCGCAAGACATATTGCGGGCGTGGGTCTTCAATATCTACCTGACGGTAAACTATTCATCCTTGTGCCATAATCTCTTCACCTCGTTGATGATAGTTTCTTTGTCACAAAAGCAACCTATCATCCCGTTTTTACAGGGTCAACGAGGTTTTTCTATTTTTTTGGCGGTGGATCAAGGTTAAGTAAGGTGTCCCCCGCCACCGAAACACCTGCATACCTCCCGTGCTGACCGCCACCATACCACATGCTCCTTTCTCTTAGACGAATAAAAAGCGGTTTTGTTTCAGGGGGCTCAATTATTTATTCAGCAACGGGCGCCGCTGCAACGTCGTCGCAATAAGGCAAGACAAAGGATTTGTCAGTTAGTGGGAAAATTCGAGAGTCCGGACTTTAAGGCCCGGTACATTTCATCCGTAAAATTCTCGCCCTGGCAGGGCAGCAGCGTGTTATTGTGGTACAGTGGTTCCGCTTGAATATCGAAGGGAGAGACCCGGACGGCCTCCTCCCAGAGCGCCGTGCCGGGGATGGGGGAGTATTCGGCCAGAATCGGTTTCGCGCCGCAGGAATGCACATAGTCGATACTGTCGGCCACCTCGGATGCCGACTGGCCCGGCAGGCCGCAGAGAAGATAGATGCCGATCGCCTCCCGTTGAAAGCCGGCGTCGGTCAAACATTTTATGCCCTGCCTTAAATCTCCATTGGTGACTTTGCCGCCGGTTTCGCTCTGCCGTTTCAGATCAGCCGTTTCGAATCCGAAGCGAATGGTTTCAAAACCCGCTTTAAACATCAAACCGGCGATCTCGTCGTCGATCTCCCGCAGATGCAAGCCGTTGGGACAGTGAAAGCGCCAGGGAAGGCGGTGTTTGATAATTTCCTTTAACAGGGGGATCGCCATTAAGGACGGATCAATAAGGAAGGCATCATCATATAGAGCAAAGTTTTGCACGTTTAAAGAGGCATGCCAAAACTGGAGCTCCTTGAACACCTGATCCGGGTCACGCCGCCGGAAAGAAGGATTCAAAATCCGGGAGGCGCAATAGGTGCAAGTAAAGGGGCAACCCCGGGAAGTCCTGATGGGCAATTGCTCGGGATGGGGGATCAGATCGCAGGCAGGGTAGGGGTAGGAATCCAATCTCCGGCCGTCCGGCAGGAAGGGCAGCTCTCCGCCCAGAAGGTCTTCTATCAAGGGAACGAGCCCCTCTTCTCCGTTCCCGGAGAAAAGATAATCCGCCCCCGAGAGGCGGGCATGCTCGGGACAAAGGGTTACATAATTGCCTCCCAGAACGACCGGCGTCCCCGGCAGGACTTCCTTCACCACTTTGATCGTTTCAAAGACGCCCGGGTACCAGTAAGTCATCATTGAGGTGATCATGACCAGCTGCGGGCGGGGAAGGGCACTCAGCGATTCCCGCAGGACCTGCGGCGTCACTCCGTAGCGGTGGTAATTTTTGGGGATGGCCTTCAGGGCTTCCGGTTTAGGTATTATTTCCCGGAAATACTTGCCATGGCCGGAGGCATTGCGCCGGGGGCTTCTGTGCGCGGGGCTCTTTCTCATCTGCGGATTCCAGGGATCCAAACAATCGATGAATTCCACCGAAAAACCATTCCGGCGCAGAAACGAGGCTATATAAAGAAGACCCAACGGCTTGATCCAAAAGTCGTAAGCGGCAAAGTCGTGTATCCAGGGGTTAATCAGAAGAATTGTTTTTTTCATCGCCGCGGGTTGTCTTAGCATAAGACCTTCCGGGGGAGCAAGGGGTTTACTTAAAACAGTCATCGCAGCTCTTTATAGGAGGGATTTTCTGTATGGTGCCAAGTTGTTCGTTGAATTTGAGGAGAAATCATTTATAATGATAGAAATTTTCTTAAGGAGCGAAGGGAGAAAGGGGACGTTAGATGGCTATTTCGAAAAAAGTTCAAAGCATTATCGCTAAGTCGTCCTGGATCAGGAAAATGTTTGAAGAGGGTGAAAACCTAAAGAAGCAATTTGGACCGGATAGGGTTTTTGATTTCAGCCTCGGCAATCCCAATGTCGAGCCCCCGCGGCAATTAAAGGAATTGCTTTGCCAGCTGGCCGCTGATGATATCCCGAACAAGCACGGTTATATGCCGAATGCCGGCCTGGCAGAGACCAGAAAGGCCGTAGCGGCCTATCAAAGAGAACCGCGCGGCGTACCACTTTCGGACCGTCACATCATCATGACCTGCGGGGCCGGGGGGGCCTTAAACGTCATCTTAAAAGCCCTTCTCGACCCCGGCGAGGAAGTGATTATCCTGGCGCCTTATTTTGTGGAATACCATTTCTATGTGGATAATGCCGGCGGTTCGACGAAGCCGGTAAACACCAGGGAAGATTTTTCTCTTGACCTGACGGCGATCGAGGAAGCGATTACGGAAAAAACCAAGATTGTGCTGCTCAATTCTCCCAACAATCCCACCGGCAAGGTCTACGACACCCCATCCGTAAAGGCGCTGGCCAAACTATTGCGGGATAAAAGCCGCGCCCTGGGTAGGGAAATTTACATTGTTTCCGACGAGCCTTACACTGATATCGTTTACGACGGCATCCAGGCGCCGAGTATTATGGCCGCTTACGACAACAGCATTGTTGCCTCCTCCTATTCCAAAAGCCTTTCCCTGCCGGGAGAAAGGATCGGCTACCTCGCCATTAATCCAGCCTGTGACAATGCCGAGATGATAATTGACGCGGCCATTTTGTGCAACCGTATTTTGGGGTTTGTCAACGCCCCCGCCCTCATGCAGAGGGCGGTAGCCAAATTGCAGGGCGTTCAGGTGGCTGTGGGAGAGTATAAACGCAAGAGGGACCTGCTTTGCAACGGGTTGGCGGCCTTAGGATACAGTTTTAACAAGCCGGAGGGGGCCTTTTATCTTTTCCCGCGCAGTCCGATCGCCGACGATGTCTCCTTCGTCAATGCCTTGCTCCAGGAGAAAATCATAACCGTCCCGGGGAGCGGCTTCGGCGGCCCGGGTTTTTTCCGCATTGCCTACTGCGTAAGCGATGAAACTATTGTCAACTCCCTGGATGGATTTGGGAAGGTAATGAAAAAGTTTTCTTAAGCCCAATGACAAAGGAAAGCGTGACGGTTATTTCCCGACAGGGCCTTAATAAAGGACGCTGAAGTCCTTGTACTCTCCGGTATAGGGTTCCTCTGCGCTCTTGACATCCCTGACGGAGGCGGAGGGAGGCCCGTGCCGGCACCAGTCCAGCAGGGCGGCGAGATTTGCTTCCGGCCCTTCCAATACCGCTTCCACGCTGCCGCCGGCCCGGTTTCTCACCCAACCGGTAATCCCCCGTGACCTGGCTTCCCGCTGCATATGGCCACGGAAGAAGACACCCTGCACTTTACCCTCGACCGAAACATGCATTCTTTTCATCGGCATCCTTTCCGGAAAACGGCTTATTTGTTAATCAGCGGACCGCAAATTTCTTATCGTCATAGGGCTTAGGAGAGATTGCCCCGTCTGTCAAGGCAAATTTCCATTAATAATCTCTGTTTAAAAATAACTTGTCTTTTAGTGGCTTATGGGTATAATCCACAATAAAACATGTAACTTGTCAGTTCGAGAAAGGATTAATGTTCGGGGGGACTTTCCGGAATCAAGGGGTGAACTTTATGGAAGCTGTCTACGCACCCTGGCGTGGCGAATATATCAGGAGCG
>ORJL011214425.1_pt1 | contig 16452 bp, 20 predicted proteins | sample 1779941 | NCBI WGS metagenome assembly ORJL01 (sample SAMEA104232317, study PRJEB22302) | groundwater metagenome | biome: forest; feature: aquifer; material: groundwater | place: USA | collected 2011-08-07 | depth 5.8 m | reverse complement strand
GCTTCGGCTTCTCAGCCCGACTTGGCTTTAGCCTCGGGCGAAGCTGCGAACACCTGCCGAGGCCGCGCCCGACCTTAGGCCCAACGCCGGGCCGCCGGCCCGGGGGCCTCTACTGTTCGTCGCGCAGTTCTCTAAACCTCGGAGAAGATCAGCGCGGGTATCCTGAACCGGGACAGCCCCTTCAGTGGGCTTCGGCTTCTCAGCCCGACTTGGCTTTAGCCTCGGGCGAGGCTGCGAACACCTGCCGAGGCCGCTTTAGCCATCTGCAGAGAGATCAGTAAGAACCCTTCTTCCGCAGCAGCTTTTCCACCCGCAGCAGTAGCTCCGCCGGGACGATGGGCTTGTCGATGAAGTCATCGGCCTCCAGGGTCAACCCCTGACTCAGGGACAGTGTGGTATCCATGTACTTCTCGGAAAAAGAGGTAATCATCATCACCGGGGTCTGGGAGAGGCGGGTATCCTCCTTGAGCCGCCGGCAGACCTCAAAGCCGTCCATGCCGGGCATGATTATGTCCAGAAGGATCAGGTCCGGCAGAATGGACCTGGCCTTCTCGAGCGCTTCCTCCCCGCTATGGGCGGTGGCCACGCTGTAAGGCTGGCTCTCCAGCACCGCCCGGGTAGCCGCCAGGAAATCCGGATCATCGTCAACTACTAAGATGCGCCCTCGCTCTGGCATGTCACCTCCTAACGGGATGTGCCTGGTAGTGCCTTTTGGTGCTTTATTGTGCTTTGTGGTGCCTCATTGTTTGGACGCCCAGACGCTATCAAGCATAGTAGGCCCTACCAGCGAAGATCCGCCACGACCAAACACAATCAGGCACAACTAAGCACTACCAAGCACGGCAAAGCACCACTATCGCTTCAAGAACGGCTGAATGCGTCCCAGGAGGACGAAGGGGTCGATGGGTTTTTCTACGTAATCATCCACGTCCATCCGAAGTGCGGTCTCCAGTTCATAGCGGCGGCGCCCGGCGTCCTCCCTCACGGAAGTGAGGACGACAATCGGCATCCCCTTGAATTCCACCCACCCCGGCTCCTTCAACTGCTTCAGCACGGTAAAACCGTCAATCCGGGGCATCATCAGGTCCAAGATCATCAGGTCCGGGTTCTCCTCCCTCAGCTTGGCCAGGGCCTCTTCCCCATCCCGTGCCGTGACCACGCGGTAGTTGCGGGATTGCAGTACGGCCCCGATGGCTATGCGGATATCAGGGTCATCATCCACCAGGAGTATCTTGGGTCCCACCTCTTCCATGCTCTAGCCTCCTTCGGGCCATAGTGCTTGATAGTGCCTTTTAGTGCTTTGTTGTGCTTGATTGCCTGCAAGAAAGCACTATCAAGCACGACCAACCACAATCAAGCACTCCTCGCTATCGCCGCCTATGCCACAGTATATAGTCCGTCCCCGCGCTCTTCTCCAGGAGACGCTCCACTCTCTCTACCAGAATATGAGGTTCTATAGGCTTCTCTATGTAGTCATCCACGTCCAGGTCCAGCCCGGTCTCCAGTTCGTAGCGGCGTCTCCCAGCCTCTTCCCGGGTGGACGTCAAGATAAGAACAGGGACCTTGGGGTACTCCTTGACCCGGCGCGGCTCCTTCAGCTCGCGGCAGACGGCGAAGCCGTCCATCCGGGGCATCAGCAGGTCCATGAGCATCAGGTCCGGCCTCTCCTGCACGAGCTTCTCCAGGGCCTCCTCGCCGTCTTGGGCCTTGATCACCTTATAGCCATGGGACGCCAGGACCGCCTCCATGGCAACCAACATATCCGGATCATCATCCACTATCAGAAGCTTCTTATCCTGGTTACCTTCCACCACCAGCTACCCCCTTCCTGTCTTGGCTCGGGGCGTGCCCCGGCCGCCATCTACCCCGGCGCCAGCCTGAGGGAGGGTAACTACGAAGAGGCTCCCCTTGCCGGTATCAGGGCAGGGGCTCTCCGCCCAGATCCTGCCTCCATGCGCCTCTATGATCTTGCGGCATATGGACAGGCCCAGGCCAACCCCCTTGGCCTCTATCTCCGAGCCCTCCGGCCTTTCAGCTTGTTCTCCCCGGTAGAACTCGTCGAAAACGCGGGGCAGGTCCCGGGGCGAGATGCCCACGCCGGTGTCACACACCTCTACTTTGACCTCATCTCCGTCCCTGCTCAAGCACACCTGCACCTCCCCGTTGGGGGGAGTGAACTTAATGGCATTGCCCAGGAGGTTGGACATCACCTGCTTCATGCGGGTCCGGGATCCCTGGGCCTGCACCGGGTCGGGAGGTAGCTTCAGGTCCAACAGGATGTTCCGCCTGGCCGCCAGGGGACGGAGCAATTCAACGGAGTCCCGGATAATATCGGATATGGAGAGGACGTCCCGTTCCAGCCGTCCCTCCTCGAATCGGGTTATGTCCAGGATGTTGTCTATCAGCTCCGAGAACTCGCCCAGCCTTTCATTGCACCTGACCAGCACCTCTTTCTGGCGCTCGGGCATCTCGCCAAAGAACCCCCCGGTAAGAACGGACAAGTAGCTTTGCACGGCGTTGAGGGGCGCCCGGAGGTCATGGGAAGCGATGGAGAGTATACGGGCCAGCGTTTCCTTGGTACCCTGAAGGCGAGAGGCGGCCATGACTACTACCCTTCGCATGACGTCGTACCCCATCCTGGGGTCCTGCTCCAGCAGCGCCCTGAAGGAGGCGCCGTCTATGGCCAGCAGCTCGGTATCCTCTATAGCCCTGGCGCTCAAGGTCATAATCCCGGAGCCGGATATAGCCGACCATCCCAAGGCCTGGTTCTCGGTGATGATATCCACTGTGCCCCGCTTCCAGGTCCCTGGGCGGGCGGAGAAGTTGGCATCCAGGGCCACCTTCCCCTTCTTAACGATGTAGAAATCCTTGGAGACACTGCCTTCGGCGAAGATGGCCTGGCCTGCGGCGTATGCCTCCTCACGACACAGTCCCACCACCCTGGCCAGTTGCTCATCGCTGAGCCCGTCAAACAGGTGAGACCTCTTGACGACGTCCGGAAGAGAGCCCTTACCTGGAGAAGAATCTTTGCCCGGAATAGAAGCCTTGCGGGGTCTCACTTTGTTCTCCTAACCTTGGACGGCCGCCGGGAACCCAGCCTCCGACAGGACCGAAGGGATCAGCTTCTCCCAGCCTATGGCCATGATATGGACGCCCTGGCACATGGGGCGCTGGTCGCTGATGAGGCGGGCGGCGATATCGATGGAGGCCTGCCGTTTGTCTTTGGCTTGGTCCATCTCCTGGATCAGGGCCTCCGGCACATGCACACCCGCCACATTACGATTCATGAAGCGGGCCATACCGGCGGACTTCAGGAAGATAATCCCCGCCAGGACGGGAACGCCAAAGCCCGAGGCCTCCCGCATGAACCGCTCGAACTTGTCCGGCTCGAAGACTCCCTGGGTCTGGAAGAACTGGGCGCCGGCCCTGATCTTCCTTTCCATCTTGATAAGCTGGGGCTCCAGGGGATTGGACCCGGGGCTCACCGTGGCCCCCAGAAAGAACTTAGGGTTCCCAGCCAGCTCTTTCCCTGCCAGGTCCCGCCCCTCCTGAAGAAGGCTGGCCCCCTCCAGAAGCGACACGGAATCCAGATCGAAGACAGCCTTGGCTTGAGGATGGTCTCCGAGGGTAACGTAATCTCCTGTAAGACAAAGGACATTTTCGATACCCATAACGTGGGCCGAGAGAAGGTCGGATTGCAGTGCAATGCGGTTGCGGTCCCGGCAGGTCAACTGGAAGACCGGCTCGATGCCCTTTTCCACCAGCAGGTGGCAGACCGCCAGAGACCCCAGGCGCATGACGGCGCTTTGCTGATCCGTGACATTGATGGCGTCCACCAGGCCGTGGAGGACCTCGGCGTCTTCCATCATGGAGGTGATATCTACTCCCTTGGGGGGGCCGACCTCGGCCGTGACCACGAAGTGGCCTGATCGAAAGGCTTCCCTCAATCTCCCCACGGGCTTCGCCTCCGCCCCTTGCAGAATTTAGGCTATTCTACCACCAGGGCCCTAATGACGCAAGCGCACACGTTGCTTCGTAGCCAATGTTACCGGCGGCTGTCTTACAGGCCCCGGTAGGCGTCTTTTCGGTGCTGGACACGCAGTACTAACACAGTCTTTTCCGTGTCGTCCACATCGTAAAGAGCCCTGTAGTTACGTACTCGTATCCGGTAAGTGTTCGATTGGCCCTTCAGCTTCATGCACCCGGCAGGTCTGGGGTTATTGCGGAGGTCGTCAATAGCCACCCTGACCCGCGGCCACAGGTTGTCCGGAAGATCGTCCATATCTCTCTGCGCTCTATTGCTCAGCCCTAGCTTATACACCCGTCTTGCGCGTATCCCTGCTGGCGACGTATTGGTCCCAATCTATTATGGGCTCGGCGTCCTTTCGTGCTTCCTCGGCAGCGATGCTATCCTGAAGATCCTCTTTGGCCTCCTCTTCCAGCAACCACTTCTGCAGCGCCTCCATCACAATTGCTCGCACCGTCTGGCCGCGCTCGATGGCCGCATGCCGGACCGCCTTGTACAGGTCCGGATCGCCCAAGTCCAAAGTCACTCTCACGCGCTTCTCAGTTGTTGCCATGACCATACCTCCGACCTCAAGTATAGCACCTCTATGCCATGGCATGAATCAAGTTTGCCATACTCATCTTCTCCGTGTGGCCTCAGTTCCTCCCAACCCTAATAATGGGGAACATCGTCCTCCGCGGCAGGTGCAGGTCCACGGGCGTGGGAGTCGGCCGCGGGGTGGCCGTCGGCGTGGGCCTGGGCGTCGGAGTTGGCGTCGGCGTCGGGGACGGCGTCGGAGTGGGCGCCGGCGCAGGCTGTATCGAGTCCGTGTGAACAGGCTGAGGGTCGGAGAGATGGCCCGGAGGATGGCTATACCCGATGGCCGCAGGGTCCGGGAAGCTCAACCTTACAGACCTCCAGAGGGGTTGTCCGTCTGGGCCCGGCGGGGGGTTGGCCACGTATCCCCAGATCAGCTCCTGGTAAGGGTAGGCGCTGGCCGGGTAGCTGCTAGGGTCGAAGGGGTCCCAGTAGGGGTTGCGGTTAGGATCAAACCGCGGGTTATTGGGGTTGTTGAGCCAGCTCCAGCTATGATAGGCCCAAACGGAGTAGTACCAGTCCTCCATCACGGCCGGATCGTTTTGTCCGAAGCTACTCTCGATGGTCGCGAGGTAGTTCCACTTCCACAACAGGATAAGCGCACCGGTGCCCGTGTTATACGGGTACTCCGCTGCCACCCGGGGAGGCTCGAATTGAGTGGTGCCGCTCATGCCGGAAACGATCTGCATCAGGCCGTAGGCGCACCAGGGATCGCTGGCGGCGTTGATAAGTGTCGTGCCGGTTCCCCCTGGTGAGGCTCGGAACTGGCGCCAGCGGCTCTCCAGATATCCTATGGCCTTCAGAATAGTCGGGGGGAAGGAGGCCGTCACCCCCTGGTATATGGGGTATCCCTGACGCAGGGAAGGGTACCACGGGGCCTGATCCCCTAGAAGATTGGCGGCGACGCGGTCAAAGGTCTGGCTGACTTCGTTTGGGTAGGGTTGGACGCCTTCGGCGGCGGGGATAGGGCATCCGGCCCAAGCTTCATCGCTCCAGGCCAGGACGAGGAGGCCCATCAGCAGCGGGATGGCCAGGTACCTTATTGCCCTCAGTTTCTATCCCTTTGTCCAGCCTATGGGCTCCACCCAGTAGGCCGTCTCAAGATACTCCTTAGTCCCGTCCCTTATCCGCAAGATCAAGGCCCGGGCCCGTCCTTCCTGAAGGTGCCGCACCAGCAACCACTCTCCATCGGGAGAGAACGTGAGGGGCACCTCTTTGCCGCCGGACGGGCTAGAGAGGCGGGTAATGGTGTCCGCGCCGGCCTCCATGATCCCCAGAGCGGCGCCCTGCTGGGGCGGCTCAACGTCAATGGCAATGCGACGCCCATCCGGGGCGAAGATCGCGTTGCTCGGCCTGCGATTCCCCTTGCTAAGCACCCGGCGGCTCTGGCCGTCCATCGATTGGGAGATTACGTCGTAGCTGGAATCGTCCTGGCGGACGGAGGCGATCACGCTGGCGCCATCCGGGGAGAGGCCGACACCGTACGCAGGGGTACGGCTAAGGACGGAGAGCCGCTGGAGCGGGCTTCCCGCCAGGTCCAGCGCCCACAGCTCATCCCCTGTGGTCAGGAAACGCCGCAAGATGACCCTCTTGCCATCTTTCTGCCAGGCCACCAGGTAAAGGTCAAGGCTCTGGGCGTCTTTGAAGAGGAGACGGCGGTTGTTGCCGTCGGAGCCGACGGCATAGACCTCGGCCGAGGGTGCCGGCGGCGGGACCTCCGCCGCGCCGGGGGCCCCGCCGGGCGCCTGAGGTTGTCCGGACCGCTTCACGAAAACCAGCTCCCGGGAGTCTGGAGACCACAAAGGCGTAATGTCGTAATCTATGCCGTCTTCCAGGGTCCTCTGTCCGGTGCCATCCTTGTTCATGACCACCACCCGGGCGCCCGAGAATCGCTCCGCTCCAGGGGGCAGTTGTACCAGGGCCATGGACCGTCCATCTGGACTGATAGCGCCACGGAGAGGGAAGCCCGACTGATGCGGGAAGCTTGCCAGGAGCCGCTTGTCCAAGAGGTCGGCCGGGTTAATGGCCCAGATGGTGCTGCCTTCCTCCCGCATCTCGGAAATGATCACCAGGTTGGCAATGCCGGTTTGCAATCGCGACTGAGTAAGGGGAGGGGGCTGGCAAGAGACTCCCAGGCCAAGAGCCAGGACCGCCAGAAGCGATACTACGACCCGGTTGGTCATTCTAGGTCTATCACCAGCCCGTCAAAGGCCAGCTCGACCCCGGGAGGGAGCCTATCGGTGTCCCTCTGGTGGTCCAAGTCATGGGCGATATGAGTGAAGCAAGCCCGTTTGGGGCGCAGCTCCTGCACTACTTCCAGGGCTTCGGCCACCGTAAAGTGGGTAGGATGAGGCTGGTGCCTCAGCGCCCCCAGCACCAACAAGTCCAGGCCTTCCAGGGCGGCCATGGAGCCCGCCGGTATAGCGTTGCAATCTGTCACGTAGGCAAACCGCCCTATGCGGTAACCCAGGACGGGAAGCCAGCCATGAAAGACCACTAGGGGCGCTATCTCCATTCCAAAGAGCTGGAATGGACCGGCTGCCAGGTGCATGGTCAGCTCCGGCTTGGCCCCAAAGTAGAGGTGCCCGTTGAAGACATACGGATAGCGGGTCCGAATGTTGTGGATGGTCTCCTCATCACCGTAACACGGGATGGTCGCCCGCTGGGCCACGTTGAAGCTGCGGAGGTCGTCCAGGCCACCCACGTGGTCCGCATGGGAATGGGTAAACAGGACGGCGTCCAAGCGGCGGAGCCCCGTCCGCAGGGCCTGCTGGCGCAGGTCCGGGGAAGTATCGATGATGACGCGGTGGCCGTTGTTCTCGATCAGGAGGGAAGTGCGAGTGCGGCGGTTACGCTGGTCGCCAGAGATACACACGGGACAACCACAGGCAATCACTGGGACTCCAGTGGAAGTCCCGGTGCCGAGAAAGGTTAGCTTCACCGACGCGCTGCCACCTCCGAACTGACCTGTGCTATTCTAACATACCAGCGGCAGGCCGTCATCCCTCTACGTTTAGGCTCTTCATAACGACCCCCAAACCCCCTTCCAGGGCGTTCAAGGTGCGCCTCCGGCGCTTTGTTAAGCTCAGGGGGACACCCCCTGACACCCCGTTTGCCATTATGAAAGGCGCTGTACGTTGAGGGAGACCAACTCAGTTTTGAAAACCGAGTCGGGCTTACAACCGACTCGATAGGCGGGGCGTTCCAGCCCCGCACCGGCCCCCGAAGCGGCCAGACCGACTCGGTTTTGAAAACCGAGTCGGTCTTACAACTCACCGGTGCCCTCCAGCCCGACCCAGACCTCTCCATCCTCCCAAACTTCCTTCTTCCAGATGGGAACAGTCTTCTTGAGGGCCTCGATGGCAAGGCGGCAGGCCTCGAAGGCCTCCGCCCGGTGAGGCGAGGCCACGGCTATCACCACACTGGCCTCTCCCAGGTCCAGGCGTCCTACGCGGTGGCTAATGGCCACCCTGTCCAGGCCCCAGCGGGACCGTATCTCTTCTCCAATCTCGGCCAGCTTCTTCTCGGCCATTTCTTTGTAGGCTTCATATTCCAGGTAGAGGACCTTGCGTCCCTTGGAGACGTCTCTCACCGTCCCCACGAAGATGGTGATGGCCCCGCAGGAAGAATGCCGCACCTTGGCCGCCACGTCCTCCACGGAAAGCTCGCCCTCGGTGATCTGATACATCCCTTGGCGCCCACCGATTGGTGGGATGAAAGAGGACGGGGGGACACCCCCCGAACCCCCCGTCTCGCGTCGTCCAGCCCAGCCCCCGCTAGCGGGAGGGATGAAAGAATGCGGGGGGACGCCCCCCGAGCCCTCCGTCTGGCGGCGGTCACCCTGGCCCCCACTGACGGGTGGGATGAAGACCACTTCGTCTCCGTCGTTTAGCGCCGTATCCCCCGCAACATAGTCCCCGTTCACCGCGAAGATGGCGTTGGCACGAAGGCCCGCTAGGGCCGGAAACTCCTGGGCCAGGTCCGCCAGGAGACCAGCCGGGGTTGTGCCGAGTGCTACTTCCAGAATCCGCTCTCGCTCACGGGCTATTTCACGGAAGGAGGCGAAGAACCTGACCTTTACATTCATCATCTTCCATACTACATCTTCCATACTGCGCTACGCTGCCACATTGATGGTGACCGATATGGGATGCTGGGTCTCCTCTGGTATTAATTCACCGTGTTTCTCTGCCACTGTGATCCATCCAGCAATGGCATCCTGAGCCATCGCGATGGCTTCTTCAACGGTTTCTCCCTGAGTGACGCACCCAGGCAAGGCAGGCACGATCACTGAGTAGCCGCCTTCCTCAGGTTCCGGAATCAAGACAATGGTGTACTCTCGCTTGCTCATCGTTCGGACTCATGGCTGGATATTGCCCATCGAGCGCTTCAAGTCCGGTTGGTCTATATCGGCTGCGTGCCCCTGGCGCCAGTGTACCATATCACGTCATGTGGTCTGCCATCGGCCCATGGCACTCCGGACAGATTTCCGGCAGTCCCGCCGCCATCTCTGCTTCCTTCGGCAGCGTTGCGTAGCCGGCGTCCTTCCAGGCCTTGTAGCCGCCCCTTAGCGCGAAAGCCCGGTAGCCCCGTTCTCGGAGGTAGAGCGCCACACGGGCGCTGGTTGCTTCCCCAATTCAGGTGCAGTACGCGATGATCTGCCTATCGACCGGTAGCTCTTTGTAGCGGCGTTCGATCTCTCCCGGGTCGATCCTTACGGCGCCCGCGACCGACCGGTGCATCTGCTCCCACGTGTGCGAGGCCACGACATCCAGGACTATCGCCTTTCCAGCATCAACTCTGGCCTTAGCCTCAGCCGGGTCGATTCTAAGCTCTTCGCTCTCCATGGCTTTCCTCTCACAGTTCTGACTCACAAGTAGCAAACACTCCCGGTGGCGTCTGCTACGATCCCTTGAGCTCCCGACCCGCCTCCAGGCCCGCCTCCAGGGCGCGTAGGTTAAGATCGTGCGCGCCACGGGGAGAGTCCGTAGCCAAGACAGAGCGCAGGGCCCCCTCCGAGACCACGCCCGTAAGCTCCGCCAGGAGCCCCAGGGCCACGATGCTGGCGGCCAGTGGACGGCCGGTCGCCTTACGGGACAGATCCGTGACCGGCACCCGGTAAGCCCGGCTGGTAGGCACGCGGTCCACCATGCCGGAGTCTACGATGAGGACCCCACCCTTACGAAGATTCAGGTAATGCTTGTCACAGGCCTCCTGGGTCAGGGCCACCAGGATGTCCGCGGATACTACTTTGGGGTAGTCTATCTCCCCAGTACTGATAACCACCTCCGACTGGCTGGGGCCGCCCCGCTGCTGGGCGCCGTAGGACTGGGACTGGACGGCGTTCTTGCCATCATATATGGCGGCGGCGCGGGCCAGCATCAGTCCCGCCAGGACCATGCCCTGGCCCCCCATCCCCGCCAGGCGGATCTCCACCCGCTCCCGGTCCTTGAGGGGAATACCGTTCTTCACCGGGTCACCTCACGTAGCATAGCATCCTGTCTGTATCCCGTTTCCCCCAAAGAGCCCCTGTAGGGGAGGCTCATGAGCCTCCCGTGCGCGTTTGTAGCCCACGGCTTATGGTCATTTACTAAATACTGTGCCACGACATTCGTTCCTTGTTCCTGTCACCCTCATTTGCCCGTTTCGCCGCTCTTGAGACGCTCCACCAGCTTGAAATACTCCTCGGTGTACTCCGGCAGGTCCCGGTCCAGAAGCACGCCGCGGACGATCTTGCCAGCGCCGGCGTTCTTCCCCGACGCGGAAGAGGAGACTCCTTGACCCTTGACCCTTGACACTTGACACTCGTCCTTCCCGGCCGCAGCCGAGGAGACGGTGTTGTCCTTCTGCCATTTGAGCATATCCACCCCCGAAGGCATCTGGTTGAAGCGCCCATACGATACGGGGCACTGGCTGATAGCCTCGACTACGGAGAAGCCCTTCTTCTGGATGGCCCTGGTGATAAGCTTGTCCAGCTCCAGCACGTGATATGCCGTGCCACGGGCTACGAAGCTGGCGCCCGCCGCTTCGGCTACCCGGCAGATGTCGAAGGAAGGCTCGATACTTCCGTACCAGGAGGTAGTGGTCCGGGCGCCCAGAGGAGTGGTTGGGGAAACCTGGCCTCCCGTGAGGGCGTAGGTGCTGTTGTTTACCACGATAGCGGTAAGACCAATATTGCGCCGAGCGGCATGGATGAAATGGTTCCCGCCGATAGCCAGGGCGTCGCCATCCCCCATGACCACCAGCACCGTCATGCGGGGCTTGGCCAGCTTGATACCCGTGGCAAAGGCCAGGGCCCGGCCGTGAGTGGTATGAAGGGTATTGAAGTCCGGGTAGACCGACATCCGTCCGGAGCAGCCGATGCCCGAGACCATGGTCACCTCGTCCTTGGACAGGCCGAGTCCGTCCACAGCCCGGATAATCGAGCCCAGGACGATGCCTATGCCGCAGCCGGGACACCAGACATGGGGGAACTTCTTATGAGAACGCAGGTACTCGTAAGGGACATCCAATGTCTTTTCCATTTCTAAAGCTCCAGGGCTTCCATTATCTGGCGGGGCTCCACCATCTCGCCATCGGCCCGGTTTATGCCTCGCACCTCACAGCGCCCCTTGACCACCCGTTCCACTTCCAGCAGAAGCTGGCCGCGATTCATCTCCGCCACCAGTATGCGGCGAGCCTGTTGGGCCAGATGGTCTATGGCCTGCTCCGGGAAGGGCCAGATGGTCTGAAGTGTCAGAAGCCCAACCCGCCTGTGCTTCTCCCGGGCCCGGTGCATGGCGTAGCGGGCAGACCGGGCTGTGGAGCCGTAGCTGACCAGCACGGCTGTGGCGTCTTCCGTCATCTCTTCTTCAGTATGAACTATGTCTGCCAGGTTCCGATCGATCTTGCGGAAGACCCGCTCTACCCAGGGCCTTATCTCGTCCCCGCGGCTCGTAGGAAAGCCAGCGCGGTCGTGAAAGAGGCCGTCGATGTGGTAGCGGTAGCCCTCTCCAAAAGAGACCATAGGAGGAACATCGTTGTCCGTCTCCTCGTAAGGAAAGTACCACTCCGGAGGCACCGTGGCCTGGATGCGGTCTACCACCTCTACCGAGCCGGGAGGCGGGAGCACGAACTTCTCCCTCAGGTGGGCGATAACCTCGTCCATAAGCAGGATGACCGGTGTGCGGTACTTCTCCGACAGATTGAAAGCACGAATCGTCAAGTGGTAGGCCTCGGAAACAGAGCTGGGACAAAGGGCAATGATCGGGTGGTCGCCGTGGGTGCCCCAGCGCGCCTGCATAACATCACCCTGGGAGGGCGCCGTGGGCAACCCGGTGCTGGGTCCTGCCCGCTGAACGTCAATAATTACACAGGGTATCTCCGCCGCTGAGGCAAAGCCCAGGTTCTCCTGCATCAACGAAAAGCCGGGACCACTGGTGGCAGTGGCCGCCTTGAGGCCCCCGATGGAGGCCCCGATCACCGCCGCCAGGCTGGCGATTTCATCCTCCATCTGAATGAAGACGCCTCCCCGCTCGGGCAGCCTGCGGGAGAGCATCTCGGCAATCTCGCTGGCCGGCGTAATGGGATAGCCTCCGTAGAAGCCGATTCCGGCGGCCAGGGCACCTTCAACCACCGCCTCGTTACCCTGGAGAAGGAGGGCGGCTCCGTCACTCATTGGCTTGCTCCGTGGGCTTCTCTTTGCCTTTCGCGGCGCGGCTGGAGACCGAGATTGCGAAGTCCGGACAACGCAACTGGCATAAGCCGCACTGGTTGCAGCGGTCGGGATAGGCCAGCTCGGGGTATTCGTCGGGGTCCGGGGCCAGGGCCTTCTTGGGGCAAAACTCTATGCAAATGCTACAGGTCTTGCACCAACGTTTATAAACGTGGACCTTGTCCGGAGCCTCGGCCTTTTTCTGTTCTATCAAGCCTTATCCTTGGATAACCACAATCCGTAGTCTGGGGGCTTGTCCCCCGGCTCCACCCCGGCTGACAACAAGCCCCAGCCCTACATAATTAAGCGCAACTAGCCCCGGCTGGGGACAAGCCCCAGCGCTACATGATGGCAAAGCACGCCCCCTGGAGTGGCAAGGCATGCCTTGCCAGTCACAGCCTGCGCCACGCTGCTTGTCAAACGTCCAACACTCGACAAAGAGAAGGCTGCCACGTGGCAGCCCCTGAACTTACGGACGCGCCTCGTTTCATAGCATTTCTATTATAGCATCCGCCATATCCGACGTTCCAGCCGTACCTCCCAGATCGTAGGTCACGCGTTTGCCCTCGGCCAGGACGGCATCCAACGCCTTTCGGACCCTTTCGGCCGCCGCCGCCTCTCCCAGGTGCTCCAGCATGAGCACCCCGGAAAGGATGAGAGCCGTGGGGTTAGCCCGGTTCTGGCCGGCATACTTGGGAGCACTGCCGTGCACTGCCTCGAAGACCGCGGCTTCGTCCCCCAGGTTGGCCCCCGGAGCCACGCCCAGACCGCCTATGAGCCCGGCGCACAGGTCAGAGATGATATCCCCATAAAGGTTAGGCGTCAGTAGAACATCGTAAAGGGCTGGCTTCTGGACCAACTGCATACACATGTTGTCGACGATACGGTCCTCGAATTCGACCTGGGGGAATTCCGCGGCCACTTGACGGCAGGACTCCAGGAAGAGGCCGTCGCTCAGCTTCATAATGTTAGCCTTATGCACCGCGGTGACCTTACGCCGGGCTTTGCGCACGGCATACTCGAAGGCGAACCTGGCGATGCGCTGCGAGGCCTTGCGGGTGATGATCTTGATGCTCTCCGCAGCGTCTTCCCCCACCATGTGCTCTACCCCGGCGTAAAGGTCCTCCGTATTCTCCCGCACCACCACCAAGTCTACGTCCGGGAAGGGGGTCTTGACCCCGGGCAGAGAGCGGCAGGGACGCAGGTTGGCATACAGGTTAAGCGCCTGGCGCAGCGCCACATTTACACTGCGAAACCCCTTGCCCACCGGCGTCGTGATGGGCCCCTTGAGGGCTACCCGGTTCAGCCGGATGGATTCAAGGACGTGGTCGGGCAAAGGCGTCCCGTAGCGGGACATCACCACTTCACCGGCCTCCTGCACGTCCCATTCGAAAGAAACGCCGGTAGCTTCCAGGACCCGTCGGGTGGCCTGGGCAAGCTCCGGCCCGATGCCGTCACCAGGGATTAAGGTTACGCGGTAGGACATATTCCTCCTAACTGCGGAAGTTGGGCCAAGATCAGATTATGAGGCTACCACCAGCGCTTATGAGGCTACCTTCAGAGTGAACAAGCTACTTCCATGCCCCACCTCGCCTTGTAGAGGCAGTCCTCAACGGAGTGGCCAATCCCGCTAAAGCCCTCCAAATCTGGCGAGTAGAACCCAAAGAAGTTTGGGTCTTCTGTAGCCTCGACAACCAGGGGATAGCTTAGACCAATCATTGATATCACTGCTTCGTCTCGTCAAGCCCGACGCCTTCAAGATAGCGGCGCATGTCCACGTGGGCACTTCTTTCGAACCATGATAATCAATCCGGACCAATTTGTCGAAGCCAGGCTTTCCGTAGTCACCGCCGGTCCTCTATAGGTCTGTTAGCCCGCCACGCCAAATTGTAGAGACGGGCCGGTGGCCCGTCTCACGCCCTCATGCTCCTTCTTTGGCACTTCGGACCCAGGGGTACGACCACACTGAACCGTGATCTGCTCCGGAGGGGCTGGAAAGCCCTGCCTATCGGGACTGAGGACCTTCGTGCTGCTCGATAGCCGGCCCTTTCCAGGGCCGGCGGGGGTTATCGTTCACGGTTGAATGCAGTGGTACCGGACCCAGAGCAACAATTCATGAAATCCGGGGTATTGACGCGGATGCCATGGCGCTGGACCGCAAGTTCTTGATATCATTGTAATCGTAATCGCGAAACCTGCAGATTAACCCCCCGGCTCAGACCACGTGATCAGGAAGAAACGTCTGAGAAGTACCTGGCCCGGAGCTCCGCCTTGATCACCTTCCCGCTGGGGTTCCTGGGGAGCGCCTCGATGAAGTCGATAGACGTGGGCTTCTTGTAGCTGGCAATCCTCTGCCGGCAATGGGCGATCAGCTCCTCAGCCGTAGCCTCGGCCCCCTGACGCAGGGCCACCAGGGCTCTTACCGTCTCGCCCCACCTCTTATCGGGTACGCCGAATACCGCGACCTCCAAGACGGCCGCGTGAGAGGCGATGGCGTCCTCCACCTCCTTGGGGTAGACACTCTCTCCGCCCGTCTTGATCATTCCACTCTTGCGGTCGACGAAATAGAGAAAGCCGTCCTCGTCCATGCGGGCCATGTCACCGGTGTGAAGCCATCCGTTCCGCAGGGCCTGGGCCGTAGCGTCGGGCCGGTTCCAGTATCCCCTCATTACGCTCTGGCTTTTGATCGTGATCTCTCCAACTTCGCCGCGGGGGACCTCGGAGCCTGCCTCGTCCACCAGCTTGATCTGCACATTGGGCGCCGCCGTGCCGCAGGAGCCATACCGCCTGGGAAGCGCAGAGTCCGTACTCCCCATAGCCTCCCACGAGGCCATCTCCTGCCGTGGCATGAGGGCGGCCATGGGCCCCGCCTCGGTAAGCCCGTAACCAGGAACAATGATGTTGCCAAAAACCTTCAAGGCCCTCCGAAAGACTGGCACAGGAAGGTTCATGCTGCACTGCATCGTTCTCAGGCTACTCAGGTCATACTTGCCGGATTCAGGGTCCTCCAACAGAGACACAACCTGCGACAGGACCGGATGGCAGAAGGTCACCCTCTCCGTCTCGATCGCCTGGAGAGTGGACCTTACTTCGAACTTCCTGGTTATCACCGTTGTCCCGCCGGCGTAAAGATGGAGCAGCGCCGGCCAGACGGCCGCCGTGTGGAAAAGGGGTGTCATCACCAGGTTCACGTCGTCGCGGCTTACGCCCAGCACCGGAAGCGCATTTAGAGTATTTGCCATCCAGCTCCCGTTAGTGGACATCGCCCCCTTGGGAAAGCCGGTCGTACCCCCGGTGTAAAGAATGCAAAGAAGGTCATCGTCGGCCGCCCGGCTTCGTGTGAACGGCGAATCCCTGTGGACGAGCCCCTCGTAGTCCACCGAGCCCTGGAACGGTCTTCCAATGTGCAGGAACAGCTTCACACTGCTGGCTTGAGGACGCAGGTCCTCGAAGCACTCCAGGAATTCCTGCTCGACGACCATCGCCGCCGGCTGGCAGTCGTTCAAGACCACCGCCAGCTCTTGAGAGTTCAAACGCGTATTAAGAGGAACGAGGACTGTCCCGGTAGTGGCTGCGGCCAGATAGAGCTCCAGGTATTGGTGGCAGTTGGGGGCCAACACGGCAATCCTGTCTCCCTTACGCAGGCCCAAGGCCAGAAGAGAGGCGGACAGCGAATCCACCCGCCCCTTGAGTTCGGCGTAGGTAAACGAATAGTCCTCGAATCTGACGGCGGTCTTGTCGGAGTACTTGAAGGAAGCCTGGTCCAAAATATCTGCGAAGGTCACGCTACCCCCGGTTTTATGTCAGGTGTCAGCGAATGCTGGCGAACCGCTCCTCGTTCTGGATCACAATGGTAGGCTTCGGGTTTGTTTCAGGTACGGGGAGCCCTTGCTCCCTAAGCAGAGCTAAATGTTCCTCCATACCCCACCTCGCCTTATAAAGGCAGTCCTCAACAGAATGCCCGACCCCCGTAAAGCCCTCCAGATCTGGCGAATAGAAACCGAAGAAATTGGGGTCCTCTGTAGCCTCTATAACCAGGGAATACTTAAGGTCGATCACTGCCCTCACTTCTCCTTCCCTTCAGGCCGGCCGCGCTCAAGATTGCGTTGCACGTGCCGGTCGGCACCTCCCGCGACCCATGGTAGTCGACGCGTAT
>ORJL011112389.1_pt1 | contig 16458 bp, 9 predicted proteins | sample 1779941 | NCBI WGS metagenome assembly ORJL01 (sample SAMEA104232317, study PRJEB22302) | groundwater metagenome | biome: forest; feature: aquifer; material: groundwater | place: USA | collected 2011-08-07 | depth 5.8 m | reverse complement strand
GGAAGCAGTTCTCTTTGCGGGCCGTTTCACATGTTGCGTTCCCGCAGTTCGGAGTAACCCCCCCGCCGATGCACGTGTTACACGCCGGAGTCGGGCAATCGCCCGGACAAGTGCTGCAATTCTCGCCGCAGGCCGCCTCGCATGTGAGGTTGCCGCAGTTCGGAGTAATCACGCCGCCGACGCAGGTGTTGCAGGCCGGAGTTGGGCAATCGCTGGGACAGGTGCTGCAATTCTCGCCGCAGGCGGCCTGGCATGTCCCATTTCCGCAATCCGAAACGCAGGATCCGCCGGAACAGTGAGTACACGCGGCGCACCCGCAATCGCCCGGACAATTGCTGCAATTCTCGCACGCGGGATTGCAGCTGCCGTTGCCGCATGCCGACACGCAGACGCCGTTGACGCAGAGCTGCGTACACGGATCGCATCCCGTGCACGGGCACCCCGTACTGGAGACGTACGTGCATACGCCGTTGGCGTTGCACTGATCGAGCGTGCAAGGAGCGCCGTCCAATTCACAAACGGTCCCCGCCGCCAGCGGCGTATAGACACATTGGTTGGCCGCGGAGCAGGTGTCCGACGTGCACTGGTTGCCGTCGTCACAACTGACCTGGTCCGCGATCAAGTCGATGAGGGAGGCAATTTGAGCGGTGGTCGGCGCCTGATAGTAGTGGGTCGCAAGGGGCAGGCTGGCGACTACCTGCATTCGCGAGATGTCCGACGCAATGATCCCGGCCGCCGATGGGAACAGCAACGAGAAGACCTCGACATTATGAGGCGGGTTCTTCAGGTGGTCGGCCGCCGCCGTGGTGTTCGCCAGTGCATCGGTATCGCCGCCGTCCGAGAGGTAAATCAGAATCTTCTTCTTGCCCGCCGGGCAAGTGCCGTGGTTAAGCTCCGTGTCCACGACGTCCAACGCGCACGCGAAATGGGTCCCCGTGCTGCTCATCGTGGCCATGGTGTGATCGATCGTCGCGTAATGATCGCCATCCGCAACGTTGTCGTCGTCGCCGTAGACGCTCGAGAGCACCTCCCTTGTGCAGGCGTCGTCCGCGTTCCCCGTGCAATATCCCCCCTGACCAGAACCGTCGGCCGGGAAGCCGCTGCCGTTGCAGCCGAAGGTGCCGACCGCCACGGGCGGGGGAGGGACCATGCCAGCGAAGAATGTGAGCAAGGTCTGGGACGCCTCGCGTTCGTCGATCATGCCCTGGGCGGCCATGCTGCCGGTGCGGTCCATCATGATGTAAATGCAGGCATCGACGGTCTGCCCGCAGAGCACGCAGTCGACCGCGTTCTCGTCCACCGATCCGTCGCAATCGTCGTCAACGCCGTTGCAAAGGGTCTCGCTGATGCCCGTCGGCGTGCAGCAAGACGGGTGCGAGGGGGAGAGAACAACGATCGCGTCCAGGATCTCGATGATCCCGCCCGCACCGGCGGCGCAAAGGTCGCCGTCTTCCGCATCAAGCGTGAGATCATAAGTTCCGGGTGTCGCCGGTGCCGTGATGCTGAACGTCTCCGTGAAGGTTCCGCTGCTGGTGTGGTTCCCAGTGTTTGCGCAGACCTCCGAGAAACCCTGCACGGTCCAACCGGTGCTTTCCCAATCGTTGGCGCTTCCACTGCCCTTCGTCGTGACCGTGTAAACCACGCTGATGGTGGCTCCGGGGCACACCGTCGCCGCGGTACCGCCGATGGACTTACACGTCGTGCAATTCGCGGGCGCTTCCGTCCAGGCCGTTCCCCCGTTCAAGGTGACTGACTGCGGCAACAGATCCGCCGATGCGAGATCAGCCCCGCCTAGGCAGCTTGCAACCAATGCAACCGCAACAAGAGTCCACCCGCTTCGCCTCGAGCGCGTCAACGACACCTTCAATGTACATCCCATACTCATAGCTTTACCCTGCGTGCCTGGTTCCACGCCCGCGTCCCACGCCGAGCGAGAAACGACATGCCTTCCTACTGCCGAGAATCGTGCGTCCACGACTCTCACTCCCACTCCCAAGAACGCCAGCAATCTTGACGAACGAACCCGCTTCCGCCAACCTCCAGACGCGCGTGATGCCCGCGACCCAGATAGGTGGAACGGGCACCCGCGCCATTTCCGATATTTTCGGACTCGGTCGGCTGAACGGCGCCTAGACCGCCATCACCTCAGGACGCCGACCGAAATACAACTTCGCTCCAACCATCAGAATCAACGCCAGAACGGTTAATCCCCAAGCAGAGACGGTGGGGATCACGCATTCACATGTGTCCGAATCCTCATAGCACATGCAGCCGTCGGCGCACCCGCCCGGACCGGACACGCAACCCGCAATCGGATTGCACAATTCCGCCCCGTTGCAGAACAGACCGTCATCGCATGTCAGCGGCGTACCCGGCATGCAACCCAACGCAGCGTTGCAAGTCTCCGAGCCGGTGCAAACGTCGTTGTCCGTACACTTCTCGTCGTTCGGCGTAAACACGCACTGGTTCGCCTGGCAGGAATCGTTCGTGCAGGCCACGCCGTCGTTGCACCCGCAGTCCGCCGGGCAACTGCCGCAGTTCTCACACGCCACGTCGCAGACCCCGTCACCGCAGGTCGTCACGCAGGCGCCGGTGTCGCATCTCTGCGAACACGCGGCGCACGCGCAGTCGGTCGGACAATTGCCGCAGTTCTCGCAACTCGGATCGCACGCACCGTCGCCACAGCTCGGTGCACACACACCCTGGTTACAGGTCTGCGTGCACGGCGTGCATCCGCAGTCCGCCTGGCAGTTCAGGCAGTTCTCGCAGCCCGGATTGCAAACGCCGTTCCCGCACGTGGACTGGCAAGTCACACCGTTGCAGGTCTCACAGTCCGGGCACCCGCAATCGACCGCACAGTTGCTGCAATTCTCGCACAGCGGGTTACACGTGCCGTCGCCGCACGCGGAGACACACACGCCCTGCAGGCAGCTCTGCGTACACGGCAAGCAACCGCAATCCGACGGGCACGTACTACAGTTCTCGCCCGAGCCCGGCTCGCAAACGGAGTTGCCGCAGTCCGGATCGCAGACTCCGCCTGAACAGGTCGTGGCAAACGGGCAACTGCAATCGCCCGGACAAGTTGTGCAATTCTCGCCACAGCCCGCCTGGCACGTGCCGTTACCGCAATCGGGCGCACAGGCCCCATTGACGCAGGTGTTGCAACCCGGGCAGCCGCAGTCCGCCGGACAGCTATTGCAGTTCTCGCACAGCGGGTCACAGATGCCGTTGCCGCAATCCGGCGTACACGATCCCCCCACGCACGATTGGCAAGGCCCGCAACCGCAATCCGATGGGCAATTGCTGCAATTCTCACAGGCCGGGTTGCACGTACCATCGCCGCACGCCGGAACGCACGCACCCTGATCGCAGTTCTGCGTACATGGCGAACAGCCGCAGTCGGCCGGGCATGTGCCGCAATCCTCTCCGCAACTCGGCTCGCAAGTGCCGTTCCCACAGTTCGACTGGCAAGTGCCGATCGGCAAACACGGCCCGACCGGGCAATTAAGGTCCACCTCGCAGAACTGGCATGCGCCGCACGCACAATCCTGCGCACAGCTATTGCAGTCCTCCTGGCAGAGCGGATCACAGAAGCCGTCGCCGCAGTTCGACGTGCATACGCCGCCGAGGCACGTCGTGCACTGGGCACAACCGCAATCCGTCGGGCATGTTTCGCAGTTCTCGCAACCCGGATCGCAGAACCCGTCGCCGCAGGTCGCAAGGCACACGCCGAAGCTGCAAGTTTCCGAACAGCTTTGGCAGGCACAGTCCTGCGGACAAATCGAACAGTTCTCGCAGGCAGGATCGCACGTTCCGTTGCCGCAGGTCGATTGGCACACGCCCGAGTTACACGCTTGGGTACAAGATGCGCATCCGCAATCCGTCTGGCAATTCGAGCAGTTCTCGCACGAGGGATCGCACACACCGTCGCCGCACGCCGCCTGGCAGACGCCCGCCAAGCAGTTCTGCGTACAAGGCGTACACCCGCAATCCGTCGGGCACGTGCTGCAGTTTTCGCACCCTGGATCGCAGAGTCCGTCGCCGCACGCCGGCTGGCACGCACCCGACACGCAATTCTGCGTACACGAAGTACATCCGCAGTCCGCCGGGCAGATGCTGCAATTCTCACAGGTCGGATCGCAAACGCCGTCGCCGCAGGTCGTTACGCAAGCACCGGAGCTGCAAATCTGTGTGCAGGCCGGACACCCGCAATCCGCCGGACACGTACTGCAATCTTCGCACCCCGGATCGCACAATCCGTCGCCGCAGGTCGTGACGCAAACGCCGAAGCTGCAAACCTCCGTGCAGGCCGAACACCCGCAATCCGCTGGGCAGTTGCTGCAGTTCTCGCAGTTCGCGTCGCACACGCTGTCGCCGCAGGTCGATTCGCAAACACCGGACACGCAGACCTGGGTACACGTCGGACATCCGCAATCCAATGGGCAACTGTTGCAGTCCTCGCACAGCGGGTCGCAGAATCCGTTCCCGCACTCTGGCGTGCAGGTTCCGCCCTGACAGGAATTACACGGCCCGCATCCGCAGTCGGTCGGGCAAGTCGTACAGTTTTCGCAGTTCGAATCGCAAGTGCCGTCACCGCAGGCTGATTGACAGGCACCGGCAACGCAATTCTGCGTACACGGTGCGCACCCGCAGTCCGCCGGACAGGTGGAGCAATCCTCGCACGCCGGGTTGCAGGTGCCGTTCCCACAAGTGGGCGTGCAGACGCCGAAGGTGCATGCCTGTGTACACGGCGTACATCCGCAGTCCGCCGGACAGTTGCTGCAATTTTCGCATGATGGATCACAGATTCCGTTTCCGCACGTCGGCGTGCATACGCCGCCCTGGCATGCCTGCGAACAGGCCGTGCATCCGCAATCGCCCGGGCAGGTGCTGCAGTTCTCGCAGGCGGGGTTGCACGACCCGTCGCCGCAGGTCGATTGGCACACGCCTGAAACGCATGCCTGCGAACACGGCGTGCATCCGCAGTCCGCCGGGCAGGTGCTGCAGTTCTCGCCGCAGGCCGAGTCGCAAGACGCGTTCCCGCACACGCCGAAGCAAACATTCGTGTTGGTGATCGTGCATACAATCTTTGCAATCGACGTGCTGAGGGAAAGCTGCCGCAACGTACAATTGGTGCAGCTCTCCACCGTCGTCGGAGTCAGATTGCAGGTACCCGCGCTCAGCGCCGCGCAGGTCGAATCAACCAGGCAGTTGATCGCGCTGTTCCCCGTGCACCGTCCCGCGGTGTCTACGCACGAAATGTTCGAATGATAGTCCACCAAGTTCGTGCTGGTTCCAGCCGTCTCACCCACTGAGTGATTACCAGGGCTGACCTGGACTTCCGCTGTGCAGTTTCCATCCGCCGCGTCGGCGAACGCGGTCGTCCCGTCGATTTGCAGATTGAATCGACCCGGATCATTCGAAGGAACCAAAGCCTTGCAAACCTTGATCGTCTGTTCGCAAACGCCGGTGATGGTTCCGTTGACCGCATCGTTTCCGCAACTCGTCGTGTTGTGCAGCGCGATGTCAAACGTCTCGGAGATACCGAAGGCGGAGATGGGGATGGTCCACTCGGTCAGGTACCATGTCATCGCCCCGCCGCTGCCCAGGGGTTGATCGGCGAATGTCGTTGAGAACGCCACCGTTCCGATCCCGATCGACGTTCCAGCCTTGATGAAGAGCCGGGTGTCCAGGCCGGACGGATCATTGTTGTTGAAGAGATAGGACGCAGTCTGGCCCGTCCGTAGGACATCGGTCTCCGTGGCAATCTGATACATCCGACCGTCCACCGCGCCACCCGTTCGGAAGCTCTGCACGCCGGAGAAGTAAGTCCCGTGCCCGGTGATCGCGTTGCCGCCGTTCAAACTGTTGAGCAGGGCGAAGTGTTTGATCGATCCGCTGCCTTTGGCATCCAGGAACAAGTCGCCGACACCGAACTGCGCGCTCAAGCCGGATGGAATGGGCCAATTCTGGGGATTAATGCCGCTGGCGACCAGAATCGTCAGGCTTCCGCCATCCCGCTTGTAGGCCAAGATGCCGATGTCGAAAACCCGCGCACCGGTCCCGCCGGGTGACGGGATCGTGCCGATGCTTGGATAACTGACGCGGGCCGGCCCCAGCGTGGGCACCGTCGGCATGTTCTGCTGCAGGATCCTCCAATAGCTCGACGTCTTCCCGGACACCGCAACGGCCGAATCCAGGATCGTGTATCCCGATGGGATCGCCAGATCAAGCGATACCGAAAACGCAACGACGCCGTTTGTTTCCGGTACCTCTGCGGCCACCGCGGCGGCCGACGATGTGTGTGCGCTGGGCGCGCTTCCCCACGCCATCGATGCGCCCGCAATGGAAACGGCGAGCCCGCAAACGGCCGTAAAAACGCCCCGTCGAATGCCGTTACCCGCGTCGACCGAAACGGCCATCGCGCGAAGCACGCTCCCGCCACGCAGCCGACCCTCGAACCTGGCGATCAGGCCGGTACTCATATTTTCCTGCCCCTTTGCATTCCAACGCGCGCGCCATGCCGCGCAAGCGCACGCAAACGTAAAACGGGAGACGAACTTCTCCGTCTCCCGCAAGCACTCCGATTCCTACTCCCGACAACGCCCTTACACGGACGGAGATTCGGCTCGATGTCGCAAACACCGAGACCTTGGAGATCTCCGCGGAAAACAGACGCGAACCCATGAGCAAAATGTTGCGAAGAAGTCGATCCCGTCGAGTGGAAATGACAAAGCGAGGCGACGGAAGCACCGTGACAACGACGTGTCACCATGCCGACTCCGGCCTTCTGCAGACACGCGTCCCTACGACGAGGCCGACCTTGCGGCTCGCACGCGCGGTGCATGAGACATCTCTCTCCCCACCCCAAAGCCCCACAGACAACCTCAAGCGGCCAGCGACACAACGTGTCACTCGCAAATCGCCCCCCGAACGCACGATTCGCGAACCCCGGAACCGAATCCACGCCATTGCGCGGAATCGGTCCGAGAAGCCGGCCCACTGCTTCAACGTCCCAGTTTAAGGGTCTGCGCGTGAATTACAAGCGTTTTTTTTGGCCCCAGCACTGAGAACTTGGCCCGTTCGGAGCTCCGCGAGACCTTCCCAGGGCGTGTGGAACGCCTAAGTTGCCGTCCTTCCGCAAGTTGCGCTCGCCTGCGGCTGCCGGAGCCGGCCCCCTCGTGGACCGGGTCGTCCCGAGAGATTTCCGCTCGACCGACGCCCCGCCTCGACCCGGAATAACTCGGCTCCAAGAAAGGCGGTTCCCGATCGCAGAAGGCGCCAAGAACCGCGAAATCACGGAGCCCACGAGCACGGCATTTCAGCTTCGTAACGTTTGGTGCTCCAGCGGCGGCAACACGCGTCGTTTCCCCGGGAAATCCCACGAAAAACGGCTACCGACAACCTCTTACAGATTTGCGTCGACCGGCGTGCAATACTTCGTTCGTCTGAGCGTATAGATAGACGACGCCACGCGACGTGCGACCTCCGACCGTGGCCGAGCCGCGTGCGACCAGACGCGACCAACCTTGACCAATGCCGGAGTGACGCCCCGGCATGACAACGCAGGCCGGGCGGACCCACCCTTCCGCCCGGCCTGCCCTCCTTTTCCTCACCGCCGCGAATGCGTTTTTGCGACCGCCAGGCCAATGCAACCCTATGTAACGTCGCGGTTTATCCGCGGCGGGGGCGGAACGATCTGTGTGCCCTCGAAACGCGTCCACTTCGTGAAAACGTTCACGCTGTACTTTCGTGCTTGCTCTTCGCGTCCCGCCGGACCAAGATGCCTAGGATTCCAAAGACCGAACCGCATCGGTCGGGAGATCCTCTCTATGCTCAACGTGCAATCGATTCTCGAACGGAAAGGTCCGGACGTCGCCACCGTCGACCGCGACGCGAGCGTGCTCGACGCCGCCAAGGCCATGAACGAACGGCGAATCGGTGCCGTCGTCGTCACGGATAGCAACAAGGTCGTCGGCATCTTCACCGAGCGGGACGTCCTCAACCGCGTCGTCGCGGCCGGGCGCGAACCGTCAAAGACGCGCGTGTCCGAAGTGATGACTTCACCGATGGCCTGCTGTCGCCGCGACACGGGACTCGCGGATTGCAAGTCCATCATGTCTCAGAAGCGGATTCGACATCTTCCCGTCGTGGAGGACGGCGTGCTCTTCGGTATGATCTCCGCTGGCGACATCCTGGCCGGTGAGGTCGCCGACAAGCAGACGGAGATCGAGTATCTCCACGAGTATCTCTACGGTCGGCACTAACGCTTGTCCGTCGCCGGCGGGTGGCATGGCCAAGCGAAGCGCCGCCATGCTCGGTCGGGGTCCGACCGAAGGCGTGTCCGTCGCCGACGGTTTTCGCACGGGAGGTCGAACGCATGAGGAGCTTCAGCGCGTCTCCGTTGGGTGGCATGTCCGCCCTTAAGGCGGACATGGCTTCGTCGCAAAGGAAGCTGGTGCGAGAATCCTCTCTCGCACTTCACAGCGCCGCGATCCTCCTCATCGCACTCATCGCCCCGCTCCTCAGCACCGCGTGCGTGCGGCGCACCATCACCATCACCACCGAACCGCCCGACGCCCGCGTTTTCCTCAACGATCAGGAGATCGGACACAGCAAGGTAACCACGGACTTCCTGTGGTACGGCGACTACGACGTCGCCATTCGCAAGGAAGGGTACCAGACGCTGCAGACGAACTGGGACATCCAGACTCCGTGGTACCAAGTGATCCCGCTGGATTTCTTCTTCGAAGTTTTCTGGCCCGGCGAACTGCACGACGAACACGAGCGACACTTCGTCCTCGAACCGCAGCAGCTCCCGACGCAGGCCGAACTCATCGACCGCGCCAACGAGACCCGCGAGCTTGCCCTCGATGCACGGAAGTAAGATGTATCCCGATGCACTCGAGATGACCTGATCCGCCGGAGCTACGCTCGATGGAAGCCGCGACCGGAACGTCCGTTCAGCACGTACGGGATGTCATGACGGCGAAAGTACACGCCGTCGGAATGGACGACTCGATTCTTGACCTCAACGATGTGTTTAATCGGGAGCGGTTTCATCACGCGGTCGTCGTCGACGAGGGCAAGGTCGTCGGCGTGGTGTCTGATCGGGACATCCTGAAGACCATTAGTCCCTTCGTCGGCAAACTCACCGAACGGACCAAGGACGTGGCCACGCTGCAGAAGCGCGTTCATCAGATCATGACGCGCAAGCCCGTGACCATCGGCCCCGACGAAACGATCGCGGTGGCCGCGGAGAAGATGCTCTCCGCGCGAGTCTCCTGCCTACCCGTGCTTGGCGAGAAAGGAACGCTCCTAGGCATTCTGACGTTCCGGGACATCGTGGTGCGAGCGGCGGGCGACGAGATCAAGCAGGTGCAACCTGCAAGGCAGGAACAGGACGAGGGCGTGCTGATCGTGATCGACGGCCGGTGTTGCTATCACCCCAACGTTGCCCTCGGTCGGACGATCCGCGATGCCCACAGCGCCGGGGTAACCGCCCACGACCGCGGGTCGAACCGCGCCGAGTCCCTGCCGACTCTGACGATGCCACGCGGGAAGCTGCCGTAGGGTGCATCTCGATGCACCCTACACGACTTGACCGAAATCGAACTGCTTACGATCATCCGGCTGTACGGTTGAATCGGGAGGCATTCGCGGTGGTTATTTTTCGAGCACAGTTCGACGGTGAGCGAGTTTTGATTCCGCCCGAGGCGCGCGGGCTTCCGCCGGGCGAAGTCGTCTTGATCTTCGAAAACGGCGCTGGGCATCCTTCGGACGCCGAAGCGTGGATGTCGGCGAGCGAGTCGTCGCTTGCGAAGGCGTGGGACAACCAGGACGACGCCGTCTATGACCGCATGTAACCCCGGCGACGTGATCTTGGTGCGCTTTCCGTTCACGGACCTGGCCGCATCCAAGAAGCGACCCGCCCTCGTGCTCAGTCCGCCGGAATATTCCGCGATGCACGGCGATCTTGTGGTCCTGGCCCTCACCAGTCAGCCGCAGTCGTCCGACGCTCTTCGTCTCGACGGATGGAAAGACGCGGGACTTCCGAAACCAACTTGGCTCAAGCCGATCGTAGCCACGCTGTCGTCACGGGTCGTCGATCGTCGCATCGGAATTCTGGCCGAATGCGACATACCGCGCGCGACCGCAGCCCTTCGCCTCGCAATCTCGCAGCGTTTCCTCGCGGGATGACTCGATTCCGTTCGGGTGCATCCTGTTGCACCTTTCGCGCGATCATTCCCGCACGGAGGTTCATCAACATGCACTGCGCGGCTGCGAGGCGGGCAAAGCCCGCCCTACCCGGCTGAGCTGCAGGACTTACACGACATTCGGCGGCATTTCAGACTGCGTTCCGCGATTTCTTGCACTTCCGCAAGTGTTTGTCCAACCTGTCTGAACGAACCGCAATTCGACAAACCTCGCATTGAAGTAACGGAAGCTTGGAGATTGAACCATGAGCGTGGCGGTGAACGTCCGGCAGAGGTCGGATTTGGGCTGCTGGGGTAGACAGGAGCGTTGGTGATCCGCCGTTCGATCGAGGGCGCATCCGGCGTCGCTTTACTTTGCGTTTCCCGATAAGGATGCAGTTAGATCCTCCGGAAACGCGTTCCACAATCGCCTTGGACTTGACTTGCAAGCAACCGTGCTCTTGCCAATCCCCGAGACTATCAAAGAAAACTTTGCTGCCGCAAGTGCACTCCCAATAGAAGACCTCGCCGCGGCAACGTGGACAGAAGGTCGGGTAGCAAAACCGTTTGACACAACCGGAGCCATGTGTTGGCACTGGCATGACCCTCTGTCTCCGATTCACGAGCACGAAGCTGCCGAGCGCGCAATAGCAAGGGATTTTTGGGGACTCGACCTACTGTTTCCGGAAGCCGCCAGATCGAGGTTCGCCTCTACCGCCTGGCAAGTTGGATTCTTGCCGAGAAAACGCGGAACGTTCGGGCGGGGATTGTATCGGGGGGCAAGGGGGATGGCAAGGGGTACGCGGGACGGGAGATGCGGGGTCTACCCGACGGCGCTGATGACCCCGAACAACCACGCGCTTGCTTTTGTGGCTCGTACAACGCTCGTTGGCACTCGCGTTTCATTCGGGATTTGTCAGACGACTAAGCGGACGAACTTGCGTTTGCCGCGTTGGAGGATGTCGCCGGATTTTATGGGGATGGGGGCGTTGGGGTCTTCTAGGGCTGTGCCGTTGAGTTTGGCGCCTTTTTCGGCGATGAGTTTCTTGGCTTCGCCGCGGGATTTTTCGCCTAGGCAATGCACCAAGAGGTCGATGGGGTTGACCTTGCCGTCTTTGATGATTTCCGGCGGGACTTGCACTTCGGGAACTTCGTCTGGAAGACCTTCGATGAAGGAGCCGGCGTCGCCCGATGGTTTCTTACCGCCGTGGACGCGGCGGAATTCTTCGGCGGCGGCGTCTGCTGCCGCTGGGGAGTGGTATTGGGTGATGATGATCTTGGCCAGGCGCTCCTTGGAGTTTCTGGGATTGTGCTTGGATGCGTCGCAGAGTTCGGCGATTTCATCCGGCGGCGCATCCGTGGTGAGCTCGAAGTAGTTGCGCATGAGTTCGTCGGGGACGCGCATGATCTTGCCGAACATGTCCTGCGGCGAATCGGTGATGCCGATGTAGTTGCCGAGGGATTTGCTCATTTTCTCGTGGCCGTCGGTGCCGACGAGGATGGGCATGATGACCACGATCTGCGGGGGCTGGCCGGCGTTTCTTTGCAAGTCGCGGCCGCAGAGGTTGTTGAAGGTTTGATCGGTGCCGCCGAGTTCGACGTCGGCGCGGATTTCGACGCTGTCGCGACCCTGCATGAGGGGATAGAGGAGTTCGTGCAGGTAGATTTCGCGGCCTTCCGCTTGCCGCTTGGCGAAGTTGTCGCGCTCGAGCATTCTCGCGACCGTCATTTCGCCGAGGAGTTTAATGACGTCGGCGCAGGACATTTTGGCGAGCCACTCGCTGTTGTGGCGGACTTCGAACTTTTCGGGGGAGAGGTCGAGCACTTTGCCGGCTTGTTGCAAGTAGGTTTGGGCGTTGGCTTCGACCTCGGTGCGGGAGAGGATGGGGCGGGTCTTGGATCGACCGGTCGGGTCGCCGATCATGGCGGTGTAGTCGCCGATGATGAGGATGGCGATGTGTCCGGCGTCTTGGAATTGGCGCATCTTGCGGAGGACGACGGTGTGTCCGAGGTGTAAATCCGGTGCGGTGGGGTCCATGCCGAGTTTGACGCGGAGGCGTTTGCCGGTCGTCAGTCGCTCGCGCAGTTCGGCGGTGGAGTAGACGGAGTCTGTGCCGCGAAGCAACATATCCATTGCACTGAGGCTCATTTCATTTCCTAGCGAACGCGAAGAGCACTGCTCACAGAGCAGTGGCACACGGCGGCTCACGTTCCTCCCGCGAAGCCCATGTTCGGCGGGATCGGGTTGTCGATCCGCACGCGTTCGATGTTTAGGGCCAAGCCCGTCGTCGACTCCACCGTGATGAGAGCGCCGCACAGGCGAACGTCTTCGCTGGCGACGTCGAACGGGGTCGGCACGGAGGTCATCATCGCGCTAATCACCCGCTCCTTCAACCGTCCCAGGACGGAATCGTACGGACCGGTCATGCCGATGTCGGTGATGTAGGCGGTCCCTTTGGGTAGCACGCGTTCGTCGGCCGTGGGGATGTGCGTGTGGGTGCCGAACATCGCGCTGACTCGCCCGTCGAGGTGCCAGCCCATCGCCACTTTCTCACTGGTGGTTTCGGCGTGCATGTCGACGACGATGATGCGAACGTCTTTGGGGATCGCGGCGAGGACGCGCTCGATGGCGGCGAAGGGACAGTTCGCCTGCATCTTCATGAAGAGTCGACCAAGGAGCGAGACGACAGCGACTTTCGGGCCGTTGGTCGTTTGGTAAACGGCGAATTCGCGCCCGGGTGCGTTCGACGGGAGGTTCGCGGGGCGGACCATACGGTCGGAGGTTTCGAGCGTCGGGATGATTTCCGTTCGGCGGTAGACGTGATCGCCGAGCGTGACCAGGTTCGCGCCGTAGTCGGTGATCTTCTTGTAGAGAAGCGGGGTGAGTCCCGACCCGGATGCGGCGTTTTCGGCGTTGACGATGACGCAGTCGATCGCGCGCGAGCGGACCAACTCGGGCAGCGCGAACTTGAGCGCATTCCGGCCTGGGGTTCCGACGACATCGCCGACGCATAAGACTTTGATCTGCACGATGTCTCACTTTCGCGGCGACGCGGCGCCGAAGCACATGTGGCACCGGTTTTCAACCGGTGTTCGCACCGGTTGAAAACCGGTGCCACACATTCTCCAGGCAAACGCTAACGCGCCAGGGCGACCGATCGGACCTCGCGGAGGACGGTCACGCGGATCTCGCCGGGATAGGTCATCTGTTCTTCGATCTGCTTGGCGACGTTGAGCGAGATCATCTCGGCCATGGCGTCGTCGACGCGTTTGCAGTCGACAATGACTCGGACTTCGCGGCCCGCTTGGATGGCGAAGGCTTCGGTGACGCCGTGTTGACTCTTGGCGATGGTTTCGAGTTGCTCCAGTCGCTGAACGTAGCGTTCCAACGACTCGCGTCGACCGCCGGGGCGCGAGGCGCTGATGGCGTCGGCGGCCATGACGATCGGCGTATAGGGACTGATCGCGGGGATGTCGCCGTGATGGCCTTCGATGGCGTTGAGCACTTCGGGGCGTTCATTGAACTTGCGGCAGAAGTCGGCGCCGATCTTCTGGTGGCTGCCTTCGACCTCGTGGTCGATCGCTTTGCCGATGTCGTGCAACAGGCCGCAGCGTCGGGCGAGGCGGCCGTCCAATCCCAGTTCGTCGGCGATCGCCTGACAGAGAAACGCGACTTCGACGCTGTGGCGAAGGACGTTCTGTCCGTAGCTGGTGCGATACCGAAGGCGACCGAGGAGTTCGAGCTGCTTGCGGTGCAGGCCGCCGACGGTCGTCTCCATGGACGCTTTCTTTCCGGCTTCGAGGATCTCCTCCATCACCTCGGCCTGGACCTGAACGACAAGCTCTTCGATTCGACCGGGATGGATGCGCCCGTCGGAGATCAGTCGCTCCAGAGTTCGGCGAGCAACTTCGCGGCGGACGGGATCGAAGGCGCTGACCACCACCACACCGGGCGTGTCGTCGACGATGACGTCGACGCCGGTGGCCTTTTCGAAGGAGCGGATGTTGCGACCCTCGCGGCCGATGACGCGAGCCTTCATCTCGTCGTTGGGAATGTCGACCGTCGAAACCGTGCTCTCGGCGGTGTGCTCGCCCGCGTAGCGCTGGATGGCGGTGAGGGTGATCTCGCGGGAGCGTTCGACGGCCTCATCTTTGGCGGCGGAGACGGCCTTGGCGACGATCTCGGCGGCTTCGTGGTCCAGCTCGTTGCGAATGTCTTGAAGGACGGTGCGCCGCGCGTCGTCGGCGGACATGCTGGAAACATTCAGAAGCGCTTCGCGCCGCCGGGCCAGGAGTTCGACTGCGTCCTTCTCGCGCTTCGCGACCTCCTCTTGGTGCGCAGCGAGGGTTTTCATCTGCGCGTCGAGACCCTTCTCTTTGGAAACCAGAGTGTCGAGCTTGGCTTCGAGGTTGTCCTCTCGCTTGGCGACTCGCTTTTCGATCTCCTTCAGCTCGGCCCGCATCTCCGTGGATTCCTTGCGGAGCTGCTCCTGTCCTTTCACCAGTTCGGCGCGTGCGTCGACCTCACCCTTCTTTCGAGCGACATCGGCCTCCGCCTTGGCCTCGGCAAGGCGCCGTTCGGCCTCGGCCTTGGCGAGGTTCAACCCGCGCCGATCGCGCCAGCGGATGAGAAGGTAGGCGGCGAGGAGGGTGGAAACGGCGCCGAGCGCGCCGGACAACGCAAGTTTTCCAAGCGGAGCACTCGGTTCCGCTTGGGCCAGCAGGAAGCTAAGGAACGTTGTATTCATGGCGCTCGTCCGAACAAGTGCCTGGACAGGTCGTCGCGGTCGCAACGAAAGGGTCGCGACACTCGGACGCCGTCCGGCGGTCCTCGGTCATCGGTCAAGCGCTGTCGAGGTAGGTCTTGCGATGTCGATCAGGGAGCGGCGAAATTCGACCGCCCAGCCACGGAAAACCGTGTCGAGAATCGGCGGCGCGGGCGTCCCGCGTTGTCCGTTCTAATAGCCCCGATCGATGCACTCGCCATTCGCTTCACTCGCCGTCCATCGTCGGATCCAGACCCGCGGTCGGTGGCTCGCCGAACGGTCCGCACAAAACGTGCGCTCAGACGTGCTGAGCACAAGGTACGGAAATCGCCCGTCGTCCGATCGACGATGAAGGCAGCCGGTACGGGGCGCATCTTGCGTCCCCGCTCGGTTCCTGTTGTGCGAGAATACGTCCCGCAAATCCGCCGGTTACCCGGCAAAGCCGCGAAGATCCGAACGCCCTGGGACTTCCAACAACACTCGCCGGAGACCGTGGGATCCACTGTGGCCCACGCAAGGTCAAGGGCGCAAATCTCCGCTGCAAATAGAACTTCCTACCGCGCAGCGCTGCGCGTCGACGCATTCTAGGGGGTCGTGGAAAGTTGTCAATGACGGGTCGTCACCGGTCCGGGTCTTTCCATTCTCGCCCGCGGCCAGCGAAAACCGCTGCGAGGGGCGGCATGGCCGCTTCCTTCGCGGCCATATCCTGGGGCATCAACCATGTCCGGCCTAAGGGCGGACATACCACCCAACGTGCCTCCGCGAAAATTGAAAGACCGTGGTAGGCCGTCCATCGCAGGATCTTCCCCAGAGGCGTCCGGCCGAACCGCGACGCGTGGGTCGCGGGGGGGCCAGGAAACCCGCCAATCTCGGGACCTATGATCGGTATGGAGCGATCCCGGCGACCTGTGAGTTGTTTAGAGCCTTCGAATGACCACCTCTACGCCTTCGGCTCGCGGATTGCGGAACAGAAATTGCTACGGTTTTCCTCAGCACGCGCTTGATAAGGTGTTTGATCATGCCCAACCGAAATCTGATTCTGGCAATCACTTTTGCGGTAGCGAGTCTCTTCTCCATACGTTCGAGCAACGCGAGCCTCGTCGCATACACCGACATCGACGCCTTTCGCGCCGCGGTCGGAGACCTGCGCGTGATTGATTTCGAGACGCTGCCGGACGGAACGCCAAGCTACGACGGTGCCCTGATCACACCTGCGTTCAATTACACCGCCCAGGGTGTCACGTTCTCCTCGCCTCATCCGACTCTCGCGATCACCGGATACGCTTCGGGCACCGGGTATCCCCTTACGGCGAGCAACCATGATACATCCCATGGGCGTAACTGGATTGTTGCGGACCTCGTGACTCCAGCGAGAGCGGTGGGGATCGTTTTCCCGGGGATCACGGAGTTCTCCGTTTACGGGGAGAACGACCGTTTCCTGAGCACTTTGCGGCACGGCGGAAGCGGGAGTGCGTTCTTTTCCGGTTTCGTCTCCG
>ORJL010113035.1_pt1 | contig 16461 bp, 10 predicted proteins | sample 1779941 | NCBI WGS metagenome assembly ORJL01 (sample SAMEA104232317, study PRJEB22302) | groundwater metagenome | biome: forest; feature: aquifer; material: groundwater | place: USA | collected 2011-08-07 | depth 5.8 m | reverse complement strand
CAGATTGGTAGGAGCCGTCTCCCGACGGCGACTGACGGTGTACGACAGCACACAAGCACCCGTTCGCCAACAGGAGTTGGCTCCTACCAAAAACATTGAAATTCCTGGACATTAAACTAATAACACCACTGAAAACCGGTCAGTTATTATGAAAACAACAAACGTTGCCATACTTGGCTCAACATCGCACATCGCGAAAGGATTGATTAACAATTTTCTCCAAAGGGAAGACGTCTGCCTGCATTTGTATACGAGGTCACCTGAGAACCTCCTCAGCTTTTTTGACATCATAGGAAAATCTCCAAGCAAGTGCTGCGTCATTCACGATAATTATGAAGACTTTACAAAATGTTTTTATAACGTCATAATCAACTGCGTGGGCGTGGGAACCGCGAGCAAGCTGCGCGGGGATTATTCCCGGTATTTTACCGTTACGGAAGAATACGACAATCTGGCTATAGGCTATGTGCGCGATATGTGTCCCGATACCCTCTACATCAGCTTCAGTAGCGGGGCCGTGTATGGTAGGGAACTTGCGGCCTCCGCGGAGGAAAACACCGCGCACAGTATCCGGGTGAATCATATAGCTACGCACGATTATTACGCTATCGCCAGGCTTAACGCAGAGGCAAAGCACAGGGCATTTACCCATTTGAACATTGTTGACCTCCGGGTTTTCTCTTACTTCAGCCGGTTTATTGACCTGACAGACGGCTATTTTATCACGGATGCAATAAACTGCATTTTAAACAAGGAGACACTCGTCACCGATGCCGTTAACATCGTACGTGATTACGTACATCCGGAAGACCTTTTCTCCATAATCAGAAAATGTATGGATACCGGAAAAATCAATGCGGCGCTTGATGTAACCAGCGCCAAGCCCGCATCAAAGAAAGAAATCCTTGAATATCTTTCGCAAGAATATAGACTGCAATACGAGATCGGTCAATCGGTGAGCAACACCAGTGCGACAGGCGCAAAAACTATATACTGCTCCGCGTATAATAATGCTTTAAAAATTGGCTATAAACCGGCATTCAGTTCCATGGACACGATCAAAGAAGAATCAGAACATTTAATAAATAGCTATGTAGGGGCAGGTTTAAAACCTGCCTCTACGATAAATGCGTAAATTTGCAGAAAGAAATCAATCTGAAAATGGTTTACATTGTCATGGGAGTTTCGGGCAGTGGAAAGACAACCGTAGGCAGGGTACTTGCGGAAAAGCTTTCAATGGAATTTTACGACGCTGACGATTTCCATCCGCAAAATAACATTGCCAAAATTAAAAACGGTATCCCCCTTGAAGACGCTGACCGGAACCCATGGCTTTTAAACCTTGCCCAACATATCGCACAGTGGAATAGGGATAAAGGTGCCGTGCTGGCTTGCTCTGCCTTAAAGGAAAAATACCGCAAAATTTTGTCCCGGAATGGAAAGGAGGCAGTTACCTTCATCTATCTTGAAGGTAATAAGGACACAATTCTTGACCGGATGCGAAAAAGAGACGGCCATTTCTTCCCTGTTGAGCTTTTGGATAGCCAGTTCAATGCGCTGGAAGCGCCTCATGATGCCATTACGGTGCGAATTAATAAGACACCTGAAGAAATCTGCGTGGAAATTATAAATAATTTCACCCTGCCTGGCTGAAAATATCCGGAAAACCCTGATTCCAAGTTGAACGAGGAATCTTGAGATGCTATTTTTAAACATCGTGTATATTTTTTAAACACTTTCCCCAAAAACTTCCGCTACATACCTGAAAAGAAAGTTGTTCCACCTATCAATAACAATCATTGAAAACCCTTAACTCACAGTAACAGCATCAGTTACACACTCCGGAAAAATCTTTCCATAAAAACGCATTTTGTCGGTATTTCAATTGCGGATGTCTTAGTGTTTTTTAGTTGGCGTGGATCGCCGAATGTCACAGGGTATCATAAACGGAGCATAATATGATGGCTATCCAATCACCGATATCAATTAGGAGCGCAATAGATAGCGCACAGCACCTGTGCCTGTTTGGCATCGGCGCACTTCTCAATGATTGTTTCCGTCAGATTGTGTTGTCTCTCGGCAGAGAGCCTGATTTCCTTTGCGACAATGCGCAGGAAAAATGGGGTAAAGAGTTTTTTGGCAGAAAGTGCATTTCTCCGGAAGAACTTAGCAAATTGCACGGCAAAACAGCGGTTATTATCACAGTAAGGAATTATGAGAATATTTATCACCAACTCAGTCGAATGGGCATTGATGACATTTTCATTTCCTGTTACGGCAGAGGTTACAATGCGATACATGCCATGAAAAGGCTCAATAAAGATCAATTTGTGGCGCAGAACCAGGAATCCGCAACAACTCAGGTGCGAGGAAAATGGACGCTGATTACTGGCGCTGCTCGCGGCATAGGACGTCAGATTGCCATTGAAATGGCAAAGCTGGGTTCAAACATCATCGCACACAGCCGTTCTGTTTCACACGTCAATGAAACCGTTGATATCTGCAACGACTTTGGAGTGCAAGTCGTGCCCATTGCCGCAGAACTCAGCAATTTTACCGAGGTGGAGGCAATGCTTTCACAATTAGAGCGCATGGTTCCGCAAATAGACATTGTATTCAACAATGCAGCCATCTCGTCGTCGTGGCCGACGGGTTTTTGGTCTGTACCGGCGCAGGACTACCTTTCCACTTATACTATCAACACCGTTACACCGATTCTTATTTGCAAACGGCTTCTTCAACCAATGATACAACGCGGGTTTGGCAGGGTAATCAACATCACCAGCAGTATCCAGAAGAGACCCGGCGAGATGGCCTATGCATGCAGCAAGGCCGCTCTTAATAAATTCGTACATGATTTGGCGCCCAGCCTTCACAACACCGGGGTTACGATTACCCTGTTGGATCCAGGCTGGTTGCGCACAGACATGGGCGGTCATAACGCTCCCCATATTATAGAAAGCGTGATTCCCGGCGCATTGCTTGGCGCATTGCTCGACAACCATTTCAATGGTCACTGGTTCAGCGCACAGGATTACGTCGGACTAAGCATTGAAGCGGCCATTCAGAAGGCAAAGTTTTATTCTGGTATACGGACAGAAGTAAACAACTATGCGAGCTGATTCACTAACTCTGGAGGCAAAATGAATTATCAACCCGAAGACCTGGTAAAATCATGCAGAAAGCTCGAAAGCGGGCTTCGTCTGGGACAGGAAGGGATTCACGCCTGTCAGCTCGGGCCGTTTTGCGCACCTCTATACTGGTCAGCCGATGAAGCTTCCCGGACTAAAATTACAAAGGAAATGATCGTCAAGAAAAGACAGGCGCTCTTTCAACAGCTCAATGACCGGCAGAGTGATATTGCCTGCAAACACTGTCACATGGTAAGAACTAAACGCTATGAGGACGTTAATTTTACAAGACTGGGACATGTTGACCTTGCCGCCACGACTACCTGTAATCTTCGATGCAGCTTTTGCGGCTACACGGTTCATAATTCGTTCTCTAAGTCCAGGTATGACGCACTCTCCATTTTAAAGGAATTCACGGCAGATGACGTTGAATGGGATTCCGCCGTTGACTTTAACGGAGGCGAACCAAGCCTCCTTCAAGACCTGGACGAATACCTGGACTATTTCAATTCCCGGCGCATTCGGGTTTTTCTCTACACAAATGGTGTAAAATTCGGCCAATCAAGCTATGATAGCCTTGTCAACGGCTCAATACGCTACGCGAGCACGTCCCTTGATGCAGGTTCACCGTCTTCATTTTTACGTTTAAAGAAGAGCGACCATTTCCTTTTGGTAGTAGAGAACTTAACCCGTTATGCATCAGCAGGCAGTAAAGGAGGCGGGAAACTTTCGGTCAAATATATTTTCTGTGATGATAATTGTAGTGAAGATGATATTGCAGGATTTACATACTCCATGCTTGCCATTCGTCCACAAAAAATCTGGCTGACCTTTGATTTTGAACCACTACAAAGCCTTTTGGGCGACTCGTTAGATTTTGGCAAACATGACTATTCCAGGCATATTGCAGCTTACACGAAAATGTATTTGTTATTAAAAAAACATGGTTTGGAGGCTGGCCATTTCACGGAAAACCACCTAGCCGCAGTATGTCAGCAAGGGAAGATCCTCATGGATAATGTATTGTCTGAAATAAATAAATTCGCTTCCAGTGATATTCCGGATCTGATTCTAAATAATTTCCGCGAGGGAGAGAAAGAAAAGTCAGCATCAATACTACCTGCATACTTCGACACAATGCCTTTGCGGATTAAGATACCTAATGAGAATCCAGAACCCTGGTCACTAAACGGAAAACGTGTGGTCATTGCTCCGGCGTGTCATCTTTCAAGGAATCTTCTCAGCGATTCTGATATCAGAGAAAGCAATATACTAGGCATTCTCGATCGCGATACGATATTACAGGGCAAATCTATAGATGGAATTACTATTCATGGATATGATGCAATCCCGGAACTGGATCCGGAGGTGATTCTGGTTGCATCGCCTGAACAACACAGGGCTGATATCTTGCAAACGCTTACCAGATACACGGACAAGGGCACACGTATTGCCGTATTTAATCGTTCATAAAAACGCAAAGGAGTGTATAAAAATGGATTTAGAACCATTGCCAAACAATAAAAATATTATGCCCGTAATTGGCAGGGAATTAAACTATTTATTAATTGCACCGCGCATTTCATTATTGCCTTACCCACAAAATTTGACGCTACAATCTGATCTGCCAATGATACCTATTGGTTTGGCGTATGTATCATCCAGCATAAAGACCGTTTCGCGGAATGTTTACAATCTCAACCTTGAATTTGAAATTAAGGAAATTTATGAAGCAATACGCGACTCAATTGAAAAATATCACATAGATGTTGTGCTTACCGGTGGTTTGTCCGGGCAATTCTCCAAGATAAAGAAAGTGGTAGATTCCGTAAAAACGATAAACAAGCATATTAAGGTAGTTGTTGGAGGAGGCGTTATTACTTCTGCTCCGGATGTCGCAATGAAGGCCTTTGAATGTGTGGATATAGGGGTAATAGGCGAAGGCGAGATTACCGCCCAGGAATTAGTGTCAGCGCTTAATTCTGGAAAAGACCTAAAAACAGTAAATGGCCTAATTTACCGAAATAATGGCGCATTTGTTACCACTGCGCCGAGAAACGAGATAAAGGATCTTAATGCCCTCCCATTCCCTGATTACATAGGCCTGGGATATGATAAGCTTTGGAACGCATCTAACACTGCTTTAGTTGTCGGCGCCCGTTCCTGTCCATTTCATTGTACATTCTGTTTTCATCCAAGCGGCAACACCTACAGGGCGAGAACGATTGATAATATCATCCGTGAGATTGATTTTCTTGTAAAAAATTACAAAATTAAAACTATTGGTCTTAGCGAAGAACTGTTTCTTGCAAATAGAGCAAGAATTGAAGAATTTTGCATAAAGATCAAACCATACAACATAACCTGGGCATGTACGGCGCATGCAGCCACCTTTAAAAGTGATTTGCTTCCCCTCATGCGGGATAGCGGTTGTTGCAATATATGTATCGGCGTGGAGAGCGCCAGTGAAAAGGTGCTGAAAAGCATGACCAAAAAAACAAGTTTTTCACGTATTGAGGAAGCGCTTCAAAAAATTCATGAAAATAAAATAGCGATAGAAGGAACACTTGTTTTTGGCGATATAGCTGAAGATGCTGAAACGGTTGAGAAGACAATACAGTGGTGGAGAAATCACCGGCAATATCTCATCAATCTCACAAGAATTATTACTTTTCCGGGAACAGGGATATATGATTACGCAGTAAAAAACGGGAAGATCAAGGATGCAGTTGACTATTTGCGCAAAGATTGCCCCCATGTAAATGTTTCCGAACTTACAGAATATCAATACAAAGAATTATCCCTGAGACTTACCACCGAAGAAGCGTTTTTCCCAAACCCGCCTCAGCATTTTTCTGTCTTGTCAGTCAATGCCGATGAGCAGAGGACTTTGGCAAGGTATTCATGCAGATGTGGGTATGAGACAGATATTTGGACACGTGGAATTTTGCTCTCCAGCACTGTTCGTTGTCCGAAGTGCAGACAAGGATATACATTGCCATATCATGAAAAATATTCTACGCAACTTTTACGGAATAAAGTTGAAGCTATGATATATGATAATGGTAACCTTGCATTTTGGGGACTTGGAAGGGAAATGCAGTTGTTATTAAGAAAGATTGACGTATCTTCATTAACCGAGGTTTTTATAATTGACAGAGATGTAAAAAAGCAAGGCCTTAGTTTTATGGACAAACCTATACATGCGCCAGGCATTTTAAAAAATGAAAATATACGAGTAGTTATTCCAACACCAATTTTGGGTGCTGGAGTACATTACATTGAAGCCATCGAAAAGGAAGTGGAAACACTTAGTGACGCCAAAATTGTGCCTTTTGGAAAACTTTTCACACAAATATCCGTAAAGGAGAAAATCAAATGAGAGAATCAGATACTACCACAAGTTCGCCAAAGACGATTGAAGATAGCGGTGGTTTAAATTATTTATTAATTACACCTCGCATTTCATTACTACCTTACCCAAATAATCTGGAACGTTACGGTTATCTCCCCAATATTCCAATGGGATTAGCATATATTTCATCAAGCCTGAAAACCGTTTCCCAGAACGTGTACAATCTCAATCTCGAATTTGAAACCGGTGGTATATATGAGGCAATAACCGATTCAATTGAAAAGCATCATATAGACGTCGTCCTTACCGGTGGCATGTCAGGACAATTTTCAAAGGTAAAAAAAGTGGTAGATTCGGTAAAACAAATAAAAAAGAACCTTGTAATGGTTGTTGGAGGCGGGGTTATTAGTTCCGCTCCTGATGTCGCAATGAAGGCCTTTGAATGTGTTGATATAGGGGTCATAGGTGAAGGTGAGATTACGGTGCGGGAATTGGTGTTGGCGCTTAATTCAGGAAAAGACCTCAAAACAATCAATGGTCTAATCTACAAAAAGGACGGAGGATTTGTATCAACTGCTCCAAGGCAGGAGATTGCTGATCTGAATACCCTCCCACTCCCGGATTATAAGGGTGTAGGTTGCGATAAATTGTGGAAATTTATACAAACGTCCTATATTGTTCCCTCCAGATCTTGTCCATTTAACTGTACCTTTTGTTACCATCCAAGCGGCGGAAAATATAGAATGAGATCAGTTGATAATGTAATCGGCGAAATTAAGTTTCTTGTGGAAAATTATCAAATCCGGCATATTGGACTTTTTGATGAACTCTTTGCTACCGGCAAATCGAAGGTTATAGAGTTTTGCACAAAGGTTAAGCCGTATAATATAACGTGGTCATGTACGGTTCATCCCGCTACTTTTCACGGCGAACTGCTTCAACTGATGCGCGAAAGTGGTTGCAGACACATAAATATCGGCGTAGAGAGCGCTAGCGAGAAGGTGTTAAAAAGCATGAACAAGAGGACTACTCTTCAGAAAACAGAAAATGCGCTAAAAATAATCAACGAGTCCAAAATAGGTATTAACGCCGCCCTGCTCTTTGGTGATGTTGCAGAAGATACCGAAACGGTTGAGGAAACTTTACATTGGTGGAGAAGCAATCTGCAATACGCTATTGAACTGACTAGGCTATATGTCTTTCCAGGTTCATTTGTATATAATTATGCAGTGAAAGAAGGAATAATTAAGAACGAAGTAGAACATCTGCGAAATGATTGTCGTAATGCTAATGTTTCTAAACTTACGGATTATCAATACAATGAAATGTTGTTGAGATTGACAACAGAAGAGGCTTTTTATTCATATCAACCGAAGGGCTTTTCCATTGTATCCGTCAATACAACTGCGCAAAAGACTTCGGCAATATATGAGTGCTTTTGCGGTTATAAAGGCGATATTATTACTGTGGGCTTGTTGCTTTCAAACACCTTTCATTGCCCTGTGTGTATCCAGGGATACCGCCTGCCGCTCTATGAAAAATATTCCTTTTCGCATATACGCAATAAAGTTGAATCTGTAATAAAAGAAACGGGAAATATTGCGTTTTGGGGTTTAGGCAGAGAAATGCAATTATTATTGAGGGGTATTGATGTATCTACTATAAAAGAAGCCTTCATAATTGATAGGGATGCGAAAAAACAAGGGCTTCATTTTATGGGTAAACTCGTACATGCGCCGAACATTTTTCAAAAGGAAGACATCGCTACCGTTGTGCCTACACCATTATTGGTTGGCGGCATACATTACAATGAAACTATCGAAGCAGAAATTGCAAAGTTTAGTAAAGGGGAAATACTGCCTTTAGGAGAACTTTTAAGGCAGGGCGTGAAAAGCAGCTTACACGAATACAGCGCCGACGTTTCAGAGACTCTTGTTAAATCAGACAGCGAAGCGTACGCACTTCAGCATTAAAAAAGGCGTTTAAGGTATGAATGAGATTTTAAAAATAATTGTTGAGCGTGTAAACGCAGTAAACAACAAATCGGGTTTTCTAGACGTAATCTTTGGTTCTTATAAACAGAAAGCACTGAATGGTGCGCCCGTCGTATTATTTGGCGCCGGCGCACTAGGAGAAGAGTTATGCACCACCCTCAGACACAACGGTGTTTCCCCTCTATACTTTTGCGACAACAATGATTCCAGGAGCGGAAGTTCATACTGCGGCATACCGATCGTTACCTTTGACGAATTGAAGAAATTACACAAAGATAGTCTGATCGTAATTGCCATACAAAAATATTCAGACGCTGTAGTAAAACAGTTGCTTGAAAACGGATTTTGCACAGATATGATATTTTGCAAAGATTCTGGCGCTTACACAAACCTGGCGTTTATGTATTCTATGGTTGGCACCCAAAACTTAATCTCAGATTATAAAAAACAGCACGGTTCCCTGGCTTTGATTGATTTTGTGATGCAAAACGAGGAAAAAGTCTCAGAGGCATACCATTTGTTTGCCGACCAGAAGTCAAAAGAACTTTTCATCTCAAAACTCGCTCTTATAGCATCTGACGGGAATTTTGAATTATTTAAAGATTTCATGCTATCCTTCAGTGAGCCTATTAATGAATTTGGATTTTTCAAATATGAAGGCACCCCAGAAGATTATTATTACTTCAATAACGACGTGCTTTCCCTTTCGCAAAACGAGGTATACGTTGATGTCGGGGCGTATGACGGCGATACGGTGGAAACTTTTGTGCAGGCATGCGACAAAAACCAGGTCAAGTACAAACACATTTATGCCTTTGAACCTGACCCGCAATGCTATCGCTCATTGGTGAAAAACACGGCAGCACACAAAAACATCTCTTGCCATCAATTGGGATTGGGGCTGCAATCCGGGGTGCTGCGTTTCATGTCTTCCAACAATGCAGTTCATGATCAGGCCGGCGCAATAAGTAAAACCGGAGACATTGAAATTCAGGTGGTTACTCTTGATGACTTCATACAATGTGAAGAGGTATCATTTATCAAAATGGACCCAGGCGGCAATATAATACCCGATGTAATTAAGGGCGCCGCAAACACAATTGCAAAATACAAACCAAAGCTTGCGTTGGGCGCCTATCACTCGTTGGAGGCAATTTTTGAGATACCGTTGCTGGTAAAAAGTATCTACCCTGATTATAAACTGTATTTACGACATAATACTTTTCACCTCAGCGACACGGCACTTTACGCAACGGTATAACTACTATCAATGGGAAATAGTATTATAAATATGGCTGCCTTCGGCAGCGACTTTTAAACTCCCCTCTAGAAAGAGGGGCTGGGGGTGTGTTACGAAAAATCTACACACCCCTTTATCCCCTCTTTTTAGAGGGGAATCATTACAGACTGAAATCCACGGATATCACATTATCGTTAACTGAATATTGAGCAGAACAATGGACGAATACAAGGCCGCTATCTCAAGACTATTCGAACAAGGCGGATTCCCTGATGACGCATTTTACCTCAATAAAGTTTTTGATGGACGAAAGGTTATCGTCTATGGGGCAGGTGAATGCTGCCACTGGTTTGTGGAAATTGTCATGAAAATACATGAATACATACCTGTAGCGGCGCTGGATAAAGCATTCAAACGCGGAGACACGTACGAAGAAATTCCGGCATACCCTCCTGACGAGTACCAGCCAACCGAAGAGGAGAAGCGAAACGCTATCGTTGTTATATGCGTGGGCAAGCAGGAATACCATGACGAGATTATCCGATGCCTGAAGGGGCTTGGGTTCCAAAATATCATCTTTCTCATGGATATCTATGAAATACATAATCCATTTTACCAACCTGAAGAATTAAAAATGAAAGGGTTTAATTTCTATTTGGAACAGAAAGATAGGATATTCGCCTGTTTGGAACTTTTGGGAGATGATCAGAGTCGCGAGGTTTACACCCGTTCTTTGACGACTCATCTGCAAAGAAAGCCCGTTCCACTACCGGACAGACCCCGAAGAGAACAGTATTTTCCAAAGGACATTGAGCTTAGCCGCGGATACTCCAGATTCGTGAACTGCGGCGCTTACGACGGTGACACGCTGAGGTTGTTAAACGAGACGTGCGGCAAGGTGGATGATATCGTCTGCTTTGAACCTGAGCTGTATATTTATCAAAGACTTGTAGACTATCTTGGAAAACACAAACATGAGCTGGCTGACAACATTATTGCTATGCCCTGCGCTGTATACAACCGTGAGGCGCTCATGCGCTTCGCAAATGGCAGCGGTCTCGGCTCAAGAATTTCGGCGGACGGTAATTCCATGGTACAGTGTGTTGCGCTTGATCATGTGCTGACGGGATTCAAACCAACATTTATCTGCATGGACGTGGAAGGAGTGGAACCGGAGGTCTTGAAAGGCGCAGAGGCTCTTATCCGCACAAATTGTCCTGACCTGGCCATCTGTGTCTATCACGCGCCTCACCACCTCTGGGAGATACCGCTCTGGCTACAGAGTCTTGAACTTGGCTACCGCTTCTATCTGAGGAACTATACAACATTCACCAACGAAACCGTGCTCTATGCGTCAATATAAATCATTTTTAACCTCCCCTCTAAAAAGAGGGGCCGGGGGGGTGTTAAAGGCGTTTCACACACCCCTTGATCCCCTCTTTACAGAGGGGAAACCGTGATTAAAATTCCTATACCTCAATATGGAGGAATACAAAATGTCAACTTTAAAATATTTGCTGATATCACCAGGAACACCTCAAACAATAGCACAAACTTCAAATTCTATGACGCCAACCGTGGCTAGATTTCCTGTGGGGCTGGCATATATCTCATCAGCAATGAAAAGTGCTGGATTTGAGACGTTTACGATTAATCCCAGTTTTTTAAAGTCAGATATTGAATCCGCTCTAAATGATATCATAACGAAAAATGATATAGGCGCAGTTTGTACGGGGGGTATAAGCCTGGATGTTCATCAAATTATGTATATTATAAATACTGTCAGACGGATCAATCCTGAAATTAAAATTATTGCAGGCGGCGCAATTATTTCTTCAGACCCTGAAACAGCAATGAATGTGTTGGACGCCGATATCGGCGTCATCGGAGAAGGGGAAAAGACCATGTGCGATATTGCATCTGCCATAAATAGCGGCGCATGCACTGATGCAATACCGGGAATTATCTTTCGGCAAAACGGGATATTAAAAAAATCTTGCGACAGACTTGAAGCAGTTGATGTCAATAATCTCCCCCTGATGGATTTTGAAGGTTTTGCTTATTCAGAATGGCTTGAAACTACTCACCATGCGGGGATACTTCATTCGGCGAGGTCTTGTCCATTTCAATGCACATTCTGTTTTAAATCAACGGGGAATAAATATAGGCAAAGGTCGCTGGACTCTGTTTTTAATGAAATTGATCATCAACTTGAAAAATACCATATTAAATCTCTGCTGTTTTCGGATGAGCTATTTGCTACCAATAAAAAGAGAGTGCTTGATTTTTGCAACAGAATTAAACAATACAACATAAACTGGGGAACTTCTCTGAGGGTCGAACAAATAGAAGCAGACCTACTAGGCTTAATGAAAGATTCCGGTTGCAATGGTATTTCAACTGGACTTGAGAGCGCTGACCCTGAAATTTTAAAAAGCATGCGCAAGAAAACAACCGTCTCACAAATAGAAAAAGCACTTGATATATTTGCCAACTCCGACATAACTATGCTTGGGAATTTAATATTTGGTGATACCGGCGAAACAAAGGACACGATTAATACGACGCTTGACTTATGGCGGAAATATAATCAAAGAATATGTATCAATTTGGGAATCGTTGCTACATTTCCTGGGACTCACATTTACGAGAATGCCTGTCAAAGTGGTATTATTCCTGATAGAGAACAGTATCTAAAAGACGGCTCTTTTATTGTAAATATAACAAAAATGAGTGATTCTGATTATTATGATATGATTTCCAACGTCACTGAATTAGGCTTTCTCACACAAATACCTGCGAAGGGTGTCAAAATACGCGATGTGAATGATGATGGTTTTTGCGAAGTGGTCTGGCAGTGCCGACGGTGCGATACAGTGCACACGCTACCGCATACTCATTTTTTACAAGCCCCCATCCGCACCTGCTCCTGCGGCATTCAGAATACGGTTGAGCCATTCAGGGGTGTATCCTGCGACAGCGCCGAGCTCATGGCAGCGTTACCAGAAGATGAAGTTATCGCCTTTTGGGGTGTCGGCAGTCAATATTGCAGGCTGGCAAGATTCTACGACAGCATTGATTTCAGCAAATTTATACAGATTGACGCAAGTAAGTATCAGCAAAAGATGCATCGGCTCGGCAATAAAATCTACAGCCCTGAAATTATTGCTCAAAAGGAAATAACATCTGTAATTGTTACATCGCCCACGACAAAAGACGCCATACTCAAATCCATCGAGGAGCGATACCCCTTAGTATCAAATGTGTTTTTCCCAAAATTGCTTCGTATTGAAGATAAGTTTGTTCCTGCTTTTCAGCCAATCGTTTCTAACCGAGGTGCGGAACTATGTCTGATAAGGTGCTGACTCTTATAGATGCACGCGAGGGATATAACCCCTTGCCTTCTGAAATACGGCATTACCCTGAAGGCAAAACCGTTCCTGGACAGGTGATTCACAGAATTCAACACAGCTAACTTATGAAAAAAAGCAGAAAACTCACTATTGTCCTTCTTACCTATAATAGGTGTAAAAACGGCTATCTTCGAAAATCACTGAATGCCATTCTCAGGCAAACATACAGCGACTTTGAATTGCTGGTAGTTGACAATTACAGTACTGATCACACCGCGGAACTGGTGTTGAGTTACAACGATCCGCGCCTTTTTTATATCCGTCAAACGCCCGGCGGCAATGCCACCACCAGCTATAACCATGCGCTTTGGATGAGCAGGGGAGAATATATTATATTTACCCACGACGATGATATTATGGAACCCGCTTTAATTGAAAGGCAGATGGCTTTTGTGGAAAAACATCCTGATTTGCTCTGTCTTGCCTCAAATGTGAGCCTCATTGATGAGCGTGGCCGCATTGTTCAGCCAAGATTGTATGGATTGGAAAATGATGTGGTTTTCTCAACCACCGGATATATCGGGAAATACTTTGATGAGAAGTTGTGGTTTCCCACCCCTACGATTCTGTATCACCGTGATTCCTATGTAAAAGTTTTGTCCAAATGGCTGTGTATGAAGCATCCTGCATACTTTGCAAGCGGGGACATCTGGGCTGTCTTCAGTCTGAATCTGCGCGGTCCAGTCGGAATATTAGCAGAGCCATTGCTCCGCTATCGCCAGCACCAGGGACAGGAGTCGCGAAACGTAGACCAGGGCGCTCCGGTTATAGAAGTAATCCGGTTATTGCTGAAAACCCGTGAACGGAATACCACCCTTAAGCCTCATTTGCCTGCAATTCAAGCCTTTTTGACCCGTTTTAAAACACAGGATATGCTGTTTAATAGCAATCACAAAAAACAAATGATAAGAAATTTAACTGCAATAAAAAAACAATGGGAAAAAGCGGTTTCGCCTGAGAAAAGGGCTGTTGATGCAATTTTACCTTTTGAGATATTTCTTTGCACCCTCGGTTTCGAATCAACAGTCCCCGTGAATAAATTTAGAAAACTGCTGAGTACGTCGGCGAAAGGAGGCGCTCGTCGTGGATTCAGGAAGTGGCTCCAAGCCATACATCAGGGACATACCCTGTTTGACAGCAAACCCCAAATAAAGAAAATTGCAATTTTTGGCAGTATGCTAACGGCCTTTCTCATAATTCAAAGCGCTAATCGTTCAGGGATTGAGGTACTATACTGTTTCGATTCCAGTCCGGCAAGAATCGGGAAACAAGTGCTTGGCGTCCCGGTTGTTCCTCTCAAAGACATCCAACAACATGCGAAGGACATTGATGCTGTAATCTTAAGCAATGAACATGACCAGGAAACCGCATTAAAGATTATCCTGAAAAAATATCTTAAACATAATCCGAATATTCCTGTTTTGTCCTGGAAGGAACTGGCCTTAAAGGCGTCCAATCTGAAACCGGCAAAAAGCATTATACCTAAACAGCACATTTGATTTTAAAACCACTTTCAGAAAGTGGTACAAGAAAGGGAAATGTCAATGAACAAACCGCATGATGTTTTATCCGGAACGATCGTTTGGGTTGCGCCGTTTTATAACCGGAGTGGTTATGGCGTCGGCGCAAGGGCTACCGTATCCGCCCTTCACAGGGCAGGAGCACGGATCAGAATCATTTCAGTAAATGAAGTCGAGGCGGGTATTGACGACTGTGACCTCAACCTCATTAAATCACTTGAAACAACCACGGTGATTCCGCCCATTACTGCTATTGTCACTCACGTGCCCAGCAAGGCATGGTTGAATATAAAACTACCGGAACCCAATTTGCGCATAATGGCCACGACCTTCGACAGCAGCGCCCAGGGAAATCAGCCCCCCGCCGAATGGATGGCAGTGTTTGAAGAAATGGACCAAGTCTGGCTTATGTCTGAAAAAGAACGGAAACCCTTTCTCTCGGCAGGATTGCCAGCTGGAAAAGTTCAGGTTGTCCACTGGCCACACCCCTGGCTTGAAAATCCATTATTGCCGCTGCCAGCGCCTAAGACATCAGACCAAAATAAGCCTTTCCGCCTTCTGTCTATTGCCATGTTTCAGCCACGACGCCGATGGGATACCCTAATCGAGGCATACCTTGAAGAGTTCAATGAAAACGAAAACGTGGAACTGTATCTGAAGGTAAACTACCCTTCGTGGCATCCTGTGCCTGGCAAACCCAGGCATGACCTCCAGGAACTTATCAGATCATTGCGACAAAAGACCGGTTCGCAGGCGACAATCATCATTGATGAGGAACTTGGGACACGAACCGGTATCGTTCACCTGATAGACAGTTGTAATGTATATGTTTCTACAGATACCACCCCAACCGCCCCGGTTAGCGAGGCGCTTGTAAGGCAGCGACTGACAATTATGCCCGATGGACTACTGGGTATTTCTGCTGAGCATTATATCAGTATAACCGTGGATCCGAATGCGAAGCTACCAGTGACACAGGACATGCTTTTGTATCAGCCTCACCACAAGGGCACATTCATGCCACAACTCCACGTAGGAGATGTTCGTAACGCCATGCGCCACGCTTATAATCTGCCGCTGAATGAGCGACAGGCTAAAGTCATCAGCGCCTCATTGTGTGTACCCGGCCCGACCGACGTTGTCCCTAAGGTAATAAAAACAATAAATGACGGGTGGAAATACAAGGCATTATTAGAGAGTAACAAACATACCGAAAAAACAATTAAGAGAATTGTCTGGGAAGGCTCTCAGTTCGTCTACCACTCCCTTGCCCTGATTAACAGGGAGTTGTGTCTGCAACTACTGAATGCAGGCGATGAGATTTCCATTATACCGTATGAACGCGACCAGTTTGGCGCCGATGCCGACCCACGCTTTACAGAGATTTCCAGTCGCACGAATAAACCGCTTACCGGCAAGGCAGATGTCCACGTCCGTCACCAATGGCCGCCCAATCTCACCCCGCCGCCTGAAGGGCGCTGGGTGATTATTCAACCGTGGGAATTCGGCAGTCTGCCGGAGGAGTGGGTGCGGGTGTTTTCAACCCAGGTAGACGAGATGTGGGTGCCCAGCAATTATGTGCGTCAGGTCTATATCGAAAGCGGCGTCCCCGCGGAAAGGGTGGTGGTAATTCCGAACGGCGTTAATCACGAAAAATTCCACCCCGGCGTAAAACCCTATTCTCTGAAGACACAAAAGAAGTTTAAATTCCTCTTTGTCGGCGGCACGATTCACCGGAAGGGCATAGACCTGCTGTTGCAGGCGTATCTTGACGCCTTCAAAGGCTCAGATGATGTGTGCCTTGTTAT
>ORJL010285635.1_pt1 | contig 16468 bp, 5 predicted proteins | sample 1779941 | NCBI WGS metagenome assembly ORJL01 (sample SAMEA104232317, study PRJEB22302) | groundwater metagenome | biome: forest; feature: aquifer; material: groundwater | place: USA | collected 2011-08-07 | depth 5.8 m | reverse complement strand
TCCTGGATGTGAAGGTGGATGAGGCGGCGTTGGCCAGCGACGGAACAGCGGACATCAAGAAGGTCAGGCCGATGGTGTTCAGCCCCGACACCCAAGCCTACTATGGGATCGGCGCCTTCATCGCCAAAGCGTTCTCCGTCGCAGCTCTGACGGTGGTTAGTCTCAGAGCGACAGTCGATCACACCATTCAATCCGACTTATGACGTTGGCCTTCTCAGAACAGGTGGCTACGGATGGAGGTTTTTTCGGCGCCGGCTCTGCAGGAGCTATCCATGAGGAGAGTTGTGCATCGCTGCGACTCGCAGCGCCACCTACTTTACTTCCAGCCCGGCAGAGTCATGGCATGGCGGCACCCTCCGTCTGTCCCCCTCGGCGTTTGAGTGAGCAACCTCAACGCGGAGGGTATGGGCCGCTAGGAGTCGGAGAGAAGCCCTGGAGCGCAAGGTGGCGGTGGCGGGTGTTGAACAAACCGGCGATGCCCAGCCGCCTACTGCCAGGGCGACGGGATGGACTGCACTCCCGTGCGGTAGGGCGCGTCTGTCCCCAGCGCGCCGTTTTGGACGTCGGACCGCGTGGGCGGCCCGCTGAGGACAGCGAGCCCTACCATCCCCCCCTCCGAGGCTAGAGCGACTACTGTAGTCCATCCCACAGCCCAGGCAGTAGGAGACTCCCTGCGAGTTCAGCTTCGGTGGAAGAGGCAGAGGAACAAACATGCCATGGTCCGTTCTTTTGTGACGTTCCGCGGTTTTTCCGTTAGGTAATCAATGAAGGCTTAGTCTGTCATGCTAAGTGTCAACGACCATTCAAACGAGAGGAAACACCATGAAAGCGAGTGCAAGTGGCAGTAGATCGAGTGAAACGGCTGTGCCCGCACCTGCAGGACGATGCCCCGCCATCGAGGCGGTGAAGCTGAAGGCCTTGCGCTGTGTTCTTTTGCTGGCCGCGCTGAGTCTGGTCAGCAGCCTCCACGGCGCCCCCGGCGACCTGAAGTGGGAATTCACATCGAATGGTGCGGTGTCATCGTCCCCGGCGATTGGACCGGACGGCACGCTCTATTTTGGGTCGGGGTGGCCTGATAACAGCCTCTATGCGCGGGACGGGGCTACCGGGGCGAAACGGTGGGCGTTCGCTGCGGGCGCGGACGTGTTGTCGTCCCCAGCGATTGGAGCGGATGGCACGGTGTACATCGGGTCGAACGACAAGAATGTCTATGCCCTGGACGGGAAGACCGGGGTGAAGCGGTGGGCATTCAACACGGGTGCGGAGGTCAATTCCTCCCCGGCGGTTGGGGCTGATGGGACGGTGTATGTGGGGTCCGGCAACAAGGTCCATGCGCTGGATGGGGCTAGCGGCGTGCAACGGTGGGCATTCGCCGCAGGCGGTGCGGTGGCCTCGTCGCCGGCGATTGGGGCGGACGGCACCGTGTATGTCGGGTCCGTGGGGTCTGCCAACAGGGTCTATGCGCTGAACGGGGCGACCGGCGCCAAGCGGTGGGAGTTCACCACGCTGGGTGGGGTGTGGTCGTCCCCAGCGGTTGGGGCCGATGGGACTGTGTACGTTGGTTCTTTGGGGCCTGACAACAGGGTCTATGCTCTGGACGGGGCGAGCGGGGCAAAGCGGTGGGCATTCACCGCAGGCGGTGGGATTGCCTCTTCCCCGGCGATTGGGGCGGATGGCACGGTCTATGTCGGCTGCGATGACCAAACGATCTATGCGCTGGATGGGGCCACCGGGGCGAAACGATGGGCATTTACCGCAGGCGGTGGGATTGCCTCTTCCCCGGCGATTGGGGCGGACGGCGTGCTCTATGTTGGCTGCTACGACCGGAAGATCTATGCGCTGGATGGGGGGACCGGGGCTAAACAGTGGGAATTCACGACGGGCTCAGCTGTGAAGTCGTCCTCCCCGACGGTTGGGGTGGACGGAACGGTGTACATCGGCTCGAATGGCGGGACAGTCTATGCCCTGGCGAGCAGCAGCGTGGGCGGACTGGCTGAAACCCCTTGGCCCAAGTTCCGGGGTAACGCCCGGAATACCGGCTTGGTCCAAACGCCCGCAGTGAATACTCAGCCACCCACGATCAGCGTCCAACCTCAGAATCTGACCAACGCAGTGGGCTCGACCGCGACTCTCACGGTTGGGGCGTTGGGGTCGAGGCCCCTGGACTATCAATGGCTTAAGGACGCTGGTCCTTTAACCGAGGGCGGACGCATTGCGGGCACCCACAGCCCCACACTGGTGATCACCAACGTACAAACCAGCGATGCGGGTTTGTATGCCGTGGTGGTCACCAACTCCTGGGGCAGTGCGACCTCTCAAGTGGCGAGAGTAACGGTCGGTTATACGTTGGATCTCACTACGGTTGGCACTGGGAGCCTTGTGGCCAACCCCGTAGCAACAGTCTATGAGCCGGGCACCACGGTGGAGTTGACGGCGACCCCTGTGGAGGGGAGAACGTTCCTGGGCTGGCAGGGGGATGCGGCGGGACTGGCGAATCCGGTGCGCCTTACTATGGATGCGCACAAGGGTGTGGTCGCGAGGTTCTCGCTGCAGCCGGGCGACAAGAAGTGGGAGTTTATGACGAGTGGCGGCGCGATGGTGTTCTGCCCGGCGTTGGGTACAGACGGGACCGTGTATGTTGGGGCGACGAATAGCGTCTATGCTTTGGACGGCGCCACGGGCGCAAGGAAATGGGTGTTCGAGCCTAAAGAAGCGGTGAACTCATCTCCCGCGATTGGAGCCGATGGCACGGTCTATGTCGGGGCCAGCTCCAACGTTTACGGATTAGACGGTGCCACCGGTGCCAAGAAATGGGCGTTCCAGAGGATGGGTGGGGGGGGATCATCCCCGGCGATCGCCGCCAACGGTACGGTATATGCTCTCGGGGGGTATGACAGCGTCTATGCCTTGGACGGTGCCACCGGTGCGAGGAAATGGGCATTTGGGCCTGGAGGACCGGTCAGTTCTTCTCCCGCGATCGGAGCCGACGGCACGGTCTATGTCGGGGACAGTTCGAACGTCTATGCTCTAGACGGTGTCACCGGCGCTGAGAAATGGGAGTTCCAAGTAACAGGTGGCACCCTGTCCTCGCCTGCGATCGGAGCGGACGGGATGGTCTATATTGGTATCTTTTTTTGGGCTTCCGGAGGCGGGGTCTATGCACTGGAGGAGGCCTCCGGCACAGAGAAATGGGCCTTCCCCACCGGGGGTGGTGTGGCTGACTCTCCCGCGATCGGGTCCGACGGCACGGTGTTTGTGGGGTCGGTTGATGGGAAGGTCTATGCGCTGGATGGGGCCACCGGGGCTAAGGAGTGGGAGTTCAAGACCGGCGGACAAGTACGCTCTGCCCCAGCCCTTGGGGCGGATGGCACGCTCTATGTGGGTTCAACCGACGGGAAGCTGTACGCCTTAGAGAGTGCCACCGGCGCGAAGAAATGGGCGTTCACCACCGGGGGGTGGGTTTCTTCTCCCACAATCGGATCGGATGGCACGGTCTATGTGGGGTCTTGGGATGGGAAGGTTCATGCGATCGAGAGTGGGAGCGTGGGTGGGTTGGCCGACAGCCCCTGGCCCAAGTTCAAGGCGGACGTGCGGAATACCGGTCTCGTCCAGACGACCCCTGTCAATCCTCAGCCGCCTACAATCAGCGGTCAACCCCAGAATCTGACCAACGTAGTGGGCTCGACGGCCACACTCGTCGTGGAGGCGTCGGGGTCGAGGCCACTGAGCTATCAATGGCATAAGGACGCTGATGCTCTGGCCGAGGGCGGGCGCGTCGCAGGTAGCCGCAGCGCCAAACTGATCATCACCAACGTGCAGATGAGTGATGCGGGTTCGTATGCCGTGGTGGTCAGCAACGCCTTCGGTTCGGCCACGAGCGTGCCAAGGATCCTGACAGTCATACCGAACGGCCCCTCGGGCACGAACTTGGTTCTCGTACCGGGCACCTCCAATCCTTGGCTTGCGGGCATGCCTGACGGCTCAACCTCGGTTGGGGAACCCTGTGATTCCGCTGACACCGCCCCCGCTCAGTCCCCGGCGCTCTACCTGCCGGTGGTGGCTGGTCGGGTGCTATCGTTCAACGTTATCGGGAGTGTGAACAACTACGCCTCTCCACCCTCGGCGACTCCCGACGGGCAGGGGGGTGCGACGCATGGGAGCGAGAACGGCATTGCCGCTCTCGACGCCCCACTCAACTCATTGGTGGGGGTCTTTCTGAGCGCCAGCCAGCCTAGCCTGACCTCAGCGCCGTCACCCGGGTACTACGATCCAAACGGCCGGACCTTTATGCCTGGATTAAAGGAAGTCTTCTTCATCGGCGACGGCCGGACCAGCCGGGGTGTGGTGCAGGAGTTCACGGTTCCTAGCGGGGCCACGAGATTGTTCCTGGGCACTATGGATGGTTGCGAATGGAGTAACAATACGGGTTCCTTCAACGTGGAGGCGGTCAGCCCACCCACCGAACCGTCCGGTCCTGAGGAATACACGTTCATCACGCTGGCGGGTCGGGCTGGGGAGTTGGGCAGTGCCGACGGGACGGGCAGCGCGGCGCGGTTCAACGGTTCTCACGGAGTGACGGTGGACCACGTTGGTAACATTTATGTGGCGGACGAGTTCAACCAAACGATCCGGAAGATTAGTCCTGCGGGCGTGGTTACCACCCTGGCGGGTCTGGCCGGCGTGTCGGGGAGCGCCGACGGGAGTGGAAGCACAGCGCGGTTTGCCTATCCTCAGGACGTCTCGGTGGATCGTGCTGGCAACGTGTACGTGGCAGACAGAGATAACCATGCTATCCGCAAGGTTACTCCCGCAGGCGAGGTGACCACGCTGGCAGGCTTGGCGGGGAGCGGTGGCCTTGCGGATGGAACGGGGAGTCAGGCCCGGTTCAACCGGCCTCACGGCGTCGCCGCAGACGATGCGGGCAACGTGTATGTGGCGGATAGCGCGAATCATGCAATTCGGAAGATCGGGCCCGGGGGCGAGGTAACAACGCTTGCCACCATGGTTTGGCCAGCCGACGTCGCGGTGGACCGAGCGGGTTATGTGTTCGTGGCGGATGCCGAGGATAAAACGGTTCTGCAGATTGCTCCAGGGGGAGTGGTGACGACCGTGGCCGGCCTGTCCGGACAAGCAGGCTCGGTGGACGGGACCGGGAGCGGCGCGCGGTTCGTGGAGCCTTGGAGTGTTGCGGTGGATAGCACCGGCAACCTCTATGTGGCTGACCACAGCATCAGCGTTATCCGCAAGATCAGGGCTTCGGGTGTGGTTACGACGATAGCCGGCTTGCCAGCGCAAACTGGGAGCCTGGACGGGACGGGGAGTGCGGCCCGGTTCAGCTATCCGCGTGGTCTCGCGGTGGACGGCGGCGGCAACGTGGTGGTGGCGGACACCGGGAACAACACGATTCGGGTGGGCTACCGGAAGAGTAATGAGGGGACTATAGCGATCGTGCAGCAACCCGAAAGTCAGAGCGTCATCATCGGGGCGGACGTCGCCTTGAGGGTCGTGGCGTCGGGCCTGGCACCGTTGAGTTTCAGTTGGGTGAAGGATTTGACCAATGAGGTCGGTACCGGCACGATGACAGGCTCAACGAACCTCACGATTCAGACTAGCCTTTTGGTGCTGACCAACGTCCAGATCAGCGACGCGGGTCTGTACGCCGTAGTGGTCACCAACACCCTGGGCAGTGTGACTTCCCAGGTGGCGCGGGTGGTGGTCGGCTACACGTTGGATCTTACGACCGTTGGCCCCGGAACCCTCGTTGTCAAACCCGTGGCAACAGTGTATGAGCCTGGTACCACGGTGGAGTTGACGGCGACGCCGGCGGCGGGGAGAACGTTCTCGGGCTGGCACGGGGATGCAACAGGACTGGCGAATCCGCTGCGACTCACCATGGATGCGCACAAGCGCGTTGTCGCGGAGTTCTCACTGCAGCCGGGCGAGAGCTATCCGGCGACCATCATGGCGGACAGCCCGGTGGCGTTTTGGCGCCTGGGTGAGGCCACTGGCAATGTTGCGCTCGATTACGTTGGCGGCTTCAATGGCACCTACCTCGACGGCATCACTCTGGGCCGGCCTGGGGCGCTTAAGGACGACCCTAGCACGGCAGTCGGCTTCAACGGAGTGGATGGCAAGGTCGAGGTGCCGTACGCGGTCGCGTTCAACAGCACGCGTTACACTGTCGAGTGCTGGGCGAAACTCACCGGCGGCGCGGGCCTCCATCGCTCGCCGCTCACCTCGCGCGGCGATTCACCCCAGCGCGGCTTCATCTTCTACGCCACGCCGTCCAACCGATGGGAGTTCTGGACGGGCAAGGGGGACCAGACCGGTTGGGACGTCATCGCCGGCCCGGCCGCGGTCTATAACCAATGGGTTTACCTGGCGGCCACCTACGACGGCACAACGAAGCGGTTCTATGTCAACGGACAGGAGGTGGGCACCAGCCTGCTGGCCTACGCGCCGAACTCGGACAAGCCCCTCCGCATCGGCGCTGGCGCGACCGAGTACCCGGTCGCCAACTACTTTTTCGCCGGAGATGTGGATGAGGTCGCCGTTTATGGGAAAGCGCTTATGCCGGAACAGATCCTCGTTCATTACGCCGTTGGGGCGAAGCTGTCGTCGGCGCCCACTATTCCCACTAATCTCCTTGTTGTGCCAGGCACCTCGGACCTGTGGCTCGCCACTTCCCCGGACGGTACCGTGGCGAGCGTGTCGCCCTGGACCGGGGCTTGGGATCGGGCACCTGAGCAATCCCCCATCGGGGTAAGCGGCGTTGTCGGTGGCCAGACCTATGGCTTCGATGCCAGCGGCTTGGTCAAGAACGATCCCACGTTCGAGCTCTATGGGCCGGAAGGGAGCGTGATGACTGAGTTCGTCAACCATTGGAGCGGCTTCCAGAACGGGATTGGGGATCTCTGGGCGCCGATGAACTCGCTGGTCGGGGTGTTCCTAGGCTCACAGTCTCCGACGAATTCGCAGACCCCTCCTCCAGTGCTGGATTTTCGCTACACCGGCCTGAACTTCACCACGCTGAGTCCAGCCTTGGCGCAACCGTTCTTTATCGGCGACGGCTGGACCACCAACCGAGTGCAACAGCAGTTCTTGGCCCCGGCAGGAGCCGTTCGCCTGTTTTTGGGGACCATGGACGTCTGCGAATGGGCGAATAACGGTGGTTCGTTCACGGTGGAGCTTGCCACCTTGGCGGGCAAACCGGTCATCACGAGCCAACCGCAGAGCCAGGATGTCCTGGTTGGAACGAACGTGACCTTCCAGGTGGAGGCCGAAGGCACGCCCCCGATGAGTTACCAGTGGCAAAAGGACGCCACGAATCTGGCCGAGGGAGGGCGGGTTGCGGGCACGCTCAGCCCTACACTGGTCCTCACCAACGTGCAGACCAGTGATGCGGGTTCGTATGCCGTGGTAGTGACCAACTCCTGGGGTGGTGCGACCTCCCAGGTGGCACGGATGGTGGTCGGCTATACGTTGGACCTCACCACGGTTGGCATTGGGAGCCTTGCTGCCAACCCTGCGGCAACGGTTTATGAGCCGGGCACCGTGGTGGATGTGACGGCGACGCCCGCCGAGGGGAGAACGTTCCTGGGTTGGCACGGGGATGCGGCGGGACTGGCGAATCCCCTGCGCCTCACTATGGATGCGCACAAACGTGTCGTCGGGGAGTTCTCGCTGCTGGCGGGCGACAAGAAGTGGGAGTTTACCTCCGGAGGCGCGGTGTCATCGTGCCCGGCGATCGGGGCGGACGGCACGCTGTATATTGGATCCGACGACAACAATGTCTATGCGTTGGATGGGGCTACGGGGGCGAAACGGTGGATATTCACCACAGGCGGGCACGTGTACGCGGCGGCGGCGGTTGGGGCCGACGGCACCGTGTATGTCGGGTCTCGGGACAGCAACGTCTATGCGCTGGATGGAGCTACTGGGGCGAAACTGTGGGCATTCGACACAGGTGCGGAGGTCCTCTCGTCTGTGGCGGTTGGAGAGGATGGGACGGTCTATCTGGGGCCGACAGGGCCTGGCAGGACGGCCTACGCCCTGAACGGGGCGACTGGAACCAAGAAGTGGGAATTCATCGTCGGGGGGGGTGGTCTGGTCTGGTCGTCCCCATCGATTGGGGCGGACGGCACGGTGTACTTCGGAAACGGAACCAACGAGGTCTATGCGTTGGACGGGGAGACCGGGGCGCAACGGTGGGTATTCACTACGCGCGGTCCGGTGTGGTCTCTGGCGATCGGGACGGACGGCACGGTGTATATCGGGTCCTCGAACGGGAAGGTCTATGCCCTGGCAGGTAGCAGCGTGGGTGGATTGGCCAACAGCCTTTGGCCCAAGTTCAAGGCTGACGCAGGCAACACGGGGCGGCTTATGGGTGCGCCGCGGTTTGGCCGGAGCTTCTATCCGCGAGTCTGGCTTGAAGGGAGCGGGCAGGTAGTGAGAGCGGCGGTAACCGGGGTGCCGACGCCGAATCTCCAGTGGTGTTTCAACGGCCAGCCGATCTCAGGGGCGACCAGCGCGACCTTGAGCATCGCCTCCGTGAAAGCCAGCGATGATGGAGTCTATACGATGATAGCGAGCAACGCATTGGGCCAAGTCACCAGCCAGCCGATTCGCGTGTTTGTCAGTAACATCGAGCCGGATCGTTACCTGGGGCTCGGACTGGCGGCGTCGGCCGGTACGACCTCGCAGATCGAGTACCGCCCCGGGCTCGAGACAGGCAGCGGTTGGTCCGTGCTGACGAATCTGGTCTTGCCCGACAGTCCATACGTGTTCATTGACTTCGACAGCGCCAATGCCACGCCACGCTTCTACCGGGCCACGGGGGTCAACCGGTTGGGCGTTGGGCTTTACAACGCGTGGGAATGGAACGAGCCGGTGGGAACGCGAGACCAGGTCGATTACATCGATGTCGGGAGCCGAAGCTCCGACTGGCAGGTGCTGACCAACCTGACCCTGACCACCAGCCCGTATCTGTTTATCGATTATGAGGCGACGAATGCGCTCCAGCGATTTTACCGGGTGAAATAGGGAGGATACAACAACTCAACCTCGACAGTGGAGCTTGGCTGATCAGTTTTTTGGCGTCGATTTCTCGGATTTGGCTCGTCTCTGGCTATAGGCCATGGAGATCACGAGCAAGGCACTTCCGAGTACGAGGAAGGAGACGACGCGGAACGTCGGATTCACCCGAGTGAGGTCCACCAAAAACACGCGGAAGATTGTCAGAGCTATTGTCAGCAGAGCCATCCACCGGTACTTGCGATTGCGCAGCCATCGGCTGAAGAGGTAGTAGAGGGCGGCCAGGACCAGCCATGAGAGACTCACGAACCCGATGGGAACCAGGCGATAGAGCCCGTAGGGAATCATAACCAGCGCGCTGGCGAGATAGGCGTTCCTCATGAACTCCGTCTTGAGTTCGAGGGAGTCCTTCTGCCAGTTCAGGATTCTCGCACTCAAGAGTGCGACCAGGCCAAAACTGATGCTCACGGCATTGGCCGTTCCGGCGGAAGCCAGATAGGCCAGAAAGACGATCAAGTAGATGGCAAAATTGCCCAGGACAATGAACTTGGAGCGGAACCAGACAGCGGTGGAGACGACCAGCAGGCTCTGCCAGCAGAGCCAGATATAGAAGGACGGCATCTTGAAGCGGGCGATGATCGCCACGCTCAGGGCCAGGTAACCGAGCATCGCGTACACAAAGGTCATGTGCTTGCTCTTCCGGCGCACCCAACACAGGGTGGCCAGCCCCAGGAACACAAAGGAGGCGAGAAGATGCCATGAGACGACGTGCGAACTAAACGGTCGAATTGTCAGCAGTAGCAGGAGCCCGTAGGCTCCGCCGCCGCTTAGTAAAGTGACGGCCTCCTCGATGGAGGTTTCCTGGACGTCGCTTGCCACGCAAAGACTGGGCACGGCGAGGATCACCGCATAGAGCAGGACGAACAGGAGGTTGGTCTCGGGCGACGAGACCATTTGCGGGGTGTTCCCGAAGACCGGGTTATTGATCGCCCAGAGCGCATGCGTGAGCAGGGCGCCCAGGGCTCCCAAGAGGATGATGGCATCCCATTGATAACGCCGGTAGAGAAAGGCTGACACCGCAGACATGGCCGCAATCACGCCAAAGGTGGAATACGCTTCTTCCCCCGCCAAGGCGGTGAAATAGCCCATAAACAGGCTGATGCCGGCCAGATAGGGAGACAGCTTGCGCACCGCCACCATAAGGTTAATTGCCACCACTCCCAAGAGCAGGGCGACTTCGATCCCCGGATTCGTGATCGCAGGCCGGGTGCTGAAATGTGCCAGGCGGAGGGTGGTGAAGTAGAGCAGGAGCAACCCTCCCCCCCGGAGGTAGCGTGAAATCAGTTGGTAGTTGGCGCGCCAGTACCTTGAAACCATCAGGATTAAGCCTACCAACAGGTAGCCAGCCAGACTCGGCACCGCCGGCGGCAGGTCTGGAAACGGAAACGTTAGCAGAAAGACGACCCCCAGCGCGAGGATCACAATACCAGCCTTGGCAAACCAGTTGTGGCCCAGTTGGAACTCCAGGGTTTCCTGAGATTCCTCCGCACTCACTCTTGAACGGGTCCCATCATCCTCCGGCTCGCCAGCTTGCCCGATTCCCAAATGCGTCTCCAACCGAGCGACACGCTCCTCGAGGAGCCGCAGTTGCTTCAGGGTCTCTCCTTCAGCGGAGGGCCGGGACTGAGTTGACATAGGATTTCTGATTTGCGCGGTTGCGATCTGCGGCGACAAGCCAGCATAACCCCCTCGCCATACCCCCCAGAGTCCGCCACACCGCTCCTGTACGCCAGGGGGCGAAGCGCCTCTGCCCCATCGATCCATTAGGGGAATTGTGCGATCAGGCTTACTTGAAAAACGTATAACAGGGGCACATCAGTATTGTCAAACCACAATCTCCCGCGCCTGGTCGGCGGCTGGGAATGTGTAGTGCTGCAGGCTCGCGCGGGTTGTGGCGGTCAACGCCATGTGGATGCCGGTGTCCTTGAGCAGGACCTCGTAGAAGCCAATGCCGCCGCGCTCGGTCGCCTTGTCGAACCGGGAGCTGTAACCGGTGCCATCGAGGCCGGGTCTGGTGCGGAGCGGACCGATGGTTGGCATCGTCCCCAACCCGGCCATCGTCCATTCGTGAATGTGGCTGAAGCAATCGATCGCTTCGATTGTGTACTATAGCCGGCGCACCATCCTGCGGTTTGGTTGTCCGGCGAGATTTTCACCATGCTAAAGGGGAGCCACGGACCAGGACCGATCATCCATCGCGAATGGGCCGTTCCTTTGAACACATCGACGTAATCGGCCGGGGAAGCGGGCGGGCAGGCCTTCAGACTTAATTGCGTTTCACTCAGCAGCCAACTGCCGCTGGTGCTCCGGAGGGCCAGCTCGTTGTATCCGGTCCTGAGGAGCGAAGCCGGAAACTGGAATCGCACCGTCTGTAATTTAGCGGCATTAAGGTTGCCGTTCAACGAATTGATGCTGCCTCCGGGTTGCAGATCCTGCTCGAAGGTCGCGCCGCTACTCTGGATTCTGTCCTCGCCGTCAGGGCCGAGAAACCGCAACGAGGCTGAGACCGTTTTTGAGCATTGCAGCCGGACGGTTTCGGCGTCATCCTCCACGCCATCGCGCCTATGCATAGCCAATCCGCATCGCTCTTGAAGATGTTGGCTTCGGCGACGGCCAAGTCTGCCGAACAATCGAAAAACCTCCCCGGGCGGCACACCCGCCTCGGCGTTGACCTCCGTGATCACCGTCGTCAAAACCGCACCCGAAGCCGCACCGTTATGCTGGCTCTGCTCTGCTTCTCTGTCGCGCTCGATGTCACGTGCGGCGGCGAAGGACCACAGCCAGCCAAGTCGGCCGAAAAGGGAACCGTGCAAGTCCTGGTGGCCTATTACTCGCGCACCGGCAACACAGAGCAAATGGCCCGCGGGGTTGTCGAAGGAATCAAGCGCGTGCCGGGAGTGGTCGCCGTGCTCAAGAAGGTCGGCGAGGTGTCCAAGGCAGATCTCGATGCCGCTGACGGCATCATCCTGGGGTGCCCCACCTACTTTGCCAACTTGCCAGGCGAAATGAAAACGATCCTCGACGATTGGAACTGGAAACTGAAGGTGGATTTCACCGACAAGGTCGGCGGCGCCTTTGCCACAGCGGGGGGCCAGGTGGGCGGCCAGGAGCACGTCGTGGTGTCATTGCTGCTGTTCATGTTGCACAACCGGATGGTCGTGGCCGGGCCGCTCTATCGGAACGAAAAGACCGGCAGCGTCTGGGCTGAGTCCGGAGCCGCCGCCATCACGGGGCCGCTCGATCCCGGCGTGGGAGAAGGAGAGATGGACGGCGCCCGGCGGCTTGGCGAGAGGATCGCCCGGCTGGCAACGAGGCTGAAGTCCTCGGCGGCGGTTGGCCCTCGCGCCGGCGAATCGGGTTTCGTGCCGCTGTTCGGCGGCAGGCTGCTCGATGGCTGGACGACCAACCGCACCAGAAACTCTATGTGGGCGCCTGGGGCGTGATCGGACTCCAGATTCACTCCCACGACGAGATCAAGCTCCGCTTCAAGGACCTCCGAATCAAACCACCATGAAAACGAAAAGAAAACAGAGCACTCCCATATCAACCAAATCACGTCCCCTCGATAAGTCCAGCTCGGGCGAAGTGCCCCGTCAGGATTCCATCGAAACATCTCCGCCCGCCGCCGGCGTGACCGGCACAAGCTCAGCCGCGGGCCAGGCAGTCGCGGCGCCAAGCTCTGAGACCGCCCCGAGCGGCGCGAACGAAAGCGGCATGAAGATCGGTGTCAACCTCGAATACGTCCGTCACGCGGACAAGAGCCTCGCCTACGGCATCAAGACTGCCGGCCAGATGGGCTATAAGTGGGTTGAGCCGTGTTTCCTCATGGGCCGCTGCCTGCTCGCCAACGCCGGTTACTGCCACGTGACGAGCCTCGACACCGACCCGAAGCAGATTCAGGACCTCTGCGCCGCGGCAGGCGTGAAGATCAGCGGCCTCTCCTCACACTCGGACCTGCTGAATCCGGAGTGGGGCGTCCTCTATGCCCGGCGCGGCATCCGCTATGCCAGGGCCTTGGGCGTCAACGTCGTTCAGATCACCGAAGACATGTATCCGCCCAAATGGATGACCGAGCAGGACGCCTACGACATGATGAAACTCAACCTTCGCGCCATCGCCGAGACGTGCGCGGAGAATGGGGTGTACCTCGGCGTCGAACAGCACGGACCCTACACCGCCAAGATCAAGAGCCTCACGCGCATCCTGGAACTGGTGGACTCGCCGTGGATTCGGGTGAACTACGATTGCCGCAACCCCTTCCTCTCTGGCGAGGACCCGTACGCGATGCTCGAAGCCGTCATCAGCAAGATCGTCCACGTTCACGCCAAGGACATCTCCACCAAACAAGCCGCGGCCGAGCGCGGAAAAGTCACCGGCACAGCGGTTGGATGTGCCTGCGGCGACGGCGAGATTGACTGGCGCCGGATTGTGAAGCGGCTCAAGCAGGCCGGTTTCAAGGGCGTGCTCTCGGTCGAGTGCGGGACCGAGGACGAAGCCAAGCGGTCGCTCGCCTACCTGACCAACGTGCTGCAGGCGGAGAACGCTTGAAGCGGGCGCGGGGGACGGCGAGGGGGGGGCGGGGCCCGCGCGCTCGGAAAGAGTTGATTTAAGATTGACGGTTTAGCCCAAAGCCGTTACAGTATGTTTGACTTGCTAAGTCGTTCTTCCGCACCACTGATGCCCGATGAGAAGCCATGGGGACACGGTTAGTTGCTATAGGCGGATGCCGCTCTCGAATCCGGCCAAGGTCGGCAGCAACACTAAGCGGGCCTGTTTGAAAGGAAATATCCCATGAATGCACTATTTGATCCTCGTCGTCTCTGTACCCTGCCAGCCTTTTTAGCCGCCTTTATTTTCGCCGGTTTGTTGGCAGTCCCGCGTTCACTTGCTCTCGACGCTGAGGCACTCCCCTCCTGGAGAACAGTGTTCGGGGGGGTGAGTTGGGAAGTCATTCGCGACGTGGCTTCCGACAGCGCGGGCAACGCGCTTGTCTGTGGGGATGACGATGGCCCGACGGCTCGCGCTGCCCAGTGGACGAACGAGAAGCCGGAGGATGGGCCGTGCGAGTTCATCGCCAAGGTCAACGGCACAACAGGGGCGCTGTTGTGGCTCACCTGGTTTGCAAGGCTCACAGGCGGTCATTCCCTCGCGGTCGATGATGCCGGCAACGCCTACGTAGCCGGCGGCGGGAATTCGCTGTTCATGGTCGGGACGGATGTGCCCGAGGGGGATGGCCTGTTCGTGGCCAAGTTCGCTCCCAACGGCGCGCGTCTGTGGACCCGGTTTCTGTCCAAGTTCGGGGGCGGTGGTCCCACTGGCATTTGCGGAGACGGGAAAGGACATGTGTACGTCTCGGGCTGCCTTCCTTCCTGGGGCCAACTTCTCCATCCCGAGGACACCGCCAAGCCTGCCGAGGACAATATGGTGGTGTGCAAGCTCACAGACCAAGGCGCCGAGGTCTGGTCGCGTTACGTGGGCGGCCGGGCAAGCGACCGCACCGACTTGGGCACGATCGCTGTGGACTCAAAGGGAAACGCTTATGTGGGCGGCTCCATCGGCAGGAACCTGGGCGCCGGGACCCAGTACGACCTGACTGCACTGAAGAACAGTGCCTACCTGGGTGGGGATACCGACGGATTCGTCGCCCAACTGGACGGGACTGACGGTCACATCCTCTGGTCGCTCCTTGTCGGGGGATCTGCTGCTGACAAAGTCCACCGGCTCTCGGTGGATCCCTACGACCAGGTTTATGTAACCGGGGGCACGACTTCGTCCGACCTCAATCCGCCCCGGGCCAACTCCTATATCCAGGCTGACGGCGACTCCTTTTTCCTGAAGCTCAAGCCGGATGGAACCGTCTTGTGGTCATCTTATGGCCACATCGGTGTTCGTGGCGATCACGGACGGAGCGTGTTCACCACCATGATGGGCCTCGGTGTGATCGGCGTGACGGAAGACGGTATCCTCGTCCTGGACCCCGCCACAGGTCTGCCAACCTATGGAATTTACCACGGCTCCATTTTTCCGGGCGATGCCATTGGTGAGCCGGTCGCCGCGCCCGCGGGCCCGTGGAGCTTCTTCATCGGAGGGACAACCAGTCTGGGCGACGCCAACGCCATGGTGTCTCGAGTGGAGATCACGCCCTGTCCGGACTCCTTCGAGCCCAATGACGTGATGAGCCAAGCCAGCAGTTTGTGCGATGTACAGGGCCGGTGGCTCAGCAGCCTCCCCAGCACCCCATCGGTGGCCGGGCTGGATTGGTATGCGGTGTGCGTGGACCCGGGATCCCCGCAGCTCAAGATCGAACTCCGCAACCCGGACCCGCCCTCGGACTTTACCCTCGAGCTTTTCGACGCCTCGGGCCAATCCCTGACTTGGGACGCCATGGCCGACACCAACAAGGCCGAACTAGTGGTGCTCGGACCGGCGCCCGGCATCTACTATGTCTGCCTCTTTGTGCGGACTAAGCTGCCAGATGGGGCGAACCGCTGCACTTCCTATGACCTCCGATGGGACGACGGGGTTAGCGGTTGGTCAGGCAACCCGCCGCCCACCTTCACCCAGCACCCCGCCAGTCAAGCCGTACCCACAGGTGGCAAGGCAACCCTGACCGCCGCAGCCTCCGGCGCCGGCCCGCTGACCTACCAGTGGCTGTTCAACGGCGTGTCCATCCCTGACGCGGAAAGCAACACTTACACGATTCCGCAGATGACCGCCGAATACGTCGGTGACTACGCAGTCATGGTGAGCGGTGGAGGGCTTAATGTGCTCAGCAAGCCGGCGACACTAACGGTGCAAGCGCCCGGCTCCCGAGGCCCGTTCGGCGGTGTGCCGTGGCCGATTCCGGGCACGGTTGAAGCCGAGCGGTTTGACGAGGGCGGCGAGGGGATCGCCTATCATGACACCGATACGGTTAACACGGGCTCGGCCGGCACGGCCCTCCGCACGACGGCCGTGGACCTGGATTCCTGCGCGGATGCCGGGGGTGGTTTCAATGTCGGGGGCGCGCACGCCGGTGAATGGGTGGAGTACACGGTGAACGTGCTGGCCGATGGGATCTACACCATCGAAGTCCGGGTAGCCTCGCCCAGTGGCGGCGGGCAGTTCCACCTCGAATTCAACGGGGTGAACAAGACCGGGGCGATGACCGTGCCCAACACGGGCGGCTGGCAGACGTACCGCACCGTGGGGAAGACGGGTGTCAGCCTCAGCGCAGGCATCCAGATCATGCGGCTGGTGATGGACGCCGGAAGCAATATCGCCAACTTCAACTACGTGCGTGTGTCCGGGAACCAGCCACCTACGGTGGCAATCACCAGCCCCGCCAACGCGGACACATTCGTCGCGCCCGCGACAATCACAATCAGCGCCACCG
>ORJL010223081.1_pt1 | contig 16468 bp, 14 predicted proteins | sample 1779941 | NCBI WGS metagenome assembly ORJL01 (sample SAMEA104232317, study PRJEB22302) | groundwater metagenome | biome: forest; feature: aquifer; material: groundwater | place: USA | collected 2011-08-07 | depth 5.8 m | reverse complement strand
TGAAATTGATGGGTAAATAAATAATACAACATCGCGAACGAGGCAACTATCCCCAGGACTGTTCCGATATCATATAAACGGGCGGCAATAGGAAGTAATTGTTGGTACTTCTTCTTCCCATTAAGAAAATATAAAACTGTTGCGCCAAGTGATGCAAAGAACGCAATAACGATAATGATTTGTGAGATATTCATATATATGCTGTTGTTATTTTTCCGTAGTTATTTCTTTTGTTTTTTTTTGCATTTCCCGTCCCGAAGGATACATTAAAAAACGGGACGGGATTGCAACGTTAAAATATGTCCTCTATCATCGATGAGAATGAATTAGGACTTTTTCTCTTTCTGTTTCAATTTTTGTTTTGCTTCAATGCGTTTTATCACCACAAAGAGTGAAATACTGAGAATAGTAATAATCAAGGTGGAAACGCCAAGACCCCAGCGACGGTAATAATACTCATCGATTGTCTCTCTTCCTTCTTTTTCAACATCCGTAGCTACGGTTATTCCCTTATTAACAACCTCTGCATACTTATGTTCATCGAACGAATGGACTGCTGTACGCGCTTGTAATTGAGCCTGATGAGCATCGCGCAACTTAAACATTGCTTCCGATACTTCCATTCCCTTTTGTTCTGCATCTTCAAGCAATGCTTTTGCTGAATGTTGCTTCATGAGAAGAGTATCCATCAGATTGCGCATTCCCTGTGCTACGACAAATCCTTTATTCGTGTCATTTTCTTTATGGCACTGACTGCATACCGCATCCGATTCCACACCTAACATTTTTTCCGTTGGTGATTGGATATCATGATTGCTATGGCATGTTTCACATTCAGGAAGTTTTCGTTCGTCAAATGCCTTCTTATGCGGACTTGATGAAAACAAATCTGCATTGAGAGCATGACACGTACCGCATACTTTTGATATTGATGTCACTCCCGGAGGTGTCGCTCCATGATTCCCGTGACAATCGTTACAAGCCGGCGCCGAAACATCGTGCTTCACTAACAATGCATTGCCGTGTACGCTCTTTGAAAACTTTGAGAACTGATCTGTGGGAATATTATATCCTGCCATATATTGTGCGTCACTATGACACTTGCCGCAGGTATTGGGAAGATTAACAGGATATACGTGTGACTTTGCATCCTTGGAGGAGCGAATATCGTGACTGCCGTGACAACTTGCACATTCTGCCGGTTTGATATCTCCCTTTTCATTCAACATTCCATGAACGCTTGTTCGATATTTTTCCAATTGATCTACAGGTAACGATGCATTGTAATCTTTCATAAACGTTGCATCGGAATGGCATTTTGTACACGTTTTCACAACATTTGTAGGATAGACTGGTGATGCAGGATTCTTCACGGAAACAATCTCATGCACATTATGGCATGTTACACATTGCACGATATGTTCTTTTCCTGATATTGCTAATTTACCGTGTACGCTTGTCTTGAGATGATCCCATTGATTCGTCGGTAACGTTGAACCATACGACTTCATCTTCGTAGCATCTCCGTGACAACTTGCACACATCAGAGAAACATCGTCTCCTTTCGGAGCGCCCTTAAATCCTGCGGCTTTATCCATCGCCGCTTCCATATCTTCTTTATTAGGATCTCCACCATGGCAAGTAGCGCATGAAATACCTTTCGACGAATGGATATCCTTATGAATTAATGAGGATGGCTTATCACCTAAATTTTTATGGCAGGTTAAACATTGGTCGGCGGCAAATGCTGATTGCGAAACCACAGCCAAGAAGAGTAATGCCATTACGGATAGTAGGAATCGTCTCATAATGTCCATCCTAAAATTGTTAAAATGAGTATATACATCACGACAAAGATTCCGAAATAATTAATCAATTTGTTCTTTTCGCCGCGTGAACTTTTTCTATCCCAGAATGGAACTAACATCCACAACACTCCCCCAAGACCAAATGTCATAATTCCCAACAACTCCCCGTCAATCATAAAGACTTTAGCAGGGATTAATTTTAATGTTTGGAACATAAACATGAAATACCATTCGGGTTGAATTCCTGCCGGGGCAGAACCGAACGCATCGGCTTTCTTCCCTAATTCCCATGGGAAAAATACTGCAAGAATTGCAAGAATATTCAAAACAATGAGCCAGAACAATAAATCTCTCAGAAGGAAATTCGGAAAAAACGGCATACGTTTTTCTTCTGATTTGAATTCATTCTCCATGCCCATCGGTTCACTCATCCCTTGTCTTTGAACAAGGATAAGATGCATACCAAGTAACACTGTAAAAATACCCGGGAATACAGCTACATGGAATCCGAAGAATCTTGATAGCGTAGCACCGGTGACATCTTCACCACTGCGTAAAAACATGAGAATCGGTTTGCCTACTACAGGCATTACGCCTGCGATATCAGTTCCTACCTTCGTAGCAAAGAATGCCAATTCGTTCCACGGCAATAAATATCCGCTAAAACCGAAACCCAATGCCATAAAAAACAGCAACATTCCTGTTAACCACGTCATTTCGCGAGGTTTACGGTATGCCTTTTCAAAATACACGCTGAACATGTGTATCATAGCGGCAAGAATAAATAAATTCGCCGCCCAGCTATGAATTGAACGGATAAGCCAGCCGAAGGATACCTTCGACATGATAAATTGAATACTTTCGAATGCAAGTTGTTCACCGCTCTTATAGTACAGTAAAAGGAGAATACCTGTGACAACTTGAATAATGAACAAAAATAATGATACGCCGCCGAAATAATACCAGATGGAATGACTATGAATGGGAACATATTTCTTTCCCATAAAGTGTATCACATCTTCCAGATGAACTCGTTCATCTATCCATGAATATAAATTTGTTAGTTTCTTTTTCATGATTTCTTCGAAATGAGTACCTCCTCGCCTTGTGTAATCACCCTGTATTCTTCTAAGGGTCTTGGGGGTGGTCCTGAAACATTACGTCCATTTAAATCATATTTACCGTTATGGCATGCACACCACATCATACCCATCTCTTTACTATACTGAACAGTGCAATCAAGATGAGTGCAAGTAGCTGAATATGCCCGTAACTGATCTTCATTATTTCGTAACAGAATGACTGGCTTGGTTCCGAACTTAACAATTGTTCCGCTATCTTTCGGAATATCTGCAAGTTTTCCTGCCTTGACGCTGGTTACCTCAACTTCGGCATTCTTGGGCGGTTTCAGATAGGCAAATATCGGATACAGCACCGATCCTGCCCATGCAAAAAGACCTGCACCGAGAACATATTTAAGAAAGTCCCGCTTTGTTGGTTCTTGTGGAGTTTCATTCATGTATTTTGTTCTCCTTATTGTTTACTGTTATGACAATCACTGCAATTCATTTCTTTCCAGGCATCACCGATATCAACAGGATGCTGGTATTCAATTCCGCCCAGAGATATTCTGAGAGAATCGCTTTGGAATTGCTGTGCGAGAATGGTATGACATGTATTACAATCGCGTGAGAGCACCTTGCCCTCAGAACTCACATGTTTCCCGTCATGGCAACGAAAACATCCCGGATCATACAAATGCCCGATATTATTTGGGAAGTGTTTCCAGTTGACATTCATCTTGGGGAAATAATTTCTACTATAGATGTCTTGTGTCGCTTTAATTGCGCTATCTATTTTGACCTGTTGATGAGCGGCAACATCCGGGTAATTTGTTTTATAGTACTCATTGATATACAGCTTGATGCTATCCTTGGCAATCTCCGTTGTTGTATATGGTAACTCTAATGCCTTTACGGTGATACTTTTTATATTGGGTAAGATAGGATCAATCCAACCGAGAGCCATGACATGGTTAATGGAGCGTGCCGGCGGGTGATAAATATGTGAAGGTCGGTTATGGCAATCGATGCAATCCATTCGCTTCTGAAAAGCGCGTGATAACGAATCATCGGTGACAGATATTTCTGTACTTCGATAAATTGTCTCTTTACCATCAGGTGTTCGAGATCGGACCCACGGAATAATCTGACGTTCACGATCTAATGCGGCATACGTTACTTCATGGGCAATATTCATGTGCCAGTGAATACCTGAGGTCGGACCGGATTCGGCATTTCCTCCCCCAATTTTCATGAGGTATGTTAATTCCCATTCCGTATTTTTATCATCGGAGAGGAAATATTTGTTCTGGTGTTCTTTCTCGTTGAAGAAATGTTTGGGCCAATGACATTGTTCACAAGTCTGCTGTGCGGGTCTCAAATTTTCAATAGGCGTAGGTATCGGTTTCGAGTATTTATCAAACAATACGGAATACACCTGATAACTACCGGAAAGTTTCGACTTTACAAAATAATCCGCTCCTGAGCCAATATGACATTGAACGCATCCTACCCGTGCATGAGGGGAATGTTGGTACGCTGTATATTCCGGCTCCATGACCGTATGGCACGTCTCACCGCAAAACTGGTCGGATTCGGTGTACTCGTAGGCTTTAAAACTTGTAAAGCCGCCAATGCCGAAAGCAACAACCGTTCCTACAATAAAAAATATAAATGCCGTTCGGTGGCGCGGGTTATTCAAATCCACAACCGGCAGGTGCAAACCATGCGGTTTTCCCAAACGTTCGCGGCGATGTTCACGGATAATACCGAAAGCAATAATTAAGAGTCCTAAGAACAAGAACATGGGCATAATAATGAACGTTATGATACCCATATAGGGGCTTGGGTTTGTCTCCATTGCTTCTAACGTGAGAAGGAACAGAATGAGTAATAAACTTACTCCGACAATGCCGGCACCGATAAGTGTGATGAGATTATAAAAAGAACTTGGGAAAAGTCGTTTCATGATTAGGGATTTTCCTTATCTCTGGTTCAACATGTGTTTAAGTGGTAATGTATAAACTGTATTACGATTGCTTCAGACAGGTCAATGATATAACTACGGAACCTTGTTTAAAGCGCACATTTATTTTGACATTCACAGGAATGTCGAACAATTAATATGTAATTGTTGTGACATCAATAAGTTCTGCATTAGGGTCTTGTTCCTGCAGAAAATGGATAAATTCCTTATTGTGATATTCCTGATGACCCTTTTCAAAATCTTGTAATAATTCGCGAATTCGTTTTTGTTCAACTATGGTCTTTATATAGTTGACCTGTTCTTCGTCATCATAGATTCTGTAATAAAACATATAAGTATTTCCTTCTTTATCTTCTAAAAAATTATTGGGTTGTTCTAAAAACTCGGTTGACTGTCATTCCGAAGGAGCGAAGCGACTGAGGAATGGCAAGTAATTGAGGTTCTCAGGTAACCTCAATCGCTATTAAACCAAAATCTTATCTGCGTGCAGAATATCCGAAAATAATTCATTTTTTATTGCTTCTGCATTCTTTCTCGCATTCGCCATTGCAGTAACGATATATCTGTTTGCAATAAATATTTTTCTCGGCTCTATTTCCGCTTCATCTAACAACAGGTATCCAATGTAAAGATAACTGTACATCTCTACAAGGTCTTTCGCCGCTACATCCTGAAATTGATTATCCTTTTTTGCAAGGACATACTGCAAACTTTCAAGAAATAACACACGGATTTCTTTCAACAAATTTGCAAGTTTGGTTAATCCGCCTTTGAATTCTTTCTTCTCTTTTTCCAAAAAGTATTCAGCAAGGACGTCATTAATCACATTACCGCTTGCCGCAACAACCTGCAACTGAGATGTTCCTTCATAAATATTCGTGATTCGTGCATCACGAGCTAATCGTTCTACACGAAATTCTTTCATGTATCCTGTTCCGCCATGAATTTGTAACGCATCATACGTAATTTTGTTCGATGATTCAGAAAGAATATACTTCGTCATAGGCGTAAGTAAGTTAGCAATCTTAGTCACAGCCTTTAATCGTGCATTCTCTTCTGCAAACGATTTTCCTGCCGCTTTCAACTGTTCAATTCTATCTTCGTATTTTTCTTTCTCGTCAACAGTCTTTGCTGTACTATACAGTAATGAACGATTGCTTTCCAGCATCACGCGCATATCCAATAACATGTTTGTCACAACCGGAATATCATAAATTGCTTTTCCGAATTGTTTGCGCTCTTTGGCATACTTTAATGCTTCTTCATACGCCGCTTGAGAAATTCCCAATGCCTGAGCAGAAACACCCATCCGTGCGCGATACATTAAATCAAGCACATACTTAATTAATCCGAATTTTCTTGCTCCCACCAATTGGGCGGGAGTATCATTAAATTGTAATTCGCATGTCGGTGAACCGTGAATGCCTAATTTATTCTCGATACGACGAACAACAACGGTTTCATCGCCATTACAGACAAACATGCTTAACCCACGACCATCTTTTGTTCCCGCTTCCGAACGGGCAAGCACAAGGAGCACCTGTGCATTTCCGTTGGTAATGAATCTCTTCACACCGCGTAAAAACCATTTGCCATCCTCGTTTTGATACGCATGAAGTTTCACTGCCTGCAAATCAGAACCGGCATCCGGTTCAGTCAATGCCATCGCTCCGGTATGTTCACCTCGTGCAATTGCCGGTAAAAATTCAAAACACTGATCTTCTGTCCCGAATTTTCGAATCGTATCGCCAATATCCTGTAACCCGTAAATATTCATTAACGATGCATCGGCGCGTGATAACGTTTCAACCGACATCATATAAATTGAAAACGGAAAATTGAGTCCTCCATATTTTCTTGGAAGAATCATACCCATCAAATCTGCCTGAGCAAGTTCATGAATATTTTTCTGCGTCCCTTTTGCGTAGGAAACTAACCCGTTTTCAAACGTTGCCCCATCATGATCAACATCTCCTGCTCGTAGGGCAACGGAGTTCCCTGCGAGATCGCCTACAATTTCCAATACCTTACGATAGCTCTCTTTGGCATCCTCATAATTAATCGGGGCATAATTATAATGCTTCGATTGCTCGTAATCATCCTCAGCCATCGAAACAATATGTTCTAAATCAATTTGATTAAAATGAAATTGAAGGTCTGAATTTTCTGTAAAAAAGTTCGGCATAATTATTATTTCAACCTGCTTTTATATGCTTCAATAAATTTTGGTATTACATCCGAGGCATCACCGACTATACCATAGTGACTGATTTCAAAAATCGGTGCATCGGGATCTGTATTGATTGCGACAATCTTCTTTGCTTCCTGCATTCCCGCTCTGTGTTGAATCGCACCTGAAATCCCGATAGCAAAGTATAATTTCGGACGAACGGTTACGCCTGTCTGTCCAACCTGTCGTTCATGGGGAATATATCCTGCATCGACTGCGGCACGGCTTCCCGCAACTTCCCCGCCAAGTGTATGCGCAAGCTCGTGAATCAACTTGAAATTCTTCATCGATCCAAGTCCGTACCCGCCGGCAACAATAATCGGTGCGCCTTTCAAGTTCACTTTACTTTCTTCACGATGCTGTTCTACAATCTCGACAAGATTATCAATCTCATTCGGGATATATGGTATTTCAGTTATCTTCACAGTCTTAGGAGAGTCACTGCTGTGCATCTCCATGACACCTTCGCGCACTGTTGCCATTTGCACATGAACATCAGGAGTAATAATCGTCGCGATGATATTCCCGCCAAATGCAGGGCGTATCTGTAACAGCAATTCTTTATACTGTTTATTCAAGTATGTCACATCCGATACCTGCAAATCGGTACAATCCGCAGTTAATCCGCTTCTCGTATGCGATGCTACGCGAGGAGCTAAATCTCTTCCTGTAATTGTTGCTCCAAAAAGAACAATACGCGGCTGGTATTGCCCTACCAACTCATTCAATATTCTGCTATACGGGAGAGTTCTGTAATGCTTTAATTGCGGGTGATCAACCACTAACGCTTCATCCACTCCAAACCGGAATGTATCTGCCGCGAGTTCTTTCATCCCTTCACCAATCACCACCGACTTTAAAACACCTTGCATCGTATCGGCTAATTTTCGCCCTTTGCTGAGCAGTTCGTAACTGACATCAGCAGGCTTTCCGTTTCGTTGTTCTATAAATACCCAGACATCATTCTTCATAGTATTATCCAAAAATGTGGTCCTCCATTAATTCATCAATCAACTTATTCATCCCCGGTTTTGAATTTTCTATGCGCACCGGTTCACGCCCGCCAAGAATAACCGATTCAACATTATGCACTTTCGTCGGCGATCCTTTTATTCCGCATCGCTCTACATCAACATTCAAATCATCTGTTGTTAATGTGGGAATAAACAACGAACGACCCTGATACTCATGAACAAGTTGGTCAACATACAGAAGCGAATTTCCTTCTGCCATCTTCTCTAATTCAAGTAGCGATTTTGCACCTTTATATGCCATCACCCGTTTAGCGCTGTACGGACGCGGTTGAGCGGCATCTTTTAACACCGTAACTAACACAGGAAGTCTTGCTTCGAGAATTTCATATCCTCCTTCAATCTTCTTCCTGATGTGCACTTTCTTTTTCTTGATATCAATCAACTCTTCAGCGTATGTTATTTGAGGGATACCAAGTTTCTCGGCTGTTTGAGGACCTACCTGTGCTGTATCTCCATCAATTGCCTGTCGTCCCGCAAAAACAAAATCAAACTTTCCGATTTTCTTGATTGCTTCGCTGAGTACATACGATGTAGCGAGCGTATCGGCTCCGGCAAATTTTCTGTCGGTAATTAAATACGCTTCATCGGCGCCCATATATAAGCACTCGCGTAAAATGTCCGATGCTCTGGGAGGTCCCATGGTTACAGCAATAACCTTGCCGCCGAACTTGTCCTTGATTTGCAATGCAAATTCAAGCGCAACTTTATCTTCATGATTGAAAATTGCAGGCAACTTAGAACGGTTAACCGTTCCGTCTTCTTTCATCACCTGACCCGATATATTTGAGGTATCGGGAACCTGTTTTACTAATACTATTGAGTTATACATAATTTATTGTTAACGGTATGCAAAAACCATGGCATAAATAATCCAAACAACGATACTGAATCCTAAAATCAACGCAGTCCATCCGAATACTTTCACAGCGCGGATAACTATCGGCTGATACGGTTCTACTAAATACTGTTCTAATGTTCCGTTCTTTACTAACTCTTCATACTCGGCGGGTTTATCATGCTTAAATTCTTCAAGCGACATTCTTCCCGTGAACACAACAATATCCATCGGAAATTTTTCGGGTCGTAAATGGGTATTGAAAAAATGCACCGTAAAAATAAACCCAATAGCAAGCAACGCTTCATCACTATGAATAATGGTAGCGATGTTTAAGAAATATCCCGGCAATACAAGAGTGAAAATTTCAGGGAACCACAACGTCAATCCGGTTGACCCAATGACAAAAACACCCCAAAACACAGCAAAATAGTCAAATTTTTCCCAGTATGTCCATCGCCCATACTTCGGGCGGTCACCTTTCCCTAAAAACCATTTTATGGATCCGATGAAATCTTGAAGGTCTTTCTTATTGAACATCATAGAATCGGAACCGAAAATCATCTTCAACCATGTCTTCTTTTCACGTTTCTTCGTTTTGATGAGATCGACAATATGAGTAATAAAAATCCCGAACATTAACACTGCCGCTAACCGGTGAACATATCCCGCCGATTCAAATCCACCGAATACTCTTGCAACAATAACCGCCCATCCCGTGTATGAAAATTTCAGAGTCATCCCCGTCATGGCAAGACTGATGAAACTGATAATCATAATAATATGCAGTATTCGGTTTAATCGCGTGAACCGAAGATACTGTTTTCCTTTGTGTGTGCTCTTAGACATTTTCGCCACCTTCTTTCTCTGATGGTGTATCTGTTTTAGCCTGATCTACTTCAGGTGTATCTCCTTCAAGTTCTTCTGTGTTTGTTTCTTCCATCATCTCTTTCTGTTTTAAAGCTCTTCTCATTTGCAATGCACGGGGCAACCATAACAACGTATGAATTCCGCCAACAACAAACGTCCCGATTAATAACGAGGTCATTCCCCAGAACGTCCAATATAATAACGGGTACTTTTCAGGGTCGTGGTGTGTTGCGTGGGTAAGATACCCCGCGAATCTACGATTGGCGCCTTCGTGGCACTTTTGGCAAGTCTGCACAACATTCTCACGGCTTAAATGTGACTTCGGATCTGCCACCGCTAAAATATCATGCGAACCATGGCAATCATAACATTTTGCAGTCTTTGTATAGCCAAGCTGTGATACTTTTCCATGATAGGTATCAAAATATGTTTCGGCAATCTTTTCATGACAGCGTCCGCATTTTGTCATAATATCAAGCTTAAATCCTTGTGCATCCGCTCGCTGAATCGTATGTGCTGTATGACAATCACTACAAACAGGCAGTGGACGGTCAGGAGTCGATTTATACTTTGCATGAATACTATTCTGAAATTGTTCTTCTATTCCGTGGTGACATTTACCGCATGTTTGAGGAACATTTTTCGCGTTTACAGTCGAAAGAGTATCACTCTTTGGTAAAATCTTGTGTGAAGAATGACAATTTGTACATGTTGCCGTAACTGTTAAACCGCTTTTTAATAACCCTTTACCGTGAATACTTTCCGTATAATGCTCGATAATCTCATGCTGTGTTCCGGTGTATTTCATCGCCGCTTTATTTCCTTCACGGTGACAGCTTGCACAGAGTTCCGGAACTTTGGTGGGAAATGTTTTTGAATTGGGATCGGTTTTACCCATCACAGCGTGCGTACCGTGACATTCTTTACATGTTGGAGCATTCATATCGGCTTTTGCCGATAACTTACCGTGAATACTTACCATGTAATCCTGCCCAACCTGTTCATGGCATGACGAACATTCCACTTTTTGTGTTACGGTTTCGCATGGTCTTACATGAGATGCATTCACTTGAGAATGGCACTGACTGCAAGAAACATTCATGTGCTTTGAATGTTTTACCTCATTGAAATCAACAAATAACGAACGACCATCTTTGGATGATACGGTCGTTTTTTTGTCGTGGCATTTCATACAATCATTATCCGCCATGCCTTGAGAATAAAACACCTTGCGAATCTTATGCGGCTGGTGGCAATCAATACATGCCGGAAGAGTATGTGCTTGCTTCTCCCATAATTCACCCTTAATAATTTTCCGGTGAACCATCTCAATCTGTGCATGACACTTCGTACATGTCTTTGCAATATTTGATCTCGCTATTGATGAATTCGCATCCGTGTGTTTGAGAATGGAATGCGCTGTATGACATGAGGCGCAGTTTGGTGCAACAATCAAGCCCTTTTTAAGAAGACCCTGTCCGTGAATACTCTCCGAAAAATTTTCGAGAATATGATCTTGATGAATCGTTCGTTGTTTTTGAACCGGAGCGCCTTCCTGATGACACTTTCCGCACAAGAATGGTACCTGAAGCGGTGATACAGGCGAGTTATTATCCTTAACCGGAAGGATATCATGATTTCCATGGCAATCTTTACACTTCGGCGCTAACGCATCACCCTTCGCCAGCGCTTGCCCATGTAAAGATTTTACATGAAGCGCCTGCTCATCCGAGTGACACGTTCCACAATCAACCTGTTTTAATCCTGCTTCGTGTGGAAGTTCTTTCCCTTCAAGATCAGTATGGCACGCGACGCAACTAAGAGAGGAATGAACAGAATGACCAAACTTCTTCTCATCAACAAATGCTGAAAATTGTTTTCCTTTCCTCGTCCCTGTTAACGATTTATCTTCATGACATCCGAAGCAATCACTATTTTCCTGAGCGAATACTTTCGTACTGCTGAAAAGAACAACTAAGAGAACAACAAGTCCCAACTGGTAAACAGACGAGAAAATGTTCTTCATCAATGTTTACCTTTCTTATGATCAGCCTTCTTCTCTTCGTTAGCTTGCGTTGGTTTTGCGGTTTCGTTGTCATCCGCTTTCAACTCATCAAGCATCTTTTTTCTTTTGATTTCGTCAAGCTCTAACGGATGTTCTTCTTCCATTTCGGTTTCGGTTAATGTACCTTTCCAGAATGCAAGATTAATTGGGTATGTATCGGGATTTAACATGACGAAGTAAAAATGCCAGACAATAATGGCAAGTGTTGCAAGCCAGGCTTCATAATAGTGTACTGTACGAGCAATATCGTACCCTAACTTTGTCAAAATTCCGATAAATGTGTTATCAAACCACATGATACCACCGGTAACAGCCATAACAATTGTACCCCAAACAAGAGCCCAATATTCACTCTTTTCGATGTAACTGAAACGACCAAGCCGCGGTTTTATCTGTGAAAATCCGGTGTTATACTTTATCATTGCAATCGCATCACGGCCATCTTGAATTTTCGGCAATAAATCGCGCAGAAGTTCTCTGCCGCGTTTGGTAAACAAGAGGTAATACACATGATATAAACTTGCCGCAGTCATAATCACAGCCGCAATACGGTGAATCAAACTTCGTAAATCAAATACCTTATCACTCACCGAACGGATTCCTTCGACCCACCACGCTTCAGGGAAGCGGAGCATAAATCCTGTTATGACTAACGTGATAAAACTGATAAGCAGTGTCGCATGTTGGAACCGTTCATTCCCGGTCATTCGTAAATATAACGCATGTCCGTGATGTTCTTCTTCAATAACGCCGCGACGAATTAATAATTTCCTTTTTGATTTTTTAATAAAATCTAAAAGGTTATGGACAAACATACCACCAACGACTGAAATAATCATCAGGATGTATGCAGTTACTATCCAATAGAGAATAGGTTCATCCGCCTTCGCTTCCGATACGTGAACTGCGCCAACAGCAAAACGTTCATTTGCGCCGGGATGACATTTTCCGCATGTCTTCGCCATGTTGGTTTTATACACACTTGAAGTTGAATCGGTTGAACGCTTAATAGTATGTGATCCGTGACAGCTTGCACAGTTGGCAACTTCTAAAGAGCCGCCGCGAATTGCTAATCCGTGATAACTGTCTGAAAATGTTTTAAACCGGTCATTGGAAAGACCATACTTTGTTGTTAACGCTACCGAACTGTGGCAGGGCGAACAAACTTGCTGTGATAAATTCTTTGTAGCAACCGGCGACCGCGGGTCGGTGTGCTTTAATATGTTATGTTCTCCGTGGCAATTTGTACAAACAGGAGCATCTTTCACACCTCCTGCTAAAGCCTCACCGTGAACACTTTCAGCATACTCTTTGGCAATTTCGGCATGACATTTTGAACATGTTTCCGGAACCTGCATTTTATTTACTTTTGCAGTGGGGTCGTTCCCCTTCTTCATTTCATGACTGCCGTGGCAATCGATACACGTTGCCGCTTTGCCATTCCCGTTTCGTAACGCGTTGCCATGTACGCTGTTCTCATACTCAGCAATAAATCCGGCTGATGGAGCCATCTTTGAGCGAACATTCGGATTATCTAAGTGGCATGAAAGACACAGTTTCTCTTGAGTAACCTTAAACTCAACAGAATCTTTATTCCCGTCAGCTCCAATCACATTGTTTTGATGACAGGATATACAGGTAGGAGCGCCAACAACTCCTGCTTCAATTGCTTTACCATGAGCAGAGGCTGTAAATTGTTCTTTAACATCAGAATGGCATTCACCGCACGATTCGGGCATTTTTGTACTCGAGAATTTCGAACCCGGGACTTTCGGCGATACGACATCATGCTTACCGTGGCAATCTTTACATCCAACATCAGGAGTTTGCTTATTCTTAAGAGCCTCTCCTAATTGCGGATGAAACGGATGTTTAATCGAAACATCGGTGTGGCAAGTTAAACAATTGACCTCAGTTATTTTCGCTTTGTGCGGTACATTGTTCGGATCAAATCCGGTATGACATGCTACGCAAACAAGTTTGCTGTGAGGTGATTTATTAAGAATACCCTCATCAACAAACAAAGGAATAGTTTTGCCACCGGCATCTTTCGTTAACGAATGATCACTATGACACGTGAGGCAATCCTCACGGGTTTGGGCGGGAAGAACACTGATACATGATAGGAGGAGGCTTAAAAGCCATCCAAATCGGAGAACATTGTTTACAGTCATAGAAGGATTAAAAAAGCCCTGTCTCTTCAATCTTCTTGCGATGATCTCAAGCAGGGCTTATGATTATAGATTACGATTTTGGTACTGCATGTTTGATTTTTGCCCACGCATCAGAGAATTTGAATCCTTTGAATGTGGGGCTCTTCTCATTATGGCATGTGACGCATTTCTTTTCGATCTCTTTTTCATCTTTGTACGCTGTCATACCGGCTGCAACTGCTTTCGCATGATCTTTCATTGTAGCCATTGCTTTGTACGCTGAACCTGCGCCATGACATGCTTCACACTGTACGCCTTCTTTTGCATCAAATGATTTGTCAAGTAACTTTGCATCTGCTGTTACTGTATGACAACCAAGGCATTCCGGAGATTCCGCCGCGGGCTTTTTCAAGCCTGCTTTTTTGGCAACTTCGGCCGCTTTTTCTGAAGCTAAGACTTTGTAGGCTTCTGCATGTTTCGATTTTGACCATACGCCGAATTGATTTCCTGTTTTATCGGCTTTATGACACATCGAACACTGTTTTACACCTACATATTTGTTTTGTGCTAATGCCGGTGCAGCAATAATAAGACTGCAAAGGACTACCACAAACAGAAGAATAAGGTTTTTCATTCTTACTCCATGTGAATTATTCATGAATAATTGTTTTGGATTATTTACTTTAGACATTCTTTTTTCTTTCTAATTAACGGATTGTATATGTTCTTCAACACCATGTTCATGCCCGTGTTGCATCGATTCAGGTTTTATTGTCATAACAGGTACTTTCGAGTGACGTACAACTTTCTCTGCGCTACTCCCCAATAATATATGTGCTAATCCTGTATGACCATGCGTTGCCATAATAATAAGATCAAATTCTTCTTTTTCAGCATAATTAACTATCTCACGATACACATCGCCTCGTTTTACTACCGGAACTATTCCCTTCACTTCGGGAAGTTTTGTCGCTAAAAAATTCTTCATTTCATTCATCGCACTTACTTCTATGTCGCGCATTGTTGTTTCTGAGGTAAACTCTACTGTATGAAATGCAAAGGCCGATGGTTCTTCAACAACATGGATAAAATAAATCCGGGCTTCATATATCTTTGAGAATGATGTGGCATATTCCATAGCCGCAAGCGATAAATCCGAAAAATCTGTCGGAACAAGTATTTTATAGATGAATTTCATGGCTTTTTCCCATCATAGTGTTTTGTATTCATATAGTTAGCAACTATAATGCCATGGAATACTGTGTGAAATGACCCAGAAAATATATATTTATTTATTCCATTCTCAGACATGATAATGCCATATCACGAATGAAACGATATTAGGGGGTATTTTCTCAATTATGAAATACCATAAAATAACTGTTGAATCTTTCAACAATATCTCTTTTTTTATCTTCTGTTCATAATTTTAGACACTAATTCTATCTCTAATAACATACATGATTTTTGGACAATCCCGACCCCCCCCGGAACTGGTAATTTCTTTGCCTTTCACCCCAACAATCCGTACCTTTTCCTACCCTAACTAATTCAATACTACCAATAATTTTAAGTAAAAACTCCTATGTACAAAACAATTGAAGATTTCAAACAAGACTGGGCTTATGAACACGAAAGTACCGTTAAAATGTTCAAAGCACTCTCCGATGCATCATTATCCCAAAAAGTATCCCCGGATGGAAGATCGCTCGGCTATCTTGCATGGCATATCGTTGTAACCCTTGGAGAGATGGGCGCCCAAGCAGGTTTAACAGTTCAAGCTCCCGCAGAAAACGCACCTGTGCCCGGTTCTGCATCTGCAATTGCGGAACATTATGAGAAATCAGGTCAATCAATGATCGCAGAAGTAGCAAGCAAATGGAACGATGCCTCTCTTGCTGAACAAATTCCAATGTATGGTGAAACGTGGACGCGCAGTCAAACACTTGCCGCCCTTGTGAAACACCAAATCCATCACCGCGCACAAATGACAGTCCTTATGCGCCAGGCAGGATTAAAAGTCCCCGGTATCTACGGACCCGCTAAAGAAGAATGGGCGCAATACGGAATGCCCGCTCACGAATAAGTTCTACACAACCATGCGAAGGCTTTAGTTGACAAACCTTCGCATGGTTGCTTCCTTAAAAACTTCTCATCTATTTCTGCTTCACAATTACAAAATCTTCCTCCCCTTTTCTTTTTTTAAAAGATGGGGCTGGGTCAAGGCTATTAGGTTAAATCCCGCATGACCATGAATGTTCACGCTACTACAAAAAAAGCCAGATAAATCGGACTGGATACATAGTCCCGTTTACGGGGCTTTATTCTATATAGCGTCTCGATTTATCGGGATGCGGATATAGCAAAACGAACAATATTATTCAATTCATAATACTGACACCAACAGAAAATATTCACTACATCG
>ORJL010357195.1_pt1 | contig 16476 bp, 14 predicted proteins | sample 1779941 | NCBI WGS metagenome assembly ORJL01 (sample SAMEA104232317, study PRJEB22302) | groundwater metagenome | biome: forest; feature: aquifer; material: groundwater | place: USA | collected 2011-08-07 | depth 5.8 m | reverse complement strand
GGGGCGATTCATGAATCGCCCCTACGCTATTGTAGCCCATGGCTTTAGCCCGGGGCGGGACTGCGCCAGCGTCGGGCTCCTTCTGCCGGCCGCCTGTACTGCTGAGAGTTAGCTGCCAACTGGCAAATGGCATAGCCGCGTTATGCGCAAACAGTTAGGGCGCAACATATAGTACCTCGTTGGGGAATGGCCCTTACCTCCTTGCCCGAGAGAGTGGCCCAGGCGAGACGCCTGGGCCACTCTCTTCTCTTGCCGCTATTCGCACGCCGATTCTTGCAACTTGGTACTAGACGCAGCGGGGCTTGTCCGTGAGAACTGGGCACAGCCCGTGTCCAGGCCCCGGCCCCAGAAAGGGCCTGCTATCCAGGTACGATAGACGGGTGGGATTCCACGCCTCCCCGAACATTACAAAATGGTAACAATCCAGGGGCGGCCGCACGATGGGGAATGTGAAAAAGGCCTCGTCTTGGTCCGCCGTACCCCTATGTTATTTGGAAAATTATGCTATCGTTTAAGCGTGGGGAAGCGCTAGATGGCAGCCCGTCGAGGGGAGAGGCCGCCTGGGAGCAAGTCCGGAGTAGTACCGGACCTTGCTAGCCAGAGCAGTCTGCCTTCTTTCTCCGTTCAGGAGCAGTCTGCGCTGCTGGCCTCAATTTTCGCCCATTCGCCCGACACCCTTTTCTTCATGGACCGCAACCTGCGCTACACCTGGTTCTTCCACCCCAGGCCGCCGTACACGCCGGAAGACGTCGTCGGAAAGACCGACTTCGAAATACACCCCTGGGAAGAGGCGCAGGAGCTGACCGAGATAAAGAAGAGGGTCTTGGAGACGGGTGCCGGCGCCAGGACTGAGGTCCGTACGAGCTTTAGCGGGACTGTGCAGCATTGCGAAAATGCCTATGAACCGCTACGAGACCAAGAGGGACGGGTCGTAGGTATCGCGGGCTACGGCCGTGACATCACCGAGCACAGGCAGGCCCAGATAGAGTGCGAAAGGCTGCTGGGCGAGGTGCAGCAACTGGCCGAGGTGGCCCAGCGGCGGGCCAGCGAGCTGGAAGCCATCCTCGACAATATGGTGGATGGCGTCTTCGTCTGTGACCTTACAGGACGCATCACCCTCACCAATGAGGCCGGTGTGAGGCTGCTGGGAATGAGCGACATGGAGGAGGTCAAGCGCGCCCTCTCCGAGTACCCCGAGCCCCTCCGCATACGGCACCTGGATGGCAGGCTGCTTTGTCCAGAGGAGATGCCCCTGGCCCAGGCTCTGGCGGGGAAGACCGTCTCCCTGGCAGACATACTGCTGCATAACGGACTGGCCAAGCGGGATATTTACATCCGGACCAGCGCGGCGCCCATGAAGGACGAAAGTGGGAATATCATCGGGGCTGTGGCGGTGGGCCGGGACGTTACCGAGTTGACCGAACTGGACCGGGCCAAGGACCAGTTCATCACGGTGGCCGCCCACGAGCTGAAGACGCCCGTGGCCATCATGAAGGGCTACGCCCAGGCCCTCTTGCGCTCCGAAGAAGTCATGTCTGCGCCCCAGCGGAAGATGTTGAATGCCATCGACCTAGGCGCCGACCGCATCGTCAGGATCGTCGACGACCTGCTGGATATCTCTCGCCTTCAGGACGGACGCCCGGACCTGGCCGCCGAGAGGATAGACCTGGCCCAGTTGGCGGAGGAAGTCGCCGGCACCCTGGCCCTGTCCACCAACAAGCACGGCCTGAGGGTGGTGAGCACGGAGCGGGTGGTCATCAACGGGGACGTGGACCGCCTGTCCCAGGTGCTGACCAACCTGGTCGACAACGCCATTCGCTATTCCCCCGATGGTGGGGACATCCAAGTGGAGGTGGCAGTTCTGGGACCCGAGGCCGTCGTGTCGGTCAGAGACCAGGGTGTGGGCATTCCCATAGATCAGCAGGCTGACATCTTCCAACGCTTTCACCGGCCCCATACCGGCACTCCCTTCGATTACGGAGGCATGGGTGTGGGCCTCTACATGTCCCGGGAGGTCATCGCGAGGATGGGAGGCAGGATGTGGTTCGAGAGTGAAGAGGATAGCGGAAGCACCTTCTACTTCTCACTTCCGCTCAGAGGCGAGCGTGGCGCGCCGTAAGCTGGTCCTGGTGGTGGACGACGAGCCGAACATCCTCCACCTGGTGAAGTGGGCGCTGGAAAGGGCCCGCTACAGGGTGGAGACGGCAGCCAACGGGCGTGAGGCCCTGGACATGATCGGCCGCCGCCTGCCCGACCTGATAGTCCTGGATATGAAGATGCCGGTCATGGACGGGTGGGAATTCGCCAAAGAGTTCCGGGCCGCCTACGACTCCAGTGTGCCCATCGTGGTCCTGACCGCCGCCGCCGACGCCAAAAAGCGAGCGGAGGAGATCGGCGCTGCCGGCTGGATAGGCAAGCCCTTCGACCTGGATGCCCTGGTCAATACCGTGGACCGGCTTACGGGCAAATAAGGAACCTGCTTTCCCCCCAGATCATCCGCAGATTGCGCAGATTTCAAGGATTACTTATGTCATTCTGAGCCGGAGCGGGGATTAGCGGCATGCATGTATAGAGACACACAGCGGAGGCGAAGAATCTCACGCGCCTCCGAAGAATCAGAGCAGCATCCGAAAGGGGTGAGAGGTGCCTCTGAACATTCCCAGTGCAACAAAAAGGCTGGCCCTCCCCATGGAGGCCAGCCTTTTCGGTCGGAGGGGTCCGTGCCTATTCAGGCACGTGGATGCCCTTGTACTCGTTGTAGAGAAGCACCAGCTCCTTGTCGAAGAGGGCCCTCTTCAGCTTGATAGCCTTGGACCGCGTCAGGGCCAGCAGCCCCGCGGCGTCTTCGTCCGTTATCTCAATCCCAAACTCCTCGAACTTGTGGCGCAGAGTAGCTGTCCCGGAGTGCTTGCCCACCACCAACTGGCGGGTCAGGCCCACCTCCTCCGGCGGGAATACTTCATAGTTCTTGGGGTTCTTAATCACGCCGTCGGCGTGGATCCCCGACTCATGGGCGAAGACGTTGACCCCGACGATGGCCTTCCAGATAGGCACCGTCCGCCCGGAGGCCATGGCCACGTACTCAGCCAGTCCCCGCAACTGGTTGGTCTGGAAGCCCACATCCACCCCATTTATGTACTTCAACGCCATGACCACCTCTTCCAGGGCGGCGTTCCCGGCCCTCTCCCCGAGGCCGTTCACTGTGACGTTAACGTAGGTGGCTCCAGCCCTGAGGCCGGCCAGGGCGTTGGCCGTGGCCATGCCGAAGTCGTTATGCGTGTGCATCTCCACTTCGATGTTGGCGGCGTCGATCAGGGCCTTGACCCTATCGTACGTGTCGAAGGGGTCCAGGATGCCCAGGGTATCGCAATAGCGCAGGCGGTCAGCCCCGTGCTCTTTGGCCGTCCGGGCAAACTCCAGCAGAAACTCGGGGTCTGCTCGGGAGGCATCCTCCGCGTTTACAGACACGTACAGGTTATGCTTCTTGGCGTAGTCCACGGAGCGCTTGATGCTGTCCAGCACCCACTGCCGGTCCGTCTGTAGCTTGGTCTGGATGTGGATGTCCGATGCCGAGATGGAGATGGCCACCGCCTGTACACCGCAGTCCAGGGAAGCGTGCAGGTCAGAGATTACCGCTCTATTCCAGGCCAGGATGCTGGTCGGCAGCTCCAGGTCAACTATCTCCTTGATCACTTCCTTCTCGTCGCCCCCCATGGCTGGGATGCCCGCTTCGATCTGGTGCACCCCAATCTCGGCCAGCATACGGGCGATCTGGACCTTCTCCTCGTTAGTAAATACCACGCCCGCGGTCTGTTCGCCGTCTCGCAGTGTTGTATCGTCCAGCAGAATCTTCTGGTTCATGCCCCTTCTTCCCTTCTCGCCCTTAGAAACTCATTAATAATGCATTAGTCTAACATGAAAGGCTATGGTGTGCAAAGAATGGTCATTGGGACAAGAATGGTCATTGGGCCATTGGCCATTGGATCATTCGTGATTGCGTGATTCGTGATACGTCTAGCAGCCTGAAGAAGCAACCCCAAGTCTTCAACAGGGATTCATGCGACCAGGGATTCATGCGACCTTCGAACGTTGAGTTACAGAAAAAATGGCTAACGTTTACTGGGAAAGAAATTGCTAAGGAAATGTACGAAGCCTTGCGTAAGTCGTTAGATACATATTGATATATTGGTAATTTGCTAGGAGAAAGCAACTATGATTGTCGTACGCTTCAAAGTGACGTGCCAGCCTGAGAAAACCGACCAGGCCCTGGCTGCATTCAGGGAAATCGTCGCCGCGAGCCGACCGCTCGATGGCGCCATCAACTTCGACATGGGCCGGGATATTACGGACCCAGACTCTTTCATCGCCATCGAGGTCTTCGCGGATCGGGCGGCGCTAGATCGCCAGGAGTCGTTGCCCGTGGTCCAGAAGACGATCGGCCTCCTTTCGGAGTTTCTCGCCGGCGAACCCGAGGCGACCATTTTTCACGTCTCCTCCTCCGAGCCCTGGGGGGCTTGAGGAAGTGACTGCGTATGGAAAATGCTGATAGGGGGCGGTAGGGCTGGGTGGACGTATTACCATTCCTGTGTTACCGTATTAGTGTTACTAAGAGGGTAGGAGGATGACATGGCAACACTGACCAGCAAGGGCCAGGTGACGCTGCCCAAGGTGATACGGGATGCCCTCGGCCTCGGTCCGGGCTCCGAGGTCGAGTTCGAATTACAGGAGGGAAAGGTCGTCCTCCGCAAGCGTGTTCCTGCCGAGACCTTACAGCGGTGGGAGGGCTATCTGCGCGGCCAACTGCCGGCGGGCTCTGTAGATGAGATGATGGAACTGCTGCGCGGCGAGCGCGTCCTGGACGGCGGGAGCAAAGAATGAAAACGGCGGTCGACACCAGCGTCCTTTTCGATCTGCTGGCCGGCGATCACAACGCCGCTGCTTCCGCCCGCCAGGCTCTATCGAACGCCCTATCCGCCGGGCCGGTAGTGATTTGCCCAGTGGTGTACGCTGAACTGGCGTCGGGCTTCGCCAGCCAGGAGGAGGTCACGCGGTTCATTCAGGATCTCCACCTCCGAGTCGAAGACCTCTCGACCGACGCTCTTTTTCAAGCTGCTGCCGCTTGGAAGCGTCACGCAACGCGCCGAGGTAATCATATCCAATGCCCGCATTGCGGCCACCAGGTGATCCTCCACTGTCCAGCCTGCCAGTCATCCTTAGTGTGGCGTCAGCACATCATCCCGGATTTCCTGATCGGTGGCCATGCCTCCCATCAAGCAGATCGCCTCCTGACCCGCGACGCTGCCTACTATCGCAGTTACTTCCCCGGCCTCCGGCTGGTCACTCCCGAATCGGTTGTCGCTTGACCCGAAGATGACCTAGTACTCTGTAACATAGGTTTTGACTGACGTCATTGCGAGGCCGGGGGATAGGACCACCGGCGCTGGTAACCCGCAGGCCGAAGCAATCTCCTAGTGGCGCGCCGAGATTGCTTCGCTATCGCTCGCAATGACGTTGGGCCATTTCCTGTGTTACAGACCACTAGTCACTAGTCATCTAATCACCATGCGACGCGCATTGCAGTTTTGTTATATCTTGCCCTGGATTTATTGCATTTCCGTTACAGTCGAGCTGCAAAACTTGGAATTCCGTTTGACAACACCTGTATGATTAGCCTATATTAGTTTTGCAAGGACCTCTTGCTGCGTCCTCATTGACCTACCATAACTGCGGTTTCCCTTGGAGCGGAAAAAGCAGCGCAAGGAGAAGAACCGTGAGAATTGCTCAACTGGCTCCGCTGTGGGAGAGAGTACCTCCGCCCCAATATGGAGGGACGGAAGCCGTGGTTTCACTGCTGGCAGATGAGCTTGCGCGCCGGGGACACCAGGTTGTTCTGTATGCCTCCGGCGATTCGGAGACCTTGGCTGAGCTGCGCTCGGTCTACCCCCGCAGCCTTCGCATGGCCGAAGTGGACGGCGTTATCGATAGCCCCGCGGGATACGAATGGGTGCATGTAGCAAACGCTCTCAAAGACCACGCCCAGTTCGACATCATCCACAACCACTCGGGTGAGCTGCCCATGGCCATGAGCACTGTAGTTCCAACCCCTATGCTTAGCACGCTCCACTGTGCCATCACACCTGACGCCCAGTTCGTGTGGGCCAGCTACCCGTGGTTCTACAACACCATAAGCTGCGCGTCCAAGAACGGCTCCCCGGATAGGAACTACTTGGGCGTAGTCTATAACGCTATAGACGTTGCGAGCTTTCCCTACGATGAGGATAAAGAAGATTACCTGTTGTTCCTGGGCCGCATATCCCCGGAGAAGGGACCCGTGACGGCCATCCAGGTGGCGAAGATGCTCGGGAAGAAACTGATCATAGCTGGAAAAGTGGACAAGGCGGACAAGGAATACTACCATAGGATGGTGGAGCCGCTCATCGATGGCAAGCTCATCCACTTTTTCGGAGAGGCCAACGGCGAGCAGAAACGAGAGCTCTATCGCAAAGCGATGGTGGTCCTGATGCCCCTCGACTGGGAAGAGCCGTTTGGCCTGGTCATGGCAGAGGCATTAGCCTGCGGAACGCCCGTGATAGCCTTCCCCCGGGGAGCGGCTCCCGAGATCATAAGGGACGGCGTGACGGGCTACCTGGTCAACAGCGCCGAAGAGATGGCCCAGGCCGTCTACCGCCTGGACCGCATAAGCGCAAAGAACTGCCGGCAGCATGTCCAAGAGCACTTCGATGTGCCAGTAATGGCCGACGGTTACCTGGCCCTCTATGAACGTATCCTGGAAATGGCTGGAACCGAGCCCAGGACCTACGTAAAGCATCTGGGCTTGAAGAGGAGGAGCTATGGGCGAGAACCCAGGAGCATCGGCGGTATTACCCCAACCAGCGTCAGGAGGAGCAGGTAAAGCGGTCCGGAGCCCCTGGAACGACCAATCTATCCTGGGCCTCCTGCTAGACGCTCTCCGTAAAGAGTGCGGTAATGAGTGCTGTGACTGCGACCTGGAGGTGAGAGACCGCGTCGCCTACTTGCGCGGCACCGTCTCCGGTCTGGCCCACAAGCTGGCCCTGGCCAGGGCAGTCATGAACGTCCCAGGGTTGAGGGCCGTGGTGAACCAGCTTCGGGTAACCCCCCTCTCACCCCGTAGCGACCAGCACATTGCTTCAGACGTCCGGTCTGCGATGATCAAGTCCGGGCTTGGGGCCCGGATGCCTGCTGTGAACGTTATAGATGGGGTGGTTTACCTCGCAGGAAGTGTAGGCTCACCGGAAGCCAGGAGCATCGCAGAGGATGCCGCCTGGTCGGCTCCAGGAGTTGAGCAGGTCGTCAGCGATATCCAGTCCACAACCCCCCGCCCCAAAAAGGACCAAGAGGTCCTGACCGACGTGGAGCTGACGCTGAGCCGCTACCTCGGATCAGGCTCCAAAATGGTGCACGCAGAGGTGCGGAAAGGAGTCGTCTACCTCAGAGGCGACGTGGATTCCGCATACCAGAGCCTGCTCACCGAAAACGCGGTTGCCTGGACACCGAGCGTGGTGGACGTGGTCAACGAATTGATTGTTACTTCCTGCCGGCCTAACTAGTCCGTATGGCCAGGGCCCCAGAACGCCAGCGCCGGTCTCGTGTCCCCATTGGGGCTCCTGAAGACTTCCTGATTGAGCAGACCGAGGCGGCAGCCATTGCCAGCATCCAGGACGCCCTGGTCATCAAGGAAGGGGACCTCTTCCTGCTGACCAACCGGGAAGGAGAGATTCCCCGCGAAAACAGCAGCGGCTTCGGCCTGTACCATCAAGATACCCGCTACCTGTCCACGTATGAGGTCTTCCTCGAAGACGCCAAGCCCATAGTCCTCCTCTCCACGGCCGAGCTCGGCTTTAGCGCCGAGCAGGAAATGACCAACCCCCTGATCTATAGCCACCTGGGGCGCCCTATCGTAAGGCAGACCATCGCCATCCGCCGCGAGCGGCTGGTGGACGGCTCAGTCCAGGAACGGGTGTTCGTAACCAACTTCAATGTCTTCCGAATCTCGCTTAACCTGCGCATTGACCTCGCTGCGGATTTCGTCGACATCTTCGAGGTACGGGGGATGGCCAGGCCCCGGCGGGGGGAGCTCCTCCCGCCACAGATTACGGAGGACTCCATAACCTTCGCCTACCTGGGCCTTGATGGTTTGGAGCGTCAAACCCGGGTCACTTTCTCCCCGCGCCCGACCAGCATTAGCGCCCAGGGCGTCACTTTCCGGTTCTCCCTGCGACACCGGGAGTCCACCAGCTTTCGGGTCACCATAACCATCAATAACGTCATGCCAGCCGCCTCTTTCACCACTTCCTTCGACCGCCTGGCCCGAGACTACCGGGAATGGAAACGAAACTGCACCCAGGTGGACTCCTCTAACGAGTTCTTCGAGTCGGTAGTGAACCGCTGTCTGGCGGATGTACGGTTGCTGCAAAGCGGGACGCCGGAGGAATCCTATGTGGCGGCGGGCATCCCCTGGTTCGCCACCCTGTTTGGCCGCGACCTCTTGTTTACCTCGCTCCAGCTCTTGCCCTATAACTCCAGTGTAGCCAGGAGAGCTCTGAGCCTTCTGGCCCGATACCAGGGCACAAGAGTGGACCCCTGGCGGGACGAGGAGCCGGGGAAAATCCTCCACGAGCTGCGTTTGGGAGAGATGGCCCGTCTCGATGAGGTGCCCTTCACCCCCTACTATGGCTCAGTGGACTCCACGCCGCTATTTCTTCTCCTGGCAGGAGAGTTCTACGCCTGGACCGGAGACCTGAGCCTGATGGAAGAGCTGGAGCCGAACCTGCTGGCGGGGCTTGACTGGCTGCAGCGATATGGCGACCTGGATGGCAGCGGCTATGTCTCTTACGAAAAGCGCTCCGCCAAAGGGCTCGTGAACCAGGGATGGAAAGACTCCGGCGATGCTATCGTCAACCCCGACGGGACCCTGGCCTACCCGCCCATCGCCCTGATAGAGGTCCAGGCCTACGTCTACGCTGCCAAGGAGCGGCTGGCCAGGGTCTTTGCCGACCTGGGAAGAGACGACCTGTCCCGCCGTCTCAGCCAGGAGGCAAGGGACTTGAAGGTCCGTTTCAACCAGGACTTCTGGCTGGAGACGGAGAAGTTCTTCGCCATTGCCCTGGACGGATCCAACAAGCCGGTCGCCACAGTCACCTCCAACCCTGGCCACGCCCTATGGGCGGGAATCGTGGACATAGACAAGGCCCAGGATGTGGTCAACAGGCTCTTGACCAACGACATGTTCTCCGGTTGGGGAATCCGCACACTGAGCACCCGGGCGCCCCGCTACAACCCCATGGGCTATCACCTGGGGACTATCTGGCCCCATGATAACTCCATTATCGCCATGGGCTTCAAGCGTTACGGATTCGAGGACGAGGTCAATGAGGTCGCTACGGCACTCTACGACGCCTGCCGCGCCTTCGATTATTACCGGCTGCCGGAGCTCTTCTGCGGGATGCCCCGCACCCGTCATAATGTTCCGGTCCGGTACCCTATCGCCTGTAGCCCCCAGGCCTGGGCCGCGGGAAGCATGCTTCACCTGCTCCAAGCCATCCTGGGCCTGGACCCAAACGCCCCGGAAGAGGAGTTGAGCATCGTGCGTCCCCGGCTGCCCTCCTGGCTGGACCGCATTCGCCTTTCCCGCCTTACCGTAGGCCAGAGCACGGTCGACCTCGTTCTCCACCGCCGCGATAACCGCACCGAGGTGGACATCGCGGCCATAGAGGGGAAACTGAAGGTCTCCGTGATAAGCTAGCCCGGCTTCTTCTGCCCGCACTTAGCGCATTCCTTGTAAGACTCCCCCCGGGAGGTCTTCCCGGACTTCCACTGGTGGTTCCCGCCCTTAGGGCACTTGTAAGGACCAGGCATGGCGCGCCTCCGGATCGGATGCCATTATTGTATGGGATGCGTACCCGCCGTACAAGCCCGACCAGGAGCTTCGTCGTCCCGCTGTACAAGCCCGACCAGGAGAAGTTAGCGGTAACGTAGTGCGGGGGCTTCTCCCCCTGGGGCCGGGAGCAGGGGGAGAAGCCCCCGCACTACGCATTGCTCTCCCCTGGCGTCCCCTCGCATCAGTTGTGAATAAAGCTTTCCAAGAGGGATGGCGCGAGCGGCCGCAAGACCTCATTACCTGCGCCTGAGAGAACAATTAGGCGTAGTTATTCCCCTAAATGATCCCTCCTAACGACAATCTCACGAGTTCCAGCAGACATAGGACAGCTCCGCGGATTTGCAAAAGGCAGCGCGTTGTGCTATAAAGAAAATGCCCCGAGTGGTTGAGTAAGGTACACTCGCTGGACCGTAGGATACCGAACTCTGAGTAGGTGGAAGCTGGGAACCTCCCGGTGGAAGCCGGAAGGAGCATAGGGCACTCAAGGCTGGCGAGGTAAACTGAAAGGTTACTCGGGGCTAGCTGTTTCTTCGGGAAACGCCGACCAAAGCCCCTTTGGCCGGCGGGGCTAGAAAGCCCCGCCTATCCGAATCCCAGTTTTGCGCAGCCAGCCCATTCCAAAGCATTTTAAAGGCCGTAGGCCTCTTCCGCCCTTTCTGCAAGCCGGTCCCAGTGGAATTCCCCCATAATCCGGGCCCGGGCCGCCTGCCCCAGGCGGCGGCGAAGCTCAGGGTCGTCGAGCAGAAGGACCAGTTTAGCGGCAAAGCCGGCCACGTCCCCGGGCGTTGCCAGCAGTCCGCTCTCGCCATCCACAATGTACTCGGAAGCCTGCCCCACGCGGTCCGCTACTACCGGGAGACCCGCCTGCATCAGCTCTACCAGCTTCAGGGGGCACTTGGCCCGATTGACCAGGGTGTCGTCAAGTGGATAAAGGGCCACCTGGACCCCGCGGAAGTACTCCGGTAGCTGCCCCGGCCTGATCCATCCGGCCATCTCCACCCTATGGTGAAGCCCGGCCTCCTCCACCAGGCGGCTCATCTCCCTCTCCTCTCCCAGAAGGCCCTGGCCCAAGACCAGCAGCCGGGCCTGGGGGATGCTGGTCAGCACCTCTCGGAGGATCCCCACCACCCGCCGGGCCTGGAACTCGAAGAACCTGGTGTAGAGAAGCAAGGTCGGACCGGCTCCATCGCCGCTGGGCCCCGGCAAGGTTTGTGTGTCAGGCGCCCCGCAGGCCCCGTTGGGGAGGTAGACGATGCGCTCTGAAGGTACGCCCACTTCTTCAACCATAGAGCACAGCACCCGACTGGCCGCCGTCACGGCGTCCGCATGGCGCAGCACCCATCCCTCCTGGAAAGAGAAGAAGGCCCGCTGGAGGGGCCCGTAGGGGGCCAGTTCGTTCCAGCCACCCCGGCCTTCCCAATCGTCGGTGTCCACCACCAGCCTGGCAGAGCTAAGGCCAGCCCTTCTTAACATCCAGCAAGCCATGGCCACCAGGCCGGAAAAGGCCTTTGGCTTGAAGATATGGACCACCTCGGGCCGGCGCTCCAGGGCAAGGCGCAGGGTGCGCCAGGTCACCAGGGGGTACCAGAGGGGTGGGAACCGGGGAGGCAAAGGGGGGTGCCACACCGGGACCCCTTGAAGGACCAAGCGCCGGCCCGAGTAGGCCGGGTTGTCCCAGGGCGGGACTACCAACACCACCTCATGCCCGCGGCGGGCCAGAGCGGAGGCCAGAGGCAAGGCCCTCCCGCTCGAGGTGCCCTTAGGGTCCAGGGCGAAAGGGCCTACAAAGGCAATCCGCATAGCTCTATAGTCCGGTCACCCCGCAGGTATGCAGAAGCTGGGAGCGCCGGCGTCTCGCCGGCCCCAGGGGTCCGTCCCGAGCCCGGACAGCGGGAGAATCCCGGCACGGGATCACCATGCAACCGGAGACGCCTTATCGCAACGTCTGAGACGCCTCGGCGAGGCGTATCTACAAGTATCGAGCGGTGCCACTGCAACCCAGAGGCGATCACCACGAGGCGTACATAGAAGGCTCTACGCCCTGGCTGCCTCCAGCCCCTCCGGGGGAATGCCCAACTTCTCCAGGAGTGCGCTCACACCGGCGGGCAGGTCCTCTTCGACCTCCTGACGCTCCAGGCCCGCCCCTAGCGCCACGGCGAAGCTGAATTCGGCGGTCAGCAAGTCCTCCGGCTCGTGGGTGTCAGAGTTCACCAGCAGCCGGGCTCCGGCTGCCCGGGCCATCCCGGCCACCCGGCCGTTCCCCAAGCAATGGCCCTTCCGGGCGCTGATTTCCAGAAAGATACCGTTGGCGGCGGCCAGGCGGGCCTCCTCCGGGGTGAGGAGACCGGGATGGGCCAGGATGTCCACATGGGGCGAGCTGAGAGCTGCCAGGTTGGTGCCGGCGGGCACCGGCTCCACGATGGTCTCCCCGTGCACCACGACAAGCCGGGCTCCCATTTCCTTGGCGGTGCGGGCAATCTCCCCTAAGGCCACGGGAGGCACATGGGTAAGCTCCACACCCGGTATGGCCATGATATCCCAGTGCCTCTCGGCCAACTGGCATTCCTTTATCACGACAGGGAGATAGTTCTCCAGAGTGCCCAAGCCCATATGGTCAGTTATGGCTACAACCCGGTACCCGCGCTTGACCGCGCGGTGGATCAGCTCTATCGGCGAGAGGCATCCGTCGGATAGGGTGGTGTGCGTGTGGAAATCGCAGAGCATCGCCCCTCCAAGATAGCAGAAAGGGTAGGCAAAGACAAGGGAAGGGGCCCTCCCTCCAACATGCTGGCCTTTGCCGAGACGTTCATTAACGTTTCCCGAATGCAATCTGTTATGTCTTTGCAATGTTCTGCGTGCGATAATGACGACTTTGTAATGGTAGAAAGAGTACGCTTCAGCTAAATAGCGCGTACGTGTGGAGTTGTGTAGCGCGGGGGCTTGTCCCCCGCCGGGGGGGGCGGGAGACAAGCCCCCGCGCTACGTTAATTGGTTGCTGGATACGGTCTGGCCGGCGTCAGCATCAAACCATGTCTTGCAAGGTCCCAATAAGAGTCAAGGTCTGCACTTCATTAGGCTGGGTCTGGTCCTGAGAAAAAGGCGCGGGCACCTGCGAAAGCCTGGCCGGCGAGCCCGCTGGCCGGGCCACCGCAGAAATATTTTTAAAGGAGGAAACATTATGGAGCGAGTGTCGAGAGCCCTGAGCCGACGGCGGTTCGCAACGGGCCTGGGTCGGGAGGTGGAGATATGACACCCACATCCTGGCCACGGCTCCTGGTGGCGGGGGCGGTACTGGCAGCAGTGGTAATGGTCGGGCTGTTTGCCTGGCCGCGAGGGACCCTTGCCAGTCCGGGGGTGGAGGAAGGAATGGCCGTATTTACCGGCAAAGGGCTATGCGCCAACTGCCACGGGGCCAATGGCGAGGGGGGTTTTGGGCCCACCCTGGCGGGTCGCGGGTTGGCCGCTGAAAGGGTAGTGCGCCAGTTGCGGACCCCCTTCCGCAATATGCCCAGCTTCCGGACAAACCAGGTAAGCGATGACGAAGCGGCCTCCATCGCGGAATTCCTGGCGAGCCTGGAGGCGCCGGCAGAGCGGGGCAAGCCCAGGGCCGAGGCCCAGCCCACTGACTCCGAAGTGAAGAAAGCGTGGATCGGAAAAGGGTGCGCCCAGTGCCACGGGGCGGCGGCTGGAGGCATTGTTACCAACTGGGCCGAGCGCGGCGCTACCCCTCTCGCCGCCGTACTGACGCGGAAGGCCAATGGGGGCAACCTCATGCCTGCCTTCAGGGAAGACCAGGTGAGCGACGTGCAGGAGACGGCCTTCCATGGCTATCTTACGGGCCTGGTGGACTCGACCTACCCAGTGTCGGCTGGGATCACGGCATCTCGACAGGGCAACCTGACGACATTTTCCATTACAGTGCGGAACAATATCGAGAACCAGGCCGCCTTCTTTGAGGTGAAGGGGGTAGTGCCCAAGGGAGCCATGCTGGTGGACTCCTGGGCCGGGTCCGGCCGCGGCTTCAACGCCGGCAGATTCGACGGGAAGGACGTGGGCTGGATCAACACCAACGTAGGGCCCGACCGCACTCAGGGACCGTTCGTCTTCATCGTGGACACGGGCAGCGACCCCGCGTCCGCCTACGCCTGGGTGCGCTATATCACCGTCAAGGGACAGACCGGCGCCTTCACCACCCGTCCGGCTACCGCGAACCCGTAGGTAGTAGTTAAGGGACTCTACATCAATTGGGGGGGGCCCCATGGGCGACCATGGGGCCCCCTCGGGCAACAGGGTCCCTTCCCTTTCTCATGAAAAGGGAGATGCCAAGGAGGGATCGCGCCGAAAGGAGTTGATAGTATAGGCCAAAGCAGCAAGGATGGCTTGCCGATCAGCAGGCGCCTTGTGTCGCCCCTGGTCCCCAAGCGGATAAACGAAGGGCGAGGTTACCGTGGGGTCGCGCAGTAGCCAGAACCAAGAGCAGGCCCAAGATCGTATGAGGAAAGGAAAATGAAACGAGTCCTTAGAGAAATGTGCCGCAGGCACGCGGCAAGAACCTTGGCGCCGCTGGTTATCCTGGCGCTCATCATCCTCATGGTCGCGCCGCTGGCGAGCGGCGGAAAGGCCGCAGGAGTGACCCGCACGTATTACATCGCGGCCGATGAGGTGGAGTGGAACTACGCGCCCACAGGCATCAACCAAATCACCGGCCAGCCCTTCGATGACGCGGCCAACGTCTTCCTGCAGAACGGGCCGGACCGGATCGGCGCGGTGAACATCAAGTCGCTCTACCGGGAGTACACCAACGCCAGCTTTAACAGACTCAAGGAAAGGGGCGACAAGTGGGAACACCTCGGCCTCTTGGGCCCGGTCCTGCGGGGCGCAGTGGGCGACACCATAAAGGTGGTCTTCAAAAACAAGACCCTCTTTGACGCCAGCGTCCACCCCCACGGCGTCTTTTACCTGAAGGACTCCGAGGGTTTCGATTACAACGATGGCAGCGCGGCAGGGACCAATGGGGACGGCGCCGTACCGCCGGGAGAGACCTGGACCTACAACTGGACCATCCCGGAGCGAGCCGGCCCTGGGCCCATGGACCCCAGTTCCATGGTCTGGGCCTACCACGGTCATACCAACGAGACGGCGGACACCAACGCCGGGCAGATAGGGGTGATCATCGTCACCAAAGCCGGCATGGCTAACCCCGATGGGTCGCCCAAGGACGTGGACCGGGAGTTCGTCAACCTGTTCACCGTCTTCGACGAGAACGTCAGCCCTTACCTGGACGCCAACATTGCGAGGTTCACCACCTCCCCGGTGGACGTGGATGATCCAGACTTCCAGGAGAGCAACCTGAAACACTCCATCAACGGCCTGATGTACGGCAACCTGATGGATCTGAAAATGAAGGTCGGGGAGCGGGTCCGCTGGTACGTCATAGGCATGGGCACCGAGGTCGACCTGCACACGCCTCACTGGCACGCCAATACTCTCTTGTGGAGCGGAATGCGCACGGACATGGTGGAGCTGCTGCCCATGAGCATGAAACAGTTGGATATGAATCCGGATAACCCGGGCACCTGGCTCTACCACTGCCACGTCAACGACCATATCGATGCCGGCATGATAACTATGTATGCCGTCAACGGCAGGAAGTAGAACGGGGAGAAAGCACCCGAAAACGGACGCTGGCTGCAGAGGGGACGGGTAGTTCGCTCCACGCCGTAGCAGCTCGGCGCCAGGTGAGTTGAGCGAAATAGAGAACGACCAGGGCCCCCGAGATGGGGGCTCTGGTTGTTCCTGACCAAGAGAGACCGGGAATTCCCCCGTCTTCCTTCCTTGACACCAAGCTTGCGGCTCCCTAAGATAAGCGGCGTTGCAATGGAGGTGAACCGTTGATCAGACCCCTGTCCACCCGTCCGCCCGGCCCGCCCTTCAGGGCGGCAGCCCCGTGGAAAATCGTCCTACTGGTAGCCGTTGCCATTTGGGGGCGCGGTAGAGCCCAACGGCAGGCAGCCCCGTGGAAAATCGTCCTCTTACTGGTAGCCGTGGCCATGGCCTCGGCCTTGAGCGCCTGCGTCCCTCAACCGAACCTGGAGGTCCGCATGGGGATCGTTGGGGGAAGCCAGCCCCTCTGGCGCTATGTCGCCGCGCAAAGGGAACAGCTCCTGGCCCCCTCCGGATACCAGGTCAGCTTCGCCGCCTATCCCAGCGAAGCGGCCCTGAAGGAGTCCTTCCTGAACAGGGAGGTTGACGTCATGGCTACCCTGCCTCCGCAATTGCCGGCCCTGTTCCAGGGGGGAGTCGAGGTCCAGTACTTCCTGCCCATCGCCTGGCTCAAGGAAGGCTACCCCATCATCGTCCCCACGGAATCGGCCATCCGCTCCCCGGCCGACCTGTCCGGAGCCAAGCTGTCCACATTCCCGTCGGACCATCCCGGCCTGGCCTACTGGCAGGCCTTTATCCAGGAAAACTACGGCTTCCGGCTGGCGGATAGGACCTCTCTGATCTTGAGCCAGAACCCGGAGGTTTCCCTACTCAGTGGAGAGGCCGACGCCGCC
>ORJL010280537.1_pt1 | contig 16486 bp, 12 predicted proteins | sample 1779941 | NCBI WGS metagenome assembly ORJL01 (sample SAMEA104232317, study PRJEB22302) | groundwater metagenome | biome: forest; feature: aquifer; material: groundwater | place: USA | collected 2011-08-07 | depth 5.8 m | reverse complement strand
CCCGTTTGCTTGAGATGATCCCAAGCCCATTCCAAGGGATTTCGAACGTGGTCCTGCACGGCCATGACTGCCTCCTCCTGAACGTAACGTTCGAAGGTCGCGAACCGGTCGTGAGCGCGACGTCGCCGCGATCTACCACGCGGTGAGTCTACGCTTCTTGGAGGGCGGACGCTACTGCAGGAACTTGAGGTACTGGGCCACGAAATCGCAACCGACGTCCTTGGAATAGGCGTCGATCAGCTTCTTGGTAATCGGGCCGGGCGTCTTGCCGTCCGCCACCGGCGCACCGTTGAAAGCCCGCACCGGCAGGATGCAGAGGCTGGTCGAGGTCAGGAACATCTCCTCGGCGTTGGCCGCGTCGAACATGTCGATGTCGCCGGCGGTGCAGGCGATGCCGATCTTCTTGGCCATGTCGATCGTCATCTGGCGGCTGACGCCGGGCAGGACGTAGCGCTCCGACGGCGTGAAGAGCTGGCCCTCGCGCACGATGAAGATGTTGCTGCCCATGCCCTCGGCGAGGTTGCCGTTCTCGTCGAGCAGCAGCGCCCAGGCGTCCGGGTTGAGCGCCTTCACCGGCTTCTCGGCCATGATCATGTTGAGGTAGTTGTGCGTCTTGGCACGCGGCGACAGCATCGAGGGCGCGATGCGGCGCGCCGTCGTGGTCATCACGTCGGCGCCATCGCGATACTGCTTGGCGCGCTTGGCGAACGGCAGCGGTGTCATCTCGATCACGACGTTCGGGCCGGTGTGGTCCCAGCCCTCGTCGCCCACGGCATCGACGCCGCGGCTGACGCGCTGGCCCAGCCACCAGTCGCCGACCTCCGCACGCAGGTGCTCGTTGCGCGCCACGACCTCTTCACTGTGCGCCACCATCTCCTTGGGGGAGAGGCCCGGATCGATCTGCAGGTAGCGCAGCGAGCGATAGAACCGGTCGATATGCTCCTTGAGGCGGAATGGCTGGCCGTTGAAGGTCCGCGTCATGTCGAAGGCGCCATCGCCGTATTTCCAGCTGCGGTCGCGGAACGGGATCATCACCTCGTTCTCCGGCACGAATTTGCCGTTGAACCAGGCGATACGTTGATTGCTAAGCTGCTGGGCCATGACTTTCTCTCCTGTTCAATGTGCTTGAAGTTCGAAGGCGGTCGCGCCACTGGGCGCGCTGCGGCGCCGTTTGCCGGCGGTGGGGCGCGCAGGGCGGCGAGCCTGGGGAAGGGCAGGCGCGATGTTGCCGGCCTCGTCCGCGAGGTCGGCGACATAGGACAGTGCACGGCGGATGTCGTTCTCGATTTCGCGGCGGGCGGAGGCGGCATCCCGGGCCTGCAGGGCCTCGATGATTTTTAGGCGTCCGGCCGGTCCCCGCGGCGAGGCGATGAAGTCGGGATAGAGCAGGTTCATGTAGGGACCGGTCTGGAGCCAGAGCCCCTCGATCACCCGCAGGAGCGTCGGCTGACCGGCCGCGGCGTAGAGCGCGAAGTGGAACTCGCGGACCTTCTGGCGATCGGTGATGCTGTCGCCACGGCTGCGGGCGGCGATGATCTCGCGCGCCGCACGGCGAACTGCGGCGATCTGGTCGCGGGTTGCCAGAAGTGCTGCCTTGCCGGCGGCGAGCCCCTCGAGGGCCATGCGCATGTCGCGCAGTTCCAGCACCTTGTCCCTGGTCATCAGCGGCACCCGGACCGACCGATTGGGGTGCATCTCGAAGGCGCCTTCGGCGACCAGGCGGCGCAGCGCCTCGCGCACCGGCGTCAGGCTGACGCCCAGCGCGCCCGCGACATAGCGGAAGGTGACTTTCTGTCCCGGCGCGAAGCGGCCCGCGGTCAGTGCCTCGCGCAGCGAGTCGTACACCTGCTTGCGGAGCGAGGTGTCGGCCGGATCCTTTGCGGGGGCGGGCGTGGGCATCGGTGCACAACTGTAGCCCATGCCGTCCGGATTTGTGATCACAAAAATGCATTGCTGGCATGGCGCGCAGCCGCTAGGCTCGGCGGCTTTGTGATCACAGATGACCTGCCAGCGCAGGCATCGTTCTTGCTGGGTGGGGACATGCGCTCTTACGCGAAATCGATCGCGCTCTACGAGAAGACCCGCAAGTATCTGGCCGGCGGCGTCAGCAGCAACGTTCGCTATGCGAGCGTGCCGGTGCCGCTGTTCTTCGCCCGTGGCGAGGGCGCCCGGCTCTACGATGTCGATGGCAACGTCCATATCGACTACGTTCTGGGCAATGGGCCAGCCATCCTGGGCCATGCGCCGAAGAAAGTGATCGACGCCGTGGCGGCCTCGCTGGCCGAGGGCCAGCTCTTCGCCGCCCAGCATCCGCGCGAGACGGAACTCGCGGAGCGGCTTTGCCGTCTGCTGCCGGGCGCCGAAGTGGTGCGCTTCTCGACCTCCGGCACCGAGGCGGTGCTGATGGCCATGCGGCTCGCCCGCGCCTTCACTGGCCGTGACAAGATCCTGAAATTCGAAGGCCACTATCACGGCTGGAGCGACCAAGCCTATATCAGCGCCCGGCCGCCGCTGAACGAGGCGGGACCGGCCGATGCCCCGGTGCCGGTGGCGGGATCGCCCGGCATGCCGGCGAGTGTCCTGGGGGACGTCGCGGTCTGCGGCTGGAACGATCTGAAACTGCTGGAGCTGGCGCTGGAGCGCCATCGCGGTGAGATCGCCGCTGTCATCATGGAGCCGGTGATGGTGAATGGCGGGGCAATCCTGCCGCTGCCCGGCTATCTCGAAGGGGTGCGCGATCTCTGCCGACAGCACGGCGCGCTGTTCATCTGCGACGAGGTCATCACCGGCTTCCGCGTCGGATTGGGCGGAGCGCAGGCGAAATTCGGCGTTACGGCCGACCTCAGTATCTATGCCAAGGCCGTTGCGGCCGGCTTTCCGCTCGCCATGGTGGCCGGCCGGCGCGACGTCATGGACACGCTGCTCGACAAGGGTGTGATGCACGGCGGCACCTATAACGGTAACGTCCAGAGCATGGCGGCAGCACTCGCGGCGTTGGATATCCTCGAAGCAAACGGCGGCGCGGTCTATCGCGACCTCGAAGCGCGGGGCAGCGAACTGATGCAGGGGCTCACGGCGCTCGCCGCCAGGCACAAGCTGCCGATCCTGGTGCAGGGCATGCCCGCGATCTTCCAGACCTTCTTCACGTCGGGTCCGGCGCCCAGGAACTATCGCGAGTCCGCGGCGTGCGATCGTGACATGGCGCTCGCCCTCCATGCGGCACTGCAGGAAGAAGGTGTCCGCATCCAGCAGGCGGGCAAGTGGTTCCTGTCCACGGCGCACGATGCGGCGGTGATCGCCGAGACGCTGGCCGCCGCCGATCGCGCCATGGCCAAGCTGGCGCGCGCCTAGATGTCGGACATCCGCCTGGAAGGTGTGACCAAGCGCTACGGCACCTTTGCGGCGGCGGAAGACGTCGATCTGTCGGTGACCCAAGGCGAGTTCGTCACCATCCTGGGGCCGAGCGGTTCGGGCAAGACGACGCTGCTGTCTCTGATCGCGGGCCTCAACCGGCCGACCTCGGGCCGGATCTTCATCGGCGGGCGCGACGTCACCAATGCCACGGCGCAGGAGCGCAACATCGGGCTGGTGTTCCAATCCTACGCGCTGTTTCCGCACATGACCGTGCTGGAGAACGTGCTGTTTCCGCTGGGGGTCCGCAAGATCGGCGGCGTCGAAGCCAACCGGCTGGCGCGCGACGCCCTGAAGCTGGTGCGTCTCGACGGTCTCGAAAGCCGCCGGCCATCACAGTTGTCGGGCGGTCAGCAGCAGCGCGTGGCGCTGGCGCGCGCCGTCGTGTTCAAGCCGGACATCCTTTTGCTCGACGAGCCGTTGGGCGCGCTAGACCGCAAATTGCGCGAGGAACTGCAGGTCGAGCTGAAACAGCTCCAGCGCACGCTCGGAGTCACGACCCTGCTGGTCACGCACGACCAGGAAGAGGCGCTGTCGCTGTCCGACCGGATCATGGTGCTGGACAAGGGCCGCACGCAGCAGGTCGCGGCGCCCACGGAAGCCTATCTCAGGCCCGCCAACCGCTTCGTCGCGGAATTTCTGGGCATCGCCAATTTCGTCGGGCTGCCCGACGGCCGTCAGGGCCTGGTGCGGCCCGAACGCGTGCGGCTCTCCGCCAACGGGCAGGGAAAGCCCGCGCGTGTCGTCGAGGCGATCTATCTGGGGCAGATGGTGCGCTACCACCTGGCCCTCGAGGGGGCTCAATCGGTCGTGGCTGCCGTGCCGTTCCTCGGCACGGCCCACGCGCCGGGCGAGCAGGTGAGCGTGTCGTGGGATTCGGCCGATATCTGGCCAGTAACCTGAAGGTCAACACAGAGGGGGTTCGCATGAAGAGACGTACTTTTGTCGGCGTAGCGGCAAGCTTGCCGGCCGTGAGCATCCTGTCCGGGACCGCCCGCGCGCAGTCCAAGGAAATCCGCATGATCGAATCGGGTGGCCTCAGCGGCGATTCGATCCAGGTCGGCTACATCGATCCACTCAAGGCCAAGACCGGCATCAACGTCGTGCGCGAAAGCCCGAGCTCGCTCGGCAAGCTGCGCGCCCTGGTCGAGAGCGGCCAGACCAGCACGACGCTGTTCGAACTCGGCTCGGGCGTCATGGTGCAGGCCAAGAAACTCGGCCTGATCGAGCCGATCGACTGGGCGGCCGTGAATCCCGCGGCCATGTATCCCGAAGCCAAGAACGAGTACGGCTTCGGCTACCAGTACTTCTCCACCATCATGGCCTGGCGCGCCGGCCTGAAGGAACCGAAGAACCTGGTCGAGTTCTTCGACAGCAAGGCCTTTCCCGGCAAGCGCACCCTGCCGGACTATCCGCACTATTGCCTGCCGTTCGCGCTGCAGGGCGCGGGCGTGCCGATCGACAAGCTGTTCCCGCTCGACGTCGACCTTGCCTTCAAGAAGCTGAACGAGGTCAAGAAGGACGTCGCGGTGTGGTGGAAGGCGGGCGCCCAGCCGCCGCAGCTCATGAAGGACAACGAGGTCCAGTACGCGATCTGCTGGTCGGGCCGCGTCGTCGGCGACCCGGCGTTTGGCCTCAACTTCGCGGGTGGCAAGGCCGACCTGTCGTACTTCGGCATCGTCAAGGGTTCCAAGCCGGAGGATAAAGCCGCCGCCTACAAGCTGATGCACGAGATGTCGCTGCCGGAGAACCAGGCCAAGGCCGCCGGCGTGATCTCCTACACCGGCCCCAGCCCCGAGCTCGATGCGTTGCTGCCCAAGGACAAGCTCTGGCAGTTCCCGACCAGCAAGCAGAACAAGGCCGTGCAGTACTTCGAGAACGCCGAATGGTGGGCGGCCAACGGCGAGGCCGTGAACAAGAAGTGGGAAGCCTTCAAGCTCAGCCTGTGACGTCATCGCTGGGAGCGCGCAACTCCAGTTGCGCTCTTCTCATGAGGCATGAGCGCCACTGGAGTGGCGCGCTCCCAGCAAAGACTTGCGGATAATGAACAGCATCAAACGTTTCGAGGGTTTCGGCTTCGTCGCACCGCTTCTGGTGCTGATGGTCGTCGCCTTCAACGCGCCCATCGTCTACATGCTGGGCCTCGCCTTCTGGGAAAAGGGCCAGGGCTTCACGCTCGAGCACTACGAAGACCTGTTCGAGGCGCCGGTTTATCTGCGCGTGCTGGGTAACACCATGCGGATCGCGCTGATCGCCACCATCGCCAACGTGATCATCGGCTATCCGCTGGCGCACTGGATGCGCGGGCTGGGCAGTCGCGCGCGCATGATCGCCATCGCGCTGGTCGTGCTGCCGTTCTGGGTCTCGATCCTGGTGCGCACCTATGCCTGGATCGTGGTCCTGGGCAACGGCGGCCTGGTCAATCGCTTCCTGCAATGGACTGGCCTGACGGATGCACCGGTGTCGTTTCTCTACAACGAGCTCGGCGTCACCATCGGCATGGCCAATGTGCTGCTGCCGTTCCTGGTGTTGCCGCTGTTTGCCGCCATGATCCGCATCGACGACCGCCTGCTGCAGGCCGCGGCCTCGCTGGGCGCGCCGCCGCGCACGATCTTCTGGAAGATCTACTTCCCGCTCACCCTGCCGGCGCTGGCTGCCGGCACGCTGCTGGTGTTCATCCTCTGCCTCGGGTTCTACGTGACGCCGGCCATCCTGGGCGGCGGCCGCGTGCCGATGATCTCCAATCTGCTCGACACGCTGATCAACCAGATCCCGCGCTGGGAACAGGCCTCGGCCATTTCCACGATTCTTCTGATCGTGACGCTGGTGATCTTCGCGGCCTACCGCCGGCTCGATCGAAAGGCTTCCGCATGATGGACGGATCGCCCTGGACGCGGCGTGCGCTGGCAGCGATGGGGATCTTCGGCCTCGCGTTCCTGACGGTGCCGCTGGTCATCGTCATTCCCATGTCGTTCTCGTCGGCCAAGGCGCTCACCTTTCCGCCGCCCAGCCTGTCGCTGCGCTGGTACGAGACGTTCTTCGGCGATCCGCGCTGGATGGAGGCGATGGCGACCTCGACCATCGTGGCGCTGATCTCTTCCGTCGCCGCCCTGCTGCTGGGCGGGCTCGCGGCCTATGGTTTGCGCCGCGGCACCTTCGCCGGACGCGACTGGGCCGAGGGCAATTTCATGGGGCCGTTGATCGTGCCCACGATCATCGTCGCGATAGCGCTCTATCTCGGTCTCGCCAAGATCGGCCTGCTGGGCTCGTTCGTCGGGCTGGTGGCGGCGCACACGCTGCTCAATGTGCCGCTGGTCATCATGGTGCTGGGCGTGGCGATCCGCGCGTTCGACGCGCGCATCGAGCAGGTCGCCTGGAGCCTCGGCGCGTCGTGGTGGTACACGGTGCGCAAGGTGATGTTGCCCAATTTGGCGCCCAGCGTCTTCGCGGCCTGGATCTTCGCCTTCATCGGCAGCTTCGACGAGGTGATCGTGACCTCCTTCATCGCCGGCAAGTATGAGACGGTGCCGAAGAAGATGTTCAACGAGCTGATCCTGGAAGTGAACCCCACCATCACCGCCGTCGCGACCCTGCTGATCGCGCTCACCGTCCTGGCGCTGGCGGCCGTCGCGCTCACGTTGAGCCGTGCCGGCAAGCTGAAGCCGACGCTGGTGTAGGGACGAAAGCCATGAATTTGCCGGTCAACCAGGCGATGCATTGATTGCCGATTCATGTTCTTGTTCCGAGGTGGCGTAAGTACTGTGCGACGCCACCCGGAGACAAGCCCATCGGAGGCAACGATGACTCTTTCCGGTATCGATGCGTGCGCAGAGCCGCCTGCCGGCCGAGGGAGCTGATATGCCAGCGATCGATGCCAACCTGAACATCCTTTCCGCGTCGGCGAACTACAAGGCCGATGACTGGGGCCGCGTCGGCGCCCAGGGTTCGCTCGACATCCAGATGGGCGCCGCGATCCGCCGCGGCTTCGACCTCAACATCAATGCCGAGGCGCTCATCAAGCTCGACGCTTCGATCCAGAAGTTCCTCGCCATCGACGCGCAGGCATTCGCGACGGCGTCGGCCGGCGTGCGGGCGCAGCTTCAGACTCCGATCGACCTCTTCTCCGAGGCCGGTGCCGCGCTGCGTCTGCAGGCGCAAGCCCAGGCCGCGGCGGGCGTGCAGCTAGGCATCGGCCTGTCGATCCGCGACTTCCTTGAAGTCGTCGACAGCGATCCGCGGCTCCGCGGCGCGCCGGCGCGCCGGCGCGGTTGGTCCGGGTGCTGCTGGAAGAGGCAAGTGTGGGCGGCGGCGTACTGGCCAAGGCGGCAGTCGCGGCGATGGCCTACGTCAACGTTTCGGCGACCGGCCGCCTCATTCCTTCGGGAACGGTGCGTCCCGGCTTCACCGTGGCCGTCGAGAAGGGCGCCGGCCTGGGCGCCGGCGCTGGCATCAAGGGTTACGTCAATTTCGGCTTTACCGACCCGCGCAATCTCGTTCGCCGCTCCGTCGACGTCGCCGTGGGAAGCACCCTGGACGATCTCCTGGCCTTGTGCACGGACGCACGCCTCGCGCGGCTCCTCGAAGAGCTGCGCACGCCATTGAAGATCGCGTTGCGCACGACGTTCGAGATCGGGCTCGAACTCGCAAGCAACGGTGGCGCCTTTTCGGCGGGTGCCGGACCGGCGCTTTCCCTGAGGGCGGTGCAGGTCACCCTGGAGGAGTCGCAGCGCGCGATCCTCGAACGGGCCGTGCGCTGGGCAGCGGACGAACTCAGGCAGGCGATCGGGCAACTGACGATTGGCACGTCGGCCTGGAATGCGACAATGACGGACCGGACGGCGCTTGTCGCTCATCTCCGAGCCATTCCTGCCGAGCCATTCGAGGCGACTGCCGCAAATCGAACCTACTGGGCGCGCGTGCTCGATCTCGCGTCGAGGATCTTCGTCGCGCTGGGTGGGCTGCGGAGCCCGACGGATCCTGGTGCCGGCCCGCTGGCAACGCTCTATGCCGCCTCACAGCTCCTCTTTATCGCTGTCGAGCGCGTCTCCAGCGGCAGCGCCCGCGCCTCGGTGATCGGGGTCCAGCCGGCGGTCGCCGCGGAGGCATTCACGGGAACCGTCGCCGCGCCGGCCGACGTGCTGCGACGGCATATCAATGTGACCATCGGCGAGCCCGCCACCACCGCCATCAGCCAGCAATCGCTCGTCACCTATCTGGTCGAGGGCAGGGTGCTGGCCGCGGTAGCGAAGTCGTTCCCGGAACTCGAAGCCATCGCCGTCATCGTCACGGGAGAGACGCCGGGGGCCCTGGGCGCCGGCCTCTCGACCATCTTGTCCAACATCGGTGCCTTTACGCCTGCGCCCGGCGGCGGCGTCGATGCGCAGGCCTCGCTCGCCGCCATCGTGCGTGGTCTGCGATCTTACATCGAGACGCGCATCCAGGGCGAGCTGCTGCCGCTCTTCGAGGAGTCGTTCGACGACGCGCCGCCGGAGCTGCGCACCTATCTCGACGAGGTCCTGCTCGACTCTCTCGGCTTCGTCACGGATGAGGTCTTCGGTGCGCTTCTGAACTGGGCCAACGGCTCGTCATCCGCCCAGACGGCGCTTCGCGAAGCCTGCTCGGCGACGCTGATGCAGCTCTTTGGCCGCAGTCTCGTCGTAACCGCCGACGCGGTGCTCACGCGCCTGATGTCCGGGATGTCGGGCGCGTATCGTGAACTTGCCGGCCACGTCGGTGACCCGGGCGGGTTGGCCGACATCCTGGCCGGGTTGCCGCATCCGCCAACGCTGGGGCGTGCCGACATCGCTGAGCTTCTCTCCGAGACCTTCCTCGTCCTTGCCGACGCATCGAGCCCGCTCGAAGCCGACCGACGGGCGCGCATGCGCGACCTGATGTACCGGATGATGGACTTCCGCGCCGCCAACCCCGACGCCAAGCTCGCCGAGCAGCTCATGACCGATCTCGGCGCGCTCAACATCCAGGCCGGTGGCGGATTGGCGCTGGAGTTCGGCGCGCTCTTCGCCGATCGTCTGGTCGCGTTCGTGAGGGCGTGGCTGGTGCATGTCGGCGCCAGGATCCTCGAGGAGTTCGTCGAGATCGTCGATGCGATCGTGGCGACGGTCCAGGAGTGGATCGAGGATATTGAGGCACTGGCTCAGGACCTCGCGCGGCGTGTTGAGGAGCTGCTGGCCGACATCACCCGCCTCGCCCTCGCCATGGAAGAAAGCTTCGACGAAGCGTTGGAAAGTGCCGCGTCCATCGTGTCGGCGCTCGGTGCGACTGGGGCGGCTCGCACCCGCCTGCGCAACGGGCTTCGCGGCGCCGTGTTGCACAAGGCTTCGTCTGTGCTCTCCGGCCTGCCGGGATACGATCTCGTCCCCGGATGGGCGACGTCCCAGGTCGACGATGCTATGGAGGCGGCGGTCGACTCGCTTCTGCCCGACGAGCTGCTCAATCCCGTCCTGGACGCCTTACGCGGTCCAGCGCTGGAGGCGGCGGATTTCCTGCGCGATGTCCGCGACATCGAGCCGGGCGACGACCTGACCTCGGCAGTGCTCGACCTTTTTCTCGACCGCATCGAGGACGCCATCGCCGATGCCTTCGGCGGGTCCAATCCGCGCATTCCTATCGCCATCAGGTTCAAGGCGCGGGCGACTCAGCAGACGATCTTCGGCCCCGTCTCCTTGTCGTTCGATGTCGATTTCAACCTCGGCTCGGTCCGCATCCCGCTGGGCGATGTGCTTGACGCAGTCCGCAGTGCGGCACGTTCGATCGACGCCGTGGTGAACGCAGCCGAGGCTGTGGCGAACAAGCTTGCGTCGGCCATTGCCGCTGAACGCGAACTCGCGGCGACGCAGACGGAATACGCCGTCGTCGAGGCCACCAAGGCCGAAACCGACATGGCCCTCGTCGAAACGCGGCCGGCCGCCATCGATGTCATCATCGTCTCGCCGGGCGCGTCGTCTATCGTCGAGGGATCGCTCCTGCTCGATATCCATCTGCCGGGCGTGCCTAGGTCCTATCTCGGACTGAAGCCCGAGGAAGCCGAGCGCGTGCATATTTGGCTGAACCGGACGATGCTCGCCAACGACTCCTTTGTCGTTCGAAGCCTTGGCGACGATGCTGCTGCCGAAGCGGCAAAGGGAAGGATCGCTCCAATCAAGCCTTCGAAGGGTAACGACCTCGCCGTCTTCCCGTGGCAGCGCGGCATATCGACGGTTCGCTCCGCGCATCCGCTCCTGGAAGCGCGCGGCACGGTTCGCAAGAGTTCGGGCCGCGCCGGCAAGACTTCATCGATCTCCCCGTCGATCGTCCATCAGGGCATCGTGCAACCTGCCGGATCGATCGGGCGGTTGCCCGAGGGACTGCGTGTGGGCCGCGCGGTGCGCGAGAGCGATCGACTGAATGCCGAGGCGAGCGCGGCACCGGGGCTCGGACTGCAGCGTCGGCTGACTCCCGATCAGGTGCAGGAAGGCATCAACACGCTGGTCGTCGCCGTAGTCGACGGACGCGGCCGGCATCGTGTCGAACGCCAGGTCACGTTCGTGGCCCTGCCGCCGCAGCGGCGGCCGAAACTGCCGCCTTCGGTGCGAAGCGGCAGGAAGGTGCCGGCGCCGGCGGATGTCGCCTTCAGCCTCGATGCGTTGCCGCCCTCGATCCGTGAACGTCTCGCCAACTCCATCGGCCGTCCCGATCTGGCGGCGCAGCCCGCGAAGGCTGTCGCGTCGACCAAGGCCACGTTCAAGGCAGCGGGCGCGTTGGGGCCGTGGGTGTCGGCGCCGAAGACGCAGCGGGTCAAGGAAGTCACTGCCGAGCGGGTGCGTGCCGTGAACGCGCTTCAGGCATCGCGCAAGCCGGTGCAAGCGCTGCGCAAGGCGGTCGTCGAGCGGGCGTTGCGCGGCGCAAAGCCGAGGGAAACCAAGTGATGATCACCTTCCTGAAGCCGCTGATCGACACCCTGTTGGCGCAGACGCCCGGTCTCGCACAGGCGGCCTGGCCAAATGGTCCGTCGCCGATCGCCCTGCGCGCCACCGCCGATGTCCCGGTGCAGCAATATATCGATTGGATCGTCGCGGTCGAAAACGGCCTGCCGGACCGCGCGCCGAAGGAGATCATTCGGCGCGTTCGGCGCATGCACTACAGCAACTTCAGCGTGAAACTCGAATCGTCGACGAGCCAGACGATGGACGAGCTCATCGGCGGTACGGTCGACAATCCCGACAGCGAGCCGCCGCTGACGACCGCCCATGTGAGGCAGCCTGTGCTCGACGGGCTCTTCTCGACCAGCTCGATCCTTACGGCGGCGGGGCACAAGGTCGACATCACGCATGCGCTCAACATCATGGACTTCGCTGCCAACGGACGGTCGCTCTACGGCGGCCTTGCCGGCATCGGGACTTTTGTTTTGCCGAACTACGAATCTGCGGACTCCGAACTGGTGTTCGCGTCGCTCGGCTGGCTCGGCGACCTTTCCTCGGTCTGGTACGAGTGGATGAAGAACCGACCTTCGAACACACAGGCAACGAGTCTCGGGGCTACCGAGCGCACGATTTTCGAGCAGGCGATCACGGACCGGTGCCCGCTGGGCGATCTGCTCGGTGACATCGACGGCATCCTGCTGGCGACATCTCCCGACCTGTCGTCTCAGCCTCTCTCCGCCACGCTGGCATCGTACTACGCAGGCGAGGCGTCGGCGGGCGCGCTGACGGCGCCGCACATGAATTCGCGTCAGCGCTTTCACTATTTCGTGGATCGATCGATTCCGGAGTTCACGTATGCCAGGCTGTCTTCTGCGCCGTTGCGCAGGACGATCGACGCTGCGAACGCGGAAATGATCGTGACCTTCATGAAGCGCCTCGTGAATATTACCTGGCACCAGTACAGCGCTATTGCCGAAGACGATCCGACAACTCACGACCCCATCTTCCTCGAGCTCACCAACCGGTTCCTGAAATGGTTGCAGGACGGTCTGGCAGACCCGAACTGCGGTGTGCCGGCATGGCCTCCCGTCCCGACAGCGCGACCCCGCTAGGGGTGCCGCTCCGGCAAGTGAGGAAATGCGTTGGCTTGGGAGGCGCCTGTCATTTGCCCGGTCGAGCGACAAGATGGCCGACGAGCCGCTGGGCGTGCGCGGGCAGGGACCCGAGATCGCGCACGCAGATCCTGAGGTGGCGCAGCGCCCAGCGATCGCTGAGCGCGACGAGCCGGATCGACATCGAGCGCCGGCAACGCTCAGCGGCGGCCCTCGATACCACTGCGACGCCGATATCGCTTTCGACCACCTGACAGACGGCGTCGAAGCCCGGCAGTCGAATGCGAAGCTTCAAACGATGGCCGGCGCGGGCGGCATGGTCATCGACATGGTCCTGGAGCGCGCTGCCGGCGGCGAGGCCGACGAAGTCGCAGGCCAGCGCCTCGCGGAAAGCGATCCGGCGGCGTGTGGCGAGCGGATGCCGGCGGGGGACGACCAGAACCAGCCGGTCCTCGACATAGGGGAACGTCTGCAGTTCGGCCGCGGCATCGACGGCGTCGGCCACGATACCGATATCTGCCTGGCTGCCTGCCACCGCGTGCACGATCTCAGTGCTTGAGCGTTCCTGCAGGTCGACATCGATGTTGGGGTACGCCGCGAGGAACGCCCCAAGTGTGCGCGGCAGGAATTCGAGCGTCGCGGCCGTGTTGGAGTAGACGCGGATGCGACCGCGCAGGCCCTTTGCGTATTGATCGAGGTCGCCACGCATCAGTTCGAGCTGGTGGGTGACGATACGCGCATGGTGGACGAGGGCGGTGCCGGCGGGCGTCGGGATGACGCCCCGCCGCTTGCGCTCGAACAGGGGCGCGCCCAGCGCCTGCTCCATGTCGCGGATGCGCTCGCTGGCCGACGCCAGGGCCATGCCGCTGCGGGCGGCGCCATGGGTGATGCTCGCCGCCTCGACGACGTTCATCACCAGACGCAGGTCGACCAGATCGAAACGCATGGTGCGTCATAGGAGATCCGGAGCCTTCGGCCAAGCCTGAGGCAGAGACCGGACCTTCCGCATTTTCCGGCGCAGGGGTGCGGCCAGAATGGACGGCATGACCCCCGACATCTGGCTGCTCGCCACCGCTACCTTCCTCCTGGCCGGCCTGGTCAAGGGGGTGATCGGCATGGGCCTGCCGACCGTCGCCATGGGCCTGCTCGCCACCGCGATGCCGCCAGCGGAGGCCGCGGCGCTGCTCGTCGTCCCTTCGCTGGTGACCAATCTCTGGCAGCTCCTTGCGGGTCCGGCCTTTGCGGCGCTGGCGCGGCGGCTCTGGACCATGATGGCCGGTGTCGTCATGGGCACGGTCGCGGGCGCGGGCATCCTCGTCGGCAACGTCGCGGGCTTGGCAACCGTCGGCCTCGGCATTGCCCTCGTCCTCTATGCCGTGGTGGGGCTTGCTGGCGGGAAGATGGTGTTGGCGCGACGGCACGAGTTCTGGCTGGCTCCGGTCGTCGGCGTCGCCACCGGCCTCGTCACGGGCGCGACCGGCGTCTTCGTGTTGCCGGCGGTTCCCTATCTCCAGGCCATCGGGCTCGAGAAGGAGGAACTGGTCCAGGCACTCGGTCTGTCGTTCACCGTGTCGACCTTGGCGCTGGCCCTCGGTCTTCTGCGCGTCGACGCCTGGCAGATGGGATCGATCTGGCTGTCGCTGCTGGCGCTCGTGCCGGCGCTTTGCGGCATGTGGGCAGGCCAGACTCTGCGCAGGCGTATCGCCGCCGCCACGTTTCGCAGAGTGTTCTTTGCCGGGCTGATGATGCTTGGCCTGTATCTGACGCTACGCTGATTCGCCTAGAATGGGGAGAACCCCGGGAGGCGAGGATGAATCACCCCAAGCGCGTGCGGCTGGTCGAAGTGGGGCCGCGCGACGGCCTGCAGAACGAGGCCAAGCCCGTTCCGGTCGAGGCCAAGGTCGCCCTGATCGACGCGCTGTCGGCCGCCGGCCACAGTGCGGTCGAGGCCGGCAGCTTCGTCTCGCCCAAGTGGGTGCCTCAGATGGCGAATACCGACGAGGTGATGGCCAGGATCAAGCGCAAGCCGGGCGTCTCCTATCCCGTGCTGGTGCCCAACAAGCAGGGCATGAACGGCGCGGTCGAGACGCATTGCGCGGAGATCGCGATCTTCACCGCTGCCTCCGAAGCCTTCTGCCGCAAGAACACCAACTGCTCGATCGACGAGAGTTTCGAACGCTTCGCCCCGGTGATGGAGGCGGCGCAGAAGCACGGCATGAAGGTGCGCGGCTATGTCTCGACCGTGATCGCCTGCCCCTATGACGGCAAGGTGGCGCCGGCCAAGGTGGCCGAGGTGTCGGAGCGTCTGTTCAGGATGGGCTGCTACGAAGTCTCGCTCGGCGACACGATCGGCGTCGGCACGCCGGGCGAGTGCGTCGCCATGATCGACGCGGTAGCGGCGAAGATGCCGCGCGAAAAGATTGCGGCGCATTTCCACGACACCTACGGCCAGTCGCTGGCCAATATCCTGGCCGTCATGGAGCGTGGTATCGCCGTGTTTGACACCGCCGTCGCCGGCCTCGGCGGCTGCCCCTACGCCAAGGGCGCCTCGGGCAATGTCGGCACCGAGGACGTGATCTACCTGATGAATGGCCTCGGCATCGAACACGGCGTCGATCTCGACGCCATCGCCAAGGCGGGGCGCGACATCTGCGTGGCGCTGGGACGCGAGCCCGCCTCCAAGGTGGCGCAGGCGCTCAAGGCTAAGAGTGCTGCCTGAAGTGCATGCACTGCCAGCAGCTCTGCGAAATGTGCGAGGCAGGATTGCGACAGGAAGACTGCAGGTTCAGCAGGATATTTGATATATTTTCGATATGTTGTCACGACGTGTGTAATGCGCGGGCTGCCCGGGTCTTTTGCCCGGAGCGGCCTTTTTCGTGGGTCGGTGGCGTCCCGCCACCAAGAACCTTTGGCCATGCCCCGCCCGGCGCGCCCGCCGGTATGTATCCCTGGAGGATGAGGGGAGGTCCCGCGACCTTTACCGGGTAGTCCGTACCCGAGTCCTGAGCCGTGAGTAGCAAGCAAAGGCTGCCCCCGCCGACGATCCGTCCGGCAGAGGGGTGGACCTAGACGTGAAAAACGCGTCCGAGGACTGAATTTTGACGGTCGCCTGCGGCCGCCCGAGGTGGGGCCGCAGGGTCGGATTCTGCTCGATGTCGCAGGTGGGCGCTCAGCCTGTGTCACAACATTTGTCTCAACTTGGTGTGACACTTTAGTGTGACACCGGCCGCTGGCCGTTCAGCGCCTCTCGACGATCCGCACCGTCACCGCGGTCGAACGGCCGGCTTCGTCGACGACGGCGACGCGCGCCTGCCCCGGGCCGTCGGGCACCCACTTGGCGCCGTCGAGCGGGCGGCCGTCGACCAGCCAGCGCAGGCGGCCTTCGCCACCCATGGCCGTGAGCGGCACGGCCTCGCGGCCGGCGAGTTCGATGCGGGCATCGGCGGGCGGGTAGGCGATGCGCGGTCCGCCGTGACTCTCGACCGTGGGCGCCAGCGTGCGCATGCGGGGTGGCAGGTCGCGATGCGAGGCGACGCGCAACACGTCGGATGGCGGTGGGGTGGCGCGGTTGTCCTCGGCAGGCAGGCGGCCGAACGCCTTGAAGACGAGGGGCAGCGCCGAGAGGCGGCCGAGTTGGCCGGGCCGCGGCGTGCCGTCGGCATGGCCGACCCAGGCCACGACCGTCCAGTTGGTGCTGTAGCCGGCGGCCCAGGCGTCGCGAAAGCCGGCCGATGTGCCGGTCTTGAAGGCGATGCGGCGGTCGCGCAGCGCCACGGGCAGCGAGGCGAAGCCCTCGGGCAGCGGCGCGTCGGCCAGAATGTCGGCGACATACCAGGCGGCCGCTTGCCCGATCAGCCGCACCGGCGCCAGCGCCGGCCGGTCGCGGCGCACGATCGGCGGGGCGAAACTGCCGCCGTTGGCGAGGCCGGCGTAGAGGCCTGCCATTTCCAGCGGCGAGACGGTGGCGCTGCCCAGCGCCAAGCCCAGCGAGTTGCCGTTGTCGCCCGGCGGCAGGCCGGGGGAAACACCGGCGGTGCGCAGGGT
>ORJL011179261.1_pt1 | contig 16487 bp, 16 predicted proteins | sample 1779941 | NCBI WGS metagenome assembly ORJL01 (sample SAMEA104232317, study PRJEB22302) | groundwater metagenome | biome: forest; feature: aquifer; material: groundwater | place: USA | collected 2011-08-07 | depth 5.8 m | reverse complement strand
GGATTGAGGGCTGCAATTTGCCCTCATGAAGCTGAAATCGCTAGTAATCGCGGATCAGCAGGCCGCGGTGAATACGTTCTCAGGTCTTGTACACACCGCCCGTCAAGCCAACAAAGTCGGGAGAGCCCGAAGTATCACGTTCGTGGTCCTAAGGCTATACCGGCGATGGGGACTAAGTCGTAACAAGGTATCCGTTCTGGAAGGAGCGGATGGATCACCTCCTTTCTAAGGAGCTAAAATAACTAGAAACTTTAAACTGAAAACTTGAAACTTTTCGTTTCTTGTTTAATGTTTATTGTTTGCTGTTAGTAATGTTCTCGATCTCACGTTCGGGAAGTGCGATTGGTGAATCGTAAAATCACAATGCCTTATCACATTTATGATAAGACTCTATAGGAGTTTGGGTGCCACTTTTTAGGATTTAACAATCGGTGGGTCGGTAAGATCGGTACGGCAGGTATAATCGGAAAAATCAGTAGTTGAGATTATCGTAGTTTTAGGATTTTTTCCCAGTTGTCGGTAATTATTCCGTCAACTTCCAGGTTCATTAGCCTTTTTGTGTCCTCGATATCGTTTACTGTCCAAGCCCATATTTCGTTTGATTTCTTTTTAAAATCTTTCATAAACTTTTTATTAATTAAGCTGTGTTTTACGGAAAAATTGACGGGTTTGGAAAAAGTGGGCAGTAACTTTTTGAAGGCTTGAGCGCCTTCTTCGTTTTTTATTGTGTAGTATGGTTTTGCGGCTATTTTTTTAGAAAGAAGTGACAGCATTGTCCAGTTGTGGCCGCAGATTTTAACTTCCTTTACGCTTAGCCTTACCAGTAAATCGGCAAGTTTCAGGGTGAAGCTGTTTCTTGGGCTTAGAGGTTTTAAATCTAAGAAGGCTCGGGTTCTTATTTCGCGGGTCAGCATTGACTCAAGGAGAGGACCTAAGCCTAATATTCCAAGTAAACCATTATGTTGTGCTGTGAATTTGTTAAATAAGAACCGTTTGGATACGTCTATCTCAAGGTAGTCGACACCTTTTGAAATTGCGTATTTGGCGATTTTAGGATCTTGTATTCCGTGGGCTATTATTTTCATATATGTTAATCGTAACACGTAAGACGTGACAGGTGACAGGTGACAAGTGAGACGTAACAGGTAAGACGAGACACGAGACAGGAAACATGCGTTTTTGGTAGAATTGTTGGGCAAGAGATGCCAGAAAGAAGAGAAAGTAGTTCGCTTTTAGACTCCCGGCTTGTAAGGGTGGGGCTGTTCTGGCCTTGATTGGTGGAATTTTTGGTATTGGTTTGGCGGTTGAGGTGGGTGTGCTGGCTGCGGGTGGCGGTGCGGCGGCTCATTTTGCAACGAAGAAGAAAGAAAAATAATGGCGCAGTGGCGAAGAGGTAACGCGGCCGTCTGCAAAACGGCTATGCAGGGGTTCGATTCCCCTCTGCGCCTCCCAATTTCACTGAAGTTTCGTTTGGTAAGCAAAATGGCACGATCAGAGGGAGAACCTAAATCAAATATCAAAGAAACCCTAAAAAGGACGGGAATTGTTGCGCTTGCTATTATGGGTGTTATTTTTATTGTTAGTGAGAGTGGACTTGTGATGAGTGCAGGTGTGGGTTTGGGATCGGAAAATTTTGGGGTTAAGGTGGTTAGGTGAAATTGATTGTGTGTTATATAATGTAACCGTGTCAGAAAGAATAATCCCATTTCCGTTTCAGAAAAAAGAACTTCAGGATGGCGAAAAGTTACCTATTATTGATCGCGTGATGTAGGAGTCGAAGACTATAGATAAATGGCAGATTGTTGGCGGAATAGCATTAGCGGCTGTTTCCCCGGTTGCCGGTGCCGCAATGTTCGGCACTAGTTTGGTTTCACACGAGATGACTCGCAATGGGCTTCGGACTAGACGGGAAAAGAGAATAGCAAAACAACTTCAAAAAGCTGCGTAAGTGTTTCTGTGGGTCGTAATGGATAGCACGATTGCTGTGCAATGACGAACCATTGACCTTTACATTATATCAGCCAACTGCTTCGCAGTTCCTGATATATCCGGATAATTCACAATCAGTGGGCGCGCCAGGATTCGAACCTGGGACCTTTACATTATCAGTGTAACGCTCTAACCAACTGAGCTACGCGCCCTGGCAATGTGAATTATAGCGGATATTAGTGTAACGCTCTAACCAGGTTGAGCTAACGACCCTTGTAAAGTTTACAAATTATAACTAAAAATCATCAATATTTCTATGCTACGATGGTATATGTGATGAATTTTTTTGCTGCCGGATCAGCGTTAATAGTTTATCGTAAATTGTTCATCGGGGTCTTTTTTGCCTTCCTGTTAATTGTTTCCGGTTTATTGTTTATGGTTCCAGGCGTCCATGCCCAGGATATTTTTACAACGGACAAACTAATAACTGTTGATATTGGCAAGCAAAAGCTGTTTGCATGGGAGGGCGGAAAAGTTGTCCATGAGACCAAAGTTTCGACAGGTATGAAGTTGACGCCTACAGTAAAAGGTAGTTTTAAAATTTACCTTAAAAAGGCTCTTGCGGATATGCGCGGGCCTTCGCCTTATAAAAATATTTATCCATCGGGCTATTACCACCTTAAAAATGTTCCGCACCAAATGTATTTTTACCAGGGCTATGCGATACATGGTGCATATTGGCATAATAATTTTGGGAGGGTTGCCAGTCATGGTTGTGTGAATGTACCTCTTGCTTCGGCCGAATGGTTATTTAACTGGGCGAATGTTGGAACACAGGTAGTGGTGTTTTAATATATAAGAAGAATGGAAATATCTGAGCAAATACCTGTAAAACCTGAACGTACTAAATTAAGTCTTGGCTTGATATTAATTATCATACTGTTTTTGCTGATTGTATTCTTAGGATTTTTAATGACCGGTATTAACATTTACATGCTTCACTCCAGAGGAATAATTTAATGAACCTCTTTACGTTAATCTCTGTAGCTATAATTTTATTTTCTCAATTACTATTATTTTTCTTTGTGGCATCGGAGAGTGGGGGTTTATGGGGTGCTTTTGGATTTTGTCTCTTGATTTTTTTGATTGGGGCTGTGATGTGTATATTTTCCCTGTTTGGGGTTTGGTTAAATAAAAAACATCTTTATTTCACAGTAATAGCCGTATTACTAATTTTTATAAGTAGTTATTTTGCCTCATTATTTATTAGAAGTTCTTACAGGTCAATTGATCATACATTAAGACGCGAAGGCAAGTATGTTCTATCAGAAAAACCTGAACAAAAGTTTTTTGACGAAAATAAGACTGTTTCTGCACTGGAGGGTACGCTCTACGTTTATTGGGTGCACTTAAAAGATCAATTCGAGAATGACTGCTGTGTTGTTAATCCTTCTCCCCAGACAACAGACCAGTTTTATATTTTTAGTACTAAATCAGGAACGGATCTGGCAGGATATGTGGGTGTGGTATGCTCACCGGATTGTGGCCAAGGAAAGGTAATTTGGCAGGGTGATGTCAATTTTACAGATGGTTTTTTAAAACTAACTCCAACTGGTCCGGCAGAGTTTCATTTTGACGAACTTTTTGAAAATAAAACGGAGGTTTGGGAAGCAGAAATTTATGTATCAGGCTGCAAAGCCCCATCTTGTTTGGTGACAAAAAAAACTTTTAGTTCTTATATTACCTTGAAACTTGAAGAAAACAATTTGCAACCATATTTTGAATATGACGTTTATCTTTGTCAGTCAAGCTGCAGTAAAAATACACCTTACTGGCTTTTTAACCCACAAAAATGCAAACCAAGTGAGATGGGTTTATTTATCAGCACGAAATCTATGTCTTGTTTTTAGAAACGTTTAATTTGGTATTAGAATAAAATAGTGTTTTAGGTTAAAAATCCGATTAGGGTTTGGGAGGAGACGGTATCTCCGTTGCCGAGTTTTTTGGAGATCATTAGTTTTGCCAGGTTATCTTCTATCTTGTCCTGAATTAAGCGCCTTATCGGGCGTGCGCCAAATGCGGTAACGTAGCCTTCTTTGGCCACAAGTTGGGCGACTTCCGGGGTTATTTCCAAAGTAATATTTTTGTTTTCCTTAAGTTCTCGTGCTAGGGTTTGCAGCATTAGGAAAGCAACTTGGATTACCTCTTCGCCGCTTAGAGGTTTATAAACTATGGTTGCATCAAAGCGGTTTATGAGCTCCGGAGAAAAAAGCCCTTTATTTAGTACATAGTCGACAAGTAATTTCGGCAGGTTTGGAGTATTTTTTTCGACTTGTTCCCTAATGAATTCTGCCGCGGCATTGCTGGTTGCGATGACTATAATATTTGCAAAACTGACGCGTTTACCGAATGCATCGGTCAAGTTTCCTTCATCTAAAATTTGCAAAAATAGGTTTTGGACGTCGCGGGCCGCCTTTTCAAATTCGTCGATCAAAAGAATTCCAAATGGATTTTCGCGCACCAGAGTTGCAAGCTGGCCCGGTGCTTTGGTATTTGGATTGCCAATCAGCCTTTCCAGCGCGTCTTGCCCCTGAAATTCTGTCATGTCGAAGCGCACCATCCGCTCGTCGCTGCCAAAATATACTTGCGCAAGGGCCTTGGCCGTTTCTGTCTTTCCGACACCTGTTGGGCCTAGAAACAGGAAGGAGCCCATTGGCTTCTTAGATTCTTTAAGTTCGGCGCGGGCCCTTCTCATGGCTTTGGCGATTTGGTCAATGGCCTCGTTCTGGCCAACTATTCTTTTGTGTAGAATTTGCTCCAAATCTGTTAATTTTTGGGCTTCCGTTTGCGATATTTTGCCAACGGGCGTTTTGGTTTTTTCGGAGAGGATCGCGTCGACGGTGGCAACGGTAACTTGGGATTGTTTTTGCCTTTTTGCCTCGGCTGTTGCATCTTCCAAGATTTGGATCGATTTTTCCGGCTGTTTTTTGTCGGCCATGAGTTTATTGGATTTGTCGATAATTTCCAATATGGCCGTGAGGCTTGTTGCGACCTTTTGCTGGCTGTAAGTTGTGAGCGCGCGGCCGGCAAGAATTGTGAGAAGTTCGTCTTTTTGGGGCTCCTGTACATCTATCCTTTCGAACAGGGAGATAATGTTGGCGTTTGGCCGTATGTAGGCGTTAAAATTGTCAACGAGTGCCAGGCCGATTAGCGGGAGAGAATTGTCGGTTAAAACTGCCGTCAGCACGTCCGTTAGGTCTGTCCTGCCGTCCTGGTTGGTACAAATCCGGTCCATGTTGTCGATTGCCAGAATGATGTTTCCGGCTCTCTTTGCCTCTTCCATGATTGTTTCCAAATTGTTTTTCGCCATGGACAGTGTGTCGGTTTTCTGGCCGGCACTGGCCTTGTTGGATGCAAGCAGAGCAATGACGTCCAGTAAAAAGATGCGTTTGTCTCTTAGGGTTGGTATCTGGCCCTTGGTAATTGCAGACGACAGCGCTTCCAGTGTCGAGTGCCTGCCGACCCCAGCTTCCCCAACCAATAGCACATTATTGTTTTGGGGCCTTATGAGCACTTTTTCTATTTTTCCCAGTACTGCGGTTTTTCCGTAGAATGGCGGGTGGTTTTCCTTGGTAATTTCGCGCCCATACTTTTCCAGTGTGTTTGTGTAGCCGAATATGAGCATTTCGCCCAGAGGTGTCGGTTTTGCCGGGTGCTCCATGTATAGATAGTCGTATAAATACCTTACGAGGGTTTGAAATTCTTCCTGTTTTATCCCTTCTGCTTCTAAATATGATGTAAGCTGCTGCCAGCGTGAAAGGTTAAGGAATGCTTCGTAGATCTTTTCTCCCGGCATGATGTTGAGCGTGGTGGGATCGGGAAATATTGCAAAAAGGTTCTGGAAACGTGTATCAAAAAAGCTTGAAAGGGCCCAATAGATTTTGGTTTTCATTAGCTTAATTGCAATAGTGCCGTTTCTTAAATCTGCGGAAGTGACATTTTTTTCAATTTCCGCCGAATGTGCAAGATACGAAAAGATCGGGAAGATAAAATAGAAGGGGATTGAAATGATGTCGAAAATTATGAAGAATATGGTAACCAATACTCCGGCGATTGCGAGCCCGGTCCTTGCCATGGCACCAACTAACATAGAGGTGACATTGAACGAGATTTTTTCGCCTAATGAGACTTTTGAGCTTACGGTCATTCGCTTGTAAGGGGAAAAGAGGTTTAACAGTAGCCCTGGGATATTAAAGTTGTTGATTATATCCCTGATATGTTTTGGGCGTGTTTTTACGTAGTTTGGGAATGCGACCGACAGATGATACTCTAAGAAATTTTCGGGCAGTATATTTTCCACTACCCTAATTTAGCAGAAGATGGGTTTTGGTTCAATTAAATTTGATTCTTTTGGCCATTGTGTTTAGAATCTGCTGCATGGAAAAGGAAGGTCCTAAACACAAAATAGAGGTGGGTTTATTTTCACCGAACGATATAGCTTTTTTAAAAGGGGTTGTTGAGGGCAAATCCATTGAAGAGGTGGCAAAGTCCATTGGGGTTAAGCCTGGAACCGTAAAGGCATATAAGGGAGTAATTTTGAGGAGTTACAGGGAGTTATTTCCTACTAAAGACCCTATGGCAATGGCTGTTTTTACGGCACTTGTGAACGGTTTACTTAAGCCGGTTGAATTTAGTTGGGATGAACATGGGGAGCTGGATCAAGAAGAGGAGCAGATCAGCTCGCGGCTCTTGATGGGGAAGCCCGACTTTGTGATAGCCAGTGAAGTGGGTGTGCAAATTTCGGTTGTTGATGAAGACATTCGGCGTATATGCCAAAAGATAGGTACCAATAATCGGTACGGAATCATTGTGTTTGCCTACAAAAAAGCCTCAGAGTCACTGGATAAAGGGAGACAATAGCTTGTTTGGCGGCATACTTTCAAATTAGGGAATAGTTGGATAGTTTTTAGCCCGCAAAATTTTTACTTTATGTTTAAAAGTTACATTGATGTCTGTCAGTGGTAAGAAAGTTTATTCCGCTACCCTAATTTAGCTGAAGATGGGTTTTTGGTCCAATTAGATTATAAGTTGTCTGCGCTGGTGTTTTTAGGTAGAATTGCCGCTTATGGCGGAAAGAGGTGGTTTATTTCTTCCGGAAACGGTTGCATCAGGTGTTTTGAGCCCGCAGGAAATTTCTCTCATCCAGTGTGTGGTACTTGGGTGGACGAATCGTGAATATGAAAAACTTGATTCCGGTGATGCAAAATACCTAAGGAATTGCATCGCTGAAAAGATGATGGGCGATACAAGCTTTGAGGAGCGGCTTATGAGGTTGTCCAGATTGCCATTTGTTCCGGAGAATCATTTAACACCCATGGAGGGGAGGGTTGCTTTTTTAACTGAGGCCGGATTTAGGCGCTGTGAAATAGCGAGAATGATGGATATGGATCCATCCAATGTTTCACACTATAAAAAGAGGATTCAAGGCAAGAAGGATCGGGGAGTAGAAGTGCCGCCGATTGAATACGGATTGAGTGTTAATAGGTTTGGGATGATTAGAGGGATACATTATGCGGTGTCCGAAGGGTTAATTGACACAACCTTACTAAAGCTGGAACCGGAGAAGCCTTTAAGTTTAAATGAATCCAGGACAATGTTAATGCTTTGTTATGGACTAAGTAAATCTGAGATTGCGGCAGCGACCAAACAAAGTGAAGGGACTGTAAAGACTTATTGCAATAGAATAAGGGGGAAACTTGGTGTGGGTAGGGAGTATCAGATAATATCTGCAGGTATTGTAGAAATTGTAAGATTAACGAGCTAGATTGATTCGCTTCTGTTCTTTGTGCTAAATTCCCGTTGATGTTAATTACATACCAACATGTCCGGAGCTGGTTAGAAGATTTTATTCCGCCGGTTTACGGGAAAGAGGAGCTGGGGTTGGCACGGATTGAAAACCTGCTGGATAAATTAGATAACCCGCAAAAAAAATTTAAAAGCATCCATGTTGGAGGAACGAGCGGAAAGGGGACAACGGCGTTTTATATTGCCCAATTGCTTTGCAATTGCAAACTCGAAACTCGAAACTCGAAACTCGAAACAAATGCAAAATTCAAAAATTTAAAAGTTCAAAATAAAAAAAACTTTTCGGATTTCGGATTTCGGATTTCGGATTTCCCACCGAAAATTGGTCTTCACATTTCACCTCACCTTGTTGATATCCGCGAGAGGATGCAGATATTTCAATGTCAAATGTCAAATGTCAAATGTCAAATGTCGGATAAATTAATGCCGATGGGACGGTTTGTAGAATTGGCGAATGAGGTTAAGGGCGCTGTGGACGATATTATTGCCAATCAGCCTGAAAAAACACCCAGTTATTTCGAAATTCTGGTTGCGATGAGTTTTTTGTACTTTGCTCAGGAAAAAGTTGACTTGGCGGTTGTGGAGGTGGGACTTGGCGGAAGGCTGGATGCAACAAATGTTTTGCATCCGCAGATTGCACTGATCACTAACGTGGGACTTGATCATACTGAGATCTTAGGGGACACGGTAGAGGAGATTGCACAAGAGAAGGCGGGAATAATTAAGAAAGTATCAAGTAGCGAGTATCAAGTATCAAGTAAACAAAAAGGGATTTCAGTTGTGACGGGAGCGAGGGGTAGGGCGCTAAAAGTTATAGAGAAGGCCGCAAAAAGCAAAAAATCTAAATTGATTAATATATATACCCAAAGTGGAGAGATTAACCCAAATATTAGATCTTATTTAGCTACAAAATTGCGGTTTGATCCCTTTAGTTATGGCCTATATTCTGCACAACTTGAATGCTTATTATTGGCAATTTTGGCGATTTTAGAGCTAGGAATAAGTGTTGACGAGAATGCTGTAAAAGATGTGCTGGAAAGACAATTTCCGGGAAGGTTTGAAAAAATATCGGAAAGTGTAATTTTAGACGGGGCACATAATCCCGACAAAATCTTATCTTTGATAGATTTTGTCAGGAAATTTCGAATTTCGAATTTCGAATTTCAAATTCATGTGGTTGTTGCTTTTAAAAAGGGTAAAGATTGGAAGGCAATGTTGGATCTACTTTTGAAAAATTTGCCAATAAAAGAAATTATTGCAACGGAATATCAGGCGGTTACGGATACAGGGAAAGGAAGCGCGGTGGCGGTGGAAGAGATAGCGGAATATATAATTTCCAATTTCAAATGTCAAATTTCAAATGTCAAATGTATAAAAAATAGCCAGGGGGCGGTGGTTGAAGCAATTGATTCTTCATATTCTTCGAGTGAGCGAAGCGAATCGAGAAGTTCAATTAAGAAGAAGTTCTCCATAAAGTCGAACAATAATTTAGTCCTCGTTACTGGTTCTCTTTATTTGGTGGGGGAAGCAAGGACTTTTTGGAAGATGCCGGAGTTTTAAAATTTTATAAACTATATATCTATGAAAGAGAATTTCACTGCAGTTGATATTGTTATTGTTCCACCAAAGGAAGTTCAGGATTTGGCAATTGGGCTGAGTAGTAAAATAAGGGGTTCGAATTACGTTCTTGGTATTAATGATTATATTCCCCACATCAGTCTGTATATGGGCTATTCTAAAGACATTGAGACTACTAGAAAAGAAATCGAAGAATCGGTTCGCAGTGAGTCAAAATTGAATCTGACATTAGAAGGTCCTGTGTTCAGTGAAGGAACAATACTAACACTAGCTTTGAATAAATCGCTCAGATCTCTACATTACAGACTGTTGGGTAGTGTATTTTTAAGTCATCAAGGAAGACATGAAAATGCTTATTTCGATACGGTTCGAGAGAGAAGTTTAGCTTATTTGACCAAATTTGTGACTTTACATGCAAGAAAAAATTATCATCCACATATTACTTTAGGAAATGGTGTATTAGGTGACTATCAGATAAATTTGCCTTTGGATTTTGAAGCGGATACAATCGCTCTTTTTCACCTTGGTAACTACAATACTTGTCGTAGGCTCATTGGTAAATGGCAACTTGGAGGATAAAAAGCTTGCTACTTTTTTAACCTATCGCGCATAATTAAATTAAATTGAGGAAAAAGTTTTTATTGATATTAATTCTGTCATTATTAGGGACATTTCTTAGTTTATTAGTGTTTGAGCCTGGAAGTAAGTGCAGTGGTGCCCCTTCGTGGATGGGGTGTGTTCCATATCCTGCTACTCGTGGTTTTCCGGTTCCTATACCAAATCCAGCATTTTTTTTGAATGATAATACAGCGTTCTTTTTTACCCAAGCAACACTTTTTCTATTTAATGTCATATTTTATTTCTTATTTTTTTCTGTAATTTATTTTGCATATTTAAAATTAACTAAGAATGGTAAAAAGAAATGAAAATAAAAGATCGTTACATTGTTAAATTGTTACAGGTAAAAATAAAATGAAATTACTTAGAGATTTGGATGTTTCTGGAAAACGTGTTTTTGTGAGGGCGGATTTGGATGTTCCACTCGAAGGTTTGGAGCAGGTCCATACGAGGCTGGAGAGCGAGACGGCAACAAGACTGACAAATTTAAAGGGGACGGTGGATTATCTGCTGCGCGAAGGCGCGAAGCAGGTTGTGATTGCAGGCCACATCGATAGGCCAGATGGACCGGATCCGGCAAAGTCTACAAAACAATTGTTGCCTACTTTGGAAAAAGTTTTAGGTGGGGAGATTGCATTTATAAGTGATATTTATTCTTCGAGCGACAGTCGAGAAGTTCCGTCAAAAAATGAAGCGGGTTCTCCACAAGGTCGAACACTATTATTGCTTGAGAACCTCAGGTTTTGGCCGGGAGAGACTAAGAACGACTTGGAATTTGCCAAAAAACTGGCTAGTTTTGGTGATGTTTACGTAAATGAGGCGTTTGGTAATTGCCACCGGGAACATGCAAGTATGGTTGCCGTTGCGGAGCTTTTCCGCCATACCGAAAGCCCTGAGCAATGTCGAATGGCTGCGGGGTTGCATTTGGAGGAGGAAGTAAAAACCCTCACAAAGGTATTAGATATGCCTGCAAGACCTTTCGTGGCTATTATCGGGGGGGCAAAAATGGAGACAAAAATTCCGGTTATCCAGAATTTGGCGAAAATTTCCCACCACGTTTTGATAGGCGGCGAGCTGCCGCTTGAGATTGAGAGGTTGAATATGAAGTTTGGGGAAAACGTTGTTGTTGCAGAACTTAACGAAAACAAAAAGGACATTGATCTTGAATCGGTACATTTATTTATCAGACATATTGAGCATGCCAGGACGGTTGTTTGGAATGGACCAATGGGGCTCTTTGAAGAGGGTTTTGAGACAGGGACAAGGGCAATTGCGAGGGCAATTGTCGAAAGCCGTGCAGAATCTATAGCCGGTGGGGGAGAAACGGCACAGTTTTTGGAAAAGGAAGGTCTTCTTTCCAGTTTTTCGTTTGTTAGTGCCGGCGGAGGGGCGATGCTGGAGTTTTTGGCAGGCAAAACTTTGCCGGGGATAGCCGCACTTGAGTAGAATAGAATTAATGCCCCAATGAATTGGTACCAAAAATCCACGGTTGACGTTCTTCATGAATTTAAGGTAACTGTTGAGCGTGGTTTAAGTGATGAAGAAGCGAATAAGAGGGGGGGAGAATATGGAGCGAACCAACTTGCCCGCAAAAAGAAGGAATCTTACCTTTCAATCTTTGTCCGCCAGTTTAAGAGCCCGTTAATTTACATATTGATTGTTGCCGGTGCTGTTGTTCTTTTCCTGCACGATTATACAGATGCGGTTGCAATATTTTTGGTCCTTATCACCAACTCCGTTGTTGGTGCAATTCAGGAAGGAAGAGCAAGAAATTCTCTCGAAAAGCTTAGATCATTAACCCACCATAAAGCTTTGGTCAGGCGAAGCGGAGTGGAGGTATTTATTTCCTCCGATGAATTGGTTCCAGGGGATATTTTGATCTTAAAAGAGGGTGACCATATTGGTGCGGATGCGCGGATAATCCGGGAGGAAAGTTTTAAGACGGATGAGTCGGTATTAACGGGGGAAGCGTATTCGGTGGAAAAAATTAGTGATTCAATAAGTGCTAAAAATTTGGTGGTTGGGGATATGAAGAATATGGTTTTTTCGGGAACGAGTGTTGTTGGTGGGTATTGTGAAGCGGTAGTTGTTGCAACAGGTTACACGAGTGAACTTGGAAAAATTTCAAAGGAAGTTGCAGAAGAAGTGAATGTACCCCTACCGCTGGCTAAAAAAATAAATTCACTTACAAGATTTATTGGAATTTCGGTTGGCTTTGTAGCGCTTTTAGTTTTTGTGGTTGGTTTGTTGCGGGGTATTCCGTTTCTTGAAATTTTTAGCGCGACCGTTGGGATAGTTGTTTCGCTTGTGCCGGAAGGTTTGCCTGTTGCCGTAACCATTGTTCTTGCCCATGGTGTTTGGAGGATGGCGAAGGCCAAAGCAATTGTACGGCAAATGGCGGCAGTCGAGGCTATGGGGAACGCAGATACGCTTTTGGTGGACAAAACAGGGACTTTAACCACTGGAAAAATGGTAATCAGAAAAGTTCTTTACGGAGGTGAAAGTTTTGAGATAAGCGGTGAAGGATATGAACCGAAGGGGGATGTAACAAAAGTATCAAATGAATCAAAAGTATCAAAGGTAAGTACGTTTTTGATAGATCAAAAAGCAAAGGGGAAGGATGTGTCGGACGGATTGCGAAGGGTATTAGGTCTTGTATACCTTTCACTTACTGCGGATACTATCCATGACGAGGATGGAGGCTGGAAACCAAGCGGGGATGGTACGGAGGTGGCAATTGCGGTTTTATGCCGAAAGTTTGGTTTAGTGCGCGAAAAACTGGCCGAGGAATACAAAACGGTGTTTGCAAACCCTTTTGACCAACAGAAGAGATACATTGAATCATCCTTGCAAAAAAATGGGAAAAAATATCACGTATTTGTTGGCGCGCCGGATTTTATTGGGAAAAAATTAAAGGTTGACCATGGTTTTTTAAGGGAATACCACGCACTTGCCGGGGAAGGTATGCGGGTAGTGGGGGTAGCAGTGTTTGATGGAAAACGTGTTGTTGATAATGCGCTCTTGGCAATAGATGAGGAGATAAGGCCTTCAGTCCATGAATCTATCACAGATGCAAAAAGGGCCGGTTTTCGCGTTGTAATGCTTACCGGCGATTATGTAGAGACAGCGAAGGAGATCGGCAGGAAGGTAAATATTTACTCTGAGGGCGATAGGGTTTTGACGGGTGCACAAGTGGAAAAAATGACCGAGGGTGAGCTTGCCGATGGAATTGATAAGGTTACGATATTTGCCAGAATAACGCCGGGGCACAAGCTCAAAATTGTTAAGGCGTTCCAGAGAATTGGCAAGATTTGTGCAATGACCGGTGATGGTGTTAACGATGCACCTGCCCTTCAGGCTGCAAACTTAGGTATCGGGCTTGGGAGCGGCACCCAGGTCGCCAAGGACAGCAGTGATATTATTTTGGTGAATAATAACTTCGAAACGATTATTGAGGCTATTGCCCAAGGAAGGGCAATATATTTTTCCCTGAAAAAAGTTATTTTGTACTTATTTGCAACTAGCGTTGGGGAAGTAATGGTGCTTGCCGGCGCTGTTTTTATTGGCCTGCCGGTGCCCCTTTTGGCGGTTCAAATAATCTGGCTTAATTTTGTAACGGATGGTTTTTTTGTAGTGGCACTTGCCCAGGACAACCAGACGGAAAAAGGATTGGTTTCCGCGGCGGAAGTTGATAGCAATAATCTGGTTGATAAATTGATGGTTCGAAGGGGGATTTTAATGGGGAGTGCAATGCTTGTTTGCACCATGCCGGTGTTCTACTATTTTTTAAAAAATTATCCCTTGGATTATGCAAGAAGCATGACTCTTTTAATCTTGGCAGTATCACAGTGGTTTAACGCGTTTAACGTTAGAAACAGGAACAAATCAATATTTACTGTTGGACCAAGCTTATGGCTTATGGCTGCAATTGGATGTGTTTTTGTGATTCAGGTTTTTGCGCTTGCGACAGACGTGGGGAATAAATTATTAAGGACACAGAATTTGAGTTTGAACCACTGGATTTTGGCATTTGCGGTATCCACAATTGTGATTTGGGTCGAAGAGGCAAGGAAGATCTTCGCTCGAATGGGCAAACACTAATTATTTTTCTTCTTTTGGGTGGCCAAAAGAAGAACTAGAAAAGGCCACGCCAGGCTTCGCTTGCTATCCGTCTATCTTCACAAAAGTCCGGGAGCCCTCTGGTATTCTTTCCTGCAATGCAGGATGTCAGTACCAGCTTCCCAATGACTTTTGTTCAGGATGGATTTAACGCTCGCTCGCAATGGCGCACAAGACTAAAAAAATTTGAATAGCCCCGCTCAAGCCTGGGGCTTGAATCCGATTGGTAGACTAATTTAATCCGCTGTGGTCTTTTCCTTCTTGTTTCTGCTTAAGATCAAAGTGAGTTCGTATAGGATTATAAGCGGCAGGGCGAGTACGACATCTGCAATAACTGAATCTGCAGGGAGAAGTATAGCAAAGATAAAGGAACCCAGGTAAATCCACATGCGGATTTTTGCCAGTTGCGCCCGCTTGACGATCCCAAGCCGCAGAAGAAGAATCAGAAGTATCGGAAATTCGAATCCTATGCCCATCAAGGCGGATGTGAGCAGTACGGTTCTTAGCAAGCGGCTGATGTCTAAAATGTTGCCGATGCCAAGCGCCAGGGACCTTTCCAGAAATATTGCGATCTGCCATTTCATAATAATAAAACCAAAAATAAGGCCTGCTACAAAAAGCAGTAGGGAAAAGGGAAGCAGTTGGATTACCATTTTAAATTCCTGTTTTTTGAGGGCAGGTTTTAAAAATGATAGTATTTGGGCAACAAAAAGCGGAAAGGTGACAATGAGCCCGCATGCGATTCCCGAGCTAAATGCGAGGTTTATGAACTGGAAAGGGGATGTAAACACGATGTTGACTCCCTGGAGGCTCAAGATTTCTATTAAAAATTTAATAATCTTTTCGTAGAAGAAAAAACCGGCGAGTGTTGATGCGACAAAGGCGCAGAGTGTAATGATAAGCCTTTTTCTGGCCTCTGCAATGAAGACGGTATATTTGCTGATTACTGCTTTGATTTCCGGGGATTCTAAGGGAGTTATATTTTCCACACAGGGTTAGCCCTACTACTTCTTCTCGCTCTTTTCGTCTTCGTCAGTATCTTTTGCGGATTTCTTGAATTCTCTGACCGCTTCGCCCAAGCCTTTAAAAAATTCCGGGATCTTTTTACCGCCGAAGAGTAAAAGTACTATGGCGGCGATAACTAACAGTTCGGTTGTTCCTATTGATGGCATGTTTTATTTGAGCTGCCCTTTAGCTACTTTTTACGGGCTTGTCGTCATCGTCTTCGACGGCCTCGGTGAACGTCTTTTTAACCTTTTTAATTTCTTTGAAAGATTTACCGCTGGTTTTGGCCAGGCTGGTAATTGTTTTGGCGCCGAAGAGCACAACCAGGATCAACACGATTATTCCGATTTCAATTGGGCTCAGGTTTTTTATAAAATTAAACATTACTAGAATAGTATATCCTAAGCTGTCAAAAGGCAAGCCCCGAACAAAGTATGGTTATTTAACAGATCTAACTCATTGATGCGGCGAACCAGTTTTTGCCGTCCCAATATTCCAGGCTTTGTGTTTGGGAGTTATATCCGAACGTTCCCATTTTCGGTTTTTTAGGACGGTTTTGAATTTTCCAGGAAGGGATTGTTGGAAGGCCTAGCATGATAGATAAGCCATCGGCTATTTCGAGCATAAGCGGTGAATTTCTAGGCATACTGCTTAACAAGTATAGGGTTTTGTAGCTTTGACATCAAGATCTGCAGTCGAATATTACGAGATTTTTTTCATTGGCAACCTTAACCAGTTTTTGCCGTCCCGAAATTCCAGGTGACGTGTCTGTAAATTGAACCCTATTGTGCCTGGCTTTGCATTTTTTGGCCTGCCGGCGGTATTCCATGTCGGAATCCTCTGTCGGGTGTTTTTTTGTGAAGCTTTTTGTCCGGATGCAGTTGCCATAAAGAGCATTGGATTTTTAAATATCACAGGTGTTTCTTCGACCAGTGTTAACTGTTCCGCGGATGGACTGGCCGATGGTGAAGCAGATGGTGATCCGGCCGATGGTGATGGCGATGCGGAAGGTGTGGCCGCCCCTGCCGATGGTGAGGGTGACGCACTGGGTGATGCGGATCCTGCGCTTGCAGACGGGGAAGGGGAAGCGGATGGGCTTGCGGACGGGGATTGTGATAGTGAAGGGCTGGCGGAAGGAGAAGCGCTTGGCGACGGACTGGCCGACGGTGAACCCGACGGACTGGCGCTTGGCGACGGGCTTGCACTTGGACTTACCGACGGACTGGCGGATGGAGAAGGGGAAGCGGATGGGCTAAATGACGGTGATGCACTGGGTGACGGGCTGACTGACGGGCTAATACTCGGGGAAGCTGACGGGCTGCCACTTGGTGAGGGGGAGGCAGATGGTGATACTGAAGGACTTGCACTTGGAG
>ORJL011697833.1_pt1 | contig 16490 bp, 20 predicted proteins | sample 1779941 | NCBI WGS metagenome assembly ORJL01 (sample SAMEA104232317, study PRJEB22302) | groundwater metagenome | biome: forest; feature: aquifer; material: groundwater | place: USA | collected 2011-08-07 | depth 5.8 m | reverse complement strand
CTTTCATCGTTGACATATCAAACCAGCCTGTGGTTTTTCGTTTTTCATTCATCAGTTTTCCGGCATCGGAAATAACACCGTCAACTAACTCAACATCCGCGTCGTATGCCTTTGCTTCATTGATATTGATAATTGGGGTATCTTTCGGCATAAATACATGCGCTTTAATACCTGCTTTTGCTGCATACGCGGCAAGCGCGCCACCTGCATTCCCTGCCGTAGGCATACACACTTCAGTGATCCCAAGCTCTTTGGCCTTAGAAACCGCTAACGCAATTCCCCTTGCCTTAAATGAACCGGTAGGATTACAACTCTCATCCTTTATAAAAAGTTCAGAAAGCCCGAATGTATCACCAAGTTTTCGTGTTTGTATTACGGGGGACATTCCTTCCCCGAGCGAAACAATTGACTCTTTCTTGTAAACAGGAAGTAGCTCAAAATAACGCCATAAGCTGTTTTCGCCGGAAGTCAGACTGCTTTTAGATAACTCGTTTTTAGCCGAAACCAAATCATATTTTGCCACTAATGGAGTTATACACGTTAAGCAAAATGATTGAATTTGATGGGGATCAAAATGTTCTCCACAATGAGAACATTCCAGATGAGTATAAAAAGTGGATAACCGATTCATAACCGCTAAATATACGCTCATTATGGACATAATCAAAGTGAATTACAATGTTTTATTACCTCCAAACACATTTCCAATGAGGTAAAAACCGCCAAAAGACCGGTTCATGAATCGCTCAGAGTATTTTTATTTTCCTTGAAAATGAAGTATATTTAAGTTTAAATATAATGATAGCTGAAAATGTAGGAAATATCCGCAAGCAAATTAATGGTGTGTGTTCCCGGGTAGGAAGAAACCCGGATGACATTACACTAATTGCGGTCTCCAAAACCTTCGATGCTGAATGTATTCGCGAAGTTGTTTCTGCAGGTGTTCCGGATATCGGCGAAAACTATGTACAAGAAGTTCTCACCAAACGACAATATCTTGAACATGAACCGATTCGTTGGCATTTCATCGGTCACCTCCAGCGGAATAAAATTAAGTACATTATTCCGTGGGTTCATTGTATCCATTCAGTTGATTCATTACGTCTGGGAGAAGAAATTTCTTTTCAGGCAAGTAAAACGAAAAAAACTATTGATGTCTTCGTTGAAGTCAATAGCACTGACGAAGAATCAAAATTCGGTATCAAACCCGATAAGGCAATTGAGTTAGTAAAGCAATTGCGCCAATGTTCTCATCTTACAGTTAAGGGATTGATGACCATTGGGAAATTTGGCGAGCCTGAGGAATCACGACCGGCGTTTCGGATTCTTCGAGAATTGCGCAATGATTTAGAAAAGGATGGGATATCTCTTCCCCATCTTTCTATGGGAATGACAAATGATTTTCCCATAGGCATTGAAGAGGGCGCTACAATGATTCGCATAGGCACAGCAATTTTTGGTAAACGAAATTATCATAAGTAAATATATGAGTACACTGAGAGAACAAATCAACGAAGCGACAACATTCATCCGTTCAAAAACTTCATGGAAGCCTGAAATTGGTATCATCCTAGGAACGGGTCTTGGCGGATTAGTAAAAGAAATAAAAAAGGAATGTGTTATCGATTACGGAACCATTCCTCACTTCCCTGTTTCTACTGTTGAGTCTCACCAGGGGAAACTCATCTTTGGAACACTCAACGGAAAAAAAGTTGTTGCCATGCAAGGACGCTTTCATTTTTATGAAGGCTACTCCATGCAAAAAGTAACATTTCCCGTTCGGGTAATGTCTGCCGGCTTGGGAATAAAAACACTTCTCATTTCAAATGCGGCAGGCGGCATGAACCCGTTATTCAAACGGGGTGATATTATGCTGATTACCGACCATATTAATTTACAGGGAGATAATCCTCTCATCGGTCATAATGATGACAAACTTGGTCCCCGATTCCCTGATATGTCGGAACCATATTCTAAAACACTTGTTGAGTTAGCTCATCAAGTAGCAATCGATTTAAAAATACCGGTTCAAAAAGGTGTTTTTGTTGCTGTTCCCGGACCTAATTTAGAAACACGTGCAGAGTATCGTTTTCTTCGTGCAACAGGTGCGGATGTTGTGGGAATGTCCACGGTTCCTGAAGTCATTGTCGCTAATCACATGGGAATGAACGTACTCGGGTTTTCCATCATCACAGACGAATGTTTTCCCGATTCATTGAAACCGGCACTTCTTTCAGAGATTATTGAGGTTGCTAACACGACTGAACCGAAGCTTACAAAGATCATGAAGGAAGTGGTAAAGAGAATAAAGTAAAGTTAGAGTGTCAATTACTGATTTCCCGTTTTAAAAATAATTTAGATTTTTATGAATCGAAGCGATTTACAAAAATTATCCACAACACGAATAAAAGAAGCAGAAGTATTACTTAATAATAGCTGTTATGACGGTGCATATTATTTATCAGGTTATGCTGTTGAATGTGCCTTAAAAGCTAAAATCGCGAAAGAAACAAAAAAGTATGATTTTCCCGATTTTAAATTTATTGGCAGTGTCTATACTCACGATTTAAGTACATTACTTGTAAAAGCTAATCTTGAAGTTCTGCTTAATCAAGACAAGAAAACAAGACCAAACCTGGGAATTAATTGGAATATCGTTTCGCAATGGAATGAAAAATCAAGGTACGAAACTAATAATGAACATGAATCAAAAAAATTATATCAAGCAATTACAGATAAAAGAGATGGAGTATTGGTATGGTTAAAGAAGCATTGGTAAAGGAAATGATTTTAGCAGGGAACCAACTTCTTGATATGCTTAATAAAGAAAAATTTAGAAGCCCAGCAGCGTTTTGGTATTTCTCTGAAAATAAAAATAAATGGGAATTAGTCATTACTTCACCATATTCAAATACTGAAAGTGATTCTGATATATATTTAAGGATTACTCGAATATTGAATGGGAATTCAACCATCTTAAACAATCTTGATTTATCAGATATTAGAATAGTGAGTTCAAAAGATCCGGTCATAGCAAATTTAAAAAATAAATTTAAGCAATTGTCTTTTCCTATTGATGGTAGAATATTTGTTCCCGGCTTTTCAGGTGATTTTATCGAAGACGTTTATATCTATCAATTATAACTATGTTCAAACAACTTACAGATAAAGTAAATTACGCACAGCTTGAGCAGGAAGTGCTCAAGTTCTGGAATGATAATAAGGTTTTCGAGCAGAGTGTCAGTACTCGCGAAGGAAAACCCGGTTTTACATTTTACGAAGGTCCACCCACAGCAAACGGTCGTCCGGGCATCCACCATGTTATGAGCAGAACGCTCAAAGATTTGGTATGCCGGTATAAAACAATGCGCGGCTATCAGGTACATCGCAAAGCAGGCTGGGATACTCACGGTCTGCCCGTTGAAATCGAAGTCGAAAAAATGCTTGGCTTTAAGGATAAATCAGATATTCTTACCTATGGAATAGAAAAGTTCAACGAAGAATGCAAAAAGTCGGTTTGGAAATACAAAGTTGAATGGGAACGTATGACCCGCATGATGGGCTATTGGGTCAACTTAGACGATCCCTATGTTACGTTTGAAAATAATTATATCGAATCTGTTTGGTGGTCATTAAAGCAGTATTTCGATAAGGGAATGATTTTTAAAGGGCATAAAATCCAGCCCTACTGTTTCCGTTGTGGAACTCCACTTTCATCTCATGAAGTGGCTCTGGGATATAAAGAAGTCGCTGAAAATTCAGTGTACATGAAATTTAAACTCACCGGTCAAGAGAATACATTTATCTTATCATGGACGACAACCCCCTGGACACTACCGGGAAACATTGCCCTCGCAATCGGTGAAAAGATTGAATACTCCAAGATAAAAGTCGGTGAAGAATATTGGATTCTTGCCACTGCACTCTTAGCTGTCATTAAAGATCCGTACGAAGTCGTACAAACGATGACCGGAGCGGAGTTAGTCGGTCTTGAATACGTTCCACTTTTCAATATTGAAGCGCTTCAATCCGATAAATCGTATCGCGTCTATGCGGCTGATTTTGTTACCACCACAGATGGTACAGGTGTTGTTCATACGGCTGTTATGTACGGTGAAGATGATTATCAACTCGGCAAAAAAATCGGATTACCAACTCACCACACAGTTGATGAAGCAGGAAAGTTTACAAAAGATGTTGTCGAATTAGTAGGTATGCTTGTAAAAGATAAAGCGACCGAGAAGGCAATCTTTAATCATCTTAAAGCGAACAATACGATGGTTCGTATTGAACAGTACACTCACGATTACCCCTTCTGCTGGAGATGTTCTTCTCCCCTGTTATACTACGCACGTGAATCATGGTACATCCGTACAACTGCGTATGCACAACGGATGAGTGAACTGAATAAAGAAATTAATTGGATTCCGTCTGAAGTTGGCTCCGGTCGCTTTGGTAACTGGCTCGACGAAAATAAAGACTGGGCGTTATCGCGCGATCGTTTCTGGGGCACTCCGTTGCCTATCTGGATTTGTAATACCTGTGGGAAATTAGAATGCATCGGCAGTGTTGAACAATTAAAAGTATCAGCAGGGAAAGCGTTTACCGATGCAGTAGAACATAACAATTCGGTTCTTGATCTGCACAAACCTTTTGTCGATAAACTCACATGGGCTTGCTCATGCGGCGGTACAATGAAACGCACACCTGAACTCATCGATGTATGGTACGATTCAGGCTCCATGCCTTTCGCACAATGGCATTACCCCTTTGAGAACAAAGAAATTTTTGAAGCCAACTACCCCGGTGATTATATCTCCGAAGGTATTGACCAAACTCGTGGATGGTTCTACACGTTACATTCCATCGGAACATTTTTATTTGATAAACCCGCTTACAAAAATTGTCTGGTCAACGAGTTAATTCTTGATAAGTCTGGTCAAAAAATGTCCAAAACAAAGGGAAACACAGTAAATCCCTTTGATATCATGGAAAAATACGGCGCTGATGCTACACGCTGGTATTTAATCACCAACAGCCCCCCATGGAAACCGACATTATTCGATGAAGAAGGACTTGCTGACGTACACAGAAAATTTTTCGGCACGCTTGTCAACACCTACGCATTCTTCGCACTCTATGCAAACATTGATAATTTTAATTACAACGAAAAATCAATTCCTCTTTCAGAGCGACCCGAAATTGACCGTTGGATTATCTCCGAGTTAAACTCGCTCATCAAACGATATATTGTTTGGATGGATGCGTATGATGTAACGAAAGCGGCAAAGGCTGTAAGTGACTTCACAATCGATCTCGTTTCAAATTGGTATGTGAGAAGAAACAGACGCCGTTTCTGGTCTAAAGAATTACCGACCGATGTGACAGCGGCGGCAAAGGATAAAACAGCGGCATATCAGACTCTGTATGAGTGCTTAAACACCATTGCAAAGTTGATGGCTCCGTTTGCGCCGTTCCTTGCTGAAGAACTGTATGGCAATTTGAACAATGCAACAAAACGGGAACCATTCACTTCGGTGCATCTTGTTGAATTACCCGCGGCAGATGAATCAGCAATTGATCTTGACCTTGAAACAAAGATGGATAAAGCGCAGCGTATCGTTTCACTTGTCCGAGAAATCCGAAACAGATCAAACCTCAAAGTTCGTCAACCCTTGAAAAAAATTCTCATTCCCGTAAAGAGTAAATCGGAAGCCGATATGCTGAAAACTGTGGAAGGAATCATCTTAGAGGAAACGAACATTAAAGAATTAGATCCTCAAGTTGACGCAAACATCATCAAGTATAAGATTAAAGCAAACTTCAAAGTGCTCGGTCAGAAGTATGGAAAAATTACATCCAAAATCGCGGCGGTAATTCAAGCATTTACTCCACAACAGATTTCCTCTTTAGATGCCGAAGGTAAAATTGATATCGTCTGTGAAAATGAATCGTACACCATAGTTTTAGATGATGTTCAAATCATCGCGGAAGATATTAAAGGCTGGCTTGTGAAATCAGACGGAACAATCACCGTTGCGCTTGATACCGAGTTAACTCCTGCCCTCATTGAAGAAGGATTTGCACGTGAATTTGTCAACCGTGTACAGAACATGCGCAAAGATGCCGGCTTTGAGGTAATGGATCGTATTAAAATTTTCTATAACGGAACTGAACCTTTGAACAACGCATTACGTACATTTGAAACATACGTGATGAATGAAACACTTGCAATCGAGCTACACAATAATGCCCAATCGGGTGAGTACTCGGCTGATGAAGATATTAACGGCGAACAATGCCACATCAGCGTGTTACGGGTACAAGAGTAAGTATTACAACAAGAATTATTCACTAACTAAACACAATCATGGCTAAAACATCATCAAAAAAGAAATCACCCAAAAAAGGGGCAGTGAAAACCAAAACCGTAAAACCGGCAAAAAAACAGGTAGCTGTAAAACCGAAGCCGAAAAAAGAGGTGAAAAAAGCCAAACCCGTTGCCGCTAAAGCGACTCCGGCAAAATCCGCCCCCGCAAAGTCTGCTCCTGCCAAAGCAGTTGCCGTAAAAGCGGCTCCTGTACAAAAAGGGTATGGAAAAAAAGACCTGGAATACTTCCGCGATATTATCAACGAGAAGAAAAAAGAAATTCTCGAAGAACTTGAAGTGTTGCGCGATACGATGATGGATTCCACCACCGGCGAATACACCAACGAGAATCCGACATACTCAACACACATGGAACAGGGCACCGATACCATGGAACGTGAAAAAACATTTATGTTTGCATCACGTGAGAGTAAGTTCTTCAACTATCTTGAAGATGCTTTAAAGAGAATTGAAACCGGTGACTACGGCAGATGTATTACTTGCGGTAAGTTAATTGAGAAAGAACGCCTTGAAGCCGTTCCGCATTCTCAGCAATGCCTAACATGTAAACTTCAACGCGGGAAATAATCCGTACGTATGAAAGTTCTGTATTGCAGCCTCTTCATCATCATTGCCGATCAGCTGAGTAAGTTGTGGGTAAAGGGCGGAACGATTCCGCTTATTGGTGTGCAGTTTCAAGGCTACCCGTACGGAGTTAGTTTTCCTGTGTTAGGCGATTTCTTTAACCTGACATATATCGAAAATCCGGGAATGGCATTCGGAATTGAACTCGGTGGAAAATTATTTTTCCTCATCTTTTCAATTATCGCGAGCATTGGTATTCTCATATATTTATATAAAGTTCGTACCGAATCACTTTCCTTTCGACTCTCGCTTGCAATCATCCTTGGCGGAGCTATCGGTAATTTAATTGATAGAGCTCTCTACGGCAGTGTCGTTGATTTTATTAATATTGATTTCTTCAATTTCACCGTCTCAGGATATCATATTAACAGAACTGTGTTTAACGTTGCCGATGCCGCCGTAACATGCGGAGTGTTGTTACTTCTTCTCAGTCAAACCATATTTCGCAACAAAGTTGAACCGATACCTGAAACTATTACACCGGAACTGTAACTTGTTCCCTTCTTTATTATCATCGATCTCTAACAACCTTCACCTATGAAAGTTTTATATTTTAGTCTCTTTATTGTACTCTCCGATCAACTATCGAAGATGTGGGTGAAGGGCGCAAACATTCCGTTTCTCGGTATTCATTTTCAAGGATTTCAATACGGCTCAAGTCGTCCTATCTTTGGTGACTTCCTTAAACTGACGTACATTGAAAATCCGGGGATGGCGTTCGGTATTGATCTCGGCGCAAAATTATTTTTCTCCCTCTTCTCAATCCTTGCAAGCATCGGTATCATTGTCTATCTCTACAAAGTACGGCATGAACCCCTCGTTTTCAGAACTTCCCTCGCCATGATTCTTGGCGGCGCAATCGGAAATTTAATCGACCGTGTATTTTACGGTGTCTTCTACGGCGAATCTCCCCTCTTCTACGGTAAAGTTGTCGATTTTCTCGATGCCGACTTTTTCAATATTAATGTATTCGGTTACCACATGACCCGCTGGCCCGTTTTTAACTTCGCCGACGCATCGGTAACGTGCGGCGTTATATTGTTATTGCTCAGTCAATGGATGTTACAACGCAAGGAAGCTGCAACTCCCGTATTAGCCTCACCCGATCAACAACCTTCTTCACCGGAATCAAACGCGGTGTCTGATGGTCAACAATCATCCTAATTTCAACTACGTAACAGGATGAAACAATACGATTTAATCGTCCCTCCCGGGAAGGTTCGTGAACGCTTGGATGTGTTCCTTACTCACCATATCGAAAACTGCACCCGTACGAAAATACAATATGCTATCGATGAAGGGTTAGTAACAGTCAATAATAAAATCCCGAAGCCAAGCCAAAAGGTATTACCCGGCGATATTATTCATGTTGAACTTGCCAAAGCGCCCTCTCCCGATGTTATTGCAGAAGATATTCGTCTCGATATTGTGTATGAAGATGAGCACATGCTTGTCATTAATAAGCCCGCAGGAATGGTAGTCCACCCCGCTTACGGACATTATACGGGAACACTTGTCAATGCGTTGCTCTACCATTACAGTTCAGAACTCTCCAATGTAGATGATCCCACACGCCCAGGCATTGTCCATCGCTTAGACAAAGATACTTCAGGATTGATGATTGTCGCGAAAAATGATATTGCCCATGCAAAACTTGCACGGCAATTTTCCAAGAAAACATTGTACCGCGAATATTGGGCGCTGGTGTGGGGATTATTTTCGAAGAGTCATTCACGGAAGCGTTCCAATGTTGAACTCACGGGAACAATCGAAGCATCACTCGGAAGAAGTAAATCGGACAGAAAAAAAATTGCAGTTACAGAAGGGGGAAAAGAAGCGGTCACCGATTATTCAGTCATTGAAGAATACGAATACCTCTCCCTCATCCAATGTAAACTACGCACCGGGCGAACGCATCAGATACGAGTCCACATGCACCACATCGGTCATCCGGTTTTTGGCGACCCGACATACGGGGGCAGAAAAATAGTCTGGGGTGGTGCGGAAAATAAAAACGAAGTCAACAATTTACTTGAAATCCTGCCACGACAAGCATTACACGCAAAAACAATTTCATTTATTCACCCCGTCTCCCGCGAAACACTCCGCTTCGAATCGGAACTCCCCGATGATATGAAACAAGCGATTAAATTGTTGAAGGGATAAATCACACAATACTTCTAACATCACTGCAAACATCCCTATTTTTGATTTCCCCTCCAATTCCCCTATATTTCTTCACAGAACATTAATACACTTAATAACTAATTCAATTTTTTACCTAATTTCATGGTACAAAACGAATATTCAACCAAAGAACTTCAACAGCTTTGTGAACGATATTTCATTTCCAGTCTTTCGCTATTCGGCTCCACTATTCATGGCGATGCTCAACCGGGAAGTGATCTCGACATTCTCGTTGAATTCTTACCGGGTCATATCCCGGGTTTTGATTTTGTGCAAATTCAAGATGATCTAACAGTATTGTTTAAGAGAAAAGTTGATCTGCATACCGCAAATAGTCTGAGCCGGTATTTTCGTGATCAAGTATTGAAAGAGGCTGTTCCGGTTTATGGGAAAGCGTAAAAATAACATTGTTATGTTGCGTAATAATTGAATGTAACCTAAAGTACCTATGATTATTTGTAAGGATTTCGATGCAGTGTATAATTTCTTCTGTGTTATATCTTCAAGTTTTTTTTAAACCTTAAAGGTTAACGATAATTCCGTATGGAATTGTCTCAGAGGGATATAAAAATTGTAGGCGCAGGCTTTACGCCTGCGTTTTTGATCTGAAAAAGCAACTGTATAGGTTGCGACTAAGGTATGATTCAATTTTACCTGAGAGTCCCCCCTAACCCTGCTCGTCCTTTTTCTCCCCGCCTTGTTCATCAGTAGGTGGTGGCGTTTCATTCAATTCTTCCGATTCAATTGTTGGTTCAGGTAACTGTTCTTCCACTACTTGAGGAGGTAAATCTATCTGCTCTACGGGTTCAACAAATGGCTCCGGCATTGGCTCATCCACAACGGGAGCGGGTAGTTCTATACTCTGTACATGCTCCACAAACGGCTCAGGCAACTGTTCTTCCAATACGGGAAGCGGCAACTCTTTCAATTCTCCCGTCTCACTCACAACTGTTTGTCCAAGCTGATCTTCAATCTCTTCGGGAGTCTTACCCATGCGCTTCAAAATTTCTCGCTCCATATCGCTCGATTGTTCTTTCATGATCTCTTCAATCTCGCGAGGCTTGGGAAGATCCGATAAATCATTGATACCGAAATGCTTCAAAAAGTCCTGCGTTGTTCCATACAACAACGGGCGACCCGGCGTTGCCGCACGACCCACAATCGTAATCAACCCGCGTTCAAGTAATTTTTGCACGGCATAATCTGCATTCACACCGCGGATTGCTTCCACCTCACCCTTCGTGACAGGCTGTTTGTACGCAACAACCGAAAGCGACTCCAGCACAGACTGCGAAAGTTTGCGCTTCGATTTTTCTTTCATCATTCTGCCCAACCACTCGGCAAACTCAGGTTGCGTTGCAAACTGATACCCCCCCGCAATATGCACAATACGGAACGGACGATGCGTCTGCAAATAATCTTCGTTAAGCGCTTTAATCGTCTCAAGCACTTCCTCTTCCTTCACGCGAAAACGGATTCCTGTGTACTCCGATGAGCCCATAATTACCTGAATTTGTTTCACGGTAAGGGGTTCATCAGATGCAAAAATCAACGCTTCAATAATTTGGCGTTTGTTTTCCGATGGCGCTACTGGTTCCATTATTCTGTCTTCTCTTTGATTTTGTAGATGATAAAATCGTCTTCTTGCGGTCCCGCTTTAAGCCCGATGAATTGCTGTTTCACCATCTCAAGCATCGCGACAATGGTGACTATGATACGAATTTTTTCCGTCATGTGTTCAACAAGCTCAAGGAAACCGATCTCCTCCTGCATCCTGAACACATCGGCGATGTAACTCATTTGCTCATCGATGGTAACATCCATTAACTCGATATCATGGTAAAGTTTTTTGGGCACCTTATCCAGCACCTTTTTAAAGGCGGCGATGAGGTTGAACATGGTAATATCTTTTAAGCCCGCCTCCTGATCTTCAAGCGATACAAGTTTGGGATCGGCGTGGAAGCCCTTGCGGAAATAATACATACTCTGGTCAAACTCCAGCCCCTGCATCATCAGACTTGCCTCTTTGAAGCGTTTATACTCAAGCAAGCGTTGCACAAGTTCGGCACGCGGGTCATCCTCCTCGGTAATCCCCTCCTCACGCGGGAGCAACATTCTGACCTTAATTTGCATCAATTCCGCCGCCATAACGATAAAATCGCCAGCTACCTCAAGGTCAAGCTCCTGCAACAGATGCAGATATTCCAAAAACTCCTTCGCAATCTTCGAGATGGGAATATCATAGATATCCAATTCATCACGTTTAATGAAAAAGAGCAAAAGGTCAAGCGGACCCTCAAAGGTATGGAGTTTTACTTTGTACATTCAGGGTATAAAGATACTATAAAGGAGGGGAAATAACAATTGGGGGAGTATTTCTGAACTTTGATTTTTTCTAATTTAGATATTTGATTTATAATTTAAGATTTAAGTTTTTTCGCTTAAACTATAGTAATTTATATGGAAGAATGAATTTTTAGCCTATTATAATATATTTTTACTTGTCAATTAAGAGTAGTAGCATTATATTGCTAGGTAAAAGGATTGGACACACTTTTTTTTTCTCAAGACTACGATTTTACTTCTGACACATTTTTATTAACCTATCGAAATAACAAATGGATAAATGTTTTATTATCATGCCTCTGACCACCCCTGAAATATTCCTTCCAAAATATTCCGGGGATAGGGATCACTTCAAACACGTTATTGACCATCTTATAATACCTGCAATTGAACAAATTGGACTCGAACCAATACCGCCAATCACAAAAGGTTCTGACGTTATCCATGGTGAAGTAATAAAACATTTGGAAACTTCAGACGTCGTTTTATGTGATATGTCTTGTCTTAATCCTAATGTTTTTTTTGAATTAGGAATCCGAACAGCATTGAACAAGGCATTATGTCTTATAAAAGATGACATTACTGTAAATGTTCCCTTTGACACCACAATCATTAATTATCACACATACTTAAGCGCCTTAAGCCCTTGGACACTTAAAAAAGATATTTCCGATTTAAGCGAACATTTAAAAAAGAGTATCGAAAACAGTAAGGGCACTAGTTCTTTATGGAAATATTTTAGCCTTAGTATGAGAGCAGAACCAATGAAAGAAAGAACCGGAGTTGAGGGTAAACTTGAGCTCCTAACATTTCAAATGGATGGAATGAAAAAACAACTTGAAAAATTACAAATTGGAGACTCAAAAGAAATTAATACTTTAACTAAGGTGGACCTATCTGATCAAGTAAGAAAATTAGCATCGTTATTCGGAGCAAGATTTATACGATCAGAAGAAAGCACTAAATACCTTAAAATAACTTTTTCGAAAGGAACACTATCTGAGGAAGGACACAAAATTTTGCATGAAAAAGCTCAAAGAGAAAGATTTAAACTCATCATTAATGAATCTGAAGAGTGATAAGCTCATTCTTGACTGAATTCGTTCATAGTCATTATAAATGATCCAGAAAAAACATAAAGAAATCTTTTATTAGATTTTTAGGAACATTAATACAATAATCATCTTTCACATACATATTTAAAAATTTATGGATAATACAACTCTGGATTATACAACTCTAAAAACTGGAGTAGTTGATCCAACACTTGGGAAAACAATAAAAGAAATCATTATGGTTTCGAACAGGTTTATTGTTTACATGGATGAAAATCAAAACATTCAATTTTCTTTTAACGGTTTTGATGGTTCATTAGATGATTTTGGGAAAATTCAAATACAAGTTTCCTATTGGGAAAATATGTGCAATGAACTTTTTTCTAAAAAGGAGGCATATAAATTTAAAAATCTTTTAGCAGAAGGATATGCTAGAATACTACATGAGGGTAATAATAAATCCGCTCAAAATATAATCGATCTAACTAAAAAAAGAATTCAGACGTTCGGAAGGGAGGCACTGAGAATTGACTATAGTATTTCGGCATTATATTCTACTATACTTGTAATTATTGCACTTATTTTACTCGTACTTTCTAAGCAAACAATTCTCTCCTTCGTCGGATCTGATGTCTATAACATCATTTTGACGGGAATGTTCGGAGGAGTAGGTGCTTTCGTATCAGCTATGATCAGAATGAGAAATTATAGAGCAGAATTACTGCATGGAAAAAAAATACATAAACTTGATGGAAGGTTGAGAATAATCTATGGCGTCATCGCTGGCTCTTTAATTGCAGTAGGTATTAAATCCAATATAATTTTAGGTGTGTTTAACAATGAAGGTGCAAATATTTTTGTTATGACTTTTTTAGGTGCTATGAGCGGAGCAAGTGAAGTATTTCTCCCAAACATTATTAAACAAGTTGAAGATCAAGTGTCAACTAAGGCATTAGACAACAAAGTTGTAACTCATGAAGGGGAAAACTAATATGCCCGAACCCACAACCCAAGAAACACTCCAACTCAAAACATTTATTATCCAGCAACAGCAGGCAATCAATACTGCGCACAACCAAATGAAAACAAATAAGGTTGTCCAGTACACTAAAAAAGTATTGTTTATGATCCTTGAGATTGTAATGTACATCCTGTTTTTAATAAGCCTTGTTTTTGTATTTACATTTATCCCTCTGGATATTTTAGCGTATACACAAGTATTAGGAGAAAATGCATCTACAACTCAAACGCTCCATATCGAAGAGATAAGTAAAATAATCATAGCCGCCCGTGTCATTATTATTTTCGGCTCAATCGGATTTTTAGTCAGCGGATTATTTATCCGTAACATCAGAAAGAAACACACCTTCCTCACCTCCGCCTACAAAACCATCGATGAACTAAAAAAATCGTTTGATGCGTTTACTGCAAAGTGGAGCGCGGGCAGCTAAACGGGTAACCTTACGTGGCTACCAGACCCTTCCCCGGCTACTTGCATCTCAAACTAAAAAATTAATGTCCTCCCTTCCCTACCTGTCGAAGATCAGTCTCTGGATGATAGGGAAGGAAGAACAGATGATGAACTATATTTGTTGTATTGACAAGAATTTATTAACATAATATACAACGTATGAAAAAGCTAAGAATATATGTCGATACCTCAGTATTTGGGGGTATTTGTCAATGAAGCAACTTCGAGTTTATCTTGATACATCGATCATTAGTTTTATGGATGCAGGCGACGCTCCGGAAAAACGACAAGCAACCGAAGAATTCTTCGAATTTTATGTCAAATTGGGTCTTTATGATATTTTTATATCCGATCTCGTTGTCGCAGAATTAGAAGCAACACGAGATACAGTAAAACGAAAACGATTACTTAACATTTTGAATTCATACCCAATTGATTATGTTCAAATTCAAGAATCCGAGGAAATCAAATTCTTAACAGCACTATATATACAAAAAGGAATTATGCCTGCGAATAAAGAAGCAGATGCGTTGCATGTTGCTATTTCAACAGTTAATGAGATTGACGTACTATTAAGTTGGAATTATCATCATCTTGCAAACGTTGTTCGTGAAAGACGTATTGTTGCAGAAAACGCATTACACAATTATTGGCATAACTTAAGAATATTAACACCTTTTGAACTGATAGGACTAAGAGATGAAAACTAATATATCAAAAACGCAATTAGAAGTTTGGGATGTAAAAGAGTCACTGCACAATGAAATTAAAGATATGAGCATTGAAAACGGAATCGAGTATCTTTTACATAAGGCATCTGAAACAAGGAAAAGATTAGAAACAAGCGGTGAATTGAAGGTAAAGCAATCAACAAACGCGTAACGATCTACCTACTACTTCCTATGAATAAAACATTTGATTGCGTCGAAATGAAGAACTCTATCCGGGAAGAGTTATACAAAAAATTCGACGCTTCCCAACCCGGTGAATATTTCATTAAACTGCAAAAGTATCTTTCCACTTCTGATTTTGTACGAGAAGTACGAGAGAAGCAAAAAAGATATGCCACAGTAGAAACTGAATGAACGCATAAGACTTAGAGATGAAAATACCTTTAGCAATTGAGTGTACAAATGATTGAAACTCTCAACGGAAAAATCGATAATTTTATGGGCTTTGAGGAACTAACAGAACCTGAGCGGGATGAATTGAATTCTCTTCGGAAAGAAATGCAATCCGGTGATACAATGTCTTTTGATGAAGTGTTTGGGAAATAAAAGTGTACGCAGTTATTTTCTCCAAACAAGCCGGTAAAATTATTCAATCTCTCCTCCCCCTACAAAACCATCGATGAACTAAAAAAATCATTTGATGCGTTTACGGCAAAGTGGAGCGCGGGTGGGTAAATGGGCACATATTCTCTGAAGTTGTACGTCATCCTCCGGTTGATTACATTTCTGTATACCTATCTTCTTGATCCCACGCCCCCTAAAATGAATAATTGACAGGAGAACGAGGACAGGAAAATAACGGAAATCAATCTTATTGTACTACTCACATAGGGAATAATCACCATGCCCGACCTCGCAATTCAAGAAACACTCCAACTCAAAACATTTATTACTCAACAACAACAGGTAATTAGCACCGCGCACAACCAAATGAAAACAAATAAGGTTGTCCAGTACACCAAAAAAGTATTATTTATGATCCTTGAGGCGGTAATGTACATATTGTTTTTACTAAGCCTTGTCTTTGTATTTACATTTATACCTCTGGATATCATAGCGTACACTCAGATATTAACTCCATACACTTCATCAACCCAGCTACTCCATATTGAACAAATAACAAAAATAATGATTACCTCCCGTGTCATTATTATTTTTGGGGCGATTGGGTTTTTAGTGTGCGGCTTATGCATCCGCAACATCAGAAAGAAAAACGATCTCCTCACCTCCGCCTACAAAACCATCGATGAACTAAATAAATCATTTGATGGGTTTACAGCAAAGTGGAGTGCAGGCGGGTAATCGGGCAACATTTTCCTAACCTGACACCCATAGCCTACAGTTCTCAACAGAAACCCAAAGCGTTTGTCATTCCGAATCCCCGGTTCCATCGGGGTGAGGAATCCCGATTCTCGCGGTCTACTGTACGTTAACATTTATTAACCACACCCTCCTCACCTCAGCCTACAAAACCATCGATGAACTAAAAAAATCGTTTGATGGGTTTACAGCAAAGTGGAGCGCGGGCGGGTAAACACGTGGCAACCGGACTCATCCCAAACTACTTACATTCCAAAATAATTATAAACGTATTATTAGCCCGATTTATCGGGCTTTGTTCGGTGTAGCGTGACCATTTATGGTCATGCGGGAGACCATCAAAAGTGTGCCGTCATTGCCCTTCT
>ORJL010993672.1_pt1 | contig 16490 bp, 14 predicted proteins | sample 1779941 | NCBI WGS metagenome assembly ORJL01 (sample SAMEA104232317, study PRJEB22302) | groundwater metagenome | biome: forest; feature: aquifer; material: groundwater | place: USA | collected 2011-08-07 | depth 5.8 m | reverse complement strand
ACCGACGCTACAACTCTGGTCTATTTCACTTCGATGAAGAGAAGGGGCGGCCAACGCCACCCGATACGCTGACGCCTCACCTCAAGATCGACGATGACGTCCTGCGCGACATCTTCAAGAACCTGTACTACCCGCAGAGCCAGTACGAATTTTCGGTGCTTCCGACGGAGATACTGGGTCAAGTCTATGAGCGCTTTCTTGGAAAGATTATCCACCTTACGCCGACGCGTCAGGCGAAGATCGAGGAAAAACCGGAGGTTCGCAAGGCCGGTGGCGTTTATTACACACCGTCATATATCGTCGATTACATCGTCAAGAATACCGTCGGAAAGCTCTTGGAAGGCAAAACGCCGAATGAGGCGTCGAGGCTCCGCATCCTCGACCCTGCCTGCGGCTCGGGCTCGTTCCTCATCGGGGCATATCAGCTCCTGCTCAAGTGGCATCTCGATTGGTATGTCAATCATGACCCGGCCAAGTGGGCGGGCGGCAAGAGGCCCACCTTGTTCCGAGACAAGAACGGCCATTGGGGACTTACGATCGACGAACAGAGGCGCATCCTCACGGACAACATCTACGGAGTTGACATAGACCCGCAGGCGGTCGAGGTGACGAAGCTGTCGCTGTTGCTCAAGCTCCTCGAAAGCCGTCGGCAGGGGGAGATGTTCCGCGAGCACGCACTGCCGGATCTCGGCGCCAACATCAAGTGCGGGAACTCGCTGATCGGGCCGGATTTCTATGAGGGGAAGCAGATGAGCTTGCTTGGAGACGACGAGCGAGCGCGGATCAATATTTTCGATTGGCATCAGGAGTTTGCGCCCATCATGAAAGCGGGTGGTTTTAATGCAGTGATTGGCAATCCGCCCTACGTGCGTCAGGAGTCGCTCTCCGACCTCAAGCAATACTTCGAGACGCATTACGAAGCCTTCGACGGCGTGGCGGATCTCTACACCTATTTCATGGAGCAAGGCGTTAAGCTCCTTCGCGACGGCGGGCTGTTCAGCATTATCGTTTCGAGCAGCTTTCTACGCGCAAGCTATGGCGAACCTCTGCGCCGGACGCTCAAAAAACACGCCGCCGTCCTCCGCATTGTGGATTTCGGTGGCTTGGCCGTGTTCGCCAATGCCAAAGACACCTACGTCTGCATTCCACTGCTCCAGAAGGGCGGCAAACAAGCCCGCGTGGAAATTGCGAAGCTGAACAGCCTTGAGTTCATAAACCTCAACGATTATGTCAGCCAACACCACTTCACGATTCCGAGCGAACGGCTGTCGGCGGAGGCTTGGGCGTTGAAGTCGGATGACGAGGCGACGGTGTTCGCCAAAATCATGAAGACCGGGAAACCGCTGGGTGAATATGTAGCGCGGAGCTTTTTTCGAGGCGTAACGACTGGTTTGAATGACGCTTTCATCATCGACGACGCGACACGCAATCAACTCATCAAGCAGGACAAAAAGAGCGCGGAACTCATCAAGCCGCTGCTTGGTGGCGAGGACATTCGCCGATATGTCTTCAACGAGACGAGCATGTGGCTGATCTTTACTCGACGCGGTGTTGACATCGACCGCTATCCTGCCATCCGCAATCACTTGGCGCGACGGAGGGAATATCTCACGCCGAAACGTGACAAAAGCACCAAGAAAGGCCGCAAGCCGGGTCGTTACGCCTGGTATGAGATTCAGGACGACGTTGCCTATTACGAAGTTTTCGACCGCCCAAAGATCCTTTATCCAGATATCGCCAAAGGACCTCGCTTCTGCCTCGATCTCGACAGGCATTACGTTGCAAACACGGTTTACTGCCTTGGCACGGACGATCGCTATCTGCTCGGCGTGTTGAACAGCCGGTTGTTCTGGTTTGTGATCAGCAATATCAGCATCCCGTTTGGCATCCGTGCCGGGCAATATCGCTACCGACTCATCTACCAATACATGGAGAAAGTGCCTATTCATGTTCTTGATCTCTCCAACGTTTCAGACCGCACGATGTACGACCGGATGGTGAGCTTGGTGGAACAGATGCTGGGGTTGAATCGGCAGTTGGTGTCGGTGCGGACACCGCAGGACAAAACCGCACTCGATCGCCAGATCGCCGCCACCGACCGCCAGATAGATCAACTCGTGTATGAGCTGTATGGGCTGACCGAGGAAGAGATAAGGATAGTAGAGAGGGGTTAATATATACAGTACATGGTTTTCTTAGGGGTATTTTTATGGCTTTGACCTATGGTTTTCTGAATTCAAAAGATTTATTCCAAAAGTTAAAACGAGATGCAAATGCGCTCGAAAAAGAGTGTACCAGTGATAATTTCTTCAATTTTGTTGTTACTGCATATCATTTGTGCGATTGGATAAAGAAGGATCCATCTTGTCCACAATCTTCTAAGAATGATGTTAGTTATGTCAGGCAACGAACATGTATTAGAGTATGTAGAGATATCGCCAATGCAAGCAAACATTTTAGACTAAATTATACTCCAATCGTAGCTAAGACGGAATCCAAGAGAGGCTATGGACATGGCCGATACGAACACGGTGGCTATAATAAAGGTGAGGAAAAAATATATATTGAACTGGCTGACGGAACAAAGTGTGATGCTCTTTCATTATATCGCGAAGTTATTGATTTTTGGGAGAGGTTTTTCAAGGAACATAATATTTGAAGTTCCCGGGGACACGCACTTTTGATTTGTGAAAGTGCGTATCCCCGGATATTCTTGGTGCAGGCGATAAAAAAAGACGATGAAGGCTTTTAGGTTAATGGGGGGAACATGGTAATTCCGGAGACACGAGACATAATTCGAGGTAAGTGTTGTGTTCCTCGACTAAACAAAGACGATGGAATAGATGGTCTTGGACATGATCAGTAAAAAGGGACTAATCGTTCAAATTGGGGATAGAAAGGCGAGTTATTATAAAGTTGTGCATAAATGAAGTGTACTTGTTCCAGCGGTTTACCTTGAAAAGACGGGTGATGTGGAGCATAAGGGATGGGCAAATAATATGTTACAAGCAGAATTACACAACAAAGACTCTTCAACTTCCTTAATAAGGGATATGGAAGATGTGCTGACCAGTAATGTCTTTGGGGTATTGAAAAATGTTGATAACTATTTTTTAAGGAACGTCATTAAAGAGATCACTGGAATAGCCATTCCTATGGAGCAGGAGATCATCGTAAATTTTTGGCCAACTGAGTACAAATTTCATGCCGATAAAAACTTGGCTGCTGAACCAGATTGTGTTATCGAAACAGGCAAATATATTATTCTAGTTGAGGCCAAATATTATTCCGATTTCGGTGGGGACATTTTTGCGACAGGGGCAAATCAATTAAAAAGGGAATTTGCACTACTCAATCATCTTGTAGACGAGCGAAAAAACGACACATCAACTTCCCAAGGATATCTTTTAATTATTACAAATGACCATCTTGAACCGACCGAAAGGATCAAAAAACAATTTGGCTTATCCAAAAAGCCAAGGAATGTGCGCTGGGTTAACTGGCAGACGATAAACTTTATATTAAAAAATTGCATTAGAGATTATGATTACAACTGTAAGTCCTCATCGGTTTGGGTGAAAGAACTGATAGAACTGTTGGACCATAAAGGATTGAGGAGTTTTAGGGGGTTTAGAGACTTGTTTTCTTCAAATGAAAGATCACCATCTTTCGAGGCTCCTCGTAAAAGGTCCTTTTTATTTTTTGACACATGGAGCTGTTCTCGTTCCGCTACTTTTCGAGGATATCAAAATATAGGGAGAGGTTTATTTACAAGGCACAAAAGGCTTCAAATTGTTGAAAGAGTGTTCTTCAATAAGTAAGGGGGCTTCTTATGGAAAACAGCGAAACAATAAACTTGGCCGCACAACTCAATCTTGCGCAAGATTTGTTGATTAAATTTTTTAACGAAACAGCAACTCTCATCAAAGAGGTTGAGGGCCAGCTAAAGCGGTTGCCAGAAGAATTTGTCATGCTGCAAACAACGGGATATGGGGTTATAACTATCGGTAGCGCAGGCATTGAGTTTCCAGATTTGTGGTTATCGCCCTATTTTGGAGTGGTTTTTGCGCCCTCTAAATTCGTGGAAAAAGACAAAAGGGGGACCAAAACAAAACAACAGCCGCCATTAAAAGTTGTTTTTATGAAAATCGTCCTGCGTGATGATAACATAAAGGAACCGGAAATGTGGCTGGGGGTCTTGAATGACATTGAATTTCATGCCAGCTATGCGAAATTTGAAAAAGTACTCTCGCATCTTTTTTATTCGTTAATAAAATATGAGAAAAAATGGCAGGACAAGAGAGGGCCTTTTGTAATTGAATCGACTGAAAGTAAATGGCTAAAATTTAAAGGGAAGTTAATAAGATTGGACCTTTTATCCTTAACGAATAGTGAGGATGTTTCGAACAAAATAATCAAGGCCGTTTCGAATCTGAGCTAATTATGACAAAACATGGAGTGAACCCTTAACTGGAGGATCATATGGATAAAATATCTTATTATTTGAAAGAATTCGCGGATGTCGCAGACAAGTGGCTTTCTGAAGCCAAAACATCTTTTATCGATAAATATTACAATTTCTTTCAGGAATTTAAAAAAAAGGAAAACCTCGAAAAAGCTGAGTGGCAAGATTTTCAGAAAATGGGCGATTGCATACACTCTTTCAACTCAATGGCAATAGCTAAGAAAAATGCCTTGGGAAAACCAAACCACCCCATTGAACATTACCGCAATAGTTTTCTACATCTTGTTTATGGCGCGGGCGATATAGAGCAAAGAATTCGAGATTTTGCTACTGACGAACGTTATGTATTGAGCTATTTTGGGAGCAGTTCCATTAGTGAGATCATAGGTCTCATTTTTGCTGACAAATATGTGTTTTATAATAAGAGAGATCGGTCTGTTCTAAAAACACTGGAAATCGACCCCGATTTTTCTCGTGGCGATGATTTTATAACTAAATTCTTGAAATTTAATAAGGCAATTGTACCTGTCGTTGGGAAATATCGAGAAATCGTAGGCCAACGAACCAGCCTACCTATTAATTTTGAGGTAGATCAGTTTTTCAGCTATTTATATGAAAAATATGGGCACAAAGATGATGCCAACACTGAAGAAGAAAGTGTAATAAAAGAGGACAGGAAATACTGGCTTTACGCACCAGGGGAAAACGCGGAACATTGGGATGAGTTTTACGAAAAAGGTCTGATGGGAATTGGCTGGGATGGAATTGGTGATTTGGCTAAATACAAAACAAAAGAAGAAATTGTAGAAAGCATGCAGAAATATTATAAATCGGAAGGTTCCCAAAAGAACAGCGCTTTGGCGTGCTGGGATTTTCTGAAAACTGTAGGAAAAGGGGATATTGTTTTTGTAAAACGCGGTACTGGCGAAATCGTTGGGACCGGAATTGTTGAGTCAGATTATTTTCACGATTCAAATAGGGCGACATTTCAGCATTTACGAAAAATTGATTGGATAAAAAAAGGCTCGTGGAAGCTGGAAGAAAACACGAAACTACCTCTAAAAACTCTAACTGATATTACCGAAAATAAAGAGCTTATAAACGAATTACAAGCTTCTTTATCGAGTTTAGGTCTACCAACGGTTGAATTATCGTTGGGCAATATTAACTATTGGTGGCTCAATGCCAATCCAAATATCTGGAATTTTGTGGATGCTCCTGTCGGTGCGCGGCAGACCTATACCAGTCATAACGAAAAAGGCAATAAACGGCGTGTCTATAAATATTTTCAAGAAGTAAAACCGGGCGACATAATCCTTGGATATATCGCTTCGCCGAATCGTCAGATTGTTGCGGAAGCTAAAATTACAAAGAGTCTTCATCAAAATCCGGTAGAAGGCGAATGCATTGAATTTGAAAAAACAGAGGCATTTATTAATCCGATTTCCCTAGAACAGCTCAAACAGATACCGGAATTGACGACAACTGAGCCGCTAATTAACAACCAGGGCAGTCTTTTTAAACTGAGCCCCGAACAATATGACATCATCCGCAATATTATTGATGATGCCAATCCCACAACAAAGGAACCGTTTTCTGCGGAAAAATATACAGTTGGGGATGCCGTTGCAGAAATATTTTTAAAAAAGGAAGAGATTGAAAGGGCCGTTGCTCTGCTAAAAGCTAAAAAGAATATGGTGTTGCAAGGCCCTCCGGGTGTTGGCAAGACATTTATTGCAAAAAGATTGGCGTTTGCGGTGCTTGGTAAAAAGGACAACACAAAAGTCCAGATGATTCAATTCCATCAATCATACTCCTACGAAGATTTTATTCAGGGCTATCGTCCTACATCTGATGGCAGATTTGAATTGAAAAATGGTGTATTTTACAGTTTTTGCAGACAGGCCCAGCAAGACCAAAATAACGATTATTTTTTCATTATCGATGAAATAAACCGAGGCAATTTAAGTAAAATTTTTGGCGAACTTATGATGCTCATAGAGTGCGATAAACGTGGTAGAGACTTTGCTTTACCACTTACCTATTCCCGAAGCCCCGAAGATAGATTTTACATACCGGAGAATCTTCATCTGATCGGCACAATGAACACTGCCGACCGCTCGCTTGCTATAGTTGATTATGCTTTGAGAAGGCGCTTTTGTTTTGTCGATCTTAAACCTGCCTTTAACGAGCCAAAATTCCACCGTTGCCTTTCAGAAGCAGGGGCGGATAAAGAATTCATTCAGGAAGTAGTAAGTAGGTTGGAGGATTTAAACAGCAGGATTTCCAAGGATAAGAACCTTGGTGACGGTTTTAAAATAGGTCATAGCTATTTTTGTCCCGCGCCTGGAACAAAGGCAGATCAAGCATGGTTCAGAAATATCGTATTGTCTGAAGTTGAGTCTCTCTTAAAAGAATATTGGTTCGATAATCCTGAAGAAGCTCAAAAGGTAGTTGAACGTCTTTTACCATAATAGATATGGAAATACCTATTCAGAATATTTACTACCTGCTATGCTATGCTTGGAACAAACTGGAGGAGCGTGACATTGTTGATGTAAAAGGCATAGAAACCACCAAATTGAGCGATCTCTTTGCCAAGGTTTTGATAGGCGGCACTTCACGACTATTAAAAATGGGGTTGGATCGTGGATATGTTTCCCAGAGCGAGGAAACCTTTGGTATAAAGGGCAAACTTAACTTTGGGCTTTCTCTTAAAAAGAACCTTTTCAGAAATGCCCGCGCACAATGTGAATTCGATGAACTCAGCCATAATGTTTTGCATAATCAGCTACTAAAATCTACAATACATAAACTAGCGCTCATAGATGAACTGGATCAAGGTTTGAGAGATCAACTGTTGGGCTTATACAGGAGGCTTCCAGAGGTAGATGATATTCCATTAAGTAAAACACTATTTCGTCGTGTACAGCTAAACCGGAATAATAGCTTTTATGATTTTATTTTAAAAATATGTGAGCTTGTGGTTGAAAATCTTCTTCCATCCGAACAACGAGGACACAGCAAATTCAGGGATTTTGTTCGGGAGGAACAACAAATGAGCAACCTGTTTGAGGAGTTTGTCAGAAATTTTTACAGGCTTGAGCAGAATACTTACAGGGTTTATCGTGAGGATATTAAATGGGATATTTCGTCCGGGGATGACATGTCTAGAGCTTTTTTTCCGAAAATGCAGACTGATATTTCGCTGGAAAAAGCGGATAAGAAAATCATCATCGATACAAAATATTACCGCGAAGCACTAACGGATCATTACGATAAGGAAAAAATCAAGGCCGAGAACATGTACCAGATGTTTGCGTATCTTAAAAACCTTGAAACAGCCGGTGAAGTTAACCAGAAATGTGCGGGTATCTTATTATATCCAACAGTTACCAAACAGTTTGATATCAATGTGACTACGCATGGGCATGACGTTAGTTTTAAAACCATTAATCTTAATCAGGACTGGCGCGAGATACGGAAAGATTTGCTTTCTATAATTGGTTTGAATTGAAGGACACCAGACAGACAAACCAGAATCGCTATTTAAATGGGGCCGACTTTCGTAATTAATTTGTCTTGTCTCGCTTACAAGGCAAGGAGCGTTTAAAGGGGCACGCTAAAATTTCCGGAATCATCCACAAATAGATAGAATTCTGGGGACGCTTCACTTATCTAAAATGTGCTCATATCTGGGGAGGGAAGTGAAAGGATTTTTCAAAAATACCAATTGATTTTTTATGCTTTTGAGGCAGATTGACAGAAAAAAGGGGGTAGCTATGAAGATGTTCATCATGGAGGCGAACAATGAGTAAGAGAAAACTTCATCCCTTGTTTGACCGTGTTGTCTCTATTCTGGAGCAGGCCAGACAGAATGTCGTGTGCGCGGTCAACACGAACATGGTGTTGGCATATTGGCTGATCGGGCGGGAGATCGTGCAGGAGGTTCAGGGCGGCGTGAAGCGGGCGGAATACGGGAAGCAGGTGGTGGAGCAACTTTCGGCACGACTCACCGAGCAGTATGGAAAGGGATTTTCTACGCAGGTTTTGTGGAGTTTCCGCCAGTTTTATTTGACCTATGCGGACAGGGCAAAGATTCTCTTCCCAGTGGGAAGAGAATTGCTCCAGAGACAGAAACTCTCCCCAGCGGGAAGAGAATTGACTTGCGTACAAAAAAGCTACCCGCCGGGCAGCGAATCGTCGCAAGCATTCTCTTCGCAACTTTCTTGGTCCCACTACCGCGCCCTGATGCGGGCGGAGAAGCTGGATGCGCGTGATTTTTATGAGCGCGAAGCGGTCGCGGGTGGATGGGACAAGCGCACACTGGAGCGTCAGATCCATTCCTACTATTTCGAACGGATCCAAAAAAGCCGTAAGCCCGAGAAGATGCTGGCCGAAGGGCGGCATTTGCCGGTTCCGGTTACTCCCGCCAGCGATGAGCTGAAAAATCCGTATGTGCTGGAATTTTTGGGACTTCCAGAAGTGGCCGCGCTTCGTGAGTCGGATTTAGAGCGTTGCATCATCACTCATTTACAGCGGTTCCTGCTCGAACTGGGAAACGGCTTTGCCTTTGTCGCCCGGCAGAAGCACCTCCGTATCGGAGATGACGACCGCTTTATTGATCTGGTGTTCTACCACTGTAGCCTGAAATTTTACCTGTTGATAGACTTGAAGGTGGGCGAGCTGACACATGCGGATGTGGGGCAGATGGACGGTTACGTGCGGATGTATGACGGCCTTTTCGTGGCGCCGGATGACAACCCAACCATCGGGCTGATCCTTTGTACGGAGAAGAACGAAACAGTTGCTCGATACTCGGTGCTGAAAGACCGCAAGCAGATCTTTGCCTCCAAGTATATGCTCTGCCTGCCGACGGAAGAACAACTCCGCGTGGAAATAGAAAAAGAGCGAAAGCTGATCGAAGCGGCCTCTGTGGATAAAAAGGAGACCCGATGAGCATTGTATTCAAGTATTGACATTTTTGTCACACTTCAATTGCTTGCCACGTCAGAGCCCATGCGATGAAGGCGGACCGGCCTAGGCGGGGTGGATGTGCACGGGATCCTTCGATTTCATTCGCCTGCGGCGAACTTCGCTTAGGATGACAAACAATGGGAGACGGGCTTCTCGACTCGCTTCGCTCGCTCGAAGAATAAATATCGCTGAACCCTTCCGGGGACACACACTTAAAAGGCGTCCGACGCCTTTTATTAGGACTTTTCGAAAATACCAATTGATTTTTTATGCTTTTGAGGCAGATTGACAGAAAAAAGGGGGTAGCTATGAAGAGGTTCATCTTTGCAGGTGCGGTGATACTGCTGATCGCCGGTTGCGGACGGACGATCACGAAGGAGCAGTACATCGGGGCGATGGAGGCGATCGGCTGTAGCAATTATCTCGCCGAGACGTCCCCGGAGGCGCAGCAGATGCTGAAGGACCGTGGCATCACCTACGATCAGATCGTCGATTTCAGAAAAAAGATGAAGCCGAAAGACATCATCGAGATCGTCAACGACATCTCCGGCAGGGTGATGGCTTGTCACGGAATTACGAAATAGCTGACTAACACTCATGGCGGAGCAAGTGGGGCATGCACGGGTTCCTTCATGACAAGTAAATGGGCAACATGCCGGAACTATTTAACTTATAGGCCTATTAACTTATTCGAAGGTTGTGCTTCAATTGCCAGCTTTAATGGGCGCGATGGTTTGAGCAATGGAGAGGTGGAGTTATTAATAAATAAAGTGGACATAATGAGTCCATTTCTGCTATACTTAGAACCAATGAAACCTGATACCGTCAACTCGTTTGTGGAAAACCTGCAAAAAAGGGCACGTTATACGTTTATCCGGACAGAGGCGGACGGGGTGTTGCATTTGGAACAGGCGGCATTGACGAAGGGATTACAACGCATGCAACGGGCGGGTCGCATTCAGATGATTCGGCGCGGATTCTACGTCATCGTGCCGCTAGAATACTCGATCGGTGGCATCATCCCGCCGGATTGGTTTATTGACGACCTCATGAAATTTCTGGAACAACCTTATTACGTGGGCGTGCTCACCGCGGCGGCGTTGCATGGCGCGAGCCATCAGCAACCACAGGAATATCAGGTGGTGGTCGCCCTGCCGGAGCGAGCCATTAGCACGGCCAATCTGCGCATTCGTTTTTTTCTCAAAAAAAGCATGCCGCAAGCGCCAGTGGAACGAGTGAAAGCTTACACAGGGTTTTTGCCGGTTTCGACGCCAGCTGTGACAGCGCTCGATCTGGTGCGTTTCGCGCCGGCCATCGGCGGACTCGACGTGGTCCTAACCGTGCTGGAAGAATTGGCGGAAAAGATCACCCCCGAGGATCTGTTAAAAGCTGCTAAGCAGGAATTTGAGCGCAGCCAAGTGCAGCGTCTCGGCTGGTTGCTGGAGCGGACACATGGGCACAAACTTACGGAGGGGCTGGCGCAGTGGCTAGCCACGCAGAAGCCTACGAAGACGCCGCTGGATGTGAGAGCTCCGGTTACGGGCAGCCGGAAAGACCCGCGCTGGCAGGTGATCGTGAACGCTCAACCACGAAGTGAAATATGATACCAACAGCTGACATCCTAGCTTGGCGTGCGGAACATCCGTGGATCTCCAACGCGCAGGTGGAACAAGACCTGATCATTTGCCGGGCAGTTATCGAGCTGTTCTCATGTCCGGTGCTACGGGAGCAACTGGCCTTCCGCGGTGGCACGGCGTTGCACAAATTGTTCCTGAAACCTGCCACACGCTATTCCGAAGACATAGATCTGGTGCAAATGAAAGCTGGCGCGATCGGTCGGGTGATGGATGGCGTGCATGAGGCATTGGATCCGTGGCTGGGCGCACCAAAGCGAGAGCAGAAGGAGGACACCGTGACGCTGACGTACAGGGTCAGCTCGGAGCTTGCGCCGATCGTGCCGCTTAAGCTGAAGATCGAGATAAATACGCGCGAGCATTTCACATTGCTAGGGTTGGTGGAAAAAGAGCTGGAGGTGAGATCGCGCTGGTTCACGGGACAGTCAACGATACCAACTTTTGACTTGGATGAATTGCTCGGCACGAAATTGCGCGCACTCTATCAACGGCGCAAAGGTCGGGATCTATTCGATCTCTGGTTGGGTTTGACTCAGGGTGGCGCCAATTCGGCGAGGGTGGTGGACATATTTCACAAATATCTGTCAGCCGAGGGGAATACGATCGCACGAGCGGAGTTTGAACAGAACCTGACACAGAAGATGAAACACGATGGTTTCTTGAGCGACTTGCCGCCGTTGCTACGCCCCGGCATTACTTATGACGTGATGGAAGCTCATCGACTTGTCGTGACGGAGTTGATATCTCGATTAGAGCAGTAAATTTAGAGTTTAGAGGGCCAGGCTTTCGTAATTTCCGCCAGAGGCGGATTCGCCTTTGGCGAAAACTTATTCTATCTCGCGCCCAAGGCAAGGAGCGCTTGAGGGAACGCACGCTTCTTTCTGGCATCGTCGGTCATCTGTCCAATTTTCGTCACCCTTCGACAGGCTCAGGGCATGGTTTTTTATTCAAGCCCCCAATATTTCCCAGTTACGCATATCTTCTAAATGATATTAAGGATAGGATTCGCTCCGCCCAGCACACTGCCCTTAAATTGGTAAATACAGTTTTACATAGAATATAATGAAAGCGAAAAACTCCAACCACTGGTTGGAGAAATAAGTTGGGCAAAACACTTGGTTATCATGGGGCCTTGCAAGGATCATCTAGAGCGCGAGTTTTATATCCGAATGACCCGCAAAAAAGCAAGAAGCCGATCGGTGTGGCAAAGTATCAAATCGTTTCCACACTGCCTCGCAGCTTGCAAAAAGAGCTCCCGGCTCCGGAACAGATAGCCGAATTGATAAACAATATATAACCAATCAAAAAATCTTGCCAAAGTATCATAGATAAGACAAAGCTAGCGTAACAATGACGTCAGACGAACAACAGGCCTACAGAAGGAACATAACAAAGGCGTACATTTTCAAGTTCCTTACGATGTTTCATTTGATTGCCGGTGTCATAATCCCGCTTTTTACCGTTTGGGGAGGCATTAAGTTCTCGCAGGTGATGATTCTCCATGCCTTTTACATGCTTACCATCTTTATATTTGAGGTGCCCACAGGGGCAATTGCCGACCGTTTTGGCAGAAAGACGAGCCTCAAAACAAAAACCATGACCCAGTTCTAAAAGAAAATCCTGTAATCGATCAAGAAGAGCGTCCTCATGATGCGATTCGATCATAACCTCTTTGGCTTTGAGCCCGAGAAATTCAAAAACATAGGGATCGCGCACTGCAAATTCGGGTTTGTTCGTCTCCGCCTTCCCGGATATCAATGCGGAGAGTTTCTTTTTATTCGTGGAAAGCCCGGAGCGTTCAAAGTACAATGTTGCGATTTGGTGTTTAAGTTCGCGAATATTCAGATGAAGGAATGTCAGGAGGTCAGAGCAAATGAAGATATCTTCAGGATATCGAGGAGTTCGGAAATCTTTTCATACGCCCTGCGCATGATTATATCCCTATCCTCTTTTTCTGTCACCTCAAGAAAGTCTGCTACCCATTTCGGCCCTATATGCTCTACGGAGGCGAACTTGCTTCTTATCTTCTCAAGACCCTCGATGACGAGCTTGTTCTTCAAATGAGGCCTGAATTCCGAAGCAAGCCTTTCTATGCCTCCGGGATAATGTTCGATGCAGTAATAAATGTCATAGGCATCTTTTTCTTTCATCCTCTCATACATCGCCATTCCCTTCATCACAAGGAATGGGACGATCCCTGCAACCTTAAAGTTTACCTTATCCTTTCCTCCGCCAGGAAGTTCCCCTTCGAGGGTAACAGCGATCGAAGAATCAAAGGCGAGATCACAACCTCTGGCCTTTCTTGCCCGGATATCCTGAACTTTTTGTGTTCTATGCCCCTTGCCGGTTCCGCCGTATTCTCCTGCCATGAGGTCAACTTCGACACTTATCGGCTCTGTTCCCTCGATCATCACTTTTCTGAAAAATCTGAAAGGTTGTTCTTTGTCCTGCACATAACCACGCTTAAGGAGTGCTTTTAAGATCGTCTGGTAAGTATCATCAGGGATCTTTGAAAAGTTCAAGGCAATATCAATGTCAAGGCTGCCAACATGGGGATCATCAAGCTGTGGAAAGAGAAATGCCGGGGTCCATCCGCCGATTATCACAATTTCATCCTTTATCTCGCCAAGGAGATGAACAAGTTCCAGAAGGACAGATCTACAAGCCTTAACCTCTTTGTCTGCGTATTGGCTCTTGCTTACCATTTGGTTTTTATCCTCTGTTCAAAGATCGCCTGTGCCGCTTCCTCGCCCCTCCCTTTGAAACTCTTCAAATCAAGATAAAGCTGGATGTCAGATACGACATTAATGCCGTTAATATCCTGAAGACCATAGAAAACACCTTCATCGTATGGCTGAAGAAGCGTTACATTCGCTCCGGTTTCTACTTTTTTCAGTTGCAGGTCTTTTGCAATATCCTCGATGTTACCGTCAATATATGAGAAAAACCGCATGAATCTTACGAATGGCGCCACCTTCCTTGCACCTGAAAATAATGCAAGGCCATAACGATACTTCCTTTTTTCACACGCTTTTTTGATCGCCGCCTCAAGCTGGTCTTCTAAAAGTCCTGAATAGAATGAAAAAACCAAATTCTTTTCATAGGAATAATTATTAACCCACTGGTTAAGCGCTTCTTCCGGTTTAACAAGATAGAAGCTCTTATTTTCTTCCTTGATCCATTCTTCGGAAAGAAGCGCCTGTTTCATCCTTGAGGTCAAACCCATGCTGATGCCTGCTTCTTTAGATAAGTCTTCAACATACCACTTCTTTGAAGGTTCTGACAGAAGCACCTTTAGTATTCTGCTTGATTTCGGGGAGAATACAGATTTTAACAGACGAGTAGCAGCGAAAGGATTGGGCCTGCCGCCCCTGTCTATAAATACATTCCTGAAGGATATGAAGACATTTCCAGCCAGATCAATGCAGCCTATGCCCGCCTCTTTGCATATCTGCCTGCTTGCATCACTGAAATAAGGAGCAACCAGCATGCCATAGAAAACTTTAGTGCCCTTAAGATTTTCTTTAAGTTGGGCAATTGCCATTCTTGCAAGACGAGGTTCGCCTTGTGATATAACTTTTACAATGAATTTTAAGGGCTTGCCGGAAATAAGAACGCTTAACACATTGGTTTTAAAGCCCTTTAGCTCAAGGAAGGAGATATCTGAAAGGACAGACATTATACTGTTCTGTGCTCTTTTAAGCATGTTTTTTCCTGAAAGTTGTTTCGCTGTAAACGCCTGTTTCACCATATGGTGAAACTATATATTATAGTGAAACAAAAGTCAATACGTTTCTCAATGGAAGTCTGGTCAAAAAATCTTGCCAAAGTATCATAGATAAGACAGAACTAGCGTAATAATGACGCCCAACGAACAGCAAGCCTACAGGAGGAACATAACAAAGGCGTGTACTTTCAAGTTCCTCACGATGTTTTATATTTTTGCCGGTGTCAATATCCCGTTTTTCACGGTTTGGGGAGGTCTTAAATTCTCGCAGGTGATGATCCTCCAGGCCTTTTACATGCTTACCATCTTTATATTTGAGGTGCCCACAGGGGCAATTGCCGACCGTTTTGGCAGAAAGACGAGCCTTGCCCTGGCCGGACTTGTCACCGGCATCGCCGCCCTGGTTTACGGCTCATATCCAAATTTCTGGGTCTTCATGCTGGGCGAGGCATTGTGGGGGCTTGGCACGGCGCTCGCCTCCGGCGCGGACCAGGCCATGGTCTATGACTCACTAAAAGAACTGGGCGAAGAGGCTCGGTCCAAAAAGATACTTGGCCGGTGGCAAAGCTTGGGGTCGGTCGCAATAATGATCGCAGCCCCCATTGGAAGCCTGATCGCTAAATATATTGGCCTGCGCTGGACAATATTATTCATGGCAATTCCGTTATTTTTGGCGAGCGGGCTTGCCATGACCTTTAAAGAGCCTAAAGTAGGCAGGAGAGAAAGAACTACCACATATTTGCAAACAATAATCGAAGGCGGTAAATATCTACGACACCACAAGATCCTTCAAATATTGGCATTTGATCTTATCTCGATCTCGACGCTCTCTTTCTTCATCGTTTGGATCTATCAGGTGGTGCTGGAAAGATTGAATGTTTCGATACAGTGGTTCGGCTTTGTCTGCGCTATGATGACGATCTTGGAGGTCATGGTCCTGAATAATTTCTCGAAGTTGGAGAGGCTATTTGGTGGAAAGAGGAACTATATATTTCTCACCGCGCTTGTCATTGGCCTTTCTTTCGTTATCATGGGCATCACAAAAAATGTCGTTCTGGCGGTGGTCGTTATTGTCTTGATAGCGGCCTTTGGCCTAACGAGGGGGGCGCTCTTTCAGAACTACATGAACAAACACATTGAATCACATAACCGGGCAACTGTCCTCTCACTCGTTTCAATGTTATACAATCTTAGCCTTGCTTTTTTGAACGTTATCTGGGGATATATGGTAGACTGGAATATGACGGTGACCTTGGTCCTCATTGGTTCGATGACGATCGTCCTTGCTTTATTTTCAAGAGTGGAAGAAAGTTATTTGCTGGATTAAATCCATGCGGAGGTGTTTATGGATGTTAAAAAAACGTTTAACGAAATGTCGGTGCTGTTTCCGATTCTGACGCTTTACAGCGTTGTTTACCTTGGGCTGATGATCTATGACTTTGTTGCCAAGGGGGCGTTTGAAATTCCGAGCGGGATGATGGTGATCTATATCGCCTTGACCGGCGCATATGCTGCGGACAAGGAGATCCGGCGATGGACTGGAAACGCTCCCGAAAGCAAGTGGGGACAGGTTTTTGTCTATGCGTGGTTTATTTTCTTTCTGGTCGCCTTTGTCGTGCGTAGTTTTAAAACCGAATATACTCTGCCGGCCGATCTGTCTAGCGTGGCATTGCAGGTGCTGGGCATT